>ENA-OQAS01000116-OQAS01000116.1-human-gut-metagenome-genome-assembly--contig:-NODE-116-length-40826-cov-4.139831_pt1 | contig 40826 bp, 44 predicted proteins | sample MGYA00242733_ERZ504523 | MGnify/ENA primary metagenome ERZ504523 (study PRJEB26092, sample SAMD00036239) | human gut metagenome | host: Homo sapiens | study: EMG produced TPA metagenomics assembly of...
GCGCACGCTATGGCACAGACGATGAATCTATCTGGCAAGCTTGGCAGATCCTGGCAAACGGTATCTACAACTGTCCGGCAGGCAGCAACCAACAAGGTCCTCACGAAGTATCTTTTGCGGGCGCCATCACTGAATAATTTCCAAGCATCCAGCTGGAGCAAAATGTGCAACTATTACGACCCCACTACCACAGCAGAAGCCGCACGATTGATGGTGAGCGTAGCACACAAATATCGCGGTAACAACAACTTTGAATATGATCTAGTTGATATCACCCGACAAGCCATTGCCGACCGTGCCCGAATAGTGTACAATTACGCTGTTGCCGACTTTAAAAGCTTCGATAAAAAAAAGTTATGCCACACATACCCGACAGTTCTTGGAACTACTGATAATGCAAGACAAACTGTTGGGCACACGCAAAGAATTCAAAGTAGGGAACTGGATTCAACAAGCGCGCAATCTAGGAAGTACATCTGAAGAGAAAGACCTCTACGAATGGAATGCCCGCGTACAAATCACCACATGGGGAAACCGTTACTGCGCCGACATCGGCAAGTTACGAGATTATGCCCATAAAGAATGGAACGGACTACTGCGCGACTTTTATTATAAACGTTGGGAAAAATACTGGCAAGTACTGCAAGACCAACTGGATGGCAAACTTCCTGTACTGCCAGTAGGTAATTCATCAACCCCCACTGCCGATAATCCAGCCATGACCATAGATTGGTATGCCCTGGAAGAACCATGGACACTGGCAAAGAACACCTATGCGGCATCTGCCGAAGGTGATTGTATAGAAGTAGCAAAAGAGGCTATAACATTGATAAACAATTGATTGTAAGATGAAAAAGAAAGAACTCGATACAGAAACCGCACAGCAGGCACTGCCCATTAAAAAGAGGCTTTTGTCACTCGATGCACTCAGGGGCATCACTGTAGCAGGAATGATTCTGGTCAACAATGCAGGAGGCAAAGTGTCGTATGCACCTTTACAACATTCTGCATGGAACGGACTGACACCTTGTGACTTGGTTTTTCCTTTCTTTCTGTTCATCATGGGTATTTCAACATATATTTCATTGAACAAATTCAATTTCAACGTTTCCCTACAAGTGGTAACCAAGATATTGAAACGCACATTTCTTATTCTATGCATCGGATGGGCAATCGGTTGGTTTGACCATGTATGTGAAGGTGACTTCCTGCCTTTTGTCCATCTGCGCATCCCCGGGTACTACAACGCATTGCTTTATGTTACTGTGTTATTTCTTTTACAGCCCTATTTATGAATCATAAGTTCATCCCCACATTAACCTTTATCTTACTGGTAAGTTACACTGTCATATTATGCATGGGGAACGGTTATACCTGCGATGAAAGCAATATTTTATCCATCATTGACAGGCAACTTTTCGGCGAAGCACATCTCTATCAGAAGAGCCCGATTGATCCGGAAGGATTTGTAAGCACTCTCTCTGCTATCGCCCACACTTGTATCGGTTTTTCATGTGGAAAATGGATAATACAAAGCCATCAGACAGAAAACAAAGTGCTCCGTTTGTTCTTGACCGGATTCATTCTGATGAGTATCGGCTATTTGTTGGCAGATGCGCTGCCTTTAAATAAAAGAATATGGTCTCCTACTTTTGTTCTGGTGACCTGCGGAGCGGCTTCCATGTCACTTGCCACATTAATGTATTATATAGACATAAGGAATAAACAAAAATGGTGCCGCTTCTTCATCATCTTCGGCGTCAACCCCCTATTCCTCTATGTACTGAGCGAAGTACTTGCCATTATGATGGGAAGTACCGGATGGAAGGCGGCAGCCTATGCAGCCATTCATTCAGGAATAACCGACGCTACCTTGCCTCAGCTGTCTACGCCCTCGTTTTCACTCTGTTTTTGGGGTGTATCGGTTATCCGCTATATCTTAAGAAAATATACATCAAACTGTAACAACCAATTCATAATATATAGAGAACTATGCAGTATTAAACAAGAACATATTAATCAAAACCAAAATTAAATTCTATGCTAAACGTACAATCTCTAACCCAAAGGACATTTGCACAGATAGTAGTCTTTGCATTACTCCTATTAAACAGTACACTGGCATTTGCTCAAAATCAAGTTAACGGTATTGTCACAGACAAGACCGGAGAACCCCTTATCGGAGTGAATGTAGTCGAAAAAGGTACTACCAACGGTGTTATCACTGACTTTAACGGACAGTTTACACTGAATGTAGCACAAGGAAAGACACTCGTATTCTCTTACGTGGGTTACACTACCCAGGAAATTACAGTAAAAGGATCTTCTCTGAAGATTATTATGGAAGAAGATTCTAAAACATTAGATGAAGTTGTGGTAGTAGGTTATGGCAGTATGAGTCGTAAGGATGTAACCAGCTCCATTACCACTGTGAAAGCAGACAAACTGAATGTAGGAGTTTATTCTGACCCTGGACAGTTGTTGCAAGGTAAAGTTCCTGGTTTGACGGTAGTACAAAGCAGCGACCCGACTTCTGGTACAGCTTCTATCTCTTTACGTGGGGCTTCTTCTCTGCGTACCGGTGCGGCAATGGAACCTTATTATGTTATTGACGGTATTCCCGGTATGTCATTAAGTCTGATTGCTCCCGAAGATATTGAAAGCATTGACGTACTTCGTGACGCTTCTGCAACGGCTATTTATGGCTCCAAGGCTGCTAACGGTGTAATCTTGATTACCACCAAAAAAGGTAGTAAAAGTGAGCACACTTCTGTAAACTACAGCGCATATCTTGCATTTGACAACATTGCCAAGCGTTTAGATATGATGACTGCCGACGAACTCCGCACCTATGCCAAGGAAAATAACATCACTCTTCCGAATGACAAAGGAGCAAACACCAATTGGAACGATGAAGTACTGCGCACAGCAATCAGTCATAACCACAACGTTTCTATCAATGGCGGTTCAGAAAAGACTCAATACAGTGCCAGCATGAGTTATCAAAACAAACAAGGTATCGTACGTGGTACAGATTTCGAGCGTTTCGGCGGCCGCGCATTCTTGCAAACCAAAGCACTGAATGATCGGCTCACCTTAGCCTTTAATGTGAATGCCGCACAATCAAAAGGTACCACCGTTGATTCCGCCAAAGATGGCCAATCCGTATTCGATGCCATGAATTATTATTCTCCACTAGTTCCTGTCACCAATGCAGACGGTTCTTGGTATAGCGACAAAACTATCTCCCAAAACTTCAATCCTGTATCCATGATCAATGAAGATACTTTTGAAAATAACAAGAAACTCCTTCAAGGAACAGCCAAAGGTACTTTAGATATCACTAAGGACTTGAAATGGAACTTAAGTCTTTCCTATCAAGACGAACAATATATATGGAACGAATACCATACCAGCAAATCCCAATATAACACCCGAAATGGCGAAGCTAAACGTATTGCAACAGAAAACAAGAAAAAAATTCTTGAAACATACATAAACTATGATCATACATTCGCCAATATCCACAAACTGGGCCTGATGGCCGGTTATTCATGGGAACAGAATGATGACAATGACAGTTTCGGTCTGGATGTCTACGACTTTTACAATGATAACACCACCTTTTATAATCTGAACCTTGCCAATAAAATGGATTGGCAGAATGGCGGTATCACCAGCAATAATAACGGTCATTTGGAAACTTTACGTATGATCTCATTTTATGGACGTATCAACTACTCCTTCAACAGCAAATACCTGCTTCAAGCAACAATTCGCCGTGACGGCTCCTCTGCTTTTGGAAAGAACAACCGTTGGGGAACTTTTCCATCTGCATCGTTGGCATGGCGTATGAGCGAAGAAAAGTTCATCAAAGATTTAAATGTTTTCGATGACTTGAAGTTCCGTGTTGGTTATGGTGTTAGTGGTAACTCACTCGGATTCGGAGCTTATTCGGCTATCCAGACTTACAGTACTTCAGGTTGGTTCAACTATACAAACGCCAATGGCACACAGAATAGTTACCATACCCTGGCAGCCGCCTCAAATGCCAATCCAGACCTAAAATGGGAACGTACAGCCATGTTGAACATCGGGCTGGACTTCAGCTTCTTTGGAGGCAGATTAGGAGGAACCATCGAATACTATGACAAGCGTACCAGCGACCTGATATACACTTACGAGGTTTCCACAAACCGCTATCCTTTCGGAACCATGCCGGCCAATGTGGGAGATATCAGCAATAAAGGTATTGAATTTACCATTAATGCCACTCCTATACAAACAAAAAATTTCTCTTGGCAAACCAGTTTGAACTTATCTCATAATAAAAATAACGTAGAAAGTATATCCAACAGTGAATATTCCGTAGATTATATCCGTGCAGCCGATCCTGAAATCGCAGGTTATTCTTCAAATGCAGACGTACAGCGCATCATGGAAGGACATCCTATCGGCACCTTCTACACCTACGAATGGGCCGGCTACAATAACCAAGGAGTATCCATCTTTTATGTACACGATCCTGAAACGGGTGAGCGTACAGGCGAAACGACCACAGATCCTGAAACTGATAGAGACCGTACTATTACCGGCTGTGCACAACCTGATTTAAATTTAGGCTGGAGCAATAACTTCCAATACAAGAACTGGAATCTCGATTTATTCTTTACTGGTGTTCTTGGACAAGATATCTACAACGCCACTGCAGAACAATACTCTAATGTTTCTTTTGTGAAAGAAGGCCGCAATGTATTAAAAAGCGTAGCTACCGAACACCGTGCTACAGACACACAATCTCAAGCACCATCCAATCGCTGGATAGAGAACGGTAGTTATTTCCGTCTGTCCTCGGTTTCATTGGGATATACTTCGGCAAAATTGGTAACTGGATAAACTCGCTCAAGCTATACGCTACTTGTAATAATGTATTCACCATTACCGGTTACTCCGGTCGTGATCCGGAAATCAACCTTGGAGGCTTGGAACCGGGTATGGACAGACGCACCAATTACTATCCGCGTACCCGTTCATTTATGATCGGTGTAAACATGAATTTCTAACCATATAATTGAAAACTAATATGAAAAATAGCATAAAATTAATAACCTGGCTAGTAGGTGGTCTGTTCACCTTCTCCTCCTGCACAGATCTAGATGTGGATCTTAAATCCACTTATACAGAATACCCGGATTCCGAAATTGCCAAAGAAGCGAAAATGGCAGGTTTGTATTATGGATTCGGCGGAGCATTAGGACGTCGTTATATGGAAGCTGCCCTGCTGTCCTCTGATGAATTCATGGCAGTGACATTTGGTGGTAACTGGTATGATGGCGGCAATTATATCCATTCCTCTCTTCATGCCAGCCTTCCAGGAGACGCACACGTGGACTGGGCCGGTGATATTCCGGCTGCAATCACAAAGTGCAATCAAGCAATTTTTGACCTGGGTGGAGAGGATGAAAACAATGCCGAACAAGAAGCCTTGATTGCTCCGGCACTTGCCATGCGTGCTTTCTATCATTTTATTTTTATGGATACATTCGGAGCAACTCCCAAATTAGACCATTTGATCGGCGATTCTGAAGCTATCGACCGTTCTCCCCGTTCCGAAATTACAAAATTTATCGAAAGCGACCTGCTTCGTGCTTTGGCTTCCGGCGGTTTAAAAGAAGATGTTGATGCTTCCACTTATGGCAAGCCAACCAAATGGATGGCTGAGGCTCTCCTTGCCAAACTCTATATAACTGGGCTGTTTATACCTGTGATGATGTAGCTACTTATGATCCAAGCATGACTAATTCCAAATTGAATGATGTCATAAAATATTGCGATGATATCATCGCCTCTGGTCATTTCAACCTCAGTGATGGTTATCGCAAGAAATTCATGCCGGACAACGGCTATCAGATCAAAGATTTCATCTATGCAATGCCATACCAAAATAATGAAACATCAACCAGAGCCAATACTTACGCCCGTTTTCAATTCTGGCCTAAATTCAACAATGACGGCGCGGACGGCAAAGGACTGTTCGGTATAACACTATCCAAAAATGCTGGAGGCGTTTTCATCGTCACTCCTGAAGCAGCAGACCGTTTTTGCCTAGAAGGAGATGAACGCAATGACATCATCATGAAAGGTGCGATCAACTATTATGACATCAGCACACATACAATGGGAACAGAACCTTATATATACAACGGACAACAAGTTGTCCTCACCAAGAATATCACCATCTTGAATGACCAAATGGATCTTGGAAATGACTTGAACGCATGGTGCCAGGGATACCGATGCATCAAATGGGCTATTCAAGCAGACGATTATAACCTCTATAACCGGAATCAAAGCAATGATGTACCTATCTTCCGTTATGCAGATATTCTGCTAATGAAAGCAGAAGCTATTCTACGGGGAGCAACAGCTACGAACGGTGATACGCCACAATCCCTGTTCAACCAAATACGCAGCTACTGTAACGCTCCATTATTGGAGCATTCTCCTTCATTGGACGAGTTGCTTGAAGAGCGTGCACGTGAATTTTACGCAGAAACATGGCGTCGCAATGACCTAATCCGTTTTGGAAAGTTCGAAGACGACTGGGGATATAAAAATCAATATCATCCGGAAGCCAAGACCGAGAAATGGCGTAGAATCTTCCCTGTATCTGTCGGCTTGATGAATTCAAACACCAACTGGAAGCAAAATTACGGTTATTGATAAATTAAATAAGTTTTTATAAGGGCTTGTTACGGCAAGCTCTTATAAAACCTTTAAAGCAAAAAATAATTCATGAAACGTCATCAAATCTTATTACTTCATATCGCGACATCCATCTTGGTATTATTCCCATTTCCTATACATGCCCATAAAATGATGTACCAGGACTCTATCGAAATCGTAGTACACAGAGGAGCGAACCATATAGCGCCGGAAAACACCATTCCATCAGCTCTAGCTGCATTGAAACATGGAGCCGGCTGGATAGAAGTGGACGTGCGCAAAAGTAAAGACAATATAACTTTATAATCTGCATGATGAAACTTTAGACCGTACTACCAACGGTAAAGGTCCCATTCAAGATATGCTATCCAAAGATATTGAAAAATTAGACGCCGGCAGTTGGTTCAGTTCTCGATTTATCGGCATTCACGTACCCCGTATAGCCGAAATGCTAGATACCCTACAAGGAAAGGCACACATTTTTTGATGTAAAACGAGGAACTCCGATAAAAGATTTGATTACATTAGTACGCCAAAAAGGATATGAAAATAAAAGTTTCTTCTGGTTTGCAGACTCAGAAATGCTGAAAGAATTTATCAAAATCGCTCCGGAAATGAAGATTAAAGTAAATGCCTCCAATATAGCGGCTTTGGAGAAATGGATGAAAATATGCACCCCGGCCTATGTAGAAACAGATATCCTCAATATCACTCCTCAATTCAAAGAATTCTGCAAAAGCAATCATATCAAGATAATGGCTGCTATTCAGAATGCGAGTGAAAAAGAATATAAAAAAGCGATTGAAGTCCATCCCGATTTAGTCAATCTGGACCGGCCGGAACTCTTTATAAAAATACTCCATCAGGAGATTAAAAATAACCCTTTTCCAAGAAGAGCTATGAAAAGTACCCTATCTTACCTGCTGATTATATGCAGCCTGTTTACTGCTTGTATCGGTCATCAGGAAGAATCCCTACTGTTCTACGTAGATACCCGTACGGGCACTGCACCAAGCGCAACCCACACCGCAGAACTTTCGGCAAAAATACCGAAGAGTACGGGCAAACGCTGCCTGCTGTTCTAGAGCCCAACGGAATGAACTTTTGGACTCCCCAAACACAAGATACAGAAGCAAAATGTAAGGCTCCCTATTATTACAAAGATACGAAAATACAAGGTTTCCGCAATTCACATTGGATTGTCGGAGGTTGTACACAGGATTACGGTTCCATGACCTTGATGCCTGTATCGGGTACACTGAAATATCTTCCCCAAGACAGAGGAAGCCTGTTCTCTCACCAAGAAGAAACAGCAACGCCCGCCTATTACTCTGTCCTTCTCAAAGATTATTCCATCTTTGCAGAAATGACCGGACGTTCCCGTTCAGCCATTTTCCGATTCACTTATAACCAACCGGAAGATGCTTATCTCATAGTCAATCCTAACAGTGATGAAGGGAAAGGATATATTGAAATCGATACCATAAAAAAACAGATACGCGGATACAATCCCGTCCACCGCATCTATCAAGCTGGGGAGAACCCGCCGGATACAACGGGTACTTTATCATTGAATATCAAAATGAAATAGAAGAATATGGTACATTCCGGCATGACAGTCTCTTCGCCGGACAACGACAGATAGCCGATGGAACAAGTATAGGTGCATATCTCCGGTTCAAAATACACTCAGAAGGACCCATATTAATCAAAGCCGCTTCCTCTTTTACTGACATGGAAGGCGCTCAAAAGAATCTGGACACCGAGATACCTCATTGGGATTTTGACCGCACCCGACAGGAACTGAACTCCATCTGGGAACAAAGGCTTTCACAAGTTACAATACAGACAAACAACCGAAACGATAAAGAGAAATTTTACGGAGCACTCTACCGTGCCTCATTCCTGCCACGTACATTCAATGATGTAGACGGGCGCTATCCTTCTTTTTCCACAGGACACCCGTTCAGACAATCAGCCAACGGTAGAAATTACTATGAAGATTACAGTATGTGGGATACTTACCGTGCTCTCCATCCTTTAGTCAATATCCTAACCCCAAAGAAAGCCGGAGACATGATGCAATCATTGGTGGACAAATATGAACAAGGCGGCTGGCTGCCTATATTTCCTTGTTGGAACAGTTATACCGCAGCCATGATAGGCGATCATTGCATCTCCGCACTGGGAGATGCCTATATCAAAGGAATCCGTAATTTTGATATCAACAAAGCTTGCGAAGGAATGCTCCGGAACGCATTCAGGACTCCCGCCACCTATGAAGAATATAAAAACGGAATGGGACGGCGTGCTTTGAATTCTTATCTGAAATATGGATACATTCCTTTGGAAGACAGCGTACCGGAAGCCTTTCATACCTGCGAACAAGTGTCACGTACTTTAGAATATGCATACGATGATTTCGTATTGGCCCAAGTCCTGCAAAAGTTGGAAACATCAGATGATTACTTTCCTGATCCACAAAAAACAGGACTTTATGATACATTAATGATACGTGCACGATATTACCGTAACGTAATAAACCCTAGCACCGGATATGCCCAAGGCAGATACGCTGACGGAAGTTTCCTCACCGATGCCGGTAACGCCTTTTCTTTCACCCGCTTCATCACCGAAGGAGCTCCCTGCCATTATACTTGGTATGCCCCCCATGATATATACGGACTTATGGAATGTATGGGCGGAAAAGAAAAATACATTGCCAAACTGGATTCCATGTTCAGCGAACACCGCTACTGGCACGGCAACGAACCTTGTCATCAGATAGCCTACCTCTTCAACTATGCCGGACAACCTTGGAAAACCCAACGGGAGGTACGTCATATTATGGAAACAGAATATCTGAACGCTCCCGGTGGTCTGTCAGGTAATGATGATGCAGGACAGATGTCTGCCTGGTATGTATTTTCTGCTATGGGATTCTATCCGGTATGTCCCGGTACACCTTATTATATAATAGGAAGTCCTTCTTTTCCCCGGATGAGCATCTGTTTGGAAATGGAAAGACGTTCACCATACTGGCCCACAACGCTAATGAAAAGAATGTATACATCCAGTCGGCGCGCCTGAACGGAAAAGAGTATGACAAGAATTACTTTACACACCAAGATATAATACAGGGAGGAACATTAGAGTTCCAGATGGGCCCGAACCCTAATACAAACTGGGGAGCATCCGCCTCAGCCTGCCTCCCGACAATATGAAATAAGTACAAAAAAATAAAAAACAACCCATATGAAGAATCAAACTATCATCAGCCTCTTATGCTGCCTCCTGTTGTTTGTGACAGGATGCAGTACTTCCCATCAAGGGAACACGTACGACATCATGACCTATGGAGCCAAAGGAGACGGACAAACAGATGATGCCGCCGCTATACAACGCGCCATCAATGCCTGTTCCGCTGCCGGTGGCGGAACCGTAATCATTCCTGCCGGACACACCTTTCTATGCGGTCCGCTATATTTGAAATCCTATGTGAACCTTCATCTGGAACCCAACTCCCGATTGCTGGCCAACCCCGATGAAAGCATCTATACAGAAAGCGCATTCCGCGAAAACCGTGGCGAAGGAATGATGTGGATCAGTGGAAAAGACTTAAAACAAATATCCATTACCGGTACAGGAGAAATAGACGGAAACGGAATCGCCTTTATGGGCAAAGAGCTGGATGATTCCTACGAGCTGAAGCCCGTCACTGATTTTGACCCACGCCCACATGTGCTTACCCTTATCAATGTAGAGAAAACCGTTATCCGTGACATCACGATCCGGAACAGCGCCTATTGGACAATACACCTGATAGGCTGTTACGATGCCTTGATTGACGGCATCTCTTTATTGAATAATCTAAAAATACGCAACGGCGACGGTATTGATGTGGATCACTCCAAAAAAGTACGTATAGCGAACTGCTTCATTGAATCGGGCGATGACTGCATTTGCCTGAAGAATCGTCGGGAATTTGAAGAATATGGCTCTTGCGAAGATATTGTAGTGACTAATTGTGTCATGACTTCACGCTCATGCGCTATTAAGATAGGCTCGGAAAATATGGACAAGATCGATAATGTATTATTCAATAATTGCATTATCAAAAACAGCAACCGGGGCATCGGCATACAAAACCGGGATGAAGGTACTGTGAGCAATGTCATTTTCTCCAATATATTAGTAGACTGTATGTTCTATTCTGATGTATGGTGGGGTAAAGCGGAACCTATCTATGTCACCTCATACCCTCGTGCCGTAGGCAATCATAAAGATGCAGGCTGGCGTTTCCCCAAAGGTGCAACGAAAGGACACTCGGGAGAAGTCAGCAACATTTTCTTCAATCAGATTAAATGCACTAGTGAAAACGGCATTTTCGTAGGGGGAGACACTCCGGAGAAGGTGCATCATATCTATTTTGATGAAATAGATGTCAAGTTGTTAAAACGTACCGGTTATGAAAGCGGTGTGTATGACAAACGTCCTTGCAACGGAGATGGTTTTGTATATGACAAGACTTATGCTTTCTATCTGGACACCGCTTCGGATATCCGGATTACCGGCTGTAACATTTATTGGGCCTTCCCTCAATTGACACAAGCCGGAGGAGATATCAAAGAGAAGAATACAATACGTGTAAAAATAAACAAGAAATAATTATGACCCACATTCCATTCAAAGTTTCTTTGTTAAGACTGGTCTTCCTGCTGCTGCCCGTGACGGTCGCGGCACAGGAAGCCAGACTTTCTGATTACGTAGATCCCAGAATCGGTTCGGAAGGACTGGGACGGGTATTTATCGGCCCCTCCTGCCCTTATGGTATGGTGAAACCACGCCCGATTGCACTGTCCATCCCAATAGTGGTTGGCTGCCTATGCCCGAACAAGTCAACGGGTTCTCCCAAGTACACGTCAGCGGGACAGGAGGAGGTCCTAAATATGGCAACATACTTGTCATGCCTTTTGGCAAAGGTATGGATCAGCTCAATCATATAGACTATCGCAAAGATGAAACAATCCGCTTGGGCTATTATGCTACCGAATTCCAGAGAACAGGCATATATACTGAAATAACAACTGCTCCACGCGCCTCATTCTACCGATTCACCTATCCCGAAGATTCCTTAAAATCCCTGTTGGTTGACGCCGGCTTCTTCCTGGGTGAACAACCGACCCCCGATGCCCGCGAAGCACAACAATTTGTAGGTTCGGAAATTCAAATCATATCCGATCACGAAGTAATGGGATATACCCGTATTCGCGGAGGTTGGAATAACGGACGTGCCTACACCGTTTATTTTTATGCAGTAACCGACCATCCCTTTGTACAAACGACCACATGGAAAGGAAACCAGATCAGCAATGAACGATACCAGCCAGACTCCCAACAAAAAACCGGAGCTTTGTTGCGTTTCCCTTCTTCTGCAAATACCATTCAACTGAAAGTCGGAATTTCATTTATCAGTCTCTCAAAGCCAGAGAGAATGTATGGAACGAAATACCTCATTGGTCATTTGAGGACACCCGGCAAGCCTTATTGGCACAATGGGAAAACTTATTGCAACGCATTGATATAGCCTCAAATACACCCGAAAAATATAAGCGTATGTTTTATACCGGTATCTACCATACCATGTTAATGCCTGTAGACCGTACCGGTGAAAATCCATTATGGAGTGATCCGGAACCTTATTATGATGATTTTTATGCTATCTGGGACACCTACCGCACCTCAACTCCACTTATCACACTGATTGACCCTCAAAGAGAAACAGACATTGTACGTTCACTGATCAATATCTATAAACGGGACGGCTACATGCCTGATGCACGAAGCGGAAATTGTAACGGACGGACACAAGGCGGCTCCAACGCCGAAATTGTTATAGCCGATGCATTTGTAAAAGGACTACCAAACATAGATTACCATCTGGCTTTGGAAGCTATGCTGAAAGATGCGACCATACCGCCCGGAGGTAACGAAGAAACGGAGGAAGAGGCGGACTGATTCCTTATCTGGAATTGGGATATATTCCATACGGTATTCCCCGAGCCGGAAACCGCACAATAGAATACTCCTATTGTGATTATGCCATAGCCTTAGTAGCAAAAGGACTAGGCAAGACAGACTTGTACCAGCAATACTTGAAACAATCTTCCAACTGGAAGAACTTGTGGCGGGCCGATTATGAACATGCAGGAGTCAAAGGATTCATACTTCCCCGGGATAAAGAAGGAAACTGGTTAGACAAAATACCTTTCGGAAACTCCCATATCCAGAAACCCACCTTCACATATACCCCCGTTACCTTTGAAGGCCCTTGGTATACTCCTTGGTGGAACATGTTCTTTTATGAAGCCTCCTCCTGGGAATATTCACTCAGCATTCCGCATGACGTACCCGGACTCATTGAACAATGTGGCGGAAAAGAGAAGTTTGACGAACGGCTGGATATTTTCTTTGACAAGGGTTTCTTCAATGTGAATAATGAGCCTCCTTCCTCACTCCCTGCCTATACCACTGGGTAGGGCGTCCGGATAAAAGCGGCGACCGCATCCATGAAATTATCCAGAAGAACTATAATGACGGTTCTGCCGGTCTTCCCGGAAATGATGACTCCGGAGCCATGTCATCGTGGTTGGTATTCCACATGATGGGGTTGTACCCCAATGCCGGACAAGACTATTATTTAATCCATACCCCTCTACTGACAGAGAGTCGTTTCCATTTACAGGAAGGCAAAACATTCACGATCAAAGCCGAAGGGCTTTCCGAAAAGAACAAGTATATCCGGTCGATTTTATTAAATGGAAAGAATTATCCATATTCCGCCATCCGCCATAATGATATCATCAAAGGAGGCGAGTTGGTTTTAAAAATGGGCCCAGTCCCGGTAACTGGGGGAGCAAACTATTTCCTGAATCTAAAGAGTAACATACGATGAAGAAAAAACTTTTTATATGCTTTCTGCTTATCGGCAGCCTGATGGGAAATGTAATGGCACAAGATATCATTACCAACCCTCTGTTATTTGTATTCAAACTGCATGGACAAACCCGAAAGTACCAATTTACTTTCAATCAGTCCAACGACACCCTTTATCTGCATTGGGGAATTGAAAGAAACACCCGATGGCAATCAGGCAGCTACGCCATGCCCCAAGAAGCTTTAAAAACGGCGGTCAGACTAAGCTTCTTACAGCCGGAAGACGGACAGCATATCTGTCTCCCCATTCAAGAAACCTTTGCCCTACTTTCAGCAACCGCTTTTCAGGAATTGAAAAGCCAAAAGGCATTTCATTATAATCAGACAGAATACCAACTGGCTGATACCAAGTCACAAGCTATGGGCTATTCCTTACTGCATGTAAACGACTCAGTAGACGGATGCGAAATGTGGATTATGGATAATCCGGATTTCCCTCTGATATGGGAAATACAAAATAATCCGCTCGGCATCAATTGGAAAGTAGCTCCCATAGATCTCCCCGCACACAATCTGAAAGAAGAAATCATCCAAAGCTCGGAAAAAATGGGTAGCATCTATTATGCTTATCCCACACCAAACGGCATACAAACTCCGGTACCCGAAGGTTACAGTCCTTTCTACATCAGCCATTACGGACGCCATGGGTCCCGCTGGATGACTTCGGACGAACGTTATCTAGAAGTCATTCGTGTCTTTGATACGTTTCACAATAAATCAGGACTTACCGATTTAGGTGAAGATGTGAGGCTCAGACTCCAGAAGTATGGGAAAATGCCCGTGGGCGCGGAGGAAACCTGACCCCATTAGGAGAACGACAACACAAAGCCATTGCCAAACGGCTTTATCAACAATATCCCCATATATTCCGGGACAGCGCCAACATATCAGCGCGTTCGAGCGTTTCCGTACGTTGTATCATGAGCATGTCCGCATTCACAGAACAACTGAAAGAACTAAACCCCTCCCTCCAGATCACCCGCGAAGCCAACCAAAGACACATGGACTACATTGCCTATACTTCACCCGAAGCCGAAAAGCTGGGTTCGGCAAGTGCGCCATGGAGAACAGCTTTCCATACATTCGAAGAAAATCATATTCATCCGGAACGTTTAATCGCTTCACTTTTCAAAAATCCCAAAGAAGTCAGGAATCCCCGCGAGCTCATGATGGGACTTTATTGGATTGCTTCCGACATGCAAGATGTAGAGTTGCCTCTATCCTTTTATGATTTGTTTGAAAAAGAAGAATTATTCGGTATCTGGCAGTCTGTGAATTATCGGATGTATATTTGCAATGCCAATGCTCCCGTCAATCAGGGAGCAGCCCCCGAGAGTGCAAAATCTTTATTGAAGAATATTATAGAAAGTGCCGACCGCGCCATCCGTGAAGGAACTCCTTGCGCCACCCTCCGTTTCGGACATGATACCAACCTGATCCGTCTGTTGGCACTCATGCAAGTAGAAGGATGCTCCAATCAAGAAACAGATCCCGACCGATATTACCTGGCCTGGCAAGATTTCCGTGTTTCACCTATGGGAGCCAACCTTCAATTAATCTTTTTCAAGAATAAACAAGGAGAAGTTATTGTAAAATTGCTACATAATGAAAATGAAGTCAAATTACCCATTGACAGCCCTATTGCCCCTTATTATAAATGGGAAACGGTGAAAGCATTCTACAATCATTTATAAACATACAAATTGAGAAACAGCAATTTCCTTCAAAGTCCAATCTCCCTATTAGCTAAGGCTTTTCTTGCCTACAATTAAGCCCTTTCTTACGGTTACCTACTACAGACTCCCTCAATGGACCGTAGAGTCCATTGCAGCAGACTGTATAGTCCACCCAAGCAGACCTTACAGTCCACTGGCGGAGTCTGTAGCAGATGACTGTAAAAAAAAGCTTAACTATATGGAAGAAACGGCTTACACAACCACTCTATTCCGGTTTTATCTTTTTCAGATAATCAGAAGGAGCCATACCGAATTCATCTTTAAAACACTGACGGAAATAGACCGTACTGTTAATTCCCACCTTGAACGCAACTTCTGAAATATTGTATTTCCCCTCTAATAACAAACGTTCCGCATATTGCATCTTTATTTTGCGGATATATTCATTGGTGGAAAGTCCGGTCAATGCCTTCATCTTCCGATATAGGTAGAATTACTCATACACATGGCGTCCGACAAATAGCCGATGTCTATCTTCTCAGAAGAAAGACGATCTTCAATCAGCTTGTTAATCTTCTCAAGGAACTCATTATCCAATTTATTCATAGACTCGGTTACTGCCGCACGTTTGTCAATGAGTATGGAATTCGTATTAAAACGCTCTGCCAACAACTTGCGGGATTCAAGCAAATTATGGATACGGCTATGCAACAAAGTAGCACTGAAAGGCTTTGTCAGATAAGAGTCAGCACCCACTTGATACCCCTCTTCCTTATCTTGCAAAGAGTCCTTTGCCGTCAGCAAAATAATGGGAATATGGCTGGTACGCAAGTCTTCTTTCAATTTCCGGCACATCACAATGCCGTTCATCACCGGCATCATGATATCACTGACTATAATATCAGGAATGCAGCCCAATGCTTGTTCCAAACCTTGTTCACCATTGGCGGCAGTCCTCACTTCAAAATCGTCCGAGAAAGATTCTACAATATAATCACAGATGTCCCTATTATCTTCCACTATCAGCAGAATACGCTTACCACTATGCACAGGTTCTATATTTTCTTCTTTTTCGTCCTTTTCATCGGAAGTTTTCTCCGTCGAGTCAGCATGCAGCACATGGGGATACGTGTTATCCGTCAGCAGACTGACATAAAAAGTACTTCCCACATTCAAAGAACTTTCAACCCTGATCTCCCCCTCATGCAAAACTACCAGGTTCTTTACCAGAGCCAGACCAATACCTGTTCCTGAAGCCTGATGTTCGCTTCCCTCTTGATAATAACGGTCAAAAATATGAGGCAATGCATCGGGAGCAATACCGAAACCGGTGTCACTCACACTGATTTCCGTATGGTGTATATTATTCCGGACCACCTGATGTAATCCTAAGTTATAGTTCCTTTCTCTGTATATTTTATAGCATTGGAGATCAAATTATCCAGTATAATCGTTACTACCTCCTTATCAAAAAACAAAGACATATTTTCCTGCTCAATCTCAAGACAGAAATCAATCTCAGGTTTCCGGTTCAATTCCTTATACTTCAGTCCGATCTCGTGTACAAGGGCTGCCAGATTGTCACGACTTACACATAATTTCTTGTTTTGGGTTTCCGTTTTTCTGAACTCCAGTATCTGATTAATCAGGTTCAACAACCGGATGGCGCTTTGATGGATAACCGATATTTTCTGTGAATCTTTCCCTGATAAAGAATTACTTTTCTGCATATCTTCCAACGGTCCCAGAATCAACGTCAAAGGAGTACGCAACTCATGTGTGATATTGGTATAGAAACGTAAACGCTCATTATTCAGCTCCTGTTCCTGCTCATGATTTTTCTTCTCCAACTCATAGAGAGACTCCATATCCAGTTTCTTTTTATAGGCATGAAGAATAAAATACAGGACAGAAACACCCGAAAGAATATAAAATAACTTGGCCCACCACGTAAGCCATACAGGCGGGTCAATACGGATATCCAGAGAAGCTATCTCATCCGCCCATTCCTGATTCCGTATTCTTGTCTTTACCTGAAAACAATAATTTCCCGGAGGTATATTACGGAAAGTCACATTATTAGGATCGGTTACTGTATACCATGAATTTTCCAACCCTTTCAACATATAAGCATATTCCACTTGATCGGCCAAGGCATAATTCTGTATATTGAAGGTGACGCTGAAGTTATTTTGCATATAGCTTAAACGTACTTCCGACTGGCCTTCAAGCGCCATCACCTTTTCATTACTGTCCGTATCACGCAACGGGCCGAATATACGCATCTCCGTAATAATTGCAGCAGGTGACTCTCGTTTTTCCAATACCTGATCTGGATTAAAACGCATAAGCCATTGATTGAGCCAAAATAAAGTGTTCCATCCTTAGCTTCCGCCACACTTCCACTCATGAAATTGCCCATAGGCACATTATCCCAATGATCGTAATTATAGAAAACCTCCTTGTCTTTCAACAAGCAGCTGATACCTTTATTGGTGCTCACCCATATATTTCCATGATTATCTTCCGTAATGGCACGTATATGGACATTGGACAAACCCTCCTCACTGCGATATACTTTATAGTCCCAACTCTGAGAGGATGGAAAACAAACCAGACCTTCTCCCGTTCCTATCCACATTCTGTTCTGACTATCCATATAAACAGTATTGATAGTATTAGAGGGAAAAAGAGAAGTCACGTTAAAAAGTTTAACGCACTGAAAATGTTCATCAAAAACCCCTAATCCTCCTCCGAAAGTACCAATCCATAAACGATTAAGATTATCTTTCGAGATACATCTCACCAGATTATTCTCTACTGTATAATGGTCTGCAATGCCTTTATCATGCAAGCGTACCTTATAGATGCCATTACTAGTTCCTATCCATACATATTCTGCATCTTCATACAGTGCACGCACATCTTCCCCTGTTTTATCTTTAGGAAAAATCTGGTGAAAACTTTTCTTTTTCACATCATAAAAATCCACTCCTCCCATAAACGATCCAAACCAAAGGTTTCCTTCCGAATCACAAAGTGCAGCCTGTATGGAATTATCAGTCAAATCACCGGTTTCTTCTTTATAAACCGCCACCCGCTTGCCTTTATCAAATACATTGATGCCTCCCCCATCGGTTCCGATCCATAACTTTCCATCCCTTGCTACGCATACACTGCTTGCTGTCTTATTATTCAGGCTACTACCCGAATGCTGGATAGGAGAATAACTATAAACATTAAAATAGGAAGATTCATGGCTAAGAAAATTAATTCCACCTCCCCACATACCAGCCCATACATTTTTAAAGGAGTCCTGAAACAAACAACGTACAGTAGAATTAGAGAGACTGTATTCATCATCCCCTTCCTTTATATATTGAAAACGCACTTGGTCAGGAGAAAGAAACATACGTTGCGTTAAATCCAAAATGGCTATTCCTCCAAATTCCATGGCAATCCAAAGTTTATTCCCATCAAATTGTCTGATATCAAATACGGTATGAGGAACCCCGTCCTCACTATGATGAAAATGGATAAAATTTTCGGCTTCCGGATTGAACAGTGCCAGCCCCCGGTCTGTTCCCAGCCAAATATTACCGCTTAAGTCCTTATAAATGCAAGTTACCCCATTACCTGGCAAACTGACCGGATCTTCAGGGTCATGCATAAAGTTCTTTACTTTTTTATCTTTAAGAGACAACACACTGAATCCATGATGCACATGCCCCATATACAACTTCCATCTCCTCCATCAACAACCGACCAAATATTATCGCTAGCCAATCCCGGAACTGTTTGAGTATTGTAATGAATGAATTTTCCAGCCTTTTTATCGAAATAATCTACTCCCCGCCAATATGTCGTAATCCAAAGATTACCATCTGTAGCTGCCACAATCTTAGTAACATCATCCGTTATCAGACTTCGGGGTTCTCGCCATCATGCCTATAGCAAAGAAAAGTGTTATTTACATAGTCATACGCATTCAGACCGGCCTTTGCGTGCCTATCCAAAGGATAGAATCCTGAGGATCATCCAACAAACAATTCAGTTCATTGCCTGTTATACCTGCCTTGTCAAATCTTCATTCTTCAAATAAGTAATGAAACGGGTACCATCGAATTTGTTCAACCCTTCCTCCGTGGCAAACCACAGAAAGCCCTGTTTGTCTTGAGCAATGCTCACCACATAATTATTGGATAATCCCTTCTCTATACCAAGCTGCTTAACAGAATAAGGTTGTGCCAATGAAACAACCGACAGCAGCAAGAGCCAAAGTACGAATATCTTTCTCATAGCATCAGTGTACACATTGTTAAATAATATGGTTCAAAAATACAAATAAAGTCTGTATTTTAGATACATAAATCATGCATTGCAAGATTTACCTCCCTTTTCTGCAAGATTTATATCAGGATTTTAATTCTTCTTCACGTACATTTGCACCACTAACGAATTTAATTCGTCCTCTATTAGAGTAGATGTTTAATCTTCAAATACTAATAAAATATGAAAAAGAAACATTTGTATGGTGCCATGTTATGGGCTTTTCTTGTAACTGCAAACCTATGTACGGGATGTAGTGATGATAACGACTACCCCGATGTAGACGGACAAAATCCAACAATGACATTAGCAACAGACCACATCGAGTCCGGAGCGGGACATCGATTTACTATTGAAGGGACATTAGAAGACAAAGACGGTATTGCTTCTATCAGCTACAATGTGCCGACCTGCATTTGAACAAGACAATTGATTTAATCGAAATCTATGGTGCTCCGCAAGAGAGTTATGATTTAAGTTATTACTTTGACATAAACCGAAATGAAATCGGCGAACGTTTCACAGTCAAAGTTACTGTAACCGATGTAGGAGGACGCAGTATATCTCAAGATGTATTAATCACAATGGACGGAGATTTTGCAGCTCCGGTATTTTCAGCTGCCCCGGATGCCACTGTTACAGTATTAATGAAAAATGAAACGAAATTCAATCTTCGGTTCACGGCTACAGATGATCGTGCATTGGATTATGTCACAATTAATATTCCAGGTATAGACGGGTTTGACAACCGCCGTGTAGATGCTGATGGAAAAAGTTCATTGAACTTTGCCGAAATAATAGTATTCCCCAATGAACCGAAAAGTTATAATGTGACAATTACCGCTTTTGACAAGAAAGAAAACTCAACCACTACCACCAGTGTATTGAATATCTCAGAAATGCCGGATTTTCCCAAAATGTATCTGGCAGATGTGGCAACTGCCGAAGAACTGAATAGTGATATATTCGGGGTACCGATGGTAATTGAACATACAGGTGAATATCAGTATAAAGCAAATTATTACTGTCAAAAAGCCGGAACTAAAATATTCTTCTTACCACAAAAGAGTGACTTCACTCCTATTTGTTTCGGGCTTGATCCAGAGGATAACACCAAACTGACAGACGATCCCGAAACAGCAATGCCAATCGTACTTGACCAAGCCAATGTTTATTATGAAATTAATATTGATGTGAAGAACAGTACATACAATCTGAAAACTTACTCAATTGCCGATGCTGTAGACCCCATACCTCACACATACGGTTCTATCAGCCTTGACACATGGGGTGACGGTGGTTCGTGGTTACAGGAATTCTATTTCGGATATATGACCAGTAGCCCAACTGAAGTCCTGCGTTTCACTCAAGATAAGACCAATCCTCACCTATTCTATTTGGATACCCCCCTATTCCTGGAGGCAGGTACTAAAATGAATTTCGTTATTCATAACTGGCACTCTGACGATGGTGGAATTATTGCACGTGGCGTGTAGACAACTCAGACGAACCGGAGATCTTCGGATATTATGGTAAAGAAGCCAAATATACCAATCCGGCATGGACCAAACCCGATCATGTAGGTGACAATTGGGCAAAACCAACAGTGAACGTCACAGGGAATTATAAACTTATATTCGACGCTCATTTGGAAAGAGCTAAACTCATTCCGGCCAATTAACAAGTAACATTAGATTTAAGATATGAAAAAGCAAATATTATTATTGTGTCTTGCGCTGACAAGTCTATGTAGCTATGCGCAGACCATCACTGTAAAAGGTGTAGTAACCTCGGCTTCAGATAAAGAACCGATGATTGGTGCAACAGTGCAAGTTAAAGGTACAGGTACAGGTACTATTACAAGTATTGATGGTGATTATTCACTAAACGATGTTGCCAAGGATGCCGTACTTGTGTTCTCCAGCATAGGATATGAGACTCAAGAAATAAAGGTAAACGGACAAACCGTTATCAATGTAGTGCTGAAAGATGCCAGTGAATTACTGGACGAAGTAGTGGTTATTGGTTATGGAGCCGTGAAAAAAAGTGACCTGACCAGTTCTATATCTACCGTAAAAGGAAAAGAAATTACCGAAACTGTAACCGGTAATGCAATGGACGCCTTGCAAGGTAAAATCAACGGTGTTCAAGTAACCAGTGGTGGTGGTCCGGGCGCACAACCAAAAGTTCTAATCCGTGGTGTAACAACAGTAAACGGAACCGATCCTTTGTATGTAGTAGATGGCATGCCGGTAGGTACAAACATCAACTTCCTAAACAGTAATGACATTGAATCTATGGAAGTTTTAAAAGACGCTTCGGCTGCTGCCATTTACGGAACACGTGCTTCTAACGGTGTCATTCTAATCACAACCAAAAAAGGAATGGCAGGAAAAACAAATATCAGTTTTAATGCATCTGCAGGTTTCCAAACACTGTCAAAACCCAAAATGGCTAATGCCGCCGAATATAAAGAAGTATTCAATACCCGATACACAAATGACGGAGGAACTTCTATTTGGAATGATACAGGCGCTACTACCAATCCCGGAGGAACAGACTGGTGGGACGAAGTAATCAACAAAACTGCTTTAGTGCAAAATTACTCACTCAATATCTCCGGTGGTTCAGACAAACTGGTTTATAACCTGAGTATGGGTTACTACCGTAACAATTCACAATATGACTATGGTTATTGGGACAAAATCAACGCACGCCTTAATACAGAATATACATTTAATAAATATGTAAAAATGGGTTTCGACATTGCCCCACGTGTAGAATCATGGGATGATACCCCCGATCTTTTTTTCAGCTGCCATGTCTATGGACCCACAACTCCTATATTCAAGCCGGAAGATCAATGGGTGGATAACGAATTCAATAACTATCAGCGTTCTTACAACAACCAGGAGTGGAACCCTGCCGGTTCATTGCTCGCCAAAATTCCCACTCCCGTGAAATGGGTACAATTGTAAATACTTATTTACAGATAAACCCTATTCAAAAACTGACCCTGCGCACGCAGTTCGGCGCTAATGCACACTTCCGCCGTACAGACAAATTCACTCCTGAATTCTATATTGATGCTTTGGAACAATCTACATTAAGTAATGTTTCCCGTGAAATGCAGGAATGGCTTGATTGGAACTGGACTAATACTGCTACTTACATCACGACTTTTGCAGAAAAGCATAATATTAATGTAATGGGTGGCTTTACAGCTGAACGCTTTGCTGAATTCCAATCAAAAGCCTCACGTGACGATGTTCCTAATAATATGGATCAAATGCAGGAAGTAAATGCCGGTACACAAAACCAAAAGTCAGAAGGTAAAACTGCTTACAGCACATTAGTATCTTATTTAGGACGCGTGATGTATAACTATGACAATCGTTACTATCTAACAGCTTCTATTCGTGCAGATGGTTCTTCTCGTTTCCCCAAAGGAAACAAATATGCCATCTTCCCTTCTGTTTCTGCTTCATGGCGTATCATCAGTGAAAGTTTCATGCAAGACCAGAAGATTTTCAGTAACTTGAAATTACGCGGAGGTTGGGGACGTGTAGGTAATCAAAACATAGATAATGATGCTACGCTGACTTTGTTAGGACAATCTGATTATGTATTCGGTACAGCTCCAGGACGTGTTTCAGGTACTATGGTATCAGGCGTTGGCAATAATTTGCTAAAATGGGAAACAGTAGAAGACTGGAACGTAGGTGTGGATATGTCCTTCCTTGACTCCCGTCTAGACATGACCTTTGAGTATTTCCAAAAGAAATCTTCTGATATGCTCTATCAGAAACAAAATATCTTCGCCATCGGATACCCCGACTGGAACAGTACAGTATGGATGAATATAGGTAGTATGAAAGCTAGCGGTTGGGAATTAAGTCTGAACTGGCACGACAAAGTAGCAGACTTCCGATATAATGTGGGATTGAACCTTTCCGCAGTGAAAAATAAAGCTGTTAAATTCTCCGGTGACGGTCCTATCCAAACTGGAGGTTTCAACAGCGACCAAATTATCCGTAATGAAGACGGTGGCTTGATTTCACGCTTCTACGGCTACGTAGCGATGGTATTTTCCAAAATTGGGATGAAGTTTATGCTCACACCAACGAAAATGGCAAGCTGGTACAATCCAATGCCCAACCCGGTGACATTCGCTTTAAGGATTTGAATCATGACGGAGTTCTAGATGAAAATGATAAAACATGGATCGGTAACCCATATCCCGATTTGATGGTAGGTTTGAACTTGGGTTTCAGCTATAAAAACATCGATTTCACAGCCAACTTCTATGGTACATTCGGTAATGATATTTTCAATAAGACCAAAGGTTTATACTCCGGCGTAAGTGGGCAAAACGTTTGGGCAGGTACATTGCAGAAAGCATGGCATGGCGAAGGAACCAGCAACGATATTCCTCGTCTGTCCTACAATGATTTGAATCAGAATTACACACGCGTTTCAAGTTTCTTTGTAGAAGACGGCTCTTATATGCGTTGCAAACTATTACAAGTGGGTTACACACTCCCCAAGAAGTGGTTGAACGGAACCGAATTGCGTCTCTCATTGTCGGCTCAAAATCCTTTCACTATCACCAGCTACTCAGGTATGGATCCTGAACGTCCACAGATTGGTAAAGATGGCAGTGTAATTGAAACCGGTATTGACGGCATCGCTTATCCTAACCCACGTACTTCTTATTTGGAATTGATTTAAAATTTTAACCCTCAAGGTATAAACCATGAAAAGATATTAACAATATTAACAATGATTGCCTCGCTGACATTCACTTCTTGTGAGGATTTCCTAACAGAGGAAGTGCGCGGGCAACAAAATTGGATACTTATTTCCAAAGTGCAGAAGAAGCCGAAGCATTTATTACTGGTTGTTACCAGGCCATTACTTTTGGCGGATGGTGGAATATCAACACAGTATGGTTGCTTTCCGAGATGTGTAGTGATGACGGTTGGATGGGCAATACCAGCCAAAGTCAAAGTGACTATATTTCTTTGGCCCACTATCAAGGTACCGGACAAAGCAATGGTGCCATCTCCAACTTTTGGCAGTATCGATACAAAGGCATTCTACGTTGCAATATCGCAGTGGAACGCATTTCACAAGCTGATTTCTCAGATGAAGAAATGAAGAACCGGCTTGTAGCCGAAGCACGTTTTCTCCGTGGATACTTCTATTTTGAACTTGTGAAGAATTTTGGTGGTGTGCCTCTCATTACAGGCTTCCTGTTGCCCGAAGAAATACAAGGTATTACCCGCGCTTCGGCCGAAGATGTATATAAGTTCATTGAAGATGATTTAAAAGCCGCTGCTGATGTGTTGCCACAACGTAGTCAATATGCTGCTACAGATATGGGACGCGCTACCCGTGGAGCTGCATTAGGCTATTGGGAAAGGTTTACCTCTACCAAAGCAAATGGCAAGAGGCACATGATGTATTGAAAACAGTCATCGACGAAGGTGAATATAAATTACTCGACAACTTCGGTGATGTATGGGATGTTGACCATAACAATAGCGAAGAAAGTCTGTTTGAAGTACAATATATGTATGATGGAACTTATGCATTGGGTGGTTCTTTGACTGTTATTACCGGTGCCCGTAGTGGTCCCGGCGACGGATGGTCTTGGGGACAGCCAACCGCTAACCTTGAACAAGCCTACATCGATGCAGGAGATACAGAACGTTTACGTTGGACTATCATTAAAACCGGTTGTACAGAAATTGCCGGAGAGAATAACTTCGACAAGTTCGTTGAAAACAACACAAAAATCGCCAATTATAAAGATTATATCGAAAAGTACGGTTGGGATCCCGAATGTTATATTATAGATCCGTCACAACATAAATCAGCACGTATTGTCCGGAAGTATTTTGTACCTATTGAAAAACGTCCGGAAGTATACAATATCGACAAAATTCCATTAGATCATCGTATCTTACGCTATGCAGATGTATTGTTGATGTATGCTGAAGCCTGCAACGAATTGGGCGAAGATGGTACAGCACGTACCTACCTTAATGAGGTACGGAATCGTGTAAAATTACCTGCTGTCACATCCAGTGGGAACGAGCTTCGCAAAGCTATCCGGCTAGAACGTCGTTTGGAACTGGCATGGGAACAAAACAGAATCTATGATATCCGCCGTTGGACAGATGACAATGGCAAGAAAATGATTTGTAACCTGATGGGAGCAAACGGTACATTTGTAAAATACAATACAGATCCCGCTACCCGCGACATTTACGAATGGGAAAATCAAGGTGAGGCAAGTGATAAAGGAATCAGCTTCAACGAAAACCGGGATATGGTATTCCCGATACCTTTATATGAGATTACAATGTCTAATGGTTCTATCACCCAAAATCCGGGCTGGAATTAATCATTTTCCAAAAAGAACAGATTGTTACAGGAATTAAACATTCAATAGGTCTTTATATTCTGTCGCGGATAGTTTGCTAGGATTATCCGCGACTATTTTTAATCCATCTAAAACAATGAAACTAAAATATATTTTTACTCTTCCACTGTTCTTTTCTACTGTAGCCTGCAGTGACGATTCTCCCCAAACACCGGATACATCGGGGCAACCGGACAGCAGCATAAACGTAGAAAAAACAGTAACCATAGATGCCGGACAATCTTTCAGACTCTGACAGGATTTGGCGCATCAGATTGTTGGGCACCTGCCTTCGTAGGAAAAAGCTGGATAACGAATCGTGACAAAATCAGTGAACTGCTATTCTCTTCTGAAATACAATCAGGACAACCTAAAGGTATAGGACTCTCCATGTGGCGTGTGAATCTAGGTGGTGGCAGTGCAGAACAAGGTGAAGCAAGTGGAATAGAAGACAAATCACGCAGAGCAGAATCTTATCTGACTGATGACTTAACATTAGACTGGACACGCTGTAAAGGGCAGCGCTACTTCTTGCAGCGCGCCAAAGAGTTTGGTTGTCAGAGTATAGTACTTTTCAGCAATACCCCTCCTGTACAATATACCTCCAACGGAAAAGGATTCTCCAATAGCGGAGGAGTTTCTAATTTGAAGGATGAATGTTATACGGACTTTGCCAGATACATGTCAGATGTAGCAAAATACTATGTAAACGAAGGATATCCAGTGACACATATCTCACCAGTTAACGAACCCCAATATAATTGGGACAGCGGCCAGGAAGGCAGCGGATGGACTAATGATGAAGTAGCCAGACTTATACGTGAATTGGATACCGCCATCACTTCTGCCGGTCTTTCTATTGATATTCTTCCAGGGGAATCTGGAGATTATGAATATCTCTACAAATTTAAGAATGATGCCGCCCATAGTAACGTACTTTCAGCATTTTTCACACCTGGAACTTCCACCTATATAGGCAACCTGACTCATGTAAAGAAACTTATCTGCGGCCACAGCTACTGGACAGATGGCACATGGGATGGTATGCGTAATGTCCGGAAACAACTGGCCCAAGCAGCCCAACAATATGATGTAGAAATATGGCAAAGTGAGTGGAGTATGTTAGGCGACGGATACAGCTCTTCCGAGTTTATAGGCTATGACCAAGCAACCGAAATGGACATTGCACTTTATATGTCAAAAGTAATACACAATGACCTAACTATAGCAGGAGTTTCCTCCTGGAGTTACTGGACCTCAATGGATATCCCCCGCTGGGGACACAAAAACCGCTTCTTACTGATTTCACTGGAACCCTCCGATGGAGTTTATGGGGATATAGAGAAAGAAGGCACTTATAAAGCTACTCCCACACTTTGGGTATTAGGTAACTACAGCCTATTCATCCGACCGGGTTATCGCCGTATCATGCTTAACATGAATGAATCATCCAGTTTCTTCGGGTCAGCATGGATTTCACCGAAAAAAGATAAAATTGTTGCTGTTTATACCAATCTATCAGAAAAAGGAGTCCGGCTAAACGAAATTCATAAAGAATGGGTAAGTGAAATAAGCTCCATCACTACTTATACAACAACAAATAACAAAAATTTGCAAGAGGTACACGTCACGGCAGACCAACAAGTAATTGTGCCTTCGGAAAGTGTTACAACTGTCATTTATAATCTGAAATAATCCCTCAACTTTATGAAATACAAAGCATTATTATTCTCTTTATTTGCAACAGCAAACCTGTTTGCTCAACATCCTGCCATTCACTTTGAAATAGAAACAGACCAACCTGTCAAACCATGGACTATTTCGGAGCATCAGACTGTTGGAGCATGCAATTTATCGGCTTATGGCCGCAAGAAAAACAAAACCAAGTAGCCGACTGGCTGTTCAGTACGGAAAACCATGAAAACGGACAACCTAAAGGAATCGGCTTGTCTTTATGGCGTTTCAATGTAGGAGCCGGAAGTGCGGAACAAGGAGAAGCCAGCCAGATAGCCTCTCCCTGGATGCGCACCGAATGTTTCCTTCAGGCAGATGGTAACTATAATTGGAATAAACAACAAGGGCAGCGCAACTTCCTGCGTCTGGCAAAAGAACGGGGTGTAAACAAATTTTTGGCATTTCTTAATTCACCTCCCGTATATTTCACACAAAACGGTCTTGCCACCAACACAGGCCGTGGAGGAACCTTAAACTTAAAGGAAGAGCATTATAAGAATTTTGCCCGTTTTCTTGCCAATGTCATAAAAGGGTGGAGAAACACGATGGAATCAAGTTCAATTACCTCTGTCCATTCAATGAACCCGATGGGCATTGGAACTGGATTGGCCCCAAACAAGAAGGTACACCGGCTACCAACCGCGAAATAGCCCGTGCCATACGCCTCATCAGTAAAGAGTTCGTAAATAACCAAATTGACACACAGATTCTAGTCAATGAGTCCTCTGACTATCGTTGTATGTTCGATACTCACATGACTAATTGGGAACGGGGGTATCAAATCCAGTCTTTCTTTAATCCGGACAGTACAGCCACCTATCTGGGTGATACTCCCAATGTTCCCCGGCTGATGGTAGGGCATAGTTATTGGACTAATACTCCTCTGAATAATTTACACGATATCCGTTGTCAATTAAAAGATACTTTAGACAAGTATAAGGTGGATTTCTGGCAGACAGAAACCTGTATCATGGGCAATGACGAAGAAATCGGCGGAGGCGGAGGATATGACTTCACCATGAAGACAGCATTATATGTAGCACGGATCATTCATCATGACATTGTATATGCAGGTGCTCGCAGTTGGCAATGGTGGCGATCTATCGGTGGAGATTATAAAGACGGATTAATCGTGAGTATAGTGATCCGACTTTTCTGAATGGTGAGGTGAAAGACTCCAAATTAATGTGGGCTTTGGGAAACTACAGTAGATTTATACGCCCGGGAGCTGTTCGGAAAGCAATTATAGCCAAAGACAACCAAGGGAAAATCATTCCTGAAGGCGATACGGATGTAACCGGACTAATGTGTTCAGCATACCAAAATACAGACGGAAAGGAGGTTTTCGTTATGATTAATTATGCAGCGGAAGATAAAGAGTTTACTTTCTATCAGCGTAACGGAATTATAAAAAACTGGACAATCTATCGTACTTCGGATAAAGATGGAGAGAATCTTCTACCGGTAGGAAGCAATCAAAAACCATGAAAAAGTTGTGATCCCGGCACGTTCCATTATTACGTTGGTCACTCAATAATACTCCAATATATAAAGAAATAAGGTTGGCTCTTTGTGAAGAGTTCAGCCTTATTCTCTTCTTAAAATACATTTCGGTTCTCAATCCTTCCTTTTTATACTGCTTTCCCTCACCTGCAAACAAGTAGGAATAATGATTTGCCTGATTTTTTATCTCCCTTAATCTTATCAATCAACATCTGACATGCGGCTTCCCCCATCTTATAAGTCTGATGCGAGACGGCCGAAAGGCGAGGCACTACATAATTGGCATGTTGCTCATCTGTATACCCAATAAGCGCTATATCCTGAGGAATACGAAGATTATGATTTCTAATCACTTCCATAGCGGCAAATGCCAATGTATCATTCATGGCAAGAATTGCATCGGGAGGCTCCGGAAGCGATAATAAAATTTCTGTAGCTATTTTCCCTTCTTCAAAATCAATTTTCCGACACACAACCAAATCTTTCTCAATAGGTATCTTATTTTCCCTTAACGCTTCAAGGTAACCATGTTTTCTCTTTCTTACTATATCCAGATGGTTTGCACCACCGATAAAAGCAATCCGTTTGCTTCCATGATCCAACAAGTGCTGTGTCGCCATCTGAGCAGAATATACTCCATCAGCCACTACCGTAGAAAAACGGTCAGGCATGCAAACACGATCAAATAGAACAAGCGGCATATTCATATCATCCAAACTCAACCAATGGGCATAATCTGTTGTTTCTTGAGATAAACAACCTATAATACCTTCCACATGCATATTGACCAAATTCTCAATATTTCTTTTCTCATGGTCGTATGACTCATGGAAGTCGTGATGATAACAAAATAGCCGTTGCTATAGCGGTATCTTCTATACCACTTAAAATAGACGCAAAGAAATGAGTAACAATATCAGGTACAATTACTCCAATGGTACGGGGAGTATTTTTCCGGAGACTCATAGCAAAAGGATTGGGGTGATAATTCATCTCTTTTGCCAATTTTTGAGCTTTAATACAAAGTTCCCGACTGATTTCGGGACTATTTTTCAAGCACGGGATACTGTAGGTATGGATACACCTAATATCTGTGCCAAATCTTTCAATGAAGTACGTCTCGATTCTGCCATATCAATGCTGTAAACGGTGATTCACCTACAAAGAAAGCATATTCTCACCAATATACATACAAAGAGTGCATTTTTTAGTGATAAGATTAGTGGTAAATACTGCGATATGCACCCACTATTCACCACCAACCACTTATCACTAATAAATCGTTCCGCGCATCCGGTCTTCGAATGCAGCTAAAGCAGCCTTGGCGCTTCCCCCATTGCTATAACTATCTGTTTATAGGAAACATCCGTTACATCTCCGGCAGCATAGATACCTTTTACAGAGTCCGGCCATTTTTATCAGTCAGAATTTCACCCATGCGGTTCGTTTCCAGCAATTCTTTAAACAAAGTGCTATTGGCAGTCAAACCTATTTGGACAAAAATACCATCCAAGGCAAAGATCTCTTCTTTTTCGGATGAACGGTCTTTCTTTATAAGCCCCACCACTTTATCACCGTTTCCTAACACCTCTACCGTTTGAGTATTAGTAATAATATCCACATTGGGCAGGCTTTTAGCTTTCTCCTGCAAAACAGTATCCGCTTTCAAAGTATCCATGAATTCGAATACAGTCACTTTGGAACAGACTCCCGCCAAATCAATAGCAGCCTCAACCCCGGAGTTTCCACCACCTATGACTGCTACTTCCTTATCTTTATAAAATGGTCCGTCACAATGAGGACAGAAAGCAACTCCATGACCGATGTATTTTTCTTCACCGGGAACATTCAATTTTCTCCAATTCGCCCCGGTAGCAATGATCAATACGGGAGCCTTATACGTTTCTCCACCTTTCACAGACAACACTTTCATGCCCTCTGCCACTTCCACTTTCTCTATCCGGCGATTTTCTAAAATATCAATATGATATTCCGCCAAATGTTTTTTCAGATCCTGGGCCAACTGTTTACCGGTAGTCTGAGGCACAGATATCAAGTTCTCAATCCCCATCGTTTCATTGACTTGTCCACCAATACGCTCGGCTATTATTGCTACTTTCAACCCTTTACGAGCCGAGTAGATAGCAGCTGTCGCACCGGCAGGACCAGCACCGGCTACCAGTACATCATATTCTTTTGTCTCAACAGCTTCCAATTCCACCGAACCGTAACGGGCTTCCAGCTTCTCCAACAGATCCCCCATACTGCTACGCCCCACATGAATCTGTTCACCATCAGCAAATACAGTAGGAACGGCCTGTACTTTCATCCGTTCTACTTCTTCTTCATTTATAGATCCATCTACTGCCTCATGGCGTATCTGACCATTCAGAAGTACCATCATATTCAAAGCTTGAACCACATCGGGACAATTGGTACAGGTGAGAGACAAATAGGTGGTCAAACTAATCGGCCCTGTAACGCCTTGATACGTCTGGTAATAAACTCGTCCGGAAAATTCTTTCCTTTGCCGTCAGCATTCAGAACAGCCATCAACAAAGAAGTAAATTCATGACCACTAGGTACGGCACGAAATGTGATTCCCGTATCCTTTCCTTCTTTTAAAAGGATAAACTTCAGCCCTTCACTATCCTGCAACCGACAGGAAAGTTTATCCGAACAGGAAGCCACTTCTTCCAACAAGTCCACCAACTCGGCACGACTTTCGTGCTGAGGGTGGACAAAGATGTCAAAAGTATAGTGCGCTTCCAATTGGGCAAAAAGACCTTTTAACTGATCTTTTATCGCACTATCTAACATGAGTTCTATACTTTAAATTTTACCTACCAAATCAATACTCGGTTTCAAGGTCTCAGCACCTTTCTTCCATTTAGCAGGACAAACCTCACCATCATGAGTGGCTACAAACTGGGCAGCTTCTACCTTACGAAGAAGTTCATCAGCATTACGCCCGATGCTGTTGTCCTGAATTTCAGCTAATTTGATCTTGCCTTCGGGATTCACTACAAAAGTACCACGATAAGCCATACCGTCTTCTTCAATCATCACACCAAATGCACGCGACAAAGCACCTGTAGGATCTGCCAACATCGGATAAGTGATTTTGCGGATACTTTCAGACGCATCATGCCATGCTTTATGAACGAAATGTGAATCGGTGCTTACAGAATATACTTCCACTCCCATTTCTTTGAACTGATTATACTTTTCAGCAATATCTACAAGTTCGGTAGGGCATACAAACGTAAAGTCAGCAGGATAGAAGAAGAAAATAGCCCATTTACCTTCAATATCTTTATTAGTTACGGTTTTAAACTCTCCATTATGGAATGCCTGAACTTTAAATTCAGGAACTTGTGAATTAATAATTGGTTCCATACTCTTTTTATTTTTAAATTAAAACTAATTTTTAAATTGTAATTATTACATTTGCAAAGGTAACCGACTTCAGCACCTTCCACAATACCTAATTATTAGGATTATATAGAACAAGATTCATCATAAATAGGTATTGGACAAACGATTTTTTAAGTGAATTTTGCATGTAATTAAAAGGATGCTAAATGTTTTAACAACAATAGTTTCCGCCAGGGAACTTAATCGGTAAACACAGTACGTTAGAACTGCGCTATGGCGACAAAACCATCATTGCTCCGGCACTGATTGCTTTCCGGTGATATTCTTAAAAAAAATATAAAAGCCTCCTGACTTCTGTCTGTCCTTTAAAGGTTTTATGTACTTTTGTACCGCTTAAAACAAAAAACAATCAATAAAAATGGACGATTCAATACCACGAACGTGCAATAGTATTAACTGATCCGACAGGGCAATCACTACTCTGAATGCCTCTGAACGGATATAAACGAACGAAAGGAGGCAATAAGATGAGAAAATATCTTTATTGTGAGAATGCTTTGTAGAAAAGCCACAATGGATGCCAAACTGCTGGGTGAATGTAGAATGCCCCGACCAAAGTGATTTTGAGTTTCTGACTAAAGAATTAAAAGTTCCCGAAGCTTTTTTAGAGGACATCGCCGATATGGATGAACGTCCGAGAACGGATACGGAAGACAACTGGCTACTGACCATTATCCGAATCCCCCTGCAACAACAGGGAAGCATCCCTTATATCACTATCCCCATCGGTATCATTACAAATAATGAAATCATTGTTACCGTGTGTTATCACTCCACTGAAATGATTCCTGATTTTATTGACCACACCCGACGTAAAGGAATCATTGTGCCTAATAAATTTGAATTGATTTTACGGTTAATTTACTCATCTGCCGTATGGTTCTTGAAATATCTGAAACAAATAAACAATGATGTAGCTGCCGCAGAAAAAGAATTGGAAAGGAGCATACGTAATGAGGACCTGCTCAGATTGATGAAACTACAAAAAACATTGGTTTATTTCAATACGTCCATTCGTGGAAATGAGGTGATGGTAGGTAAATTGCAAAGTATCTTCCAGGAAAAAGATTATCAAAACCGCGATTTGGTAGAAGATGTAGTTATTGAATTAAAACAAGCATATAACACGGTTAATATCTACAGTGATATCTTAACCGGAACCATGGACGCATTTGCTTCCATCATATCCAACAATGTGAACACCATCATGAAACGCATGACCAGTATTTCCATCATTCTGATGGTACCCACATTAATAGCTAGTTTCTATGGAATGAATGTAGATGTACATGTAGATGCATTACCACATGCTTTTAGTTTTATTATTTTGGCGTCCATCACATTATCTGCGTTGGCTTTTGTTATTTTCAGAAAGATAAAGTGGTTCTAAAAAATCCTGTAACAATATCATATGACCTGTCATTCACGACAACAGGTCATATGATAAAATTCTTTTCGCCCCCTAATCTTATAACAAAGATATTCAACTTACTCTTACTTTCTTTCTCCAAATACGTTTTATCCATAAATAGTATCCTGTCAATGGCAAGGTGGCTCCTATCAAAGCTGCTATAAACGTCAGTAAACGGGTAAGCATACCGCCCCAACTACCAACATGTACAGAATAGATCCATCCGCGAATCTTTCCAACCTTCTCAGCATCTTTATATAAAACTACCTCATTAATCTTACCTGTATGAGGATTGAATTTATAACGGTCGGAAGCACGTTGATTACCGAAGGTATTGAAAGAAACATTTGCTGCCCCATCTGATAAGGTTATCTGTTTGTAGCCGGATTATTCAGGGCTAATTGTTCATAAACTTGTTGCCAACAAACATAGGACGAAGAATGAGAAACATTCTTTCCGGATTGGTCGCCGCCTTTCCCCCCACGCTGGGTCACCCCACCATGAGCACCTCCCTGCTGTACTTCCACGCCAAACACTTTATAGAAACCTGTCCGATACCATCCAAAAGACCATGTTAGCCCGGTAAGGGCCATAGCCAACAAAAAAAACAGCGCATACATACCACCTGCAACATGCAGGTCATACCAAAATCTTCTAAAGCCCCTGCCGACAGATATTCTTAAACTATTTTTCAAGGCTTTTCGTGTACGAGGCCACCAGATAACGATACCCGATATCAAAACCACGACAAACAACAGGGTGCTGACACCTACAATCATTTTTCCCCAGAAGACTCCGCCATCCGCTTTCATACTGTCCAACAGCCAGCGATGCAGCCTGAACATAGTCACAAAAAATGCAGGACGTTCATATTTACCTTTAATCTCACCAGTATATTGATCCACATACATGAAAGCACGACGAGGCTTGGACAAATTCACCTGCCAAGCACGTTCCGGTCAGAGAAAACATTGATTCCTGTGACAGACACACTGTCGGGTAACATGAGTTCTACCTCTTCCAATAATCGATCAACAGGAAGTGAAACTGTCTCTACCTTTTTTACATAATAAAGTTCATGCCTGACCAGTTCCATCACTTCATTTTCAAAAACCAACATGGCTCCCGAGAAGCAAATCAAGGAAATGATTAACCCGAAAGGAACAGAAAGCCAAAGATGTATTTGGCGAAATATTTTCTTCATAAAATCTTCGATACGATTCATAAAAAGAGTCTGCATAAGCACATACTGCCCGCAGACTCCCATTATATTATTACAATACTCAGTTCTGAGGTTGCAGTTTACCGACGCCACTGATTTGTGTCGCTTCTATAGAAACACCCTTTGTCGCTACCGCACCAACCGGATCTATTTTATAAATAGACGGATATCCTTCTGTTGTAGTTACAGCCATATAGCATATCCATTCTCCACATACGGAGTATTGCCAAAGCCGGAGATCAAATCGGCAGAAGGCAAACCAGTTACATAAGTCAGTTTTCCGGTTTCTCCTTTATATATCGCTAACTGATTAGCTGTGAAACCAGTTTCAGTCAAGGAACGATCATACATCAACAACAAGAAATAATCTCCCGTAATATGCCAACAACGAATGAAAGATTTACCTCCGGTCTGCGCTTCGATACTATAATAATAATCAGGATCAAACTCTTCCGTTCCAGCCTTTATACGTACTACTCCGGCATCCAAGGTAGTCTGTTGCCGTTTATCAGCATTGTTTTGGCATAACTAGGAGAAAATACATAAATATCACCATTATCTGCCGCCCAAATCGTTTGATAATACTGTGATTTAAAACGCCCGCAAGCATAACTGATCTTATCTGTTTCTATGATTTTTTTATTTGTCAGCGTTTCATCATCAAAAATAGCCACCCAGCATTTATTGGGATATTGCGTCCATTGCAATTCACCTTTTTTATAACTGCTGCTGTTGGAACCACCATCTTCTGTCTTTACCAAATCCTCATTGCCGGGAAGTATCCACTTTCCCCCGTCAGTAGCCGAACCATATTGACTTAACCCCATTGGAATAGCAGCGCTATACAGTTTATTATTTCGTTCCAATATGCCGGCCAATGTTACATATTCTCCATTTCCCAAGAAGTTTTCGGACATATAAGCCTTATTTTGAGTATCATTCGTTGTAAATGTTTCAGCAGATACGTCCAAATAAGAAAGCAAAAACATCTTTGGTAAATATCCATTCTCATCAGCATACGCTGTGGGTCCGTCACCGGTAGACGAGGTCATGATATATTTATCATAAATACCGTAAGTAGTAAATCTCTTTACGGCAAACTCCCCCGAACGAGCCTTTACTTCATTATTTGAATCCATGATATAAGAACGGGTCGTACCTGCATTCCCTTGATTATAAGTCAGCGCATAAAGATATTGATTCTTGTAAAACACCCATTGAGTTGCACCATCATTCACAAGACCATTATTCACTGTAGAAACAGTACCTTTATCCAACGTTTCAGAAGTAAGCAGCACATTCGTTGTATTTCCAGACGCTGTGACCGACGATGCAATAACATACTCACCTTTAGCCTCGGTACCCAAACCGTAATCCGGCTCATTATCCGTACATGCACTCAACGCCATTCCTACTATGGCAATAGCAGTAAATCCGTTCAAAAAGAAATCTTTCTTCATTTTATTCTTCTATTTAATTTTAAATCCAATTAATTATAAACTCCTTTTTCCAATTCTTTAATTACCGAAACAAACACGCAGTTTACCATAAAAAGCCCTACCGGCCTTCTGAAGACTAAAATTATCATATAACTTCTCATCTGTGAAGTTACGACATTCCAATGATACGTTATATCGTCCTTTTTGCAAACTATAAGAAAAGGATATATTGTGTGAGAATTGATCAGGTACCACATAATCCCCCTTATTTGAGCCTATTCGGGAAGAATAATAAGTAAAGTTATGCAGATATTGATTATCATAAGACACGGTCAACATATTGCCTTTCCTTCCTAAATCCCGCCAATAAAAAGTAACATCCGAATCAGCAAACATATAGCAGATTCGGCATCCGTTCTTTATAAGCCAGATTTTCCGCACTGCTGGAAATAGATGTTCTCATATTGTCGCGTACATCCATTTTGGTAAAATTACCTCCTATACTCACCCAATTACCAAAACCGTAACGAGCAGAAACAGTATATCCTTTCGTCAATACTTTACCGTAATTAATATATTTCGCGGCATATTTACCACCACTCAAATCCGCAATATTACGCTGAATATAATCTTTTGTATTCCGATAAATCACTCCACCTTCCATATATACAGAATGCCTGCCAAATGTTCTGTTATAGCTCAAATTAAAATTCAAATTATCACTACTCTCCGGTTTTATACTGATATCTCCCATTTCCAAATCCTCATCTCCAAACATTTCTTCAATAGTAGGCAGACGATATGCTTTTTCGTATGACAATTTCGCCTGCAAACCGGGTAGAATGAAATAAGTTCCCGCAGCTCCATATCCTATGGAATTCATGTTTCGGGTAGTACGGACATAATCATCTTGATTCGTAGTCGTAGCCATAGGACCTGCCACATACAAACTATAATATTTTCCAAATACTGAGAGATTCCAATTATCAGACGGCATCAACCGATAGGACAATCCGGAGATATTCTTATGGGTTTCTTTAGCTATGGCATCCTCCGATTCCATCTTAGCCAACAAAGAAGTGTTAGAACGGCGGAAAGTATTCAACACATGATTAAAGGTCAGCATATGTATTTTCGCCAGACGGTAATTAACGGTTAATGTTCCATTCCAATTGTTATTATCCGCCCGTGAATATTGATTGGATTGTTCACCGGGTGAGTTCATTAATTTTCTATCACCCAACCAATTGTACTTATAGGAAGCTGTATCTATATTTGTCGTTGCATTTTTATTATAATTGGCAGTCAATGCCACATCCAGACCTTTGATGAATAAACCACGTTTACTATATTCCAATGACGGCATCAACGAATGTCCTTTACGATGCTTTTCCCCATAGACTATTTCCTGACGTACTCCGGTCTGTATCTCCTTATACATGTGTGAATAAGTAAAGCCCAACATCAATCTGTCTGCCCATTTCTTATCCACAATACCCATCTTACCTATAACCGCCTCATTATGATAGGTATCATTAAAGCGCTTCACACGTACCCTTTTATCTTTATCAATTCTTCCGGTTTCAAAGTCCTCTACCGGTGCGTCCACCTGATAATCATTATCCGAATAGTTTTGAAAAGCATTTATTTCATAAGTAAAGCCGTTTTTGAAAGTTTGTCCGAAATTCACATACGATTTATGCGTATTGAACGACCCGTATGAATAGGAGCCATCCAAAAACCAATTACGTTTCTTCTTATTGGTTACAATATTGATAACACCACCTATAGCATCCGTGCCAAATCCTACAGGAACCACCCCTTTATACACTTCAATCCTATCTGCAAAATTCACAGGAATATTATTCAAGCCAAAAGAGCTCCCTACTCCCTCCTGAGGTACACCGTCAATAAATATCTTCACATGTTTGCCACTGAAACCATCCAACATCAATTGCATATCCGAACCTACCCCCCCGACTCACGGAGTTTCATCCCCGGAGCTTTAGCCAAAGCATCACTCAGATTCTTGGTAGAATTCTGGAATTCTTTTGTATCTACAGCTATCGCATTGAATGCGGAACGTTTCACACGGGAAACCCCGTTAGACACCACTACCACTTCACCCAACTCAGTCACTGACGGGTCAATCATTACATTCATCTTAATTCTTTCACCATGAACCAAAGTTACAGGCTTTTCTATAGTCTTATATCCTATAGCCGAAACAACCAGCGTGTATTTCCCTGCCGGTGCATGAAGATGATAGATACCTTCTTCATTCGTTGTACATCCATAAGTTGTACCCTTCAAATATACGGTTGCAAAATCTACGACTTCCTGTTTTTCTTTGGATATTACTTTACCGGATACCATTGTCTTAGGTTGTGCAAAGATAGATATCGCTCCGATTATAAAAAAAAGAGAGCCTAACTGATCCTTTGTAACTGTCTTTTTACCATGAATACCTATAATTCTAAATTCTTAATTTTTGAGAATGCAAAGGTCCGTAAAAAGAAAAGGGGAAACAATCACCTGATATAGGTAATCTTTTCCCCCATTTTACGGAATATATATACTATGCAATAACTTTTTATAGGTATTTATGCCACAAAATAGTCCTTTTAAATTTGGCATAATGCCATGAATCCACTACATTTGTTCTATATCACAAATATTAGAATTATGCAAGATATAACAAACGGACGTTGCGGTTGGTGCGGAACAGACGAATTGTATGTGAAATACCATGACCAAGAGTGGGGAAAGTTAGTTACCGATGACAAGACGCTGTTTGAGTTTCTTGTATTGGAAAGTGCCCAAGCAGGACTAAGCTGGATAACGATTCTTAGAAAAAGAGAGGGGTATCGTAAAGCTTTCTATAATTTTGATGCCGACTGGTAGCACAAATGACCGATGAAGACATTGAGCGGCTAATGCAATTTGAAGGAATTGTAAAAAACCGTCTGAAAATCAAATCGACAATCACGAATGCAAAACTATTCCTTGCCGTACAAAAGGAATTCGGCAGTTTTTATAATTACACCCTGTCATTCTTTCCCGACAAAAAGCCGATTATCAACACATTCCGGTCATTGAGCGAGATTCCGGTATCCTCTCCCGAATCCGATGCCATGAGTAAAGATATGAAAAAACGAGGTTTCAAGTTCTTCGGGACTACAATTTGCTACGCCCATTTGCAAGCTTCAGGTTTTATCAACGATCATCTGACAGACTGTATTTGCCGGAAAGTTCCACAATAGAGTTTTTAAAATCTGCTGCCACTGCTACCACCTTTATCGGAAACACTGATGGATAAAAGATTTAGGGTGGTGGCAGCTCCTTGTTTTATGTGTTGAAAAAGGATGCTGCCATCACTTTCTCATACTTCTCCATCTAAAACTTACAACTGATCCCAAGTTTCAAACTGACCCGAAAATCCGCTGACCCTGAAATTCTTCATGTTCAGACTGGCTAGGCTATACACTTAAAAGAAAGCTTACCAACCAGGAAAATCCGCTGACCCGTACTTCTGGGGTCAATGTAAAAAGCTGAGGGGTAAATTTATAAATTGTTATCTTTGTTTCCAATTCATAGCTTATGGAGTTAAACGGTTATCGCCTTCTTCTTCCTGAAGGCACTTTAGATTACTTTGATCTTGTTGATGTGAAGGAAAGCGTAAATGAAGTTGTGTTCTACCTTGAGGAGAAAAATATCGTTCCTGAGAAGTATACAGATCAGGATACTGAGAGTAAAGGCTTTTATGACCCTGTTATTGTTCAAGATTTTCCTCTCCGTGGCAAGAAGGTCTTCCTTAATATTCGTCGTCGTCGCTGGATCTTAAAGAAGCATAATGAGTATATCTCTCGTAACTGGCGTATGGTGGCTGAAGGTACTCGTATGACGCAGGATTTTGCGTCTT
>ENA-OQAS01000117-OQAS01000117.1-human-gut-metagenome-genome-assembly--contig:-NODE-117-length-40408-cov-3.547678_pt1 | contig 40408 bp, 44 predicted proteins | sample MGYA00242733_ERZ504523 | MGnify/ENA primary metagenome ERZ504523 (study PRJEB26092, sample SAMD00036239) | human gut metagenome | host: Homo sapiens | study: EMG produced TPA metagenomics assembly of...
TTTATTTTTTTAGTGTAAACAGATACAGTTTCTTTTCGTTGTCATGCTGGGTGAAACAAAAGTAGATTCTTTACCGGACTTGAAATGGCTCGGAGGACAGAATGGCAAAAGAAGCTGGAATAAAAATAGATAATTGCATGAAAGTTATGAAATTCGGCGGGACATCCGTAGGTTCCGTGAACAGCATTTTAAGCGTCAAACAGATAGTAGAGGCAGTTGAAGAGCCCGTAATTGTAGTTGTGTCGGCATTGGGCGGTATAACTGACAAGTTAATCAATACTTCGCAGATGGCTGCCAATGGGGATTCCGCATACGAGAAAGAATACCGTGAAATTGTGAATCGTCACATTGAAATGGTATATACCGTAATTCCGGCAGGTAATGAGCGTACTGTTTTATTGGATAAGGTCAATGAATTGTTGAGTGAACTGAAGGATATTTTTCAGGGAATTTATCTGATAAAGGACTTGTCGTCTAAAACGTCGGCTACTATTGTAAGTTATGGTGAGCGCTTGTCGTCTATTATTGTAGCTTCGTTGATAAAGGGGGCTGTATGGTATGACTCCCGCAACTTCATTAAGACTGAAAAAAAACATGCCAAACATATTCTGGATTCCGAACTGACCACTCGCTTGGTTAAAGAAACTTTCCAGAAATTACCGGAAGTGGCATTGGTTCCCGGATTTATCTCTACTGATAAGAACAGTGGTGAAGTGACCAATTTGGGACGTGGCGGTTCAGATTATACCGCTTCTGTCATAGCTGCGGCACTGAATGCGGATAGCTTGGAAATATGGACGGATGTGGATGGTTTCATGACGGCAGACCCGCGTGTAATCAGTACGGCCTATACCATTAATGAGTTGAGCTATGTGGAAGCAATGGAGCTTTGTAACTTTGGAGCGAAGGTGGTTTATCCGCCGACTATTTATCCGGTATGTCATAAGAATATTCCTATTCTGATTAAGAATACATTCAATCCTCAAGGCGAGGGAACTATCATAAAGCAGGAAGTGAATTCCGGTTCTAAAGCCATTAAAGGTATCTCATCCATCAATGATACGAGTTTGATTACGGTTACCGGTCTGGGAATGGTGGGAGTGATCGGAGTGAATTTCCGGATTTTTAAAGCATTGGCACAAAACGGCATCAGCGTGTTTATGGTATCGCAGGCATCTTCCGAGAACAGTACTTCTATCGGTGTGCGTAATCAAGATGCGGCACTGGCTTGTGAAGTGCTGAATGAGGAATTCTCCAAAGAAATAGAAATGGGGGAAATCAGTCCGGTTGTTGCCGAAATGAATTTGGCTACCATTGCCATTGTCGGTGAGAACATGAAACATACACCGGGCATCGCCGGTAAGCTGTTCGGGACTTTAGGCCGTAACGGCATTAGTGTGATTGCTTGTGCTCAAGGTGCTTCGGAAACCAATATCTCTTTCGTGGTAGAATCCAAGTCACTGCGCAAATCATTGAATGTGATTCATGATTCGTTCTTCCTGTCCGAATATCAGGTGCTGAACCTTTTTATCTGCGGTACAGGTACGGTAGGAGGCAGTTTGATAGAGCAAATCCGTTGTCAGCAACAAAAGTTGATGCAGGAACGCGGTTTGAAGCTGAAAGTGGTAGGTATAGCCGATGGACATCATGCGTTGTTTACCCGTGCAGGCGTAGACTTGTCACATTATAAGGAAGAGTTGGCAGAGAAAGGAATGCCTTCGTCCACTCAGGTGTTGCATGACGAGATTATAGGTATGAATATATTCAACTCTGTGTTTGTGGATTGTACAGCCAGTGCAGAAGTTGCATCCTTATATAAAGATTTTCTGATGAATAATATTTCGGTGGTAGCGGCCAACAAAATTGCCGCTTCTTCCGAATACTCCGTTTATAGCGAACTGAAACAAATAGCCCGCCGTCGCGGTGTGAAATTCTTGTTTGAAACCAATGTAGGTGCAGGGCTACCCATTATCAACACAATCAATGACTTGATAAACAGCGGAGACAAGATCTTGAAAATAGAGGCGGTATTGAGCGGTACGCTGAATTACATCTTTAACAAAATCAGCGCGGACATTCCTTTCAGCAAGACCATCAAAATGGCACAGGAAGAGCGCTACTCGGAACCCGATCCGCGTATTGACCTGAGTGGCAAGGATGTGATTCGTAAACTGGTTATTCTGGCTCGTGAAGCCGGATATAAATTGGAACAGGAAGATTGTGGAAAACATCTTTTGTACCGAATGATTTCTTTGAGGCCCGTTGGAGGAGTTCTGGAAGAAGTACCTTCCCTGGATGCGGATTTTGAATCACGCCGTCAAAAGCTGGAGGATGAAAACAAACGCTGGCGTTTTGTAGCCAAACTGGAAGATGGGAAAGGCAGTGTGTCTTTGCAGGAAGTGGACAGCAAACATCCATTCTATGGTCTGGAAGGCAGCAACAACATTATTCTGCTTACAACCGAGCGATATAAAGAGTATCCGATGATGATACAAGGATATGGGGCCGGTGCCAGTGTGACTGCCGCCGGAGTATTTGCCGATATCATGAGCATCGCTAATATTTAGGCTTATGAAACATATTATTATTTTAGGCGACGGTATGGCCGACTGGCCTGCCGAATCACTGGGAAACAAAACATTGCTGCAATACTCCAGTACACCTTATATGGATAAGTTGGCCGCTATGGGACGTACCGGGAGGTTGGTTACAGTTGCTCCCGGATTTCATCCGGGTAGTGAAGTGGCGAATATGTCTGTTATGGGCTATAATTTACCGAAGGTGTACGAAGGCCGTGGGCCGTTGGAAGCAGCAAGCATCGGGGTGGAGTTGCAACCGGGCGATATGGCTATGCGTTGTAACATTATCTGCATCGAAGATGAGAAGATAAAAAATCACTCCGCCGGACATATTACTACCGAAGAAGCTGATGTGCTGGTTAGATATTTGGAAGAAAAATTGGGTTCTGACCGGATTCATTTCTATACCGGTGTACAATATCGCCATTTGTTGGTGATAAAAGGGGGAAATAAACAATTGGACTGCACCCCGCCCCATGATGTGCCTTTGCAGCCTTTCCGTCCGCTCATGGTGAAGGCGGAAGTACCGGAGGCGCAGGAAACAGCCGGATTGATAAATAATCTTATCCTGGCTTCTCAGGAATTGTTGGCAGATCATCCGGTTAATCAAAAACGTATAGCCGAAGGCAAAGATCCTGCTAATAGTATCTGGCCTTGGAGTCCGGGGTATCGCCCGCAGATGGAACCTCTTTCCGGGAAGTATCCGGCCATAAAGAAAGGGGCTGTTATTTCAGCGGTGGACTTAATCAATGGCATAGGACATTATGCAGGATTACGCCGTATTGCTGTAGAGGGGGCTACCGGTTTATATAATACGAATTATGAGAATAAGGTGGCTGCAGCATTGGAAGCATTGAAGACGGACGACTTTGTGTATCTGCATATTGAGGCCAGTGATGAGGCCGGTCACGAAGGAGATTTTAAGTTGAAGCAGTTTACTATTGAAAATCTGGACAAACGTGTTGTAGGACCTGTTTATGAAGCAGTGAAGGATTGGGATGAGCCTGTGGCTATCGCCGTGCTTCCGGATCATCCTACGCCTTGCGAACTCCGTACCCATACAGCCGAACCTGTGCCTTTCCTTATCTATTATCCCGGTATAGAACCGGACTGTGTGCAGACCTTTGATGAAGTGGCATGTGTGGAAGGCAGTTATGGAATATTGAAAGAAGATGAGTTTATGAATGAATTTATGAAAAAATAATGTGGCAGTTTGCTAATTTGCCCCAATGGCAACCCTCCATGCAAAGCCCTTGGCACATTAGCACATTGACGCATTGAAAAATTGTTTACTATGAAATATTACAGTACGAATCACCAGGCTTCCGATGCTTCTCTGGAAGAAGCTGTAGTGAAGGGGCTGGCTTCTGACAAAGGTTTGTATATGCCCAAGGCCATCAAGCCATTGCCGCAAGAGTTTTATGATCAGATTGAGAATCTGTCGTTTCAGGAAATTGCTTATCGCGTGGCCGATGCTTTTTTCGGTGAGGATGTTCCTGCTGAAACACTGAAGCAGATCGTTTATGATACATTGAGTTTTGATGTTCCTGCCGTAAAGGTAAAGGATAATATTTACTCTTTGGAACTGTTTCATGGTCCTACATTGGCATTTAAAGATGTAGGTGGACGTTTCATGGCCCGTTTGTTGGGCTACTTCATTAAAAAAGAAGGGCAAAAGCAGGTGAATGTACTGGTTGCGACTTCGGGGGATACCGGTAGTGCTGTAGCCAATGGCTTCCTCGGAGTGGAAGGTATTCATGTGTATGTGCTTTATCCGAAAGGAAAAGTCAGTGAAATTCAGGAAAAGCAGTTCACTACTCTGGGGCGGAATATCACAGCGTTAGAAGTGGACGGTACTTTTGATGACTGTCAGGCATTGGTTAAGAATGCATTTATGGATGCTGATTTGAATGCGCACATGAAGTTGACTTCTGCCAACTCCATCAATGTGGCTCGTTTCCTGCCACAGGCATTTTATTACTTCTATGCCTACGCACAGTTAAAGAAAGAAGGAAAAGCGGATCATCTGGTAGTGTGCGTACCTAGCGGAAACTTTGGTAATATCACCGCCGGACTATTTGGTAAACGCATGGGCTTGCCTGTCAAGCGTTTTATTGCAGCCAATAACCGGAATGATATTTTCTACCAATACTTACAGACCGGAAAATACAATCCTCGTCCTTCCATAGCTACTATTGCCAATGCAATGGATGTGGGAGATCCAAGTAATTTTGCCCGTGTACTGGCATTGTACGGTAACAGTCATGCTGCCATAACAGCGGATATCTCTGGTGCGACTTATACGGATGAACAGATTCGTGAAACGGTGGGTGAGGTATATCGGGAAACCGGTTACTTGCTCGATCCGCATGGAGCCTGCGGTTATCGTGCTTTATCCGAAGGATTGTCCCCCAGCGAAACGGGTATTTTCCTGGAAACGGCACATCCGGCTAAATTCCTGGAAACTGTGGAAGGCATCATTGGAGACAAAGTGGAGATTCCCGCCAAACTGCAAGCGTTTATGAAAGGAACCAAACAAAGTGTTCCGATGGAAAAAGACTTTGAAAGTTTCAAAGGCTATTTGATGAAAGAATAGCTTTTAGAAATAGATATCTGATACGAAAAGAGGGAGGCAAAAGTCCAAAGTAACTATCCAATGGTTCACCGTAGGGGCGGATTGAATAGTTATTTTGGGCTTGTTTACATAAAGAACAAAAAAGTTCCGTCACAGCAACGTGCTCATTACTAGTTACTTTCTGTGTAAAAGAATCTCAAACCTCCTTCAATCGGTATGCTTCCGGCTATCGAATCCTGTTACGTATGTAACAAAGTTTGTTCCTACCGTATCTTTCACTCCGTTTCATTTGATATTCACTTGGGTGAAGCAACTGTTTCACTTAGGCGAAAACGGCTGTTCATCTAAGTGAAATCGCCTCTTCACTTGGGTGAAGCAACAAATGCAGATGGGCAAAAATAAGCCTTATGACGCTCTCCTGCAAGGAAGTAACCGCAACTATGGCACAGGAATTAGAACAACCGATATACGTCAAGCCGAATTTGATAGCGGAGAATGGAAAACCGTTTTAGGGGAATTTAGAATGTTTTTCACATTATATTGTTGATTTACAGAGAGATACTGCGCGTAATCCGGAATGGTTGATGCGTGTCTTTATTTTATTTCTTCCAGCAACTTCCCGAACGAAGTGAATGTCCGTTGTTTCCCGCCCCGGGTGAGGTACAAGGCATCGGGAGCGATGACTTGTAGATGGGGCAGACCGGCAGGAGCGTTTTGGGTTTGCAGACAAGTATATCCGTGACGGTTCAGTGCGTTGATAGTCCAGTGCAATAAGGTTTCGTCTGTCGCTTCCACCGTTATTTCCTGCTTTCCATTCACGGTTGGATAGTAGATGCCATGATCATAATCGAACCGGATATTACTGTGTGAGAACAGCGTGTCCATCCGATGTTCAGAATCATATCTTCCGTCACTCCGCATTGCAGTCCTGTTTCTTTGGACAGCAGCCAAAGCTTGTCCGACAGTACCAGGGCTTGTTCTATGTCATGGGTGGATAGCAGGATGGCCTTGTTTTGCTCCACCGCCAGCTGATGCAGCAAAGTCATGATTTCTATGCGGCTCACCACGTCCAGAAAAGCGGTCGGCTCATCCAAGATGATAAGCGGACATTCCTGAACCAATGCTTTGGCTATCATTACCTTTTGCCGTTCTCCGTCCGAAAGTTCGGCGGTGTAGCTTTCGGCTTTGTGGGCAATGCCTACGGCATCCAATGCCTCTTTGATAATGAGATGGTCTTTGGGATGGAGCCGTCCGAAGAAGCCTGTATGCGGCTGGCGTCCCAAAGCTACCAGTCATACACGGTCAGCCCTCCGGCTTGTGTCTTGTCTGTCAGGACTACACCGATGGTGCGCGAACGTTCCTTTTCCGAATACTGCTGCAAAGGCTTGCCCAGTAATTGCAAATCTCCTGCCAGTGAAGGTTGCGAAGCGGACAGGGTGCGGAGCAAAGTCGACTTTCCGGCCCCGTTTGCTCCAAGCAGACTGGTCAGTTCTCCCGGATAGAGTCCGAAAGAAAGGTGTTCGTGCACTTTCTTTTCTCCTTTGTGGGTACGATAACCTATGCACAGGTCTGTGGCGGTGATGACAGCTTGCTTTTCCATCAGTTGAAGTACTGGATTTTACGTTGGTTCACAATGACATAAATAATAATGGGCGCACCAATGACCGGAGTGACGGCATTCAGCGGAATGATACCTGCTTCGCCCGGCAGAATGCAGATGAAGTTGCAGAGCAGGGCAATGGCTCCTCCCGTCAGCATGGTGACAGGTAGCAGAGAATTATGGTTGGAGGTTCCCAGCATGAGGCGGGCAATGTGCGGCACGGCCAGTCCGATAAAGGAAATCGGGCCGCAGAAAGCGGTGGTCGTCGCTGTCAGTAATCCGGTGGCGACAAGCAGCAGGTTACGTGTACGGCGGATGTTGATTCCCAGGTTTTCGGCATAGCGTGTTCCCAGCAGCAGGGCATTCAGAGGCTTTATCAGCAGTATGGTAATCAGCAGTCCCGCCGCTGTGACCAAGGAGAAAAAGGGAAGCTGCTGCAAAGATACTCCTCCAAAGTTTCCCATTCCCCAAATCATGTAGGAATGCACCCCTTCTGCCGTGGAGAAAAAGTTGAGCAGGGAGATGGCAGATGAAGTGATATACCCTATCATGATACCTATAATGAGCAGCATGATGCTGTTTTTATCAAAGTGGAGAAGAACAGGATGATTCCCATCACCAGCATGGAGCCTATGAATGCTCCGATAATGACGGACAGGAATCCGGATAAAGTGAATACTCCGGCAGTAATCGTACCTGCGCCTGCCAGCATGACCAAGGCAACTCCCAAACTGGCTCCCGAACTGATGCCCAGTATGGAAGGGTCGGCCAAAGGATTATTGAATGTGGTTTGCAACATCAGTCCCGATGCTGCGAGTGCCATTCCGCAAAGGAGGGCGGTAATGGCTTGCGGCAGGCGGGATTCCCAGACTATGAAACTCCAACTCGCCTTTTCTACTTCATTGCCTGTAAGGATATGCCACACCGCCTCGGCAGGGATGTTTACCGAGCCGAACAACAGGTTGGCTCCTGTCAATGCAAGGATGAGGAGGAGCAGTATGATACCGTATTTTGTTCCTTTGTTATTCATTGATACTGTTTGGGGTTACGCCCACTGTAGGGAGTGTGTCAAAACTAAACCGGCTATCCCATCGTCAGCTGTAGGGGCAGCATTATCCACGTTTTGACATAACCCTACGGTGATTACTCCGCTAATTTAGTGAAATATTTTAATTCATACCCTTCTAAAAGCGTAGGATGGAATATTTTTATCAAATCTTTCAGTAATCGGTCGGGATGGAAAGGGGAATCTTCGTAAAAGTCTACCTTCTGTGTTGCATCCATAAATGTTGCGTTCCTTGAATGCACGGAAACCGGTGTATGGAGCATAGTCCTGCTCCAATTCCTTATAAGTCTTGTCAATGGCCTGATTATATTTGATGAGCCAGAAGTCTGCATTCTGACCTTTGTCAAACACGGTTTCGAAGGCTAGGGGAACAGAACCGCTATGCTCGTCATCGGCAAACACATAATTGGCCCCGGCATCCGCATAGATGCGTGCAGAGGTGCTTTTACCTCCCGGAACATACCAAGCCGAACCGTTTTCAGTTCGCTGATAACGCTCGGTGCAGATGAAAGGGGAGCAACCAATGCTTTCAGCTCATTATAGTTTTTTTCCACCTCGGCAAACAAGCTGTCCGCTTTTTGTGCCTCACCGAACAGAAGGCCGTAGAAACGCATCCATTCGGCACGTCCCAATGCCGAAGTTTCCATGTAGTCTGCACATTCGATAATGGGGATGTTGAGTTTCTCCACCCGTCCGTATCCGCACTGTTCTCGAAAGGGGAGAGCATAATGGCATCGGGGTGCAGGTCGATTATCTTTTCTATATCCGGGTTCATTCCATTCCCTACATCGGCGATGCTTCCTGTGCGGCAGCCATCCTGCACTTCTTGCAGTTTGATATACTTCAAATCGCAGACTCCTCCAATACTTTTCAAAGCACCAATCTGGTTGAGCAATCCGCAATGTACGGATGAGTAAACAACGGCCTTGCTCAATGGCGTGCGGACAAGTGTCCCTTCCGGCAAGTCGGCAGGCAGGGACTTTTCTTTGTCAACCAAGACGTAGGTATGCAGTATCCGGGTCGTATCCCAAGGATTGCGCAGGCGGGCAATGGTATAGTCTTCGGTTGCAGACAGATTGAGGTTTTCTGCATAACGCAAAGGGATTGCTTTTTCTGCTTCTATTACAGAAGCAGTCTTGCTCCTTCCGCCGCAGGCGGAAAAAGCAAGACTGAAAGCATCAGGTGAATAAAGAGAGAAAATTGTTTCATTGGTTAGTCAATAAATACGGCTGCTTTAGGATCTATGCCACATTCGAACTTTTCAATGAAAGTACCATCTTTCTTGAAACGGTAGATGTCTCCGTTGGTGGTATAATCTCCTGCGCCAATGTAGAAATCTCCATTTTCAGGATTAATGCTCAACATGGTAATGATGCTTGTCTTTAGCTTTTCGGGCATTTGCACGAATGCTTTTTCTACTTTCTCGTTGGTCTTGGCATTGTAAGAGTATAATGTGTGTGTGGAAGTGTTGTCTGCATAGTTCGTTTCGGAATAGATGACATATACTATATCGTCATGTTCTGCCATATAGACGCCTTTGCCTATTTCTTTATACGTCTTGGTTGTCGGGTCGAAGAGAACTACAGGATAAGGATAGTTGTTATAGTCATTGCTGCCGTAACCTTGAATAAACAGTTTGTCTCCTGCTTCCAGAATCTTTTCCGGATTTTGGAATATTTCAATGTTTTCTGCTTTATCAAATGTGTTGATATCAATAATAGACAAACGGTTATCGTAGCCGAATCCTGAATTTACCAAATACAGTTTTCCATCTTCTTCGATAATGCCTTCCGGATTTTTACCGACAGCAACCATCTTTTCGAAGGCTAATGTATTGGCATCCAAACGCGCTACATTGCCGCTAGTCAGGGTTACATAGATTTTTCCATTCTCGGCAACCATGCAACGTGGCTGTCCTTGTTCATCTGTAAATTCATAGCGTTTCAATTCTACACAAGCCTCATTCAGTTTGGTGATGTATTTTGAACCATACACAGCCACGTAGATATGGTTATTGTAGCTTATCATATCTTGTCCTGCATCGCCCAATTTGGCATTGTTTTGTTTGAAGAAAATGTCATCAATGACATCTAGGGATTTGTTCGGAGCATAGAAGGTGATGCCGGCATTGTTTTTTTGATAAGATCCCATATTCAAAATGTAGACACGGTTTTCAGGTAATTCCACCTTCGAACCTTCATCGTTTTTTTTGCTGTCATCGTCATCATCACTACATGAGGTGAATGAAACACCCAGCATTAACATACACAGTGTTCCAAAAAATAAGCTTCTTAGTTTCATAATTAATCTTTAAAAGTTAGACATTTATATTGTTTAAAATCTTAATACTCCCGTTATGCGCCAGGAACGTCCGGGCATGGGGTAATATTTGATAACATCATATTGCTTGTCAGTGAGGTTGATAACTTCTGCCTGAAGGCGGAGGTGACAGCCTTTCATTGTAAATTCCCGCCATAAAGTGGCTGTATGTTCTACATAACCGTCTATCTTATTCACCGGTATATTCTGTGCCATATAGTAGCGTTCGCTGACCCCTGTCAGGCTGTAACCCACATTAATCCAAGGAGTTTCGATGGTGGTCGAAGCATTGCCGCTATGCTGAGGCGTATAGGGCAGCTGGTCTTTATAATTCTTGGCATCGGGATTTGTCATATCTATGGCTTTTTGCAGGAATAGTTGCCGCTTAATCCTACGTTTATGTTAGGGCAGACCGGTATGGAAGTAGCCATTGTCGCATCAAGGCCGGTGATATGTACCGTGCCGTAATTCTGCATTTTCCATACATAAGTACTGGGAAAGGCGACTATTTTATCGGTTACTTCATTATAATATCCGTCAAGAGTGACAGAAAGGAAATCGGTGAACGAAAACGGCTTGCCGTTCCAAGTGACACCTATATTGTATTCGCGTGCCTTTTCCGGGCGTAAGGAGGTATTTCCTATGCGTAGATAATAAAGGTCATTGAAGGTAGGTACGCGGAACGTATTCTTATACATTGCGCGGACGTATAATTGTTCTTCTTTCCATGGCTGAATGGAAACGGACAGGGTGGGCGACAGGCGTTTCCGGTCGTCGGGAGTATTCCCTGCTTTTACTTCTTCCGTAATGAAAGTCCCCACCAATGTGCCCGATAGCTTGATACGTCCCCATTGGTAACGTGCATTGAGGGCTGTGAGCGAGGAATATCTCACCGGGTTGGGGCTGTCGTTGATATTGGTGTGAAGGGTGTTGATGAATCCATCCTGCGCGAGCGATAATTCCAGACCTTTGACGGGCTGATAAAGCATGGCGGCGGACAGATAATATTCGTCCTGACGGTTGATGTCGGTCTGCTTTCCGTTTTCATACTTCACGTCTGTATCTTCGTATTTGTTCCAAGAATGGTTGAACTTGGCTTGCGCCTGCAAAGTCCATTTGGGGGAGAAGGTTTTCTTATAACGGGCTTGGGTGAAGAAATTCTCGTCCCACAACGTTCTTCTGCCTTCGGGTTGTATAGAATGACAGCACCGGGCAGTCCGCGTTCGGAATAAAAATAATAGGCTTTCACATCCAGTGTACTTTCGTCATGGAAAGTATGAAACAGATTCGCCTCTCCCTGCCATGTATGAATATCCGAATTGTTTCTTTTCTCTTGAGTGATGTATTTTCCGTTTTCCAATGTGAAGGGATAATTACCGTCGGCACGCATAAAGGAAGCATCGACTGACAGACCGGTGTGTTCTCCCAGCTTCTGCCATCTGCGTATGGATGGGGCTATGTAGCCGAAGGCTCCTCCCCGGATTTGTATTTGTGACAGGGAGGATTTACCATTTTCGAAGACGGGTTTCTCCGTTTCAATGCTGAGTACTCCTGCCGAAGCATACAGACGGGCCGGTTGCAGCAGATTCTCATCTTGTCCGATTGCCAATGAAAGAGAGGATACATTGTCGAGGGAGAAACGCCCGATATCGATTTGTCCTGCCTGACTGTTGCTGACGACTACTCCATCATAGCTGACTGCTGTGTGTGCAGCTCCTAAATTGCGGACGGAAACGGTCTTCAGACCGCCTATGCCTCCATAATCGCGGACGTTGGTTCCGGCAAAACGCCTTACGGCATCTGCCATATTCTGTAACCCCAAGTTCTTTATATCTTCCTTGTTGATAAGTTGTACAGGGCTGCCGGTTGTTATTTTGGCAGGCGGGCGTCTTGCTGTAACCGTAACTTCATCTATTTTATGCACTTTTCCGGTGATGGATCTCCTTTCTTCTGTGCCTGTATTTCAAGCGGCAATAGGAGAAAGCTGCAAAGCAGACAAAGCCATAGCTTATAAGCCTGGTTATTTCCTTTCATTTAAAAAAAACATATTAATGAATAAATACCGCATTCTTACCGCTGCTCTTTCCTCGAAAGCGACGGTCGATGACTTTACGTTTTGCAGGTCTTCTGACTTACTCCTGTTTACTTGCCTTCCCACCTTATTATATATACAGGCAGTGGCGTGAGTGGATAAGTAAACCTATCCCTTATAGGGGTAGATGGAGCTTACAGCAGCGGGACTGTTCAGGACTTGCACCTGATTCCCTTTCATCCGCTTCCTCGCATCAGTCGGAGGTACGCGGAACAAAACATGGCAAAGATAGTTTGTTTGGATGAATAAGAAAAGGGAAATGATAAAAAATCCTTTTTTTAATTAGTTACAGATTTATTTTCTCCCAGCAAAAGTAGGCGTGTATAACGGTTCTTTTTTTTAGTGACAAAACGACTTGATTCTATCTATGTTGAAGATAAAATAGAATAGTATTGAATAAAATAAAACTGATGCTTAACAACATTCAAATATTGATTCGCTTTATTCAATACAATCACTATATTTGTTAAATGGATAATCTTAAAATACGTAATAGATGAAACACTTGAATTTTATTTTAGTCGGTTTATTTTTCCTGTGCGGTCTTTGTTGTCGGGCACAAGTGCTTCCTTTGGAAGAAAATGTGGTGCTGAACACCAAGGAAGGACAAATCAAAGGAAAACTGCTTTTGCCCGGTGGGGGGAAAACCTGTCCGGTGGTGCTTATTATAGCCGGCTCCGGACCTACGGATATGGATGGTAATTCAGCCATTGGCAATTTGAGGAATAATTCGTTGAAGTTTCTGGCGGAAGGCTTGGCGGCAAACGGCATCGCTTCCTTGCGCTTTGACAAGCGGGGGATAGGAACCAGTGCGTCGGCAGGTAAGGAGGAAGCGAAACTTCGTTTTGAAGATTATGTGAATGATGTGACGGGCTGGATTGATTACCTGGCGAAAGAGAAACGTTTTACGACAATCACGGTGGCAGGACATAGCGAAGGGGCACTGATTGGAATGCTGGCCTGTCAGAACCAGCCGAAGGTGAAAGGCTATATCTCGGTTGCCGGTGCGGGGCGTCCTGCCTACGAGATTATAGAGGCGCAAGTGGCTGCTCAACAGAATCCGGAAGCGGTGCGGAAGGAGGTGGCATCCATTAACGGGTCCTTGAAAAACGGCAAGGAAGTGAGTGACGTGCCGGCTTATCTGCAATCATTGTATCGGGCTTCTGTCCAGCCTTATTTGATTTCCTGGTTCAAGTATAATCCCCGGACGGTGATTGCTTCCGTCAAAGTGCCGGTCCTCATTGTTCAGGGTAAAAATGATATTCAGGTATCGGTGGAGGATGCCGAACTTCTGAAAAAGGGTTGCCCGGCTGCCGAACTGCTTTTGATTGATAAGATGAACCATGTGCTGAAAGATTGTGAATCAAAGGCCGTACAGCAGCAGATGCTTACTTACGGGAATCCTTCTCTGCCGGTGAACAGTACTTTGATAGCTTCTGTCAGTACATTTGTGAAAAAACTGAAATGATATGGGAGAAATAAAGAAACGTTTGCCGTTGAAATGCCCTGCGTGTGATGCACCGTTGAGGGAGATTCATTTCGGTCCGGCACCCAATCCTGTCTGGTTGGTGTTATGCGGCAGAGCATCTGATGGTGTGGCTGTTGTGTCGTATGTTGATAAGCCATCTTTATGGATAAAATAAAAAAGAGGATGCCAAAAGTCTTGTTGAAGCTTTGACATCCTCTTCTATGTTATACTGATGCGTTATTTAATCTTTTCTCGAATCTTGCTAAGATAGGCACGCATCCCCGCAGCATCTTTCTTGTTGATGATATCCAACAGCTCATTTAATTCTGTACGGATACCTTCTACCTGTGCAGGGGTGCGGGGATTGAATAAAATTTCCTGCAACAGGTAGTCGTCTTCGTTCAATACTCCTTTGGCTATCTTCATGTGGCGTTTGAAAGTAGTACCGGGAGCGTCCTGATGCTTCATCACTGCCGCAAAAACGAAAGTGGAAACAAAAGGGATGGACAGCGAATAGGCCACTGTCTCATCGTGCTCTTCAAAGGTATATTCAAAGATGTTCAGACCAAGGTTTTGGTATAAGTCCTTGAAGAATATTTTACCCAGATGGTCGCCTTCGCTGATGATGATGGCATTTTCGGTGCTCAGTTTGTCAAGGTTGGCAATGTGGGACCAACATGGGTGGTAGATACATAACGGAATCCGCATTGGTCATAAAACTCTTTCAGTCCGGTCTTTACCGAGGCAATATCGCTGATGATGCAATCCTTGGGGAGAGCGGGCAATACTTGGTGAAAAGCATCCAGCGTATATTTCACGGTTGCCGCATTGATAACCAGTTCGGGTTTGAATTCTTCAATCTCTTCGAGTGTGGTATATCGGTAGGTATTGTAAACGAAACGAAGGCGTTTCGGGTCTACATCAAATACAGCGGTTTCGTGCTGGAAGCTCAATACATCGGTAAAGAAGGAGCCCATTTTACCGGCTCCTAAAATTAATATTCTCATCGGTTTACTTATTTATGATTTCCATTTGTTGCCTTACGCTTTCTTCGTGAATGGCTTCGAATACTTTTTTAATGAATTCTGAATCCATGCCGCACAATGAACCTTGTGCACCACGCTTGTCCAGAATCTCATTGTAACGACCTGTCTGTAGAATGGTCATATCATGTTCTTTCTTGAATGTACCGATTTCACGGCAGACACGCATACGTTTTGCCAATACCTCGATAATCTCATTGTCGCAATCATCGATTTGGTTACGCAGTTCACCCAGGTTTTCAGTTGTTTGGGTTTCTTTGCGGATGACCAGCAGATTCAGGATGTAGTCCAGCACATCGGGAGTGACTTGTTGGGCGGCATCGCTCCATGCACAGTCGGGATTGCAGTGTGATTCTACGATTAAGCCGTCAAAACCTAAGTCCATCGCCTGCTGGCAGAGGGGAGCTACCAACTCGCGCTTGCCACCGATATGGCTGGGGTCACAGAAAATAGGCAGTTCAGGAATGCGGCGGCGCAATTCGATAGGGATATGCCATTGGGGTAGGTTACGGTAAATCTTTTTATCATAAGAAGAGAATCCGCGATGGATAGCACCCAGTTGCTTCAAACCTGCATTGTTGATGCGCTCGAAAGCTCCAATCCACAATTCAAGGTCAGGGTTGACAGGGTTTTTAATCAATATAGGAATATCCACACCTTTCAGTGCATCGGCAATTTCCTGCACGGCAAACGGATTGGCAGTGGTGCGTGCGCCAATCCAAAGCACATCAATACCTGCCTTTAAACATTCGTAAACGTGTTTGGCAGTAGCTACTTCGGTGGCAACATACATACCGGTTTCCTGTTTCACACGTTTCAGCCATGCCAGGCCATCTACACCGATGCCTTCGAAACCTCCCGGTTTGGTACGCGGTTTCCAGATGCCGGCACGGAAAATCTTAATGCCTTTATTGGCCAGCATAGTGGCGGTATCCATTACTTGTTCTTCGGTTTCGGCACTACATGGGCCGGCGATAATCATCGGGCGTTTCTTTTCAATTCCCGGAAGTTCGATGGGTTTTAAATCTAATTCCATAATCTGATATTTTGTTTTGTTACATTATCTTTTTAATTCTTTCCAGTGCTTCTGCCAGCTTTTCTTCTTTGGCACAGAGGGAAATACGGATATAGCGTTTGCCGTTGCTGCCGAAGATAAAGCCCGGAGTAATGAACACACGTGCTTCGTGCAAAACTTTTTCGGTCAGTTCTTCTACATCATTGTAAGAGTCGGGAATGCGTCCCCAAAGGAACATACCTACCTGATTGGGATCAAAGCTACAACCGAGTACTTTCATAATCTCTTCTGCCAGTTGGCGGCGACGGCTATATACATTGACGTTCGCTTCTTCGTGCCATTCCACACTGTTGTTGTAAGCTTGTGCGGCAGCAGTTGCATGGGGCGGAAAGTTCCTGAGTCAATATTACTCTTTATTTTCAATATCCATTGTATAAACTGCGCATTGGTGGCGAGCATTCCCACACGCCAGCCGGGCATGTTGTGGCTCTTGCTCATAGAGTTGAACTCGATGCAGCATTCTTTGGCCCCGGGCACATTAAGAATACTCAGTGGTTTCTTGTTCAGGATAAAGCTGTATGGGTTGTCGTTTACAATCACAATATTATGGCGGCGTGCAAAGTTTACCAGCTTTTCATACAGTTCCATCGTGGCGTTCGCTCCGGTCGGCATATTGGGATAGTTGGTCCACATAATCTTGACGCGGCTCAAGTCCATCTTCTCCAGTTCATCAAAATCGGGTTGCCAATGGTTGTCTTCGCGCAGGTTGTAGTTCACAATCTCACTGCCTAATATTTTATTTAAAGAGGTGTAGGTAGGATACCCCGGATTGGGAACCAATACTGATCACCCGGATTGACCAATGCCAGCGTCACATGCAGGATACCTTCTTTGGAACCGATGAGCGGCTGGATTTCGGTTGCCGGATCAAGCTCTACATGATACCAACGCTTGTACCAGTCGGCCATGGCTTTGCGTAATTCAGGAATGCCGACAGTAGGTTGGTATCCGTGCGCATCAGGACGCTTTGCCTGTTCGCACAACACATTGACGGTTTCTTCCGAAGGGGGCATGTCAGGGCTTCCGATACCCAAACTGATTACATTCTTACCTTCGGCATTCATTTGTGCCACTTCTTTCAGTTTACGGCTGAAGTAGTATTCGCTAACATTCGCCAGACGGTCTGCCGGCTGAATATTATATGGTTGATGTTCCTTCTGCATATTCTCCTAATATTTTAAGTTCTTTTGTCAATGGTGAAACGGCGTCGATAGACTGCTTGTATCTTAAATAATCATTGAAAATTACGTCTACATAGAACAGATATTCCCATTCGCGGCCTATAATCGGTAATGATTGAATCTTGGTCAGATTTATTTTATAGAAAGAAAAGATAGAGAGCACTTGCGACAGGCTTCCTTCGTTGTGGGGGAGGGAGAAGACAATATTGGCCTTGTTTACTTCGAACGTTCACGTAAGTCATCGGCTTTCCATGGGTCGGCCACTACAAGGAAACGCGTGAAGTTGTGTTTGTTTGTTTCGATGCCTTCTTCCAATACTTTCATTCCGTACAAATCGGCGGCGTATCTGGAGCAGATAGCGGCGTGTCCTTTCAGATTTTCCCGTTTGATGGCTTCCGCACTTCCTGCCGTATCTTCCGTTTCTACTATTTTCAGTTTGGGATGTTGCATCAGGAATTCACGGCATTGTGCCAAGGCAACAGGGTGGGAGTTGACTTCTGTCAGTGTTTCCCAATTGTCATCCGGCAAGCACATGAAGCTGTGTTTGATGCGTAGTTTGTGTTCGCCGACAATGGTCATGCCGCTTTCGCGCAGTAACTCATAGTTGTGCAGCAAACTGCCTGCAATGGTGTTCTCGATAGCGAGCATACCAATTACATTGCTATCCTGCTTTATGTTCGCAAAGACTTCTTCGAACGTGGAACAGCAGATTAGTTCGATCTCTTCTCCGGGGAAGAACTTGTGGGCGGCAATGTCGTGATACGAGCCCGGTACACCTTGTATTGCTATCTTTTTCATTCGTATATATATTATAAAAAAATCCCGCTTCTGCCGGAAGCGGGATTTCGTTGTTATTATCGCATTGTTTTAATCATTGTTTAACGTACACATACAAACTCCCGCTTCACTTTGTTGCTAAAGTAAAAGTAATAAAAGAAGAAAAAGTATGTATTGTATAATGCTTTCATTTTGTTCTTATTGTTATTGAATACGCTGCAAAAGTAATATATTTCTAGTAAAAACAAATAAATAAGAAGCTTTTTTTCAATTTTTTTTTAGGCAGTGCCTGTTTGGCTCCTGCTTTCCATAATTCCCGGCATCTGTTGTAAAGCCCAATCTACTAATCCTTCTATATGTGGTATTAAGCTTTTCCCTCTTTCTGTCAGTTCATATTCTACTCGCGGCGGAACTTCGGCATACACCTTCCGGCTCACTAGTCCGTCAGTTTCCAGTGTGCGCAGAGTTACAGTCAGCATACGTTGTGAGATATCGGCTATTGTTTTATGAATGTCGCAGAATCGCATGGTTCCGTTAGCATTTAATGTGATAAGAACCAGCATAGACCATTTATCACCAAGCCTGCACAATACATTCCGTACAGGGCAATTATTATCCGGATGAAAATTTTTCATTTTTTAATATTCTCTATTTGCTTGCCGTTCAACAATGGTTACCTCTATGTAAGTTCCTTATCTACAGGTGCCTTCTTGTTTTTGGGAAGAAGGATACTTACATTTGCATTACAAAAGTAATAAACTTACTAAAGATAACTATTGTTCTACTAGATAAATTTATTGTTTCACTTATAATAAGTTAAGATTATGGCAAAGAAGTAGCTGTTTTAGCGGTAAATCCGGTGAACGGATTCGGTTTGTTCCAGTATTTGGAAGCGTTTTTTGAAAATGGTATATCCTATAAGGTGTATGCAGTGGCGGAAACAAAGGAAATTAAAACAAACTCGGGCATTGAATTGGTGGCCGATGATGTGATTGCAAATCTTATAGGGCATGAAGATGATTTTGATGCTTTGGTTTTTGCCTGTGGGGATGCGGTTCCCGTATTTGCTCAAAATGCGGATAAACCTTATAATGTGGACTTGATGTCGGTCTTGAAGGCATTTGCGGGAAGGGAAAGATCCTGATAGGTCATTGTGCTGCAGGCCTGCTGTTTGATTTTGCTGGAATTACAGAGGGAAAGAGATTAGCTGTGCATCCTTTGGCGAAACCGGCTGTAAGTAAAGGAATGGCTACTGATGAAAAATCGGTTGTTGATGGTAATTTTTATACAGCACAAAGTGAAAACTTTGTTTGGACAATGATGCCTCAGGTAATTGAAGCCTTGAAAAAATAAGGGAATATTAATGTCGCCCAATGTAGAAATTTCCTATAATTTGGGCGACAATTCCTAAAAATAGAAACAATGAAATACAATTTTGATAAGTGATAGATCGCAGCGGTACGTCTGCTGAGAAGTAGAAGGGCTGAAACATATTTGGGGACGTACGGATTTGATTCCTTTATGGGTGGCTGATATGGATTTTGCCACAGCTCCTTTTGTAACAGATGCTATTCGTAAACGTTGCGAAAATGAAGTTTTAGGGTATACCGGCAAACCAGATAGCTATTATAATGCGATTATAAACTGGGTAAAACAGCGTTATGATTTGATCGTGACCAAGGAAGTGATAAATTTTGTTCCCGGCATTGTACCGGGCATCGGTATGGCTATGAATTGTTTTACTCAGAAAGGGGATAAGGTAATGATTCAACCTCCTGTTTATCATCCTTTTGCATGGGTTACTACTCGTAATGAGCGTACTTTGGTCATAAATCCGTTGAAATGGGAGAACGGGATGTACCGTATGGATTGGATGCTTTTCGTGAACAAATTAAAGGTTGTAAGCTCTTTATTTTATGTAATCCTCATAATCCGGGTGGCGTTGTGTGGACTGAAGCAGAGTTACGAGCGATAGCTGATATCTGTTATGATGAGAAAGTATTGGTCTTCTCGGATGAAATTCATGCGGATTTGACTTTACCTCCTCATACGCATCGTCCTTTTGCTACTGTCAGTGAAAAGGCTCGAATGAACTCTGTTACTTTTATGTCTCCTAGCAAGCTTTTAATATGCCGGGACTATCTGCCTCACATGCTCTTATTTTTAATGAAGATTTGCGTAAACGCTTCCGTATCTATATGGATGCCGGTGAGTTGGATATGGGACATGTCTTTGCTTTTCTTTCTGTTGAGGCTGCTTATAGTCATGGTACGGAATGGCTTGACCAATGTTTGGCGTATATACAAGGAAATATAGATTTTGTCGACGAATTTTTGAAAAACATGCACCTAAAATCAAGGCCATTCGTCCGGAGCTTCTTATTTAGTTTGGTTGGATTGCCGTGAACTGGAGTTGAGCCAGAAAGATTTGAATGAATTCTTTGTAGATAAAGCGCATTTGGCATTGAATGACGGGGAAATGTTTGGTAAGGAAGGCATTGGCTTTATGCGTTTAAACGTGGCAAGTCGCGTTGTATCATTGAAAAGGCGATGAAACAACTGGCGGATGCTTATCAACTATATATAAAGTGATTATTTTAAGTATTGTGTCTTAAAGATATTCACGCATAAAATGAAGATGGATAATAATAACGGTCCGAATATGACACCCATGAATCCGAATAAGGAAAGTCCGATGACCACTCCAAAAATGGTGATGAGTGGATGGGTGTCTGCCATCTTCTTTTGCAGAATAAAACGAATTAGATTGTCAATGTTTGTTACAATTAATCCACAATAAAGAAGTAGTCCGGCGGCATGTGTCCAATCTCCTGAAAGAGCAAGATAGGCGGCTAGCGGGAACCATACCAATGCTGTTCCTACAATAGGAATGACGGTGGCAAAGCAGGTCAGGAAGCCAAACAATAGCGCGCTGGGTACATCAAACAAATAGTAGCCTAATGTAGCTATTCCTCCTTGAATGACTGCCAGTAAGGGAATACCTATTGCATTACTTCTGACAATCATATTAATTTCTTTCAGTACATTTTTTTTGTTTGTATCGCTGAAAGGAAGTAACTCATAGATGTATTTTTCCATTTGAATTCCGCCAATCAGCATGAAGTAGAGAATAAAGACCAATACGAAAGCATTAACGGCAAAGCTACTGATACTTCCCATCAGAAACTGTCCGATGGCAGGAAGAATGGAGGCTATGGATGAAATGTTTTCTGCGCTTAGTAAGTCATATCCCGTCTTGGTATGAAGCCAATCGGCAAGATTGGTTACCGTATGGATAAAACCTGTCGTATCTACGTTTACCGTCTGTAATTTATTGATCAGTAACCATACAGCCAATGATAAAGGTACAAGAAAGCACATGATGGCTTCTATCAAGAGTAAAATGGCTGTAATACTTTTTTTGAAATGTTTTTCTTGGGTAAGATAAAACATTTGTTTTCTTACCATGATGTAAATGGTGCATGCTCCTAAAATACCTCCCATGAAAGGAGACATTTTTATAAATAAAATAAGTCTAATCCCAGTATAATGGTGATAAGGGAATATTTCCAATACTGTTCTTTTACGCTCATGTGTTTTTTGCTTATTTTGTATATAAATAAACAATAAAACGAATTGAAATGTTCCGCTTTTAAAACGGAACATTCTTAGTCATGTTTTCATAATTATTGTATTGACCGCTAATATTCATTTCATTTTCAGGAGCCAGTTCTATTGCTTTCTTCATATCTTCCACAGATCCGTCTTTGTCTCCTTTAAGTAATTTGATACGTCCTCGTTCATGATATGCTTTGGCAAAGTTGGGATTGATTTCAATGGCTTCATCATATACAGCCAATGCTTTGTCAAAATCTTTGTTTACCAGATATAGTTCGCCTGACAGGATATAGCCTTTTCATTGAACGGATTGAGTGACAATACTTGATTAAAACATTCTTGTGCTTGTTCCGGTTCATTGGTGGCGGCTAGAATTTCTCCTTTCAAAAGCAAGGCTTGTTCGTCGTCGGGATTGAGGCTGAGCAACTTTTGTATATCTTCGGCAGCATCTTTTGCTTGTTTCATTTTCCAAAGTACTTCAGCGCGTAGCTGGTATGCTTCGGTATAATCTTCTTTCAATACGATAGCTTTAGTCAGCATAGCGATGGCGGTGATATCATCTTTCATGCCGATAGCTGCTTTTGCTGTCAAATAGAAAGATAGGGGGTTCTTATTATCTAAAACCAAAGCTTTTTGGCAGGCATCCTTCATATTTTCGTAATCTTCCTGCATATAGCAGATGCCAGCTAGTGAAAGGAAGGTGTTTACTTGTTCAGGATCTTTTGTAGCCATGCGGTCTAGTGTGATACGGGCATCATCTAGTCGGTTTGCCTGTGTATAAGCAGTGGCTAGCAGGCTGAGTGTTTCCAATTCATCGTTGATGGCAACTGCTTCTTCAAAACATTTAATGGCATAAGGTAGTTTACCCATACGTTGGGCGCGGATGCCGTCGTATTTTAAAATCTCGAAGTTCTTTTTATCATTTTTCTCTTTTTCGGTTTCGGGGGTGTTGTTTCCGCCGAATAAGGATTTAAATAAGCCCATAATTTATAGTTGTTTTATTTGTCTATTGTTATAATAAATCGTCTGAGGTAAATTTCTTGTTCCTGATGCTGCATGTTGGTAAAACGTACTGCCTTTATTGGTTTCTGTTGTAAACTGGCAGTCAGTCGGTTGTTTTTTTGTGTAAAGTTTACTTTACTCCAGTCTTTTCCATTTGCAGATATCTCAAGACTTCCCCAAGTTGCGATTTCCGGTTTCCCGAAATCTATCTCTATATTTTCTCCGGGATAAACTTGATCCAGTTCGATAGTCAATGAACCATTACCGGGCCATCTGATAACTTCCAGCGCCGGAGAAATCTGAATACGGTTTATCTTTACCTGTAAAGGTAAGTTCTTTATCTGACTGATATCGCTTATTAGTTTATGCGGCATATAGTCGGTTTCAGCATTCAGCAGTGTGCTATATTTTTGGTTATAGCATTGCGTGACGGTGGCGAAAGTTTGATCAATCAATGGCTTGATTACTCTTCCTGCTGTCTTTATACCCGGTTGGTAAGGGTTTTGGTTGTATGTCTGGTCAATTTGAAACATTTGTTGTTGCAAGGCTTTCACGTGCTTGTATTTACGCATAAATAAAGATTGGTCATTTTTGTCGTATGCTTTGACCATTGCCAGTACTTCATTTCCGGTTTCACCCAATAGTTTGAACTGATAAAGCCAAGGCATGATTTCTACTATAATCGGATTTTTATCAGCATGGGCGACTAAAATATCACTTGATTCAACCATCTGGCTGAAGGTTTCTTGTAGAATAGAGAAGTCTTTTTCAGTGTAAGTTTTATTTTTTATGTAACTTTCAGTAAAGCTCTGCGCTGTGGGTTGGAGATTTACAGATTCCTCTCGGCGATATTTATGTCCGTTGGGGCCCAAGTCCGAATTATGGGCGGCAAAGAATTCCAGTTCAGTGGCAGCATCGGGCAAAATGTTCATAATAGCGTCTTTCCAAGTTTTTTCACTGTTATATTTTGTTGGATTCCAAGCGTATGAGGCTACACTATAAATGGCTATTTTAGAAGCCTCGGCATGTTCCATCGGATTAGTTACAAAGCCAGACATCTGATTGGCTATTTGAGTATCGTTTCCATATACTGGTCCCATGAGCAGATGATCTCTAACGTAATCGGAAACAGGAAAGTTCCACCATATATATGCCGGACGTTTAATCCGTTCGTTTATCCATTGAATACCATCTTGGGTAATATCGGAAATAACCCGGTCTCCTGTCCACATAATTTGTATGGATGGATTCAGTTTGTCTCCTAAAGTAGTAAGATATCCTTTAGCAGGGTCGGACCAACTTTTATTGTATTCTGTAGGACACATGATAAGGGGAGTTACATCCGGTTTTACTTTTACAAAATGTTCATCTATGTAATTCAGCAGTTCTGCTTGTTTCACAGGGTTGGTACCTTCTCCTGAAATATCATCAAAGAAGACGGCAAAAGAACGGACACCGAGATGATACATCTTTTCAAATTTTGCCAATAATAATTCACGGTCTTCCTTATTCCATTTGATGTCTTGTCCCGGATGGATAGCCCAAACAAAATCGACTTCGTTTTCTTGAGCTACTTTTACTAATTCCTGTAATTGTTTTGCTTCTTTTTCGGGGTAAGGCAGACGCCAGTTGGGAGAACTATGGTAAGGGTCATCTTTAGGACCGTATATATAGGTGTTCATTTTGTTTTCACCATAAAATTGAAGTTGGCGAAGACGGGCATTATGGCTCCAGGGGGTCCCGTAAAATCCTTCTACGACACCACGGTAGCGTATGGCCGGATAGTCTTGTATCTCTATTACCGGTAATTGGTTATCTTTGAGCAATTGTTTTAAGGTTTGCAAGGCATAGTAGGTTCCACGTTCATCGTTTCCTGCCAGAATTATTTCCTTATTATTGATGGATAGATAATAACCTTCCTTTTGGTTGGGGATCTGACGAGTAAACTTGCGGATGGACTTGTCTCCTTTTTCTCCTATATAAATGCGCAAACCGGTATTGGCCGGGTGTTTTCCACCTAATAAATCTTTTAATTCTTGTACGGCATATGGATTGGCTTCAGTTTCTCCCAAGAGTTGGTAAGTTTCAGGTAAATTGATTTGTCCGTCTTGTTTGGAAACTTGTTGAGGGATGGGCTGTACATCTATGTTTTGGGCAAAGATAGTACAACCGGTAAAAAGACAAATGATTGCCAAATGCATTTTTTCATGTTCTGTTGGGGTAAAAGGTTAATAAATCAATGGCAAAGATACGATTTATACAGAAAGAATTCCATCTTTTAATTGTATTATTTCTTCGGAAAGTAGGTAGGAGAGTACCTTTTCCGCTTTTTCACGATTGCTATTCAATTGGTTCAGTAGTTCTGAAGCAGGCATGGCGCCTGCCTGCAATAGCTGTTTGATTTGTTGTTCCAATTCTTGAAATTCTCCCTGTTTTATTCCTGAATGATGTTTGTTAAGACATACATCACATTGTCCGCAGTTGTGTTCGTTCTTTTCTCCGAAATATCTGAGTAGCATTCGGCTACGACATTTATCATCGGCTGTGGCATATTCTATCATAGCCTTGATTCGGGTGGTATAGCTTTTTTTCCGGTCTTCGTATATTTCCCGGGTTAGGGCAAGGCGATTCTTTTCTTGCCGTTCACGGGTATATATAATATAAGGTGTCTTTTTCCGTGGAATGTAATGTATGATATGTCTACGGGTCAGCGCCAGTAGAATTTCATAGATTCGTTGGCGGGTTAATCCGGAGCGGATTACTAAGGAATCTTCGTTAATATAGGCATAATCAGTAAATAGTCCTGTATAAGAACGCAAGATGATGTTTATCAGTTTCTCTGTATCTGTATCATTCTCGTGTAGTTTATAGAGTTCGTCGCGTTTCATCGTGAAAAGAATACGTGAAGCATTATCTTGCTCGTCTGTATATTCTAAATATCCGGCACGGGTCAGAATCTTTAAAGCGCTGTCGGCTTGTACGGGGAAATGTTTGAAGTTACGACAGAATTCATCCAAGTTAAAAGCAAAGGTGCAACCCATACCGTCTCCCATGGCCATTTGAAAATAGTAGTTGATATCTTCGTACACTTTTCGGATATAATCCTTGTCGGGAAATGTATCACTGATACGTTTGTTGAGGGTGGTTTTATCACTTTGGGCGTATAGCAGGACAGCATATGCTTTCTGCCGTCGCGCCCTGCTCGTCCGGCTTCTTGAAAATAGGCTTCAGGAGAATCAGGCATATCTATGTGGATAACGATACGTACATCTGGTTTGTCGATACCCATTCCGAAGGCGTTGGTTGCTACCATAGTACGGCTTTCTCCGGTGAGCCAGCTTTTTTGACGTTGATCTTTTACATCATTATTCAAACCGGCATGATAGAAAGTGGCAGTTATGCCGTTATTGACCAGTAGTTCGGCAATTTCACGTGTACGTTTCCGGTTGCGGGTATAGACAATGGCGCAGCCGGGCACACTATTTAAAATATGCAATAGCTCTTCCTGTTTATTTTCTGTAGGACGTACAATGTAAGCCAAGTTTTTTCTTTCGAAACTCATTCGGAAAACCTGACTGTCTTTTTTAAAGTTTAGCTTTGTTTGAATATCTGTTACTACTTCCGGAGTGGCAGTTGCTGTCAGTGCTAATACAGGTATGTCGGGAAGGAGTTCGCGAATTTCTGCAATTTTCAGATAAGCAGGGCGGAAATCATATCCCCATTGAGAGATACAGTGTGACTCATCTACGTGATCATGCTTACCTTCATGTTCCGTAGTTTGCTACGGAATATTTCAGTATCCAGCCTTTCCGGAGAAATATAAAGGAATTTATAGTCGCCGAAGATACAGTTTTCCAATGCAACAATGATCTCTTCGCGTGTCATGCCTGAATAAACTGCCAAAGCTTTGATACCTCGGTCGCGTAAATTGCGTACTTGGTCCTTCATCAGGGCAATAAGAGGTGTAATAACCAAACATAATCCGGGTTGTGCTAAAGCTGGTACTTGGAAGGTAATGGATTTGCCGCCACCGGTAGGCATCAATCCTAGCGTGTCGTGACCGTTGTCTATACTTCAATGATTTCTTTCTGTATGCCCCGAAAGTCATCATATCCCCAATATTGTTTTAGAATTTCTTTATAGGTCATTGGAAGGGAAATAAGAAAATTATGTCAAAACTCCAATGACTTATCATCTTATTATTCTGATAAGTGTCTGATAACGTCATTAAAGTTTTGACATATTTCAAAGATAAATCTTTATCATTATTCCTCACTGGGTTTTATATCTTCTATTTGCAATTGTACTTCACCACGTTTGTGCGTATTCTCCTCAATGGTATAACAAATATCAAAAGAACGTTTGGTCTTGATATAGCGTGCTTGTGAACTTTGTCCGAAAGCGATGCCATTCATCACATTGTTTGATTTATTGTCTACCAATTCCAACTTGATGTGTTCCTGATCACGCCCTACTACTTTGCTGGTTCCATAATCATATACATTATGTGTACAAAAGATTGGTTTGTGGTTGTCCGGTCCGAAGGGATTGAACTTTTTCAGGTCGGCATGGAACTTCGGAGTGATATCCCGGAAGTCAATTTCTGCATCAATATCAATTACAGCACTGGTCTGTTCCGGCAAAATATGTTCTGTGACATAGGTTTCAAAACGACGGGTGAATTCTTCCACATTTTCCACTTTCATGGATAGTCCTGCAGCATAAGTGTGTCCTCCAAAGTTTTCCAACAAGTCACGACAATGTTCGATAGCTTTGTAGACATCGAAACCTGATACGGAACGGGCGGAACCAGTTGCCAGATTATCTGTACGGGTTAATACAACTGCCGGGCGGTAATAAATCTCTGTAAGGCGTGAGGCTACGATACCGATAACACCTTTATGCCACGCTTCATTATAGATGACAATGGAACGCCGGTCTGCTAGTCCTTCCAAGTGGTCTACAATTTGGTTGGCCTCTTCGGTCATGGTCTTATCCAGATCTTTACGGGTTTCATTGTATTGGTTGATTTGGTTGGCTTTCTCCAATGCTGCCGAGAAGTCCTTTTCTATGAGCAGTTCCACCGCCTCTTTTCCGTTCTGTATACGTCCGGATGCGTTGATGCGCGGACCTATCTTGAATACGATATCACCTACGGTAATTTCTTTTTCTGATAATCCGCATACATCGATAATAGCTTTCAGACCTACACTGGGATTGGAATTCAACTGTTTTAAGCCGTGGTGTGTCAGCACTCGGTTTTCTCCCATGATAGGTACGATGTCTGATGCTACACTGACAGCAACCAAATCTAATAAAGGAGTTAGTTGATGAAATTCAATGCCATTATTCAAAGCGAAAGCCTGCATGAACTTGAAGCCTACACCACATCCCGAAAGATGATCGTAAGGATATGTATTGTCAGCCCGTTTGGCATTCAGAATAGCTACGGCTGGTGGCAATATATCATCAGGCACATGGTGGTCACAGATGATGAAATCGATACCTTTTTCTTTTGCATAAGCAATTTCCTCTACGGCTTTAATACCGCAATCTAACACAATAATGAGTTTTACACCTGTTTCACAGGCATAATCCACTCCTTTTACTGATACTCCGTAGCCCTCATTATATCGGTCGGGAATATAGTAGTCAATGTTCGAATAGAACTGCTGGAGAAATTTGTATACCAATGCTACAGCTGTTGTACCGTCTACATCATAATCTCCATAAACCATGATACGTTCTTTCCTGCCCATAGCTTGATTAAGCCGTTCTACAGCAATGCTCATATCCTTCATCAGGAATGGGTCGTGTAGCTCGTTAAGCTGGGGGCGGAAAAATCTTTTAGCCTCTGCTGCTGAGGTTATACCTCTTTCCAGCAACAACTTACAAAGAATCGGGCTGATCCCTGTTTCTTTGGCTAATGCTTTAGCTGCTTCTGTCTGTTCTTGGCTTGGAGGTTGATAATTCCATTTGTGATTCATTTTATATATTGTTTTTTCTTTTTTCTGCTCTCGGAGACGGGATAATACCATTTTCTGGTTATACTTACCCAATCAATCCGTAAAGTTAGGAAAAAAACAAATAAAAAAACCGCTAATTCCATATATATTTTATGGAATTAGCGGTAAAGTATTGTATAGTAGCGGATTATTTGATACCTAATTTTTTAGCAATTTCTTTAGGCAGTGCATTTTTATTGACTACGATATTCATGGTTTTGTAACGGACGAATGCTTTAGAGGCATACCATAAGCCATCGTATTTTCCGGCTTTTCCCCAAGAATTCTTTACCATATAATAGTCGTTTCCTTCTTGATCCTTAGCTATACCGTAAATCAACATACCATGATCATCGGTTGTTTCCCAATTGTCATAAGCTTCCTGGCGTTCTTCTTGTGTACACCATTTCTGAGGTTGTGGTTTGGTGTTCAGTTTCTTTTCTTCCGGTTTCATTTTCAACCAATGAGCCATGTCTGATCCACTTAGTTCTTGTACTTTTTCCGTATCGGGCATAACAGCTACGCCGTCACGTGTAAAGCCTTGTTCACTGACATCAGATCCCCATGCGATTGGATAGCCGTTATTAATGGCATTATCAAAAACCTGCATGAATTCATCAATGGGAAGGTTGTATGATTGCCCCCAACGCCAGTTGTCTTGAATTTCAAGAACAAATGGTTCGTAGAACGGATGGTGGGTGTACGAGGTCAATGAAATGTAATCATTTGGATTCAATCCTGTTGATTCGAAGAATGAATGGGGAGTGTATTCTTTTCCTTTATAAGTGAATTTTTCAGGGCATTTACCTAAATAGATATCATGAATAGCGGCAATGGCCTTTTTCCATAATGGATTATGGTTATTATCTGTCTGGAGTTTGCGTAATTTTCCTTTGGCTATTGCTGCTACTACAGCATCCGATACGGCTGTAAGTTCTGTATGGTTACTTAATGTATCACCATACATGACTCCCGGACGCATAACTTCTTCGGGTACCAGACCAAATTTTTCATTCCATAGATAACGTCATAGAATGATCCTCCTTGGGAAAAAGATACATCTCCGTGATACGTACGGCGGCATCGGCTCGATCCAAATAAGTTTGGTGTACGATGTACATTTCAGAAAAGTCGTATTCTCCTTTTCCCATACGAAGTAATTCTGATTCTAGAAAAGCCATACTGGAATAGCACCAGCAAGTACCGGCACGGCTTTGGTTCTTGACAGAAGTAATAGGCAGTTCTTTTACTGTAGTGAATACAAACCCTTCTTCCTTTGGCTCTTCTTTTTGTGCATCTTGTGCAAAGAGGCTTATACTGCATAAACCTAATGCTGCTAATAATGTAAATCTTTTCATTTTAGAAATAATAGTTTTGTTTGTTATGTTACTCATTCATGATAGTTTCTACTTCTTCGATAGTGATAGGGATGCGTTTCTCGCCAGTGAAACGGGAGCCTTCCGAAGTAATCAGAATATCGTCTTCCAGGCGGATGCCTCCAAAATCTTTGAATTTTTCAATGGCATCAAAGTTCAGGAAGTCTGTATGCATTTTCTCAGCTTTCCATTTGTCAATCAATGCTGGAATAAAATAGCAGCCCGGTTCATCGGTAATCACAAAGCCTTCCTGTAAGCGACGTCCCATGCGCAAGGAGGCTAGCCCGAACTGGGAAGAAGGACGGATTTCATCGTCATATCCTACGTAAATTTGTCCCAGGTCTTCCATGTCATGTACATCCAATCCCATCATATGACCTAATCCATGGGGCAGGAATAAAGCGTGTGCACCAGCGGCAACAGCTTCTTCCACATTGCCCTTCATGAGCCCAGGTCTTTTAATCCTTGAACCAGCACTTGCAGACTTCTAAGTGTACAGACATATAGGTTATACCTGGACGAGTAATTTCCAATGCTTTATCATGCAAGCCAATACAATATTATACACATCTTTTTGCCGTCCTTCAAATTTGCCTCCCACAGGTACGGTACGGGTATGGTCAGAACAATAATTTGTCACTCTTTCAGCTCCGGCATCTGTCAGCATCATGCGTCTTGGTTCTAATATATGGCTATGGTCATGATTATGTAATGTTTCCCCATGTTGGGTCAGGATAGTGGCAAATGAAGTCATGCTTCCATAAGAAGCGGCGATGCCATCCAGTACTCCGGCGATATATTGTTCCTTTATTCCAGGTTTACATAGACGCATAGCGGCTGTGTGCATTTCATAACCGATATTACATGCCAAATCGATTTCTGCTATTTCGCAAGCTTCTTTTACAGAACGTAAATCAACTACAGCTTTTATCAATTCTACAGAAGCGTATTTCTTTACTATAGCGGCACGGATACCGGTTAAGTCTTCCAAGAGCATCATATTATCGAATCGGTAGGGAGGAAGGAAATGTACTTTTCTACCTTGCGCGATAGCTTTTCCTACCACCTCTTTTAGCTGGGAGAAGGGAAAACTTTTCTGAATACCTACTTGTGCAGCCAACTCTTTCACACTGGGTTGGCATCAGATAATGTCGTCCATATCTACATCATTTCCGAAGAAATAATCCTCTCCTGCTTCTATATCTATTACACCTGCATATCCGGGGTGAGAATGACCGAAGAAGTAGAGGAATGAACTGTCCTGACGGAATTTATATGTGTTATCCGGATAGTTTGCCGGAGCTTCATTATTACCTAGTATAAGGATAATACCGTTTTGCACTTTGTTTCTAAGTGCCTGACGGCGTCTTTGATAAGTTGCGGAATCAAACATGGCTAACTTTATTTTAATTGAAAATTTATTGAACTGTGTTGCAAATGTAATAATTATAATCTTAAAAGTACTATTTGCTTATTTGATTTTTTAATCGATTTCGGCTTTATTTTTATCATTTGTCAATCTTGCTTTTCTAATTTCACAGGTTTCTCTTATTTTTCCTTGATAAGTTGCCATTCAGTAATTTATACTGCTAGGAGAATTTGATTGATATTTATGATGGAATGCAATTATTTAATAAATATAAAAGATACGGCTAAATACTTTGAAAAGGTTAACTTTGCAGTGAACTCTTTCAAGGATAGATTTGTTCCTCAACATTGATTATGAAAATAGATGATAAAACAGGGCTGGTACTGGAAGGCGGAGGTATGCGCGGAGTTTTTACCTGCGGGGTATTAGACTATATGATGGATAAGAAGGTTTGGTTTCCGTATGGGGTAGGAGTTTCTGCCGGAGCGTGCAATGGTCTTTCATATATGTCTCGCCAGCGTGGTAGAGCTAAGTTTAGTAATATTGATTTATTGGAGAAATATCATTATATCGGCATAAAGCATTTATGGCGTAAGCACAGTATTCTTGATCAGGAATTGCTTTATGAACATTTTCCTAAGGAAATTCTTCCTTATGATTATAAAACATATGCTGAAAATCCTGCTCGTTTTGAATGGTGACTACTAATTGCATTACAGGTAGGGCGTGTTATTTGGAAGAGAAACATGATCCTCGACGTATTATTGCCATAGCTAAGGCGTCCAGCAGTCTTCCTTATGTTTGTCCTATAGCTTATGTAGATGGTGAGCCGATGCTGGATGGGGGAATTGTGGATTCTATTCCTGTGTTGCGTGCTATTGAACAAGGATTTGATAAAAATGTAGTGGTACTTACCCGTAATCGGGGATATCGCAAAAAAGGAAAGGATATGAAAATTCCTCATTTTATCTATAAAAAATACCCTCGTTTGCGCGTGGTTTTAAGTAAACGTTGTCGTATTTACAACGAACAGCTTGATTTGGTAGAGCAATTGGAAGACAAGGGCAGGATTGTGGTAATTCGTCCTGAAAAGCCGATGGAAGTGGACCGTATTGAAACAGATATAAAGAAACTGACCGATTTATATGAGGAAGGGTATGCCTGTGCAAAAAAAAATGTTCGAAGAAAAACGAATACTTCAAAATAAACTTTTGGCCAAGAATGTTTTTATACATGGGGATATTGGAGGAATGGGGGATCATTCTTGTTATATGGGGTAGATGAGGTTCTACCGCATATAACAAGAATGAATGCTCTTTCCTTTTGGAAAGAAAGATAATATATTAATAATATAAATGTGACGGTACAGTTAATACTTGCTCGGTATAAACTTGCTCGACGGTCGGATAATCTATAGTGAATGTCTTTTTTAAATCCTCAAAAAAAGCCATGAGAACTATGGGGGAAGTCCTGGAAGAAGGTATATATTCAGAGATTATAAATGTTCTTTTGGGTTGTTCTGGAAGAGTTAGATCAAATGAGATGATATGTCTTGTACCCCATTGCTCATTTTCTATTTCATTGGATTTTCTTTCAAAACTACCTTCTATAGCCTTGTCTCCAAACTTTTCTTGATAAACCAGTACTTTGCCTCTTGCAATTTCTGCATCCGTGTAGATAAATTTGTATCCTCCTCCTATCTTTACTGGTATTGTAGCTAATGCTTTTTCTTTAATTGCTTGTTTTTCAGAGTCTTTTAAGTCTCCTGTAAGAAGTATATCCTGTTTGCTTACAATGTAATTATCGGTGTAATAGTCTACTATTACATGAATGTCAAGTGTGTTTCCTGATTGATCTCTTACAGTAATAATCGCTTCACCTAATGCTAATGCTTTTATGGATATGTCGCAAGAAGAAATCATTTTGGTTTCTATAATTTCCGGTTTATCGCAGCTTATTTCATAATTCCCGTCTCCCCCTTGCAAAGGAAAAGAGTATGTCTGATTATTAGGATAGTTTAATTTTATATTTGCTGTTTCTCTATTTTTTAAGGAGATGGGAGCAAGTTCATCATTGCTGCACGATGAAATTACTAAAGAGCAAAGGAAAATAAGCACTGTGGCTAGCATACTGTTAAGTCTCATAGTTTGATCTTGTTTTATGTTCTACATAATTTAAATGAAGGATTAGATGATTTACTGCTTGGCAATTAGAAATTTATTTTTTTTCTTGAGTTTGTCCAGACTGTGGATAAAATGTGGGAATACAAAATGAAAAATCCCTCTTTCTTCTAAAGAAAAAGAGGGATTATAGTTGAGTTTCTTGTTTCTGATTTTTATTTGGCGAAACTTACCGCACGTGTTTCGCGGATGACTGTAATCTTCACTTGTCCCGGATAAGTCATTTCGTCTTGAATCTTTTTCGCAATTTCACCGGATAAACTTTCAGTCTGTTTGTCGTCAATCTTGTCGGCACCTACAATCACACGTAATTCGCGGCCAGCTTGGATAGCATAGGTTTTTGTTACCCCTGGATAAGACATGGCTAATTGTTCTAGATCGTTCAAACGCTTGATATAAGCTTCTACGATTTCACGGCGAGCGCCTGGACGTGCGCCTGAAATGGCATCACATACCTGTACGATGGGAGCCAGCAGGCTAGTCATTTCAGTTTCGTCATGGTGAGCACCGATAGCATTACATATGTCTGGTTTCTCTTTATATTTTTCAGCTATCTTCATGCCTAACAATGCGTGCGGCAATTCCGGTTCTTCATCAGGTACTTTACCTATATCATGCAGTAATCCAGCACGTTTTGCTTTTTTAGGATTCAAACCTAGTTCAGAAGCCATCACAGCGCAAAGATTGGCTGTTTCACGAGCATGTTGTAGAAGGTTCTGACCGTATGAGGACCGATATTTCATCTTACCGATAATACGGATCAATTCAGGGTGCAGACCATGAATACCTAAATCAATAGTGGTACGTTTACCGGTTTCAATAATTTCTTCTTCTACCTGTTTGCGTACTTTAGCTACCACTTCTTCAATGCGTGCCGGGTGGATACGTCCATCTGTAACCAGTTGGTGTAATGCTAAGCGGGCAATTTCGCGGCGTACAGGGTCAAACGCTGAAAGTACAATAGCCTCGGGTGTGTCATCTACAACGATTTCGACACCGGTTGCTGCTTCTAAAGCCCGGATATTACGCCCTTCACGGCCGATGATGCGTCCCTTTATTTCGTCCGATTCAATATGGAATACGGTTACAGAGTTTTCGATAGCAGTTTCTGTGGCTACTCGTTGGATAGACTGGATAACGATACGTTTAGCTTCTTTATTAGCTGTTAATTTGGCGTCGTCCATAATGTCGTTAATATAGGAAGCAGCCTGTGTTTTCGCTTCTTCTTTCAAAGATTCAATCAGGCGTTCTTTGGCCTCCTCAGCAGAAAGACCGGAAAGAGCTTCCAGTTTTTCACGTTCTTGCATTTGTAATTTATCCAGTTCATCCTTTTTCTTGTCTATGATGACAATTTGAGCTTCTAGATTTTCTTTGATAGCTTCCGCTTCTGTACGTTTGCGTTGAACCTCTTCCTGTTTTTGGTTCAACATCAGTTCGCGTTGTTTTAATTTATTTTCGGCTTGCTGAATCTTTTGGTTACGTAGGGCGACTTCTTTTTCCAGATCAGCTTTTTTGTTCAGGAATTTTTCTTTTACTTCCAAAAGCTTGTTCTTTTTAATTACTTCAGCTTCCGTCTGTGCCTCTTTGATGATGATGTCATACTTAGATTTCAGGCCATATCTGAAAAGCATGTATGATAGGCCACCACCTACAGCGAAACACACAATTGCTATTATTACCGTTGTTATCATTGTTATTAATTTATATATAAATAAAAAACGCACAATCTATTTGTTAAGAACCCTTCTCTTAACAGTATAGCTGTGCGTGAATATCTTCAATTCTAAACGATTACTCTCTGTTACTGATTTGTTTTTCTATCTCTTTGGTCAGCTCCTTCAATTTTTCCTGATAAGGTGCAGTATTATTCCTGTCTTTCATAGAAATATTTTCAAAAGCTAACTCCAGCGCAGCCATTGCCCAATGCCTTGCGGGGCTGAAATCAGGGTAATAACTACGGTATTTGTTTAGTTTATTGTCAATCTGTTTGGCAGCGTCCCTGTATAACTGTTCATCTTCACGACGGATGGTCATCGGGTATCGTTCGTTGTCAATCAGTAGATGTATCTTCATCATATCGTCCATAATACTATCGTTTTATTGTCCAACTTTTTTTATTCGTTTAATAAAGCGATGCATTTGTCGACCTCACGCACAAGCCTTGACAACCGTTGTTTTGTATCATTGATGTCTTTATCATGAATACTGATTGTCCTCGCCATTTTCAAATTGGTATACCTTACTTCTAATTCTTTCCGGCTATTTTCCAATCGTCTTACCTCCTCGTTTTTTTCAGTGAGAAGTTGCTTTAACTGTGCATTTTCATGTTTCAATTCATCATGCAAATACATAAAATGCTCAGTCTTGCCTCGAAGTATTTAATAGCTTTTTGTCTTCTTCAGTCATTTTATACCAAAATTGTACACAAATATAAAGGATTGGAAGCAAACACGAAAATATTTCGTCCTAAATTTATCGTTTGTCGTTTAAAAAACTTTTTTAACGTCTTTATTAGCTGTTTTTCCCGTGCTGTTCGAATATGATCTTTTTACTATTACATATGTCTGTTGAGGATTGTCTATCGTTTTAATGTTTTATAGGACAAGATGTGCCAGGTAGTACCGATTGCAATAATCAGAAACAGGATTCTTGCCCAAATGTAGGGTAGTGTCCAGATGGCGCAATAGCTTAGGGTAATCCATATTAATGATACGGAAATGATTTTGGCATGTAAAGGTATTGCTTTATGCTCGCGGAAATTGCGGATGTAGCTTCCTAAATATTTTTGTTGGATGAGCCAATGATACCAGCGTGGTGAACTGCGGAAATACATGGCGGCTGTCAGTAATAAAAAGGGGGTGGTAGGCAGTAAAGGAAGAAATATGCCGATAATGCCTAGTATGAGTGAGGTTGTTCCTACAATGGTATATAGTATTTTCATAGGTGCAAATATAGACCAAAAAACAAAAAAATACAGTGGCCTTTTTATATTATTCTTTTTTATGGTGTATCTTTGCGTCCTGTAGCACCGAGGTGACATTAGGTGTGAGTTCTTTCTTATTATAATTAAATGCTATGTATACAGTAATTAAACGAATGGAAATTTCAGCTTCCCATAGCTTGAAGCTGTCGTATAGAAGTAAATGTGAGAATTTGCACGGTCACAATTGGATTATTACCGTTTATTGTCGTTCCGAGGTTTTGAACGAGGATGGTATGGTGGTGGATTTCACGCATATCAAGGAAACGGTGATGGGGCGTTTGGATCACCGGAATTTGAATGAGGTTGTTTCTTTTAATCCTACAGCTGAAAATATTGCACGCTGGGTATGTGAGCAAATTCCCACTTGTTTCAAGGTTGAAGTTCGCGAGTCAGAAGGAAATACCGTTATCTATGAGAAGGATTAATGAAATATTTTACAGCTTACAGGGGGAGGGGTATCATACTGGAATACCTGCCGTTTTTGTACGTTTTTCCGGGTGCAATTTGAGATGTCCTTTTTGCGATACTCAGCATGAAGAAGGTACATTGATGAGTGATGAGGATATTGTGATGGAAGTGGCAAAATATTCGACCCAGGTAGTAATACTGACTGGTGGTGAGCCAGGATTGTGGATTGATGAAAAGTTAGTTGATGCATTGCATCATGAAGGGAAGTATGTTTGTATTGAGACAAACGGCACTTGTCTGCTGCCTGAAAATATAGATTGGGTTACTTGTTCCCCTAAAGAAGGGGCGAAAATAAATCTAGATCGTATAGATGAGGTGAAAGTGGTTTATGTGGGACAAGATGTTTCTGCTTATTTGGATTTGTCTGCCAGTCATTATTTTTTGCAGCCTTGTTCTTGTGCTAATACAGAAGAAGTGATTGCTTACATTTTGCAACATCCAGAGTGGCGGTTGAGCCTACAAACTCATAAACTTTTGCAAATTCCTTAAGAAAGTAGAAGATATAAAAAGATTATCCAATGGCGTGGCATTGAATAATCTTTTTGCACGGGAGGAGAGGCTCGAACTCCCGACACCCGGTTTTGGAGACCGGTGCTCTACCAACTGAGCTACTCCCGTGTTTGCGGCTGCAAAGGTAGTGTAATATTTGGAATATACAAACCTATTTATGAAAAAATATTGTTCATTATTCGTTTAATAGGCCTAACTCATTGAACATGACCCGGTATATTGCTGATTTTTTTCAATGGGCAACGGTAGGCACGGCTGGATGAAGGCATTCTGTATAATCGCATTGTCCGGTCTTCGAATTCGAAGGTTCACTGGTTCCTACAACGGGTTCTTTTACCTTTATTTGTTCACGAATAATATCCGTTGCTTTTTGTCCTGTGGTTACAATGGCCTTGCACATTGGAATCTGCTTCAGTAGCAAACTGATATCTGTCTGTTCTACAACTTCCAGAAATTTGTCTGAGGCATTGTCCTGTAAACGGCGAACAGCTGAAGCGGTATCATAAAGTGCGATGCCTTTTTTGTTCAAAAGATCAATAATACGTTCCTTGTCAAATACTTTTTTGTCAGGATTCAGAAAGTGGTCTTTGTTTTGGAAAAATATTATTCCAAAATACGCCACATATCATTTTGCAGATTGGGATAAAAGAATTCCATGCTCCATCGTTTCTTTTGTGGGGGAAAACTGCCTAACATCAGTAGTTTGGCGTTAACCGGTAAAAAAGGCTCTAATGGATGTTCTTCTATATTTAATAAGGATTTCATAAAATCTTTAATGATTATTCTTTTGGCTTTGGTTCTTTTTTAGCCAGTAATACAATGTTATACACATATTCCGTCATCCAGTTTTCAGAATATCCTAAGGCTTGTTTGTATTTACGGATGGCAACACAGGTCTTGTGTACGCTTTCGTCTTTCCAGTCGGTCTGGTCTGATATCATGAATTGTTTCTCGGTTCATGTTACGTAACATTTTTTTCATTACGCTGGGCATACGGAATTTCCATTGCATCAAATTACCTATCAGCATCATCAAGTCATTGCTGAATCCTTGGAACATAAAAAGATAAGTCTTGACATCATTTACATTCTTGCAATTCTTTTTTATAGAACCGTCAATTTCTTTAAAGAATCATCACTTAGACCATAAGTTCTACTAACATCTTTTTGCAGCGTGACTTCTCAGCAATTCCCAACTTGTTGTTTTGGTCGGTATTTTAAGGGTGCGTTTGAAAACTGCCATGTCTGGCAAAAAATTAATATTTGTGATACCTATGTTGCAGGCCATTACAGACTGATAATATACACGGATTAGTGTCATGAAGTCTTCCATACCACCTATGCGGCTTGTTTCTTCTCCTTCTGTCTGTTTTTTACCAAATAATTTTGAAAATATGCTCATTGTGTTCTTAAATTATATTGTTTTCCTGTCTGCAAAGATAGCGATAAAAACTGAAACATTTTTGATTAAAATCCTTTTGTTTTACTATTTATCATTTTTATTGAATGGTTGATGCCGGGGGGATTGCTTTGTGTTACCAGCATTCCAAATCATTTTCAATATCTTTCATTCTGTCTTTGGTGAAAACTGGATTTTTGACCCCGTTACGTTTCTGAATTCGATAGTCTTCCAATAGACGGAATGCATATTTCCCTAGTAAAGTAATGGCTATCAAGTTACAGATAGTCATAAATCCCATTGCCATATCGGCCAGACTCCATGCCAGTTCCAGACTGGCCAATGCCCCAAACATAACCATTCCTCCCACTGCTATACGATAAATGGGGATAGCCCATTTCCGATGAGTTATGTAACGTACATTGGCTTCACCGTAATAATAATTTCCCAAAATGCTGCTATAGGCGAAAAACAGAATTGCCACCGCCACATAAATAGTCCCGATGTTGCCTATTTCATTATTCAGTGCCATTTGAGTAAGTTTTATTCCATTGGCTTCTTTTGTGGAGCTACTCCGCTGAAAAGAATGATGAAAGCAGTGCAGGTACATATGACAAGTGTATCGGTAAAAACTCCCAATGTCTGAATTAATCCTTGTTTTACAGGATGGGTAACATCGGCACTTGCCGCTACATTGGTGCGGAACCCATACCGGCCTCATTGCTGAATAATCCACGTTTGATTCCTTGCATTAATGCCATGCCTATACCTCCGCTTAATGCCTGTTCCCAGCCAAAGGCATTCGCTATAATCAATTCAATAACTTCTGGCAAATGCTTTGCATTTACAATTACGATGAAAAGGGATAAAAAGATGTATCCCAATGCCATGACAGGAACAATAATGCTACTTACTTTAGCAATACGCTGAATGCCTCCGAAGATGATAATTAATGTGAGCGAGGTCAGTATCACTCCCATTAGGCTGGGAGGAATATTGAATGCTTCTTCGAAAGCGGCACAAATGGTATTGCTTTGTACTGAATTAAAAGCAAATCCAAAAGTAAAGATAAGCAGAAAGGCAAACAAAACTCCCATCCACGGCTGTTTTAATCCTTTTTCATGTAATAAGCTGGCCCGCCAACGAAAGAATTATGTCCGTGTACTTTATATAATTGGGCCAATGTGGACTCAATAAAAGCGCTGCTGGCCCCCAAAAGAGCAATTATCCACATCCAGAAAACTGCACCCGGACCACCCAAAGTAATGGCGGTGGCGACTCCTGCCAAATTGCCTGTTCCTACGCGGCTAGCTATGGAAACGGCAAAAGCTTGAAAAGAGGAAATATGGTGTTCGCGACCTTCTGTCTTGCCTGTAGAATCACCTAATAGACGTATCATTTCTCTTATCATGCGGAATTGTACGAAATTTGTTTTAAAAGTAAACCAAAATGCACATCCTAACAGCATGATGATCAAAATATAAGTCCAAAGCACATCATTCACTCTGCTGATTAATAGGGTCAGTATATCCATTTTACTTATTCCTTGTTTAATTTTAAAATAGAACTTATGTCCATGGAAAACAAGTTCCACTAGACCAAAACGGATAAAGTCTGCTAATAGTTCACAAGTTGTCTTGTGGTTTAACCTGCAAAGTTTGCAACATTGATTTAATGAAAGTTTTCTTTTTCTTCAAGACATCCAGTAACCTTGCTCTCTTTCGG
>ENA-OQAS01000118-OQAS01000118.1-human-gut-metagenome-genome-assembly--contig:-NODE-118-length-40165-cov-3.185274_pt1 | contig 40165 bp, 49 predicted proteins | sample MGYA00242733_ERZ504523 | MGnify/ENA primary metagenome ERZ504523 (study PRJEB26092, sample SAMD00036239) | human gut metagenome | host: Homo sapiens | study: EMG produced TPA metagenomics assembly of...
CAAAAAAATGAGAAGATTGAAACAAACATTATTAGCGTTAACCATTTGTACTTTAGTCATCAGTTGCAGTTTGACTACTAGTAGCACTATTATGAAAGTACAGAGAGGGATGTCCCAAGAAGAAGTCAGCCATTTACTTGGGAAACCCGATTTCCGTAGATTCGACAACGGCTCGGAACAATGGAATATACCAAGACCAATATGTCCACAGCTGCAAACACGGTAATTATTATCGATTTTGTAGACGGAATGGTAACAAACATGGATTCTTTTGAGTCCAACATTACTCCGCCTCCAGTTGCAGTGTGTCCGCCAAATGAAATCATTACGGTAGTTCCACCCAGCCACCCTGATCATTCTGGCCCGCACAGACCAAAACACAAAGCCATGAATCCACATGATTTTGAAAACCTCTATAAAAAAGTAAAAAACAAAGCATTTAAGGACGACCAAATGGAATTATTATCTGTAGGAGTTGTAAACAACTACTTCACCTGTAAACAAACTGCCCGACTCATGTCCATATTTACATGGGACGATGAAAAAATGAAAGTATTAAGAATGGTTTCCAACCGCATTGTAGACCGTGAAAATGGAAAAGAAATCATCAAGACACTGGATTCTTTATTTACACAAGATGATGCACGTAAAATATTGGGAATCACTAACCAATGGTAATTCAACCTAAACAACACACAAAAACATAAATATATGAGAAAATTCAAACAACTATTATTGCTTGTTATCAGTATAACACTTGTCAGCTGTCATACCACAGGAAGTATCAAACAGAAAGCATGGAAAGTACAGCAGGGAATGACAACAGAAGAAATAGGCCAACTTCTTGGAAAACCCGATTTCCGACGTTTCGATGGTTCTTTGGAGCAATGGGAATATCAGAGCGGAGGAATTGCAACGTCTTGCAAATTTCTAATTATCGAATTTCGAAACGGAAAGGTAACAAGCATGGATTCCTACAATGAAATAGCTAAAGAGACTTCAGTAGGAGACCTATATTCCAGCAAAATATCCCTCGATACCGTTGGTTCAATAGACGATAACGAATTTGAAAAGATATACAATGAAACAAAAAATTCCGTATTCAAAGATTCAACTCTGGAAAAGCCATTATAAATAAAAAATTAAGTTGCGCACAATGCCTTAAACTTATGTCACTTTATACTTTTGATAATGACAAGTTAAAAATGTTACAAGTACTGAAAGACCATATAGCTGACACAACAAATTACGATAATATTGTCAACTCACTAGATTTCATTTCAAGTAAAAACAAGGCCAAAGAGATATTAGGAATACCCTAATACAGTAAAAGCAGATGTACCTGTTGCAATAAACCTAAAAAATATTGCAACAGGCACATCTGCTTTACCTCAATCTTCTATTCTGACAGCTGTGCCGCTTGCGGTTACCATCAGCATACTACCGCTGTCCCCCACAGTTTCATAATCCAAATCCACCCCAACTACAGCATTAGCTCCCAATAAAGCAGCCTGATCCTGCATTTCTCGTAACGCAGTATCTTTAGCCTGTCGAAGTACTTCTTCATAAGAACCGGAACGACCGCCTACAATGTCACGAATACTAGCAAAAAATCACGAAACAGATTAGCACCGATAATAGTTTCACCTGTTACAATGCCATAATATTTAGTTATACGTTTTCCTTCGATAGTAGGTGTTGTTGTTGCTAACATAATCTTTCTCTTTTTTAATTATATATTCATTAGACGCACAAATAAAAAAGTTGCAACTTCTCCTTTTTTTATCGGTAACTATATTATTCTTCTCACATTCAACTCCGACAAGCAATAAGAAAACAAATAAATTTAAAACCAGATTTTAGAAAAGAAACATTGGGAGATTAAAAACAAAACATTACATTTGCAAGAAAACAAAGAGGAACGTATCATGAAACAAATCAAAACTGGAAATAAACATAAGAGGCTTGCCATTATGACGAACTAACAGAGAAGGACCGCAAACTGATAGACGCCGCGTGTGAAGCAACGAAAAGAAGCTATGCTCCTTACTCACATTTTGCTGTTGGAGCCGCCGCACTGTTGGAAAATGATATCGTCATTACCGGAACCAATCAAGAAAATGCAGCCTACCCATCTGGTCTTTGTGCAGAACGTACCACTTTGTTTTATGCCAATTCTCAATATCCGGATCAAGCAGTAAAAACACTCGCCATTGCTGCCCGCACAGAAAATGGTTTTCTTGACACACCTATTCCTCCTTGCGGAGCCTGTCGGCAAGTATTATTAGAAACTGAAAAACGATATGGAAAACCTATGCGGATACTGCTTTATAGTAAGACTGATATTTATATATTAGAAAACGTAAGCGGACTTTTACCTTTATCGTTTGATGGAAATTATCTGAAATGATACCTACCATCCGTCTGCACAGCCAACAGTTAATAAATCCGGTTTTCAATAATCCGAAAGATCTTGTATCATGGATGGGAGGCATTCAAGCGCAAGATTACACCATGTCCAAATGGGCTATTGGTATCCGGCTAAAGGCAGGAAATCTGCAAACAGTCAATGAGGCACTGGCAAAAGGAGATATATTGCGCATTCATGTCATGCGTCCTACTTGGCATTATGTAGCTGCAGAAGATATACGCTGGATGCTGAAGCTTTCATCCCGACGCATCATTACTGCCAATGACTCTTTTGCCAATCCAGAGGACAAGACATTTCAGTTGACATTTACAACAAAGCAAACCGATTATTGGAAAAGGCACTAGCAGGACACAATCATCTGACCAAGCAAGAAATTGACAACATATTTAAAGAAGGAGGGCTGGAAACCAATGAAAGATTATCCAACCGTTTCCTGATTCACGCTGAAGCTGAAGGACTTATTTGCAGCGGAGCAGATAAAAATAATAAAATCACCTTCGCACTTTTGGATGAGCGTGTTCCTCCAATACAAGAATTACATAAAGAAGAGGCGCTAGCTATCTTGGCACGCAAGTATTTTAGAAGCCACTCTCCTGCCAGTCTGAAAGACTTTGTATGGTGGTCCGGACTTTCGGTAACGGAAGCTAGACAAGGTATAGCCGCCATTGAACAAGAATTGCTTACTGACCGTTTCCTAGCACAAAAATTATATGTTCATCAGTCTTATAAAGAAGAAAAAACAACCGACATATTGCATATTCTTCCTTCATACGATGAATACCTAATCAGCTACAAAGACCGTACTGATGTATTGAACAAAGAATACCAACACAAAGCATTCAATTCTTTCGGGATATTCCGTCCGGTTATTCTGTACAACGGGCAAATAGTTGGAAATTGGAATAAAGTCATACAAAAAACAAACAACACATATAGAAAATGAACTGGTTCAAGAAAAAATACAAAAGATCAAAAGAGAATTACTTTCCCTAGCGGAGAGAAAATACCTTACTTTTTTCTCCGAACTGTAAGAAAATTGTAAATGGATTATTTCTGCGTCATCACATTTTAAAAATAATCCATTACATTTACATTATTCAGTATTGCAATATAAAACTCTCAGCCACTTTCAAGAAACGTTCATGACCTTTTTCATTCAAATGTGCAGTATCTGTATTATTTTTGCTGTTCTGAAAATATATTTTTCTAAAATGATCATTATTTGCATAAATTCCTCCTTTTCGGGCGCTGTCAAAAATAGGAATACTATAATTTCCACAAACCTCAATCATAGCATCCACCACTTTCTCAGCATCACTTCCTGCAAAATTTTTACAGTTCCATCGGGTAAAGAAAAAAATCTTAGCTGTGGGATACTTTTCAATAAGCCCTTCACACAGCATTGCCAGCCTCTCTTTAAATACATCAATACCGCCAATTGAATCCAATTTAAAACCATCATTGTGCCCACCCACAACAATAACATAATCCAAATCATCCGGCATTTCCTTATATCTTACATACATCGCTTCCCCCCAACGCGGGCTACTATAAGCAATGCTGCTGCCGTTCTTGCCATAATTTAAATATTCCATACCATGTTTCTCGCAAATTTATAATGCCAGGTATTCTTAACAGGTTCCTTATGATTCTTCACATAACTATCTCCAATAATTCCCAAACGTTTTCCTTTCAATTCATCAGCCTGACGGTAACTCCTTTAATATTTGTTCCAACTGCTTATATACCTGTTGTCCCAAATACTCTGCCGAATGAGCCGTGAAATGAAGTCTGTCATTTAACAATTCCGCGCCTGACATATCTATCAGGTGCATGTTCGGATCTTCAGCAGCCAATTGCTTCATCGCATTCTCCACTTCTCTGCTGAAATATTTATTACTTCGGGCAACAGTACCAAAAATAAAAGGCAAACGAGAATAATCCTTTCCGGTTTTTTCTGTCAGATGCATACGCACATAAGCCACCATTGTCTTCAAGTTAAGGTAATAATCTTTACTTTTAGCATAATCACTTTCCCCCTGATGCCAAAGAAATGCATCTATCTGATAGCCATCCTTCAGGCGGGAAAGAGTCTTGTCTATACACATGTCTATCTCTTGAATGAAAGAAAGCAACAAGGAGTTTCCTCCATCAGAAGTTGGCTTAGCCTGTGCCAGCCATTCAGGCGCCGCAGACCAAAAACGTCCCTTGGAAGCATTATAATCAGGTGCTATGGAAGTTCCGCCAACAGCCCATTTCACCACATAAAATTTCTCCTGCAACAACTGCTCCAACCAATAATATGTCACTGCATCAAAAGCCCACATATTATTTTCCGCTACGTTTGGCACGAGGCCAGAAAGGAATAATTCTCCCTTTCCGTCATTCTGAGCTATCTGACAATAACGGTAGGCACCTTCGGCATACGTCAGTGTATCCGTAGCCAATGCTTTAATATATGCCGGCAAATCTTCATTAGGAGTTCGTCCATCGGTATTAGACTGTCCGGCAGTTATAATCACATGTACAGGATTGGAAGCCATCGTATTCAAGCCAACAGCTGCAAAAATCAAAATCAAAATTAAGTTTTTCATAAGTATCATTTCATGTTTTTAATGGACACAAAAATAATCCTAATTCTAATATAACGACATGGATTATCGTCCATTATCATAGATTTTTTGAACTCATTATGGTTCATACAGAATGAGAATTGCGGCTAAACCATAAAAAAAGAGCCACAGGAACAATGGCTCCCAATGACTCTTTCTTTTTCAGCTCATATTTATAATTTAATTATCTCCATACATACGCGCACGCATTTCTTTAATATGATCAGAAGTGATGTATTCATCGTATTCCATCATCTTGTCAATGATACCATTCGGGGTCAATTCAATAATACGGTTCGCCACCGTTTCAATAAATTCGTGGTCGTGGGAAGAGAACAGCACATTTCCCTTATAAGTCTTCAGATTATTATTGAAAGCCTGAATTGATTCCAAGTCCAAATGGTTGGTTGGAGTATCCAAAATCAGACAGTTCGCATTACGCAACTGCATACGGGCAATCATACAACGCATCTTCTCACCTCCGGAAAGCACATTCACTTTCTTCAATACTTCCTCTCCGGAAAACAACATACGCCCCAAGAAACCTTTCATATAGACTTCGTTACCTTCGCCAAACTGGCTCAGCCAATCTACCAAATTCAAATCACTTTCAAAGAAATCCGTATTATCCAAAGGCAAATAAGCTGTAGTAATAGTAACGCCCCACGCGAATTTACCAGCCTGCGGAGTACGATTTCCATTGATTATTTCAAAAAAAGCAGTCATGGCACGCGGATCACGGCTCAAAAAGACAATCTTATCTCCTTTTTCTACATTAAAATTCACATCATTGAACAATACCATACCGTCTTCAGTTTCCGCACGCAAGCCGGATACTTCCAAAATCTGATTGCCCGGTTCACGATCCGGAGTAAAGATGATACCGGGATATTTACGGGACGACGGCTTAATTTCATCTACATTCAGTTTTTCCAACATCTTCTTTCGGCTGGTTGTCTGCTTGCTCTTAGCCACATTGGCACTAAAACGACGGATAAATTCTTCCAACTCTTTCTTCTTCTCTTCAGCTTTAGCCTTCTGGTTCTGCTGCTGGCGAAGTGCCAACTGACTTGATTCATACCAGAAGCTATAGTTACCGGCAAACATATTCACTTTACCGAAATCAATATCTACAGTATGAGTACAAACAGAGTCCAAAAAGTGACGGTCATGACTTACCACCAACACCGTGTGCTCGAAATTAGAAAGATATTCCTCCAACCAAGTCACCGTATCCATATCCAAATCATTGGTAGGTTCATCCAACAACAAGTTATCAGGATTACCGTAAAGTGCCTGCGCCAACATGACACGCACCTTTTCCTTACCGCTCAGTTCCCCCATCAACATATAGTGCTTGTCTTCCTTTATGCCCAATCCGCTCAACAAAGAAGCAGCATCACTCTCGGCATTCCAACCATCCAGTTCGGCAAACTTCTCTTCCAATTCAGAAACTTTCAAGCCATCTTCATCTGTAAAATCAGTTTTCGCATACAGTTCTTCACGCTGTTTCATAATGTTCCACAACACAGTATGTCCCATCATAACCGTATCCATGACTGTATATTCATCCCACTTAAAGTGATCCTGCTCAATACAGACAGACGTTCGCCCGGTCCTAATACCACTGAGCCTTAGTCGGTTCCAGCTCACCTGAAATTGCTTTCAAGAAAGTAGATTTTCCGGCGCCGTTCGCACCGATAACCCCGTAAATATTACCATTGGTAAACTTCATATTTACGTCATTATACAACACTCTTTTACCAAATTGAATGGCCAAGTTCGAAACTGTAATCATCCTAATATACCTTATTTATATAATTATTCTATTTTGGAATTGCAAAGGTAGGCATTTTAATTCAGAAAAGTATGCCAGTGTGGCAGAAATTCCGTACTTTTGCAAAATTATTACTCTAAGAAAACAACTAGGCACGAAATTTGTTAGCAGTAAATTAACCTAAAAGACCTGACTGTTATGAGTAAAAATAAGAAAAACAAAAAGTTTAATAAGAATATGAACCCAACAGAGAAGAACCAACCTCAAGACGAGGAAGTTTTGAAAAATCAGGAAGCGGCAGAAGCTGCCATTGATGAAGAAACTCAGAAAGAAGCAACAGAAGAACTGAACGCTGAAGAGAAGGTGAACAAGGAATTGGCGGAAGCTCAGAAAACAATAGAAGAGCAGCATGACAAATACCTGCGTCTTTCAGCCGAATTTGACAATTACCGTAAACGCACCATGAAAGAGAAGGCCGAATTGATTAAAAATGGTGGAGAAAAGGCCATTACTGCCATTCTTCCTATTTTGGATGACTTGGAGCGTGCAGTAAAGACTTCAGAAACTTCGGATGATGTAAAAGCAATGCGTGAAGGAATTGAGTTGATCTACAACAAATTCCTGAAAGTATTGAACCAGGAAGGACTTCAGAAAATAGAGACTGACGGTGAGAACTTTGATACCGATTATCACGAAGCAATTGCATTAGTTCCAGCTCCTTCCGAAGAGAAGAAAGGAAAAATATTGGACTGTGTACAAACCGGTTATAAGCTGAATGACAAAGTAATACGCCACGCCAAAGTAGTTGTGGCTCAATAAACAGTATCATAAAACGACATGGCAAAAAGAGACTATTACGAAGTTCTGGAGGTGGACAAAACAGCCACCCTTGATGTTATAAAAAAAGCATACCGCAAAAAAGCAATACAATATCATCCGGACAAGAATCCGGGAGATAAAGAAGCGGAAGAAAAATTCAAGGAAGCTGCCGAAGCTTATGATGTGTTGAGCAACCCGGATAAACGCGCCCGTTACGACCAATTCGGACATGCAGGAATGAGTGGAGCTGCCGGTGGCGGTTTTGAAGGATTCGGACAAGGTATGTCCATGGATGATATTTTCTCTATGTTCGGTGACATCTTCGGTGGACATGGAGGAGGTTTCGGAGGCTTTGGAGGTTTCGGTGGTGGCGGACGTTCCGCACAACGCAAGTTCCGTGGTTCAGACCTCCGTGTAAAAGTAAAACTGAACTTAAAAGAGATTTCTACGGGAGTAGAAAAGAAATTCAAACTGAAAAAGTACGTAACATGTGACCATTGCCATGGTTCAGGAGCCGAAGGAGAAGGAGGAACGGAAACGTGTCCCACTTGTCATGGAACAGGAAGTATCACCCGCACCCAACAAAGCATTTTTGGAATGGTGCAATCACAAAGCGTATGTCCACAATGTAACGGAGAAGGGAAATAATTAAGAACAAATGTAAAGCTTGTGCAGGAGAAGGTATTGTATACGGAGAAGAAGTCGTGGAAGTGAAAATTCCTGCCGGTGTGGCTGAAGGAATGCAACTTTCTGTCAATGGGAAAGGAAATGCGGGCAAACATAACGGTGTTCCCGGTGATTTGCTTGTTGTCATAGAAGAAGAATCCCATCCAGACCTAATACGCGATGAAAATGATTTGATTTACAATCTGTTACTAAGCGTTCCGACTGCTGCTTTAGGAGGCACTGTAGAAATACCAACTATTGATAGCAAAGTAAAAGTAAAAATTGAACCAGGCACCCAACCAGGTAAGGTCTTACGCCTAAGAGGTAAAGGATTGCCCAATGTCAATAGTTATGGTTACAGTAACGGTACAGGTGATTTATTAGTCAATGTAAGCGTATATATTCCAGAAACGTTGAATAAAGATGAAAAACAAGCACTAGAGAAAATGCAAGAATCGGATAACTTCAAACCGAATACAAGCATTAAAGAAAAAATATTCAAGAAGTTCAAAAACTTCTTCGATTAATTTTTATACTACAAAGTGTCACAGAAAGAATACCAGGTTTTATATCTGCCGGGCATTCTTTTGTGACACTTTGCGGTAAATAAAAACATTTGCCATGAATTACGAAGAAACATTGGATTATTTATATAATAGTGCCCCATTATTCCAACATATAGGAAAAGATGCATACAAGGCAGGGTTAGAAAACACTTATCTTTTAGACAAGTATTTCAACCATCCCCATCGCCAATTCCGAACCATTCATATAGCCGGGACCAATGGAAAAGGCTCTTGTTCACATACTTTAGCCGCCATTTTACAATCAGCCGGATACAAGACAGGACTTTACACTTCTCCACATCTGATAGATTTCCGTGAACGAATCCGCGTCAACGGAATTCCTGTATCCAAAGAATATGTCATAGACTTTGTAGAAAAACACCGTGCCTTTTTTGAACCTCTGCATCCTTCTTTCTTTGAACTGACTACTGCAATGGCTTTCCACTATTTTGCCCAAAGCCAAGTAGATGTAGCCATTATAGAAGTCGGCCTGGGAGACGAATAGATTGTACAAACATCATCCGTCCGGATCTATGTGTCATAACCAATATCAGTTTCGACCATATACAATTCTTAGGTAACACATTAGCCAAAATAGCCACAGAGAAGGCCGGAATCATCAAAGAAAAGACCCCGGTAGTTATCGGTGAAACCACACCCGAAACCAAACCTATATTTACAACCCGTGCTAAAGAAATAAACGCTCCTATCTACTTTGCAGAAGAAGAACAGTTATTACACTCCTCCAGCATAAATGAAAAAGGTAAACGAATATATCAAACAACCGACTACCTCAATCTGGAAGGCGAACTGGAAGGGCTTTGCCAACTTAAAAACACCAATACACTTTTATCTGCCATCCGCCTATTAAAACAAGCAGGTTATCAACTTACCGAAAGCAATATACGCAAAGGATTCTCACAAGTATGTGAACTCACCGGCCTGATGGGAAGATGGCAAAAATTAGAAAGTGAACCGACTTTAATATGCGATACAGGACATAATGTAGGAGGTATTTCGTATATCATAGAACAATTAGAACATCAGAAATATGAACGATTACACATTGTAATAGGTATGGTAAACGACAAGGATATCAGTGGAGTATTGTCCATGCTTCCTAAAAATGCCACCTTTTATTTTACCAAAGCCAGCGTAAAGCGTGCTTTATCCGAAAAAGAATTACAAAGCTTAGCGATGCAATCCGGGCTGCACGGAGATACTTATCCTGATGTAGAAACAGCTGTAACAGCCGCTAAAGAAAAGGCTAACAAAAATGACTTTATTTTTGTTGGAGGAAGCAGCTTTATCGTTGCGGATTTATTAAAATTTCACGTTTAGTCCGTTCACTTTTATAGAAAAAGTTTGGGAATACCGAAGAAAATCTTTTTATTTGCATTAGTTTTATACATAAAATAAAAAGATTTTCAATAACATGATAAACACATCTACTTCCGATGAGAATTTATGCGGCCTGAAACGGGCCGATTTTCAGACAACAGTGAACGGGAAACAAACAGACCTCTTCATTCTGAAAAATGAAAACGGAGCTGAAATAGCTGTCACCAACTATGGTGGAGCAGTATTAGCTATTATGGTTCCGGACAAAAACGGTAAATATGCCAATGTCATTCAAGGACATGATAGTATAACCCATGTTATCAATAGCCACGAACCTTTCCTCAGTACTCTTATCGGTCGTTACGGAAACCGTATAGCAGGAGGCAAATTCATTTTAGAAGGGAAAGAATATTCACTGACTATCAACAATGGTCCCAACTCGCTGCATGGCGGTCCTACCGGATTTCATACCCGCATTTGGGATGCAGAACAGGAAACTCCCCAAAGCTTGAAATTGCATTATTTATCTGCTGATGGCGAAGAAGGATTTCCAGGAAATTTGGATATTCACGTAACGTACACTTTAAGTAATCAAAATGAATTCATCATTACTTACCACGCTACAACAGACAAAACAACATTGGTAAATCTTACTCACCACGGTTTTTTCAGCCTATCAGGCATTGCCAATCCTACGGCAACCGTTGATAACAACATCGTAACCATTAATGCTGATTTTTATACTCCGATAGATAATGTATCCATCCCTACAGGCGAAATTGCCAAAGTAGAAGGTACTCCTATGGATTTTCGTACTCCTCAAAGAGTAGACAGTAGAATCAATGACCCATTCGAACAGCTAGAATTCGGTGCCGGCTATGACCACTGCTATGTATTAAACAAACGTGAAGCAGGCACACTGAGTTTTGCAGCAAAATGTGTGGAGCCCGAAAGCGGTCGTAGCATGGAAGTATACACTACAGAGCCCGGTGTACAAGTTTATACTTCAAACTGGCACAATGGTTTCGAAGGTGCTCATGGAGCAACTTTCCCAGCAAGAAGTGCCATCTGTTTTGAAGCACAACATTTTCCTGATACGCCCAATAAAGGCCATTTCCCTTCTTGTGTTCTACATCCGGGGGAAACTTACAATCAAGTAACCATCTACAAATTTGGTGTAGAAAAATAATTTTATGAAATAACCTAATTAATAAACTTATAATTTTTTCAAAACCATGAATCAACAAAAACAGAACGGTAATATCATCGCTATCATTACAATGTTCTTCCTTTTCGCGATGATTTCCTTCGTTACTAATCTTGCTGCGCCTTTCGGCACAATATGGAAAACCAATATGCAGGTGCCAATACCTTGGGTATGATGGGAAATATGATGAATTTCCTCGCATATCTGTTTATGGGGATTCCTTCAGGTAATATGCTTGTAAAATCGGATATAAAAAACAGCCCTCATTGCCATGGCAGTAGGTTTCATCGGTTTGTTTATCCAATATATTTCCAGTTTGTTCGGTGCAGATATAGACGTATTCAATTTAGGAGAATATGCCATTAAAATGAATTTTATCATCTATCTGCTTGGTGCCTTCGTCTGTGGTTTTTGTGTATGTATGCTGAACACTGTAGTTAACCCGATGCTAAATCTTTTAGGTGGTGGTGGTAACAAAGGTAACCAATTAATCCAAGCCGGTGGTGCTCTAAACTCATTGTCAGGTACTTTGACTCCGCTTTTCGTAGGTGCCTTGATTGGTTCTGTTACCCCTCAAACAGCTATGTCAGATGTAGCTCCTCTGCTTTTCATCGCAATGGGTGTATTCGTATCAGCGTTTATCGCTCTTTCATTCATCGCCATTCCAGAGCCTCATCTAAGAAAAGCAGGTCATGAAAAAGAGAAATTCTCTCATAGTCCTTGGAATTTTCGCCATACTGTATTAGGTGTAATCGGTATCTTTGTATATGTAGGCATTGAAATCGGTATTCCAGGCACATTAAATTTCTACCTTGCCGACCCAACGGAAAAAGGTGCGGGCCTGCTTGCCAACGGTGCCGCTATCGGTGGTGCTATTGCTGCCATCTATTGGTTGCTCATGTTAGTGGGACGTTCTGCAAGTAGTGTCATCAGCGGTAAAGTAGCTACACGCACACAATTGATTGTTGTTTCCGCAACAGCTATCTGTTTTATATTAATCGCAATCTTCACTCCAAAAGAAATCACTGTCTCTATGCCGGGATATAGTGTAGAAAATGGATTCGAAATGGCCTCTGTACCTGTCAGTGCCCTATTTTTGGTACTTTGTGGTTTATGTACGTCCATTATGTGGGGAGGTATCTTCAACCTCGCTGTAGAAGGTTTAGGCAAATATACCGCACAAGCTTCAGGTATTTTTATGATGATGGTTGTCGGTGGCGGTATTTTCCCATTACTACAGCAATTCATTTCTGACGCTGTGGGATATATGGCCAGCTATTGGTTAATTATCGCTTTGCTTGCTTATCTGTTGTTCTATGGTTTGGTAGGATGCAAGAACGTAAACAAAGACATTCCTGTAGAATAATTATAAAAACATATAGTATTAACTTTAAACTATTAATATCATGGATATAGAATACGTAAGAAGTCGCTTCATCAAACATTTTGATGGCACAACAGGTTCAGTATATGCATCACCCGGACGTATTAACCTTATTGGAGAACATACCGACTATAACGGTGGTTTTGTCTTTCCCGGAGCAGTAGATAAAGGTATGATTGCTGAAATCAAACCTAATGGTACTGATAAGGTACGTGCTTATTCTATTGATCTAAAAGACTATGTAGAATTCGGCTTGAACGAAGAAGATGCTCCTAAAGCCAGTTGGGCAAGATATATTTTCGGCGTTTGCCGCGAAATGATCAAACGTGGTGTAGATGTGAAAGGTTTTGACACTGCTTTTGCGGGTGACGTACCTTTGGGTGCAGGTATGTCTTCATCTGCTGCATTGGAAAGTACATACGCTTTCGCTATCAACGAACTTTTCGGTGACAACAAAATAGATAAATTTGAATTAGCCAAAGTAGGTCAGGCAACAGAACATAATTATTGTGGTGTAAATTGCGGTATTATGGATCAATTTGCATCTGTATTCGGAAAAGAAGGTAGTTTGATCCGTTTGGACTGTCGTTCATTGGAATATCAATACTTCCCGTTCAAACCGGAAGGTTACCGATTGGTATTGGTTGACTCGGTAGTCAAACACGAATTGGCTTCTTCTGCTTATAATAAACGTCGCCAAAGCTGCGAAGCTGCTGTAGCCGCCATCCAGAAAAAACATCCTCATGTAGAATTTTTACGTGATTGTACAATGGAAATGTTGCAGGAAGCAAAAGCGAGATCAGTGAAGAAGATATATGCGTGCAGAATACGTCATTGAAGAAATCCAACGTGTACTTGATGTTTGCGATGCTTTGGAAAGAGGTGATTACGAAACCGTAGGACAGAAGATGTATGAAACTCACTATGGCATGAGTAAATTGTATGAAGTAAGCTGTGAAGAACTTGACTTCTTGAATGATGTTGCTTTCGACTGCGGTGTCACCGGTTCACGTGTCATGGGTGGAGGTTTCGGTGGATGTACAATCAACCTAGTTAAAAATGAACTATACGAAACATTCATCACCACTGCCAAAGAAAGATTCAAAGAGAAGTTCGGAAGAAGTCCCAAAGTTTACGATGTAGTCATCAGTGACGGTTCTCGCAAGCTGGTATAAAAAAGATCTCAAATTCGCTAACATATGAAAAAACCGCTTTGGATTCAAAGCGGTTTTTCTTCTTTATGCTATAAAAGTGTAGGAAATACACTTTTATGTTGCACAACATACTCTTTTCATATCCAATGTATTAGTAATAGTGTTACTTTTACACCCAAAATCATATACTCTATTACTAATTAGTACTTTTATATCATGAAAAGCATGAAAAGAACCTTTCTGGGAACCGGTATCGCACTGACCTTGTTAAGTGCTTGCGCTCCCAAACAATCTCAAGAAACACTTACAAAGTCCGGATTAAACCCCACTAATTATGAAACAATAGTGGATGGCGTAAAACCTGTTAAACTGTATACGCTAAAGAATGCAGCCGGAATGGAAGTATGCGTAACTAATTTTGGCGGACGTATTGTATCTATCATGGTCCCCGACAAAAATGGAAATCTAAAAGATGTAGTGCTGGGTTTTGACAGCATTGCTGACTACCAAAATATACCAAGCGACTTCGGTGCTTCTATCGGACGCTATGCCAACCGCATTAATAAAGGAGTCATCGTAATGGATGGAGAAACCATTCAATTACCCCAAAATAATTTTGGTCACTGCCTGCATGGAGGTCCTAAAGGATGGCAATACCAAGTTTATGAAGCAAACCAATTAAACGACAGTACTATGACACTGACTATGAAGTCACCGGATGGAGATGCCAATTTTCCGGGAAATGTAACCGCTACTGTTACTTATGCACTGACAAGAGACAATGCCATCGACATAAATTACGAAGCGACAACTGACAAAAAGACTGTTATCAATATGACCAAACCACTCTTATTTCAACTTGAGTGGAAATCCTGCCAATCCGGCCACCGACCATATTCTTTATGTAAATGCAGACAGCATCACTCCCGTTGACAGCACATTCATGACCACTGGAGAAATGATGGCAGTAACAGAAACTCCGTTTGATTTCAATACTCCTAAAACCATTGCCCCCGATGTGACTAACTTTGAAAACGAACAAATAAAATTCGGTAACGGCTTCGACCATAATTGGGTACTTAACACGAAAGGCGATATCAACCAGCTGGCTGCCAAACTGACCAGCCCTACTAGTGGTATCACTTTGGAAGTATATACTAATGAACCGGGAATACAAGTTTATACAGGCAACTTTTTGGATGGAACCGTAAAAGGGAAAAAGGGAATTACTTATCCGCAACGCGCGTCTGTTTGTCTGGAAACACAGCACTATCCCGACAGCCCCAACAAATCACAATGGCCTTCTGTAATTCTGGAACCGGGACAGACCTATCACAGCCAATGTATCTTTAAATTCGGTGTTGAAAAATAATTGTTAAACTTTAAATATTTAATATCATGAATTGGAATTCACATGAATTCATCTGGCTGGACTGGACAATACTGGCAGTCGGCATTGTAGCTGTGATATGGGCGGTATGGCGCTCTGTACAAAAAGACAAACGCTCGCAACAAGGAGCAAGCAGTGAAGATTATCTGTATTTGGCAAAGGTGAGCATGGTACATCATTGGTGCTGCTATCTTTGCAGCCAATATCGGTTCGGAACATCTGGTAGGTTTGGCAGGAACCGGTGCCAAATCCGGAGTAGGTATGGCACACTGGGAAATGCAAGGTTGGATGATTCTTCTTCTAGGATGGCTTTTTGTTCCATTCTACCAACTATTAAACAATAAAATGGGCAAAATCATTACCATGCCCGATTTCCTTAAATACCGTTATACCCCGCGTACCGTTCATGGCTTTCTATCATCACACTGATAGCCTACATTCTTACTAAAGTTAGTGTAACCGCCTATACCGGAGGTATCTTTTTGGAATTCTTACTTGGACTTCCTTTTTGGTATGGGGCAATCGGACTTATTGTCCTGACCGGCATCTTCACCGTACTGAGTGGAATGAAAGGAGTAATGACCCTCTCAGCTATTCAAACCCCTATTTTAATCATCGGTTCTTTCTTGGTTCTTTTCCTGGGACTGTCAGCCTTGGGAGACGGTAATATTGCTACAGGATGGACAGAAATGATGGATCATGCGCGTAGCGCCATGAATGTAGGAGCAGACGGACACGCTTATGGTGCCAACCATATGTTTCACTGGACCGAAGCAGACCCGATGTATCAAGATTATCCTGGATTCTGGGTATTTATCGGAGCTTCCATCATCGGTTTCTGGTATTGGTGTACCGACCAGCATATCGTACAGCGTGTACTTGGACAGCGTAAAGGCGAAGATAATGATGTGGTAATGAAGCGTGCCCGCAGAGGTACTATTGCAGCCGGTTATTTTAAAATCCTGCCTGTCTTCATGTTTCTTATTCCGGGGATGGTAGCTGCCGCCTTGGCTGCAAAAGGTGAATTTGATATGTCAAATACAGATGCGGCTTTTGCTGTAATGGTAAAGGATGTTCTGCCTGCCGGTGTAAAAGGTATTGTAACTATCGGATTCATCTGCGCATTGGTTGCTTCACTGGCTGCTTTCTTTAATTCATGCGCCACACTTTTTACAGAAGACTTTTACAAGCCCATGTTTAAAAACAAAAGTGAAGCTACTTATGTTATGGTAGGACGTATCGCCACCGTAGTTGTAGTTATCCTCGGCATGGCATGGATTCCTGTAATGATGAGCCTCGGCAGCCTTTACGACTACCTGCAAGGCATACAGTCCCTCCTTGCACCTGCAATGGTAGCCGTATTTGCACTTGGTATATTCTCCAAGAAAATCACTCCGAAAGCCGGTGAAACAGCCATGATTGTAGGTTTCCTAATTGGTATGCTCCGTTTGCTGACTAATATCCTCACCAATACCGGAAAAGATGTGATGACCGGCTGGTTTTGGGAAAATACAACTTGGTTTTGGCAGACAAACTGGCTTATTTTTGAAATATGGCTACTTGTATTCCTCTTGTTGTTAATGGTTGTTGTATCATGCTTCACTCCGGCTCCAACCGCCAAACAAGTGGAAGCCATCACCTTTACCGGCAGTTACAAGGAACTTATCAGAAAGAGTTGGAACAAATGGGATGTTATTACCTCTTTAGGTGTAGTTCTGCTTTGTGCACTATTCTATGCTTATTTCTGGTAAACCATAAATTAAAGGCTGTATGCTTTGAATTATCTTGAAGAATACAGCCTGTTAATTTTAAACCGACGCTAAACCATGACCACCTATTATAACATAAACCCTAAATTCTATGTATCTGTAGACTGTATCATTTTCGGTTTTGACGAAGGAGAATTAAAACTGCTTCTACTAAAACGAAATTTTGAACCGGCTATGGGAAAATGGTCTTTGATGGGAGGATTCGTACAAGAAGACGAAAGTGTAGACGCTGCCGCCAAACGGGTATTGGCAGAACTGACCGGATTGGAAAATGTATATATGGAACAAGTAGGCACATTTGGCGACTTAGAGCGCGATCCGGGAGAACGAGTCATATCAGTAGCCTATTATGCTTTAGTCAATGTAAATGAATATGACAGGGAACTAGTGCAGCAGCACAATGCCCATTGGACAAAAATAGACGAACTGCCACAGCTCATTTTCGACCATCCGATCATGATTTCCAAAGCACGTGAACTGATGAAGCACAAAGCATCATACAATCCAATTGGTTTTAACCTGCTGCCCGAACTGTTTACCCTGACACAGTTGCAAAATCTATATGAGGCAATCTATGGCGAACCGATGGACAAGCGGAATTTCCGCAAGCGGGTAGCGAAATGGATTTCATTGAAAAAACAGATTTGATAGACAAATCAGGTTCCCGACGAGGTGCTTATCTTTATAAATTTAATGATAAGGCCTACAGAAAAGATCCGAAATTTAAACTTTAAAATAATGTGCCGATGCAATAATTTGCCAATTGACAAATTAGCAGATTGCCACATTACCCAATTATTCATTATGTTAGAAAAATTAAAAGAAAAAGTATTCCGTGCCAATCTGGATTTGGTGAAACACGGACTAGTTATTTTTACATGGGGAAATGTTTCTGCCATCGATCGTGAAACAGGTCTGGTAGTAATCAAACCCAGTGGCGTATCATACGATGATATGAAAGCTGAAGACATGGTTGTAGTAGATCTGGACGGCAACGTGGTAGAAGGTTCTCTTCGTCCGTCTTCAGATACTCCCACCCATGTAGTTCTATATAAAGCATTCCCCGAAATAGGTGGAGTGTACATACCCACTCACCTATGCCACCGCCTGGGCACAAGCCGGAATGGATATCCCCAATATCGGAACGACTCATGCCGATTATTTCCATGACGCCATTCCTTGTACCGCAGATATGACTGAAGAGGAAGTAAAAGGTGCCTACGAACAGGAAACAGGCAATGTGATTGTGAAACGTTTCAAGAACCTGAACCCTGTACATACTCCGGGAGTACTAGTAAAAAATCATGGTCCTTTTGCATGGGGAAAAGATGCCAATGATGCTGTACATAATGCAGTAGTCATGGAACAGGTAGCCAAAATGGCAAGTATCGCTTTTGCCGCCAACCCTCATTTAACGATGAATTCTTTATTAATAGAAAAGCATTTCAGCCGCAAACACGGCCCCAATGCCTATTATGGACAGAAATAAGAAACAAAGAAATTAATAACCCTTTTAAAATATAACATTATGGAAAAAGCATTTGATCAGTATGAAGTATGGTTTGTAACAGGAGCACAGCTTCTGTACGGAGGTGACGCAGTTATAGCAGTAGACGCTCACTCCAATGAAATGGTAAACGGACTGAACGAATCAGGGAAACTTCCTGTAAAAGTAGTATATAAAGGAACTGCCAACTCTTCCAAAGAAGTGGAAGCAGTGTTCAAAGCAGCCAACAACGATGAAAAATGTATCGGTGTCATCACTTGGATGCACACTTTCTCCCCAGCTAAAATGTGGATTCACGGTCTGCAACAGTTAAAGAAACCACTGTTACATCTACACACTCAATTCAATAAGGAAATTCCTTGGGATACCATGGATATGGACTTCATGAATCTGAATCAATCCGCCCATGGTGACCGCGAATTCGGACATATCTGTACCCGTATGCGCATCCGCCGCAAAGTAGTGGTAGGTTACTGGAAAGACGAAGACACCCAGCACAAGATTGCCGTTTGGATGCGCGTTTGTGCAGGTTGGGCAGACTCTCAGGATATGCTGATCATCCGTTTCGGCGATCAGATGAATAATGTAGCTGTAACTGACGGTGATAAAGTGGAAGCAGAACAACGTATGGGGTATCACGTAGATTACTGTCCGGCAAGCGAACTGATGGAATACCATAAAAACATCAAGGATACAGATGTAGAGGCACTTGTAGCAACTTACTTCAACGAATACGACCACGATGCTTCATTAGAAGATAAATCAACCGAAGCTTATCAGAAAGTATGGAACGCTGCAAAAGCCGAATTAGCTCTTCGTGCCATCCTTAAAGCCAAAGGCGCCAAAGGATTCACTACTAATTTTGATGATTTGGGCCAAACAGACGGCAGCTACTTCGATCAGATTCCGGGACTGGCTTCCCAGCGTCTGATGGCTGAAGGCTACGGATTCGGTGCGGAAGGTGACTGGAAATCAGCAGCTCTCTACCGTACCGTATGGGTGATGAACCAAGGACTTTCCAAAGGTTGTTCTTTCCTGGAAGATTACACATTGAACTTCGATGGTGCAAACAGTGCTATCCTGCAATCACATATGCTGGAAGTTTGTCCTCTTATCGCCGCTTCCAAACCACGTCTGGAAGTACACTTCCTAGGCATAGGTATTCGCAAGAGTCAGACAGCCCGTCTTGTATTCACTTCAAAAGTAGGCTCAGGTTGTACCGCCACTGTAGTAGACTTGGGTAACCGTTTCCGTCTGATCGTGAACGACGTAGAATGCATCGAGCCGAAACCGTTGCCCAAATTACCGGTTGCTTCCGCCCTGTGGATTCCGATGCCTAATTTCGAAGTAGGTGCAGGCGCATGGATCCTGGCAGGTGGAACACATCATTCTTGCTTCTCTTATGATCTGACAGCAGAATATTGGGAAGACTATGCTGAGATTGCAGGTATCGAAATGATCCGTATCGACAAAGATACTACCATCAGCAACTTCAAGAAAGAGCTTCGCATGAACGAAGTCTACTATATGCTGAACAAAGCACTTTGCTAATTCATCCATGAAGAGGGGATGTGTCAAGGCTAATAAGATTCTTGGCACATCCCACCTTATTTTATCATCATTATTGTTGTACCTTAAATTATAGGTTTTAATATGAAATCAGATGCAAAATCAACCATCGAAGCAGGAAAAGCTATTCTAGGCATAGAATTCGGATCAACACGAATCAAAGCTGTTTTGATTGACCAGGAAAACAAGCCCATTGCCCAGGGAAGCCATAGCTGGGAAAACCACTGGTAGACGGACTGTGGACTTACAGTGTGGAAGCTATCTGGCATGGCCTGCAAGACTGCTATGCAGATCTCCGTTCCAACGTAAAAAAGCTATATGACACAGAAATAGAAACCTTGGCGGCAATCGGTGTCAGTGCCATGATGCATGGTTATATGGCATTCAATAAAGAAGAAGAAATCCTTGTACCTTTCCGTACATGGAGAAATACCAATACCGGTCCGGCAGCCGCCGCTTTATCTGAATTATTCGTATATAACATTCCTCTAAGATGGAGCATTTCTCATTTATACCAAGCTATTTTAGACAATGAAGAACACGTAAGTAACATTGACTATCTGACCACCCTTGCAGGTTTCATTCATTGGCAAATTACAGGTCAGAAAGTTCTGGGCATAGGTGATGCATCAGGAATGCTTCCCATAGACCCGGCTACCAAGAATTATTCTGCCGAAATGATAGCCAAGTTCGACAAGTTGGTAGCTCCTAAAGGATACCCTTGGAAACTGACAGATATCCTGCCCAAAGTCTTACCCGCCGGCGAGAATGCAGGGTTCCTTACCCCGGAAGGTGCCAAGAGGCTGGACGTGTCGGGCCACTTGAAAGCAGGTGTACCTGTCTGCCCTCCGGAAGGAGATGCCGGAACCGGCATGGTAGCAACCAACGCTGTCAAGCAACGCACTGGGAATGTATCAGCAGGCACTTCCTCATTTTCCATGATTGTTTTGGAAAAAGAGTTGTCCAAGCCATACGAAATGATTGACATGGTTACCACTCCCGACGGAAGCCTTGTAGCTATGGTACATTGCAACAACTGCACCTCCGACCTCAATGCCTGGATCAATCTGTTCAAAGAATACCAAGAACTGCTGGGTATACCCGTAGATATGAATGAATTATATGGAAAACTTTACAATCATGCGCTCGCAGGCGATGCAGATTGCGGTGGTCTTATTTCGTATAATTATATTTCAGGTGAACCCGTGACAGGACTTGCCGACGGAAGGCCATTGTTTGTACGTTCTGCAAACGACAAATTCAACCTCGCCAACTTTATGCGTACCCATTTATACGCTTCAGTCGGAGTTCTTAAGATAGGTAATGACATTCTTTTCAATGAAGAGAAAATCAAAGTAGACAGAATCACAGGACACGGCGGATTATTCAAAACGAAAGGTGTAGGCCAGAGAATACTTGCAGCAGCTATAAACTCCCCTATTTCCGTAATGGAAACTGCCGGTGAAGGTGGCGCATGGGGAATCGCCCTGCTAGGTTCTTACCTTGTCAACAATGAAAAGAACCAATCTCTGGCAGATTTTCTGGAAGACAAAGTATTCGCCGGTGATGCCGGTATTGAAATATCGCCAACAGCCGAAGATGTAGCCGGATTCAACACATATATCGAAAACTATAAGGCAGGACTGCCTGTTGAAGAAGCAGCGACCCGATTTAAGAAGTGAGTCAAACGGGCTTAAAAAAGAGCCTCTTTACATGTTGCGGTTTACACATAAAGAGTTATCTTTGCAGATATTAAATAAAATAGCAAAGATAAACCGACTCACTAATAGCATTCAAATTATAATATTATTTTAATATGAACGAAAAGAAACTTATGAACCGTGCAGCGGACAACATCCGTATTCTGGCTGCTTCGATGGTAGAGAAAGCTAATTCAGGACACCCGGTGGAGCTATGGGTGGCGCTGATTTTGTAAACGTGCTTTTCTCTGAGTTTTTAGTTTACGATCCTGAAAATCCGCGTTGGGAAGGGCGTGACCGTTTCTTCCTTGATCCAGGTCACATGTCACCGATGCTGTATTCCACTTTGGCACTGACCGGCAAGTTCACCATGAAGAACTGGCACAGTTCCGCCAATGGGGCAGTCCGACTCCGGGACACCCTGAAGTGGACATCATGCGCGGTATTGAAAATACTTCCGGCCCGTTAGGACAAGGACACACTTTTGCAGTAGGTGCTGCTATCGCTGCCAAATTTCTGAAAGCCCGTCTGGGTCATGTCATGGACCAGACATCTATGCCTATATATCCGATGGGGGTATTCAAGAAGAGATTTCTCAGGGTGCAGGCCGTCTGGCAGGTCATTTGGGGCTGGACAACTTAATCATGTTTTATGATTCAAACGACATCCAGCTGTCTACCGCTACCGATGCTGTTACCAGCGAAGATGTTGCCAAGAAATACGAAGCATGGCACTGGAAAGTAATTACCATCGACGGTAATGATCCCGATGCAATCCGCACGGCTCTGACAGAAGCGAAAGCCGTAACCGGTCAGCCCACATTAATTATCGGTAAGACCATTATGGGTAAAGGCGCACGCAAAGCGGATGATTCCAGTTATGAACGTAACTGTGCCACCACGGTGCTCCTTTGGGAGGTGATGCTTACATCAATACAATCAAAAACTTAGGCGGCGATCCAACCAATCCTTTCCAAATCTTCCCTGAAGTAAAAGAGTTGTATGCCAAACGTGCAGAGGAACTGAAAAAAATTGTTGCAGAAAAATATGCGGCTAAAGCTGAATGGACTAAAGCTAACCCCGAACTGGCTGCTAAATTGGAACTATGGTTCTCTGGCAAAGCTCCGAAAGTAAATTGGAATGTTATCGAACAAAAAGCCGGAGATGCTACACGCAGCGCTTCTGCCAAAGTTCTCGGTGTACTGGCTACAGAAGTAGAAAACATGATCGTTTCTTCTGCCGACCTGTCAAATTCAGACAAGACCGACGGTTTCTTGAAGAAAACACATGCATTCACAAAAGACGACTTCACCGGTGCATTTCTGCAGGCAGGTGTTTCCGAATTAACCATGGCTTGCTGCTGCCTGGGTATGGCACTTCACGGAGGTGTGATTGCTGCATGCGCTACCTTCTTCGTATTCTCAGACTACATGAAACCCGCCATACGTATGGCTGCCTTGATGGAACTTCCCGTCAAATTCATCTGGACACACGACGCATTCCGTGTAGGTGAAGACGGTCCTACTCACGAACCGGTAGAACAAGAAGCACAAATCCGCCTGATGGAAAAACTGAAAAACCACAAAGGACACAATTCTATGTTGGTACTCCGTCCGGCAGATGCGGAAGAAACCACTGTGGCATGGAAATTGGCCATGGAAAATACCAGCACCCCCACCGCACTGATCTTCTCCCGCCAGAATATCGCGAATCTGCCTGCAGGAAACGACTACTCACAGGCTGCCAAAGGCGCTTATATTGTTGCAGGCTCCGATGAAAATCCGGATGTAATCCTAGTCGCTTCAGGTTCCGAAGTTTCCACTTTGGAAGCAGGTGCAGAACTTCTCCGCAAGGATGGCATAAAAATACGTATCGTATCCGCTCCTTCTGAGGGATTGTTCCGCAGCCAAAGCAAGGAATACCAAAACAGTATCATTCCCACAGGGGCTAAAGTATTCGGTCTGACTGCCGGTCTTCCTGTAAACCTTGAAGGTTTGGTAGGTGCCAACGGTAAGGTATTCGGTCTGGAATCATTCGGATTCTCCGCTCCTTACAAAGTATTGGATGAAAAGCTGGGCTTTACCGCACAGAACGTGTATAACCAAGTAAAAGAAATGCTGGCATGAAAAAAGTAGGACTGGCATCCGATCATGCAGGATTTGAACTGAAAGAGTTTGTAAAGACATGGTTAACTGAAAAAGGCTATCCATGCAAAGATTTCGGTACATACAGTACAGAAAGCTGTGACTATGCAGATTATGCCCATCCGCTTGCACTGGCTATAGAAGCCGGAGAATGCGGACCCGGAGTGGCAATTTGCGGAAGCGGTGAAGGCATCAGCATGACATTGAACAAACATCAGGGTATCCGTGCGGCACTATGCTGGATGCCCGAGATAGCCCATCTGTCACGTCAGCACAATGACGCCAATGTTCTGGTAATGCCGGGACGATTCATTGACCATGAAATGGCCGAAAAAATATTGGATGAATTCTTTAACAGCGGCTTCGAAGGCGGACGTCACCAAAAGCGCATTGAAAAGATACCTGTAAAGTAAAATTCACGCAATAATAATAAAAGTAAAAAAAAGAGAGGCATTATAGCTTCTCTTTTTTTTTATTCCTATCTTTGCTTAGATTAAAATATAAAATAAAAAATATTACTATGAAGAAGATTCTTTTTTAATGCTCCTATGTCTGCCATTCATCGCTATGGCACAGACAGATCCCAAATATCTGGCGGGAGCGATAACTATGGATGACGGTAAGTTTCTTTCAAAACAGAGATACAGGCACCGTCTTTAACGAAAGACCAGCTATATGGCACCATGCTGAAATGGGCCACAGAACGTTTCAAGCCCGAAGGCAAGTTCAATGCACGTGTTCTTTACACCAATGAAGATGAAGGAACCATTGCAGCAGGTGGCGAAGAATATCTGGTATTCTCCTCCTCTGCATTGTCATTGGACAGAACCAGAATTTATTATCAGTTGTTTATCACCTGCGAAAACGGAAAATGTGATATCGAAATGACCCGTATCCGTTATTGGTATGATGAAGCTCGTGACGGAGGAGAAAAATACAGTGCAGAGGAATGGATTGTAGACGATATGGCTTTAAACAAATCGAAGACCAAGCTGGCTCCCATCTGCGGCAAATTCAGAAGAGAGACTATTGACTTGAAAGACACACTGTTCAAATCCATCCAAGATACATTGGGCAACAAGGTCTTGAACAACTCACAAATTGCAGTTGCTCCTGCTCCGGGCGTGACAGCTACTCCGATATCAAATGCAACAACAATCGTTACCGCCACTCCGGTAACTCCCTCTGCCCAACCGGCTGTCATCGGTGGTTCTGAGGGTAATACCGAAATAAAAGCAGCCAATAATGCAACTCCCAACAAAGAACAAAGCATAGATGACCAAATCAAGGCATCCTCACGTATGACAATTACTGCCGGAAACGATGAACAATTCGAAATCGGTAAAGAATGCTGGGGAGGTTTCGGCCAGTTATTCGGCAAAGAAGTAGCATTCTGCGTAATCGACCAAGCCAAATCAATGGGCAATATGCTGATGGATCAGAGCGATAATTATAAAATTTCGTTCTACAAGCAAGGTAATAGCGAGCCGTGGTTGATAGTAAACTGCAAGAAACTGATGAAACAGACCGTTACCGGTGAGGAAGCAAAAAAGATGAACCCCAGTAATGACGGTCAGAAGGCATATAATATGTATGTAGGTGAAGTAATAAAATAGTCTTTTCTCCCATATATTTATACCGTGACAGTTTATTCTGATAATACATAAAACTTAGGGGAGATAACCTGACAACTCCCCCTAAAAAACATACAAACGATCTACCATATACTTCCCCAAAAGCACCATGACAAATACCATTCAAACATGTCTCCCCTTTAAGAATAAATAACACCGTTCCTCTATCAACCGTTTCACTTGAAACCATTTCTATAATAATCAAACCATTAGAAGAAATCATTCTTCCATTTTTTCCCTATCTTTCTCTCCTTTTTTTAAATGTTTTTAGCAAGAAAGCCGTTTTTTCTGCTCCAATCTTCCCTTTCATAACAAATAAAGAGTATCTTTGTAAACAACAATGAGACAATCATGCCTTATGACGGAACAATTACAGGACATAAAGACACTTATCGAACAGGGTGATACGGAAAGAGCCATTCATGCGCTAACTAATTTCATCCGAAACGATGCGCACGTCAACGATGAACCCTATTACTTACTGGGTAACGCCTACCGCAAAATGGGAGACTGGCAACAAGCTTTGAACAATTATCTGGAAGCCATCGAGCGTAATCCGGAAAGTCCGGCCGTTTCCGCCCGTGACATGATTATGAATATTCTGAATTTCTATAACAAAGACATGTATAATCAATAATAACTAACCCATGGCAAAGATTAAAGGTGCTATTGTAGTAGACACAGAGCGTTGCAAAGGTTGCAATCTATGTGTAGTGGCATGTCCGCTGCATGTAATCGCGCTCAATGCCAAACAAGTGAATAAAAAAGGATACACATTCGCCCACCAGGTATTAGAAGATACCTGCAATGGTTGCGCATCATGTGCCACAGTCTGTCCGGACGGATGCATCACTGTGTATAAAGTAAAACAACAATAAATGTAACAAATATGGCAGAAGAAGTCGTTTTAATGAAGGGAAATGAAGCCATAGCCCACGCCGCTATCCGTATCGGAGTAGACGGTTACTTTGGCTATCCCATCACTCCCCAATCGGAAATATTGGAAACGCTGGCCGAAGAGAAACCTTGGGAAACTACCGGTATGGTGGTGTTGCAGGCAGAAAGTGAAGTCGCAGCAATCAACATGGTATATGGCGGTGCAGCGAGCGGTAAAATGGTAATGACCTCATCCTCCAGTCCCGGCGTCAGTTTAAAGCAGGAAGGCATCTCGTACATTGCCGGTGCCGAACTCCCCTGCCTGATTGTCAATGTCATGCGCGGAGGTCCCGGATTAGGAACCATCCAACCTAGTCAGGCCGACTATTTCCAAACAGTGAAAGGCGGCGGTCACGGAGACTATCGCCTCATAGCCCTGGCTCCTGCATCAGTACAGGAAATGGCAGATTTCGTAGGTATAGCTTTTGATCTGGCTTTCAAATACCGCAATCCCGCCATTATTCTGGCAGACGGCGTTATCGGACAGATGATGGAAAAGTAGTATTGCCCGAACAGCGCACACGCCTGACAGATGAAGAAGTCATAGCCCGTTGTCCGTGGGCCACTACCGGCAGAACCCACCACCGTACTCCCAACATCATCACCTCATTGGAACTCGATCCTGCCGAGATGGAAAAACGTAATATCCATCTTCAGAAAAAATATGCAGAAATAGAAGAGAACGAAGTACGTTTCGAAGAACTTCACTGCGAAGATGCCGAATATTTGATCGTAGCTTTCGGTTCTTGTGCCCGCATTGCCCAAAAGGCAATGGAAATGGCTCGGGAAGAAGGCATCAAAGTTGGTTTGCTCCGTCCTATTACCCTATGGCCGTTCCCGTCGAAAGCTATTGCAGCACGCGCCGCACAGGTAAAAGGTATCCTCACTGTAGAATTGAACGCCGGACAAATGGTAGAAGATGTCCGTCTGGCCGTAGAATGCAAAGTGCCTGTAGAACACTTCGGACGTCTGGGTGGTATTGTTCCCGATCCGGATGAAGTAATCACTGCACTGAAAGAGAAACTAATAAAATAAGACCGTATGAATATCGATCTGATCAGAAACATATTGAACATACTTTTCATGGCACTGGCACTAGCGGCTGTCATCACTTACTTCATGGCAAGTGACTTCAAAGTATTCATCTATGTCTGTGCAGCAGCTATTTTTCTCAAGCTGATGGAATTCTTTATGCGGTTCATGTTATAAGCAATAGGAGGAGAAACTATGACAAAAGAAGAAATCATAAAACCCGAAAACCTGGTTTATAAGAAACCGACACTGATGAATGACAATCCGATGCATTACTGCCCCGGATGCAGCCACGGTGTGGTTCACAAGTTAATAGCCGAAGTTATTGAAGAAATGGGCATGGAAGATAAGACAATCGGTGTGTCACCGGTAGGATGTGCCGTTTTTGCATACAACTATCTAGACATCGATTGGCAAGAAGCCGCCCACGGACGCGCACCAGCCGTAGCTACCGCCATCAAGCGTTTATGGCCCGGACGTCTGGTATTTACCTACCAGGGAGATGGTGACCTGGCATGTATCGGCACTGCCGAAACCATCCATGCTTTAAATCGTGGCGAAAACATTACTATCATCTTTATCAACAACGCCATTTATGGAATGACCGGTGGGCAAATGGCTCCTACCACGCTGGTTGGCATGAAGACAGCCACCTGCCCCTATGGTCGTGATGTAGCCATTCATGGCTATCCGCTGAAAATGACAGAAATTGCCGCCACTTTGGAAGGCACCGCCTACGTTACCCGCCAGGCCGTACATACGGTTCCTGCCATCCGCAAAGCCAAAAAGGCTATCCGCAAGGCATTCGAAAACTCAATGAATGGCAAAGGATCCAATTTGGTGGAAATTGTATCGACTTGTAATTCCGGTTGGAAAATGACTCCGCAAGCATCCAATGACTGGATGGTGGAACACATGTTCCCCTTCTATCCGCTGGGTGATTTGAAAGATAAAGAATAAAAAGACAGAAACCATGAAACAGGAAATCATTATAGCAGGATTCGGCGGTCAGGGTGTGCTATCCATGGGTAAGATACTTGCCTATTCCGGACTGATGGAAGACAAGGAAGTAACCTGGATGCCGGCATACGGTCCGAACAACGGGGAGGAACCGCTAACGTAACGGTGATTGTCAGTGATGAACGCATCTCTTCACCCATTCTCAGCCAATATGACACAGCCATCATACTGAACCAACCCTCATTGGAAAAGTTTGAAGGCAAAATCAAACCGGGTGGTATCCTCATTTATGACGGATACGGAATCATCGAGCCTCCGACACGTAAGGACATACAAATCTATCGTATTGACGCAATGGATGCCGCCAACGAAAAAGGAATGGCAAAGACCTTCAATATGATTGTCTTAGGAGGCTTGCTGAAACTGCGTCCCGTAGTATCCATTGAAAGTGTAATAAAAGCTTTACGCAAAACATTGCCCGAACGTCACCATCATCTGATACCGATGAATGAAGAAGCCATCCGAATCGGAATGGAGATTATTAAACCTCAGTAAGTTAAAATAACTCTAAACGAATAATAAAAGGAAGAACTTTCCATAGCGGAAAAGCTCTTCCTTTTATTTTATATTGTATCTTTGCCGCCGTTATGAAAAGAATATTCTCTATTATTTTTTATTATTCCTGTGCTTCCATACTTCCTTGATGGCACAGCGGACAATGAATACCCTGAACAATCAGTTCGGTTCCTCGGCAAACGGACTGGACAGAAACCAATATGACCGTAACGGAAACCCCATAGACACGACAGCCGTAGTAGATGCCAACACTATCCCCATCGGACTGTACTCATGGAAAGTGGACAGTCGTTTTGGCAATGTCACTTATATCCCGTAGATACCTTGCAGCACGCTTTCCAGAACTCAAATGACATGGGCGGCTACACCGGACAATACAATTACTTGGGAAATTGGGTTCCCCCGCCTCTCACGCATCTTTTTTGACCGTCGGATCCCAGCCAATACTTTTCACCGACCATACGACTTTGCGTACAACGTCCGGAAGATGTCATATTCACCAATACATTTCTCCATTCACGAACCTGAGCTATTACAAAGGAGGAGGCAGCCGTGACGGAGAAGAACGCTTCAAATCCTATTTTGCCATCAATGCAAACAAAAGACTGGGGTTTGGATTCTACATAGATTACCTGTATGGCCGGGGGCTTTACCAAGATCAGTCCACAGCCTTCTTCAACGGTGGCCTGTTCTCCAGCTACCGGGGAGACAAATATGACATGCATTTCATATTCAACAACGATAACTTGAAGATGGCAGAAAACGGAGGTATCACGGACGACCGGTATATCACCAACCCGCTGGATATGGCAGAAGGCAAAAAAGAATATTCCGCCAACGAAATCCCAACGCGACTGAGTCAGATATGGAATCACAACACCAGCTACCATGCCTTCCTGACACATCGTTACAACTTAGGTTCTATAAAGAAAAACAGGACAGTGTGGATACGGACTCCGTAAAAATAACGCAGGTATTTGTTCCTGTCACAAGCTTCATACATACATTACAAGTGGACTTGAACAATCGCAAATACATCTCATACGATGACACACAGAATCAGAAGTATTTTGAACATAACTATCTGGGGACCGACTCAATAGACAAGACGAAGCGCACATCCATCAAAAATACCATTGGCATTGCTTTACAAGAAGGATTCAACAAATGGGCGAAAGCCGGACTTACCGCCTTTTTAAGTTATGAATACCGAAACTTCGCCTTGACCGACACGACAAACATACCGGGACAGCGCATTATCAACAACTATAAGGAAAGTTCACTCTCCATTGGCGGCGAACTATCCAAAAAACAAGGAAAACTATTACATTACAATATTCTAGGAGAATTGGCCATAGCCGGTGAAGATGCAGGACAATTCAGCGTAGAAGGCAGAGGGGATCTGAATCTCCGTTTATTCGGAGATACGGTGAGACTGGATGTAAATGCATTCATCAAGAACCAGAACCCCGTATTCTATTTCAGGCATTTCCAATCCAAACATTACTGGTGGGACAACAACGATTTATCCAAAATAATGAGAACCCGACTGGAAGGAAAACTAAGTCTGAACAGATGGGGAACCAACTGCGTGCCGGAGTGGAAAATATAAAGAACTACACTTATCTGGCCAATGCCAGCATACCGGTAAAAGACAGTGAAGGAAATGTCACCGGTTTCAAGAACAATGCAGCCGTAAGACAGTACTCCGGCAATATACAAATATTCACAGCAATGTTGCAACAAAAATTGAAAGTAGGAATATTTCATCTCGACGGTGAAGTAGCCTATCAAAAATCAAGTGAGCAAGACATTCTGCCCTTACCGGAATTGTCGGCTTACGGCAACTTGTACATGAAATTCGGTCTCGCCAAAAAAGTACTCCAGATAGAAATGGGAGCAGATGTGCGTTATTTCAGTAAATATTACGCGCCAGACTACTCCCCCGTCATCGGACAATTCTATAACCAGAATCCTGATGACAAAATCGAGATAGGAGCTTTTCCGATAGTCAACGTCTATGCCAACCTGCATTTAAAACGTACCCGCTTCTTTATTATGATGTATCACGTCAATGCCGGTTCGGGAAAATCCAATTACTTCCTGGCGCCTCACTACCCAATCAATCCGCGAATGATAAAGTTCGGCCTTTCATGGAATTTCTTTGATTGACGGTCTATATGAGAAAATATCTGAAATACATTCTGATGGGTATCCTTGCAGTAACCCTATCCTCCATCTTCTTCAAAAAGAAAACGGAGGCTGAAACCAGTCTGCCCCGCGATTATGCAGAAATAGCGGCATCGGGAATCCTGCGTGCCGTTACCGAGTACAATTCTATCAGTTTTTATGCCGACGGCGACACCGTTTCCGGTTTCCACTACGAACTGCTCCATGCTTTGCACACAGCAAAGGACTGAAACCGGAAATCACTCCTGAAATGAGCTTTTCCAAAAGACTGGAAGGCGTACAAAAAGGAACATACGATATATTGGCCAACAGCACGGTAGTTACCACAGAATACAAAGACTCCCTGTTGTTTACCCGCCCCATTATACTGAACAAACAAGTACTGGTACAGCGTAAACCCGAAAAAGAAAACGATAGTCTGTACATTCACAGCCAGTTGGAACTAGCCCGCAAGACCCTTCATCTAGTCAAAAACTCACCTGCCATCCTGCGCATACATAATTTAAGTAACGAAATAGGCGATACCATCTATATCAAAGAAGTGGAGAAATACGGACAAGAACAATTACTGGCCATGGTAGCACATGGTGACATAGACTATGCCGTATGCGACGAGAGCATTGCCCAAGCCTCCATCAATGATTTTCCACAATTGGATATAGAAACAGCCATCAGCTTCTCACAATTCTATTCATGGGGAGTAAGCAAACATTCTCCAATATTGCTTGACAGCCTGAATTCCTGGTTAAATGACTACGTCAAGACTCCTGCATTCAAACTGTTGCGCAAGAAATATTACAATAACTGATTTTTATCCGGCTGAAATTGCAAAATAGTCCTATCTTTGCAATATAAATTGTTATTATTTTAAGCGGAATGACAAAAAAGTTATTACCATGGTTAAATTAGACAAAGTAAAATGGGGCTTCATCGGTTGCGGAGAAGTGACCGAGAAGAAAAGCGGACCAGCCTTTGCCCTGATCGAAGGTTCAGAGGTAGTGGCCGTAATGAGCCGTGACAAAGAAAAAGCTCAATCATACGCCAAAAGACACAACATTCCCCGCTGGTACTCCGATCCGCAGCAGTTAATAGGAGATGAAGATGTCAATGCTATTTATATAGCCACTCCCCCCTCTTCTCATGCCACTTTTGCCATTATGTCCATGAAGGCAGGAAAGCCCGTATACATCGAGAAACCTATGGCGGCCAGCTATGAAGACTGTGCACGCATCAACCGCATATCACAGGAAACAGGAATTCCTTGTTTCGTAGCTTATTACAGACGCTATCTTCCTTATTTCCAAAAAGTACGCCAGATGGTAGAGGACGGAGAAATAGGCAATGTCATCAACATACAGATACGTTTCGCCCAGCCTCCCCGCGCTTTGGATTACAACAGTACCAACTTCCCTGGCGTGTACAACCTGATATTGCCGGCGGCGGTTATTTCTATGATCTGGCTCCTCACCAGCTGGATTTGCTACAAGATATGTTCGGCTGCATTCTCGAAGCCCAAGGATACAAGAGCAACCGTGGCGGGTTATATCCGGCAGAAGATACGATAAGTGCCTGCTTCAAATTTGATTCCGGTCTGCCGGGATCAGGATCATGGTGTTTCGTTGCCCATGAATCGGCCAAGGAAGACCGTATAGAAATCATCGGAGACAAGGGAATGATCTGTTTCTCTGTTTTCACTTACGATCCCATCGCCCTGCATACTGAAAGAGGCCGCGAGGAGTTTCTTCCCGAAAATCCCCCTCATGTACAACTTCCGCTCATAAAAGCCGTAGTAGAACACTTGCAGGGAAAAGCTGTCTGTACCTGCGACGGCATCAGTGCGACACCCACCAACTGGGTAATGGACCGTATACTTGACAAACTCTGATTTCTGCCTATGGACATCCGTCAATTATGCCTGTTTTGTCTGTCTTTCCTTTCCGCCCTCGGTGTATATGCACAAGCGGAACAGAAGGACTCGACAGTACAGGACAACAAGGGTGTTCTCATTACATTGACCGATGGAATAGCGACAACTGTCCGTCATACCGGAAGAAAAATCAGGAAAGTGGGAAAAGAATTCAACGCGGTCGATACCACCTATATCTCGCCTAACCTCTACAATCTGGCTTTCATGCTGGAATCCAGCAGTTGGTACGAATACTATCGGTTAGGCAGTAAAGGAAACAACGGCGAACAAAGTTTGAGATTCTCCCCCAATGCCAGTTTCAAGCTGGGGGTCTATTTCGGATGGCGCTGGATATTTCTAGGATATTCTTTCGATGTAAAAGATATTTTCGGCGGACACAAGAACAAGGCAAAGAAAACCGAAATGGCACTGAATCTTTATAGTTCCAAATTTGGTGTGGATTTATATTACAGAAAGACAGGAAGCGATTTCAAGATACGTTCTTCCAGCGGATTTGATCTGAGCACTCCCATTAAAAACCTGAATTTCAACGGATTGCAAAGTAAAATCAAAGGACTGAACGCCTATTGGATTTTCAATTATAAAAAATTCTCTTATCCGGCAGCCTATAGCCAGTCCACCAACCAGCGTAAAAGCGCGGGTTCCCTGATGGCGGGCTTTTCTTATTCCCAGCACAACATATCTTTTGATTACGAAAAGCTTCCCGGTGAAGTGAGAGCCCAACTGCATGATGCCCTGCTTTTCAAGAAAGTGAAATATTCTGATTACAGCATCAACGTGGGTTATGGCTATAACTGGGTATTTGCAAAAAACTGGGTTTCCAATCTTTCACTCTTACCGGCCATTGCCTATAAAAAATCAAAAATAGACGATACGCCTAACACCGACAATCATTGGATAAAGGATATCAATTTTGACCTGATAACACGTGCCGCCGTGGTCTATAATACCAACAAGTACTTTGTAGGTGCTTCACTGGTGATGCATACATACGATTATCGGAAAAGGAATTTCTCTCTCACTAATACATTCGGAACCGTTCGTGTATATGCAGGATTCAACTTCTGGAAAAGGAAAGAATTCCGCGATAAATAAAAAATATACCGGAAGCCTATAAAGTTCTTCCGGTATATCACAGGTTAATTATATTAGACTCACAATAAATTCTTAGAAGCGGGCGCCGACTGTCAGCAAGAGCTGATGCCGCTCATTGTCCACTTTAGTTGCCGGAAGATCTATATTATCGTCAAAAGCATAAAAGTTTGATTTATACATATCATATTTATATGCCAAATCCGCATAAATTACACTGCCACGGTATCCAAGACCAAACGTAAAGGTATTCTTAGACTCCGTATTATTAAAATCAGTACGCGTGCTATATAAAGACAAGGCACTATAAGCATCTTTGGAAAATGCAGCCGAAGAATAATTATACCCTGCACGGATGCTAAACTCAGGTATGATCCGCGTTTCCATTCCTATACGGAAAGTATGGACACCTTTCAGATAATTCTCAACGCTAGGCTGATCTCCCAATTCATAACCATCCACATCCTTCAGCTTACTGGAAGAATAATCCTGATATTCATATTCCGCACCTACTGCCACCGCACCCGCAAAAGTAGTACCCGCACTGACATTAAATTTCCACGGAGTAGTAAGATTATAATCATAGGTCAAATAATCAAACTCCGGAGTTACCAGAAAATCACTCAATGTCTGGATATAGGTTTTTCATAAGCTAAAATATCAGAAGATAAAGTGGCATTATAGCTTTCTCTTAAATCATACCATGTAGGCGTGTGAACGGCAAATCCCAAACGGAAAGGAGAACTTTCTATAGGACGTACAATAACCCCCAACTTCAAATCCATACCAGTTCCTTCCAGTCTATAATAATTATCCAATGTATACCCCCCATTATCCGCACCCTTATCATCATTCAAATTTTCCGTATAAGAAGTATAACGGTCATAATTCACATCATAGACCCCCAAGGTAGCTCCTAAATAGACCCTATCTTCAATATTGAATGAAACATTAAAATCATATTGACTGATACCTCCAGTTTCCTTACTAAAGAAGTTATTGTTAAAACCATTCCACCCCCATGGAGCATGAATATTCTTTTCAGAATCATTAAACCAGTCAACCACACCGGTTCTCACCCCCATTACTCCTAAAACAGGTAACTGGTTCCAATATTTGGTATAAGGATTCTTCGCATCCAGTATGTCATTAAACTCGCTTTCCGTCAATCCATATCGTTCCATTTCCTGAGCCAGCTGGAAGCTTTGTGACATATTATCCAACGCCCCTCCCATAGAGAAAAGGCGGTTGAAGTTTTTACTTTTATGGTAATTGAATCCGAAATTCACAAAACGCAAAGAAGTATTGTTGCCTATCTTATTGCTATAAACAAATCCAATCTGGTCAAATGAAGCGCGCGTTTTGTCTTCATTCATTGACACGCCACTAAAGTTACTCTTTGTCGAAGTATTATTAAAACCAAAAGAAACGGACACGTCATTACTACGAAAAATGCCGATACCCGCAGGGTTGGAACTCATGACAGATATATCACCTCCAAGCTCCCATGCACCACCCATACCAACAAATCGTGCTGTTCCATTCAAGTCATTCCCCAGCAACTTTTCCGCATCATAAGCATTTTGTGCGCTTGCCGTTGCCATTGCCAGCAACGTACAAGCGGTTACTATTACTTTATTTTTCATACATCAATTCTATTAAATACAACAGTCTGGTTTAATCTGCTACTTATCTGGTACGCGATCTGCCACCGCCACTTGAACGGGAAACACCGCCTCCGGAACTACGGGAAGCCCCACCGCCACTAGAAAAACTACTACGGGAAGAAGAAGTTCCACTACTACGGTAAGAGTTAGACGAACTATTACGGGAAGGACTGCTGCTACGGGAATATGAACTGCTGCGAGAGTTCGAAACGCCACTATTGTTACGATAGGCGCCACGGCTTGCAGCCCCTGTTCTCTGATAAGCAGATCCTGCTGCATTTCCCACACTTCTCCGGGTACTGCTTGGTCTGGTATAGGAAGAACCCCTTCCTTCTGTCGGACGTGAATACGAATTACCCGGACGGACTCCTGCAGCCTGACTTGGTGAAAGAGTTGCTCCTGTACGGGTTCTGATAGCGCTTCTATTAGGACGAACCGAATTTACACCGTCAGATCCCGAAACCACTCTTCCTGATGAAGATCCGTTACGTGTTGCGGTACGATAGCTATTAGCACTATTACGGACATTTTGTCTGGAATTTCCTACATACGAATTACGACTATTCCTATCATAACTATTCACATAATTATTCCGGCTTGGGCGTGAAGAGCCATAGCTGTTGGTGTATCTTCCGGCATGTATCCCCGGATTACGTCTGCTTGAGCCATACCATCCATGACCGCCTCCCCAGTAGCCGCCGCCCCAACCGTGACCGGAATAATGCGGATAATAATGATGGTGGTGGTGATGATGGTAGCCCCAATAGCCACCCCAGTAGCCGCCACCCCAATAACCGGGATAGTACCAGCTATTGTAGTACCACGGCGAACTCCATCCCCAACTGAATCCCCAGCTGGCGCCATATGGATAATTCCAACGCCAATCCCACCACAAGCGGTTCGTGTAAGTGGGAAAAACGTATGCATACAATCCGTCATCATATACATTCCAATCCCATGAAGGCAAACCGTAAACCACATCCCAATAGAGCGGACTGCTTACCGGAATGGCGTAACGGGGATTGCGGAAACGGACGATACGCATCGCGTATTCATAATCGTCTTGAGAGCCCTCAAAACCATTAACCCATTCCCCTCTCTCATTCAAAGGTTTCTCCTCAATATACAAGGTATCATTCTCCATCGAGAAGTTATTATCTCGTGAAGTATAACGACGATTATACTCATCCACATCGCGCACTTTTCCTTTCACATCCTTCACTACCACTGTAGAACCGGGGGCTGCGTAAACGGTAGTCGTGTTCTGCTTCTGCGGAACCACCACTTTCACCTCTTGCTTAACCTCCTCTTTCTTTTCAGCTTTTTTCTTAGGGATGAAATAAAGGTCGTCATCAACGCTTTGTGACATTGCCCAATAAGGCAAGCACACCATCATAAGCGAAGCTAATACAATCTTTTTCATACTCATACCTGTTTTATTTGTTATTCTATCTACTTTTTCTAGTGCAAAGATAGCCAGAGGTTTCAGTTCATAACAAAGAAAATCCCTATTAGTTGGTAGGGATTTCCCTATTTTAGTAACGGACTTCAACTATTTTATCTATTTCTGCACACACACGGAAAACAGAAGAACGTCCGTTCACATACGTTGATGGTAAACAAATCTGGTGGTAAAACAACTTTTTATATTAAGTTGCACCCACTTATGCCCTCATGCCCTCACTAAAAGTCATAACCTACTCATTATTAAACCACTACACACAGTGAGGGCATGTTAAAAAGTGAGAGCATTGCCCTCATGCCCTCACTCCTATTTTCTTGCACATCTCACTTAAATCATTCATTCACAACATAATACCCATTTATCGGCTTATAAACCGGTTGTTTGGGAAGTCCCACATTTTTCAGCTTTCCTTCCTCGCACAAGCGGTGTAAATGGCGGCTGGCCGTACTTTGTGTCATACTGCAAAGAAGCTGGAAACTTTTCCGCTGCACAAAATCATGAGTTGTGAAGAACTCCGTCAGCAATGCGTCAATTTCCTCATCGGTCAGTTTACTTGAATGAAACGAGAACCGGGTACGCTGCACCTTTACCTTTCCCACCTCATCCATCAATAATCGGTCGGGGCGGTAAACAATCCCCTTAAGCCTTACCTTTGTATTTTTACGTTTCGTCTTTTCGGTTACCGGCTCGGTGCTCACCAGATTGGGACGGAAAAAGCCGATGCCGTCCAGATGCACCTGCCTGCCCTCCGCCAATTCCTCGCCCATGGCGTGTGACAGCGCATCGAGCACGGCTATTACATCCGTTTCCGTCAATGTACAATATTTCTGTATACGGGCACGGAGCTGGGCCGTGCTTACTTTCCCATTCAGCCGGAGACGCGGATGCAACATATTCTCTTCCCCTTGTTGCTCAGAGGTTTTGGGATTCTCGTACCAATCAAATAGTATTGCCATACTGTTCTTTTTTTATTGATGAAAGTTCAATATCTGTTAATCACAGACGTGATTAAACTTAACTACCTTGTGATTAATTTTAATCACCTTTGTGATCAGACTTAATCACAAGGGTGAATAACTAATTACAAACATACAAAAATAAGAAAAGAAAAGGTAGAAAACAAATAAGAGACAGGGGAATATGCACTGAGACTAAGAATAAAAACACAGAAAAGAAAGGAAAAAGAAAAAGACGGCATTTAATCCGGAAAGCAATTTGCAGAATCCGGAAAGAAACCTTATCTTACTAAAAATATGCACACATAGACACTCGCCAAACGCGGTCTTCTCCACACGACAGAACATCATCTTTTTCCATGGGAGGTACATAAAGCCAAAAAACATTTAAACGAAAGACAAATATGAAAATTACACTCATCAGAAAAGATGAAGAACAGGGGACAGAAGCCTTGTCACTATGCGATACGGACGCATTCTTCGAGAAAGTAAAGACAGAGAACAAAGCAGGGCATATATCGGAACTGCGTGAAATACTACCCCGGCTGGCAGGATCGTCCGCCCGCTACGTCCACATCGACAAACTGCCGCGTGTCTATCCTGCCGTAGAATATACCCGCAAACAAAAGGGTGAGAAACGTATGAAACATTACAACGGACTGGTGCAGCTGGAAGTGAACCGGCTCGCCGACCTGTATGAGGTGGAATATGTGAAACGCCAAGTAGAGCAACTGCCACAAACCTTTGCCGCTTTCTGCGGTTCAAGCGGACGGAGCGTAAAGATATGGGTACGCTTCGCACGCACTGACGGCAGCTTGCCCACTGCCACACAAGAAGTCCTCCTGTTTCATGCCCACGCCTATCGGCTGGCGGTGACATGCTACCAGCCCATGCTTCCTTTCGGCATCACACTGAAGGAACCGGACCTGATGCAAAGCTGTCGCATGACCGTGGATGAACAACCTTACTATAACCCTTCGTCCGCCCCTTTCTGCATAGAGCAACCGCTTGCCCTGCCCGATGAGGAAACTTTCCGGCAACGGAAACAAAACAGCGAAAGCGCACCGGAACGAATGACACCCGGCTGCGAAAGTATGCAGATTTTTGCCCTGATGTACCAGTCGGCACGGAAAAGAGCATTGGCCGAGATGGAAAACTGGAAACGTGATGACGGGCTGGAACCTTTACTGCCCCATCTGGTAGAACAATGCTTCAAAACAGGCATCCCCGAAGAGGAAGCCGTACAGCGCACGCTGATGCACTATTTTCACGCAACGGACACAGAAACCATCCGTACAGCTTTTGGCAACGGATACCGGGAAATGAAAGGTTTCGGTAAAAAAAGCGGTTTCAGTAAAGAGCAGGAAGCCACCTTCCGGCTGGAGGAATTCTTGAAAAGACGGTATGAATTCCGCTTCAACACCGTGCTGGACGAGGTGGAATACCGTCAACGGGACTCCGTTCATTTCTATTTCAAGCCTTTAGATAAACGTACCCGCAACAGCATCGCCCTCTGCGCCTTAAAAGAAGGGCTGCAAGTGTGGGACCGGGATATAGACCGCTTTCTCACCTCCGATTTCGTTCCGCTTTACAATCCTGTAGAAGAATACTTGTGTGACCTTCCCCGATGGACGGTACTGACCGCATCCGCGCACTTGCCCGGCTCGTTCCTTGCGGCAATCCGCATTGGGAAGA
>ENA-OQAS01000119-OQAS01000119.1-human-gut-metagenome-genome-assembly--contig:-NODE-119-length-40110-cov-8.487557_pt1 | contig 40110 bp, 51 predicted proteins | sample MGYA00242733_ERZ504523 | MGnify/ENA primary metagenome ERZ504523 (study PRJEB26092, sample SAMD00036239) | human gut metagenome | host: Homo sapiens | study: EMG produced TPA metagenomics assembly of...
GCCAAATGTCCGTGCACCCCTCGGGCACGCGCAACAACCCCTGAGCCCCGCGCCCCGGTAATCGCCGCATCGAGCAGGCGACCATAGCCGACCATCCAGCTGTCGTACCTGCGCAGCGCCTCGGCATCATCCGTCGGCAGACCCTTCTGCCCGCCAAACACCGCCAGTGCGCCTCGACGCCCCACGAGCGGATTCTCGACATCGGAAAGCACCACGACACGCGCGCCATTCAGTACCCGAAGCGCTGGTGCCAAATCGATACCCGCCACGTGTTCAAGGCCCGCCAGGCCGGGGGCGATATTGCAGCCACACTCATCGACAAGATGCGCGCCCAGCGCTTGCAGCATGCCGGCGCCGCCATCGTTGGTGGCGCTGCCGCCCAAACCAATATAGATAGTCTTTGCCCCCGCACGGACCGCGCGAAGTATGAGCTCGCCCACGCCATAGGTCGAAGCCGCAAGCGCCGCCGATTCCGTGCAGGGTGAATACCCAATACCCGCCGCCTCGGCCATCTCAATTACAGCCGAGTCGTGCTCGTCGTCAACCAGCATCCGGGCAGCCACGCGATCATCCAAGGGGCCTGCAACCTCACAGGTCGAGAGCTCGCCGCGCGCGCGGCGATGGCGTCGAGCGTTCCCTCGCCACCATCTGCCAGCGGCAAAGCGCCCAGCTCGGCATCGGACCACACACGGCACACGCCTTCGGCAACGGCCTTCTCCGCCTGCGCGCTCGAAACGCTGCCCTTAAAGGAATCGATCGCCAGCAGCACACGGCGGGGCCGGCGCTGCACGGGGCCATAGTTGAACGTCTCGCCGGCGAGATCTCCAACACCCGCAAGCGCCTCGGCGTGAGCCGCATGCGCCTCAAGGTTCAAACCGCAACCGACGCCGTCGACACCGCGCAGGCCAGCAAAATAGCTGCTCAGCACTTCACGGCACTCGCCTGCCAGCACGCCGGCGGTCACATTAAACCGATGGTTCAGGCGCGAATCGGCATTGAGGTCGTACAGCGAGCCCAGTGCACCCGCCTTGGCATCGGTCGCGCCATACACGCAACGCCCCACGCGCGCGTTAACCATAAGCCCCGCGCACATACAGCAGCTCGAGCGTCACGTAGACCGTGCAATCGGAAAGGCGCCAGCGCCCAAGCGCCTGAGCGGCGGCGCACAGGCCGAAAACTCGGCATGAGCCGAAGGATCCTGGTCGAGCTCGCGCCGATTGCGTGCTCTCGCGACGATCTCGCGTCGCGCACCACTACGGCTCCGATGGGCACCTCGCCCACCGCAGCGGCGGCGTGCGCCTCCGCCAGCGCCTCGCGCATGAACTTCTCATCGATTTCGGTGATCGTCATCGTTCGCCTTCCCTGTTGCAAATCCAAAACGATGCTATCATTACGACTCACGGAGAGATGGCAGAGCGGTTGAATGCGGCGGTCTTGAAACCGTTGAGCGCGAGAGCGTTCCGGGGTTCGAATCCCCTCTCTCCGCCACCTTAGTGATTCACCGGCGTCATGGTGCGCTCAAACAGCGCATCGACCACGTCGGTCATCTCGGGTCGACGCTCAAGATCGTGACCCGACTCCCACCAATTTGTGAACAGTCGAATAATGCCACCGGCGATAAACTCCGATGTCGTCTCGAGCGAAACGGGCGCCAGGGCATCTTCGGCAAGCGAGCTCATCACACGCTCGCGGATGGAACGCGCAATGCGGTCGCAAATCATGCCGGTCAGCATGCCCGACATGCTGCTGGCCAAAAGGTTATCCATGAGCTGCTCATGCGCCAGAATCATATTCATGGCATCGTCAAAGACTCATGGCGAAGCGCCCGTACGTCATCAAGCGGCTCCGCGTCCGCTGCATCGGTCCGGTTTTGCGGCAAGCCCGTCATAAGCTCATCGATATAGAAGGCAAAGTAATCGTTTTTATCGCGAAAATGCTTATAGAACGTCGTGCGGCGAATCAGGGCCCGGTCGCAAAGCATGGCAACCGTCAAATCCTCAAACCGATGCTCTTCCAAGAGCTCGGTAAAAGCATCGAACAGGGCACGATAGGTTTTCTTGATGCGAAGGTCCATGCATATCGCCATCCTCAAGGTGTAGACAGCATTCCTTAATTTGTCGCATATCTTACACCTGTACCACCCGTTCCATATTGGCGGCCCCTCCTTGGCGGAAACATAACGCTTACCGGAAAGTTCGGTATCGCCAAAGGTTGCGGGTATACTAGTAGCGTTACACCAACGCAGCCGGCGCAAAACGCCGCTGCCATTCGAAACGGAGACATCATGCTTCCCGTCATCATCGGTATCGTTGTTGTCGTTGTGATCGCCAGCGCCATCGCCGGCATCTACAACAACATGGTCACCAAGCGCAATCGCATCGATAATGCCTGGCAGAACATCGACACGCAGCTGCAGCGCCGCAACGACCTGATCCCTAACCTGGTCGAGACCGTCAAGGCTACGCCAAGCACGAGCAGGACACGCTCGCCGCCGTAGTCAACGCGCGCAACGCCGCCGTGAGCGCCACCACCCCCGAGGCCAAGATGGAAGCGGACAACGTGCTGACCGGTGCGCTGCGCCAGCTCTTTGCCGTCGCCGAGGCCTACCCCGACCTTAAGGCAAATACCAACTTTACGCAGCTCCAGTCCACGCTCGAGGACACCGAGAACAAGGTGAGCTACGCGCGCCAGAGCTACAACGATTGCGTGCTCAGCTACAACAACGCCATCCAGACGTTCCCGGCTGTTATCTTTGCCGGCATCTTCCAGTTTAAGGAGCGCCAGGGCTTCGAGGCCGCCGAGGCGCCCGCCAGGCACCAACCGTCAAGTTCTAGTGAGCCGTTGACGCATCCACAACCGTTTTTGCATAAACCGCCCCGTCGAATGCATACTTCGACGGGGCGGTTTCCTTTGTCGCGAAGGTCCCCCTCAAGGCGCCGTGCATTTTTGTGAGTATTCAGCATGCCCGACAGCTTCGAGCGCCACGATAAATGCCAAAGACCGCGAATATTCCTGCAAATCAAACGCTATCAGCCCATAGCCCCGCCCATCATTCGTAGAAACATCGATAAATCCCGATTTTCGCCCGAGGTCGGTATGCAAGGGCCTTCGATTGCAGAATACTCGCAAAAATGCACGTCGCCACCACCCCCCACATGGCTCGAAGCAAAACAAAAGCGCGGCCAAAAGGCCGCGTACCATCTTTAATTCAGATCTATATTGCCCGTAACGGCAGTACCGAGGTAACGCAGTCCCGAGGCAACCTACCTTTCCGGCGCACTCCGCAGGACGAAAGAACCTCCGCCGCACGAAGTGCGCAGCGAGGTTCTTTCATGTCCGAGACGCGCGAAGTAGGTTGCCCTCGGGCCGGACATACAAGGCAGCTTATGCGACGGTGTAAACCCAGTTGTGCTTATCCTCGACAGCACCGGACTGAATACCAGTCAGGGTCTCGCGAAGCTTCTTCATCACGGGGCCGATCTCGGTGCAGCCAGCCGGGAAGGTCACGGTCTCATCGGCACCGTAGACCTTGTTGTCGATCTCGCCCACCGGGAGATGACGGCAGCGGTGCCGCACAGGCCGCATTCCACAAAGGTGCCGGCCTTGACCTCGGCCCACTCGACGGGACGCTGGTCGACGGTCATGCCCAAATCCTCGGCAACCTGAACGAGCGAGCGACGGGTGATGGAGGGCAGGATGGAGTCGGTGTGCGACTGAGGAACGACGAGGGTGCCGTTCTCCTTCACGAACAGAACGTTCGCGCCACCGGTCTCCTCGACATAGGTGCGGGACTCGGAGTCGAGATACAGGTTCTCGGCATAACCCTCGCGATGGGCCTCCATCGTGGGCTTGAGGGACATGGCGTAGTTCAGGCCGGCCTTGATATTGCCGGTGCCGTGCGGTGCGGCGCGGTCGTACTCGGAAACGCGCAGCTTGACGGGCTTGAGGCCGCCCTTAAAGTACGGACCGACCGGGGTCACGAGAATGCGGAACGTGTACTCAGGAGCGGGAGCCACGCCGATCACGTCACCGGAGCCGATCATAAACGGACGCACGTACAGGGTCGCACCAGAACCGAAGGGCGGAACCCAAGCGGCGTTGGCAGAAACGACCTGCTTGACGGCCTCAACAAACTTATCCTTGGGGAACGGGGGCATCTCGAGGCGCTGGGCAGAGTTATACATGCGCTCGGCGTTCATGTCGGGACGGAAGCAGACGATGCTGCCGTCTCGGCGGTGTAGGCCTTCAGGCCCTCAAAGACCTCCTGGCAATAATGGAAGATGCCGCCGCACTCGGAGACATGCAAGGTGTGGTCGGTGGTCAGGCCGCCCTCGTCCCACTCGCCGTCCTTCCAATGAGCCTCGTAGCTGTAATCGGTCTTCATGTAGCCAAAGCCGAGGCTACCCCAATCGATATCCTTCTTCTCGACAGTCATATGTCGCTCCTTACATACACAGTTGCATACTCGCGAACTCGCACGCAAGGACCGAGGCCGACCGCGTCGCAACGTCGCACGCCCGGAGCGTAGAGCCGGACGGGACACGCGAACGGCATCAAAGCCAATGGCACGTCGATTCGCATGCACGAGATTGTACTCCGCACGCGCGTCGGATAAAACGTTTTTCTTTAACTAACTAAAGTATTTTCATTTGACCGAAACTAAAGAGGCCCGCCACCGTAAACGGTGACGGGCCTCAACGACACGATTTGTGCGCCGGCTCGAGCTATGCGTTCTTTTTGCCCAGCTTAGCCTTAACCAAGCCGACCACGGTCGGGATGATCGACACGGCGACAATGCCGATAATCAGCAGCTCAAAGTGCTCCTGCACAAAGGGAATGCCGCCAAAGAAGTAGCCCAGCAGCGTAAAGACCGTCGACCAGGTAATGCCGCCCAGCACGTTAAAGACAACGAAGTTGCGCCAATGCATGCCGCCCATGCCGGCGATAAAAGGCACAAAGGTGCGGATGAACGGGAAGAAGCGGCCGAGGAAGATGGCCAGATGGCCCCACTTATCCAGGAAATCCTCGGACTTTTTGATGCGCTCGGGCGTCATGGCCTTTGCCTTGCCCGAGGCGATGATCTTGCGGCCAAAGAAGTGGCCGATCATAAAGTTGCACTGATCGCCCAGGATGGCTGCGGCCCATGCGGTGGCCAGAAGCGCCACGATGTTAAAGCCGCCGTTGTGGGCAAAGAAGCCCGAGGCAAACAGCAGCGAGTCGCCGGGAAGGAACGGGAAGAACACCACGCCTGTCTCAATGAAGATGATCAGGAACACGCAGCCGTAGGCCATAAGCGGGCCGGCGGCGATCCAGCTGGCGATCGCAGCGCGCGGATCCTTAAGCAGCTCGGCAATGAAATTGATGAAACCCATGAAGTAAAACCTCTCAGTTGTGGGCGCGGATACGTCCAAGTTGACCAGTATACGGTTGCGGCGCGAGCACGGGCCAAACCCCTCAAAAGTCTTACTTCATTACCAGCAAGTTTGCATAACTGACACCTGTCGCGCAAAGCCGCCAAGATTGTTCTTCCTAATCCCTAGCGAATCGCTATACTTTATTGAATCGCATTGCCATGGCGCTAAGGAGGGCGGCCGGTGAGCTTTATCAATACCATTCGCGAGGACATCAAGACCGTCCAGGCGCAGGACCCCGCCGCACAAAGCGGCCTGGTCATCTTCCTTTCCTATCCTGGCCTGCACGCCAAGTGGAACCACGTGCCCGAGCACTGGCTCTGGGAGCACGGTCATCGCTCGCTCGCCCGTGTGCTCTCGCAAATCACCCGCCACATCACCGGCGTCGAGATTCATCCCGCCGCACAAATCGGCAAGCATTTCTTTATCGACCACGCCATGGGCGTCGTCATCGGCGAAACCACCGTCGTGGGCGACAACTGCGTGCTCTACCAGGGCGTTACGCTCGGCGGCACCGGCAACGAGACCGGCAAGCGCCACCCCACCCTGGGCAACAACGTCACCGTGGGCACGGGCGCCAAGGTGCTCGGCAACATTCGCATCGGCAACAACGTCAAGATCGGCGGCAACTCGGTCGTCGTCAAGGACGTGCCCGACAACTGCACCGTCGTGGGTGTGCCTGGACGCATCATCAAGCGCAACGGCTGCCGCGTGTTCGAGGAGAGCTTCGACGCCAAGCAGCATCGCGAGTACATGCCCGACGATGCCGCCGAGCAGAGCGCCCTCAACCGTCAGGGCATCACCGAAAACGCCCGTCGCGTCAAGGAACTCGAGCAAGAGGTGGCCGAGCTCAAAGCCCTCGTCGCCAAGCTCGTGGACGAGCGCTAAGGCCGCGGGCAGCCGCCACAGCATGAACGCCAACACAAAAGGCGCGCTGGGGAATCCGCCCCCGGCGCGCCTTCTTTTCGATGTGGCATGCGGGACTGCCCCTTTGTCACCTTATGCGAACTGGCTTAGGTAGAGGTCGGCGTAAGCGCCCTCGCAGCCAGCAGCTCCTTGTGCGTACCCTGCTCGATGATATTGCCGTGGTCCATGACCAGGATGAGGTCGGCATCGACGATCGTCGACAGACGGTGCGCGATCACAAAGCTCGTGCGCCCGCGCATGAGCGCGTCCATAGCACGGCCGATGGCGAGCTCGGTGCGCGTGTCCACACTCGACGTCGCCTCGTCCAGGATGAGGATCGCCGGGTTGTTGAGCAGCACACGCGCGATGGTCAGCAGCTGACGTTGGCCCTGGCTGATGCTCTCGGCATCGTTAGCCACACGCGTGTCGTAACCCTGCGGCATAGTGCGCACAAAGAAGTCGACCTGAGCGGCACGTGCGGCCGCGACAATCTCCTCGCGCGTCGCCTCGGGACAGCCATAGGCGATGTTCTCGCAATGGTGCCATCGAACAGCCAGGCGTCCTGCAACACCATGCCAAACTGCTGGCGCAGCTCGCCGCGGTCCATGCGGCTCGTGTCCACACCGTCGAGGGTAATGCGGCCACCGTCGATCTCGTAGAAGCGCATGAGCAGATTGATGAGCGTGGTCTTACCCGCACCCGTGGTTCCCACCACCGCGATCTTTTGGCCCGGCTCGGCGGTAAACGACACGTCGCGCATGAGCGGCTTGTCGGGCGCATAGCCAAAACGCACGTGTTCAAAGGCAATACGGCCCTCCACCTTGCCCGGCAGCTTGGCGGCGGCCGCCGGCAACGGATCGGCTTCCATCTCGGGCTCATCGAGCAGGTCGAACACGCGCTCCGCACTCGCCAGCGCGCTCTGCAGCGAGTTGAAAGTGAATGACAGCTGCGTCATGGGCTCGGATGCCTCGTAGATAAACTGGAAGAACGCCTGGAACACGCCGACGGTCATGTGGCCAGCAACCAGCATGCTGCAGCCCACCAGCGCAATCACGATCTGCGCCAGGCGGCCGATAAAGCGCACCGCGGGGCCGACGGCGTTAATCATGAAGTCGGCCTTGGTGCTCACGCGCGCCAGCTCCTTCGAAGCCTCGTGCACCTCGGCAGAACTCTGGCGCTCACGGTTGAACGCACGAATCACCAGACGGCCCGAGTAGCCTTCCTCGACCGCGCTCGTAATCTTGGACACCCACTCCTGGCGCTCGCCCGTCACATCGTGCGTGCGGCGCGAAACGACCTTCGTCACCAGCAGCGAAAGCGCCGTAAAGAACAAAAAGACAAGCGTGAGCGGCACGCTAAACACGAACATCACGCTCACGGCGCCCACCACGGTACCGATCGACACCAGAAGCTGCAGCAAGCCGCGCTGCATGCTCTCAGACATCTTGTCTAAGTCGTTGGTCGCACGGCTAACGACCTCGCCGGGACGATGCGCATCAAAGAAGGCAAGCGGCAGACGGTTGAGCTTTTGAGCGATGCGGTTACGCAGGTGCAGGTTAAGGCGTTCGGCCACGCTCGACATCAAAAAGCTCTGGAGCGCGTAGAACGAGGCAGCGGCCGTCCAGATCATAAAGTAGATGAAGATGGTCCTGCCGCAGTTCTCCCAGGTGATGTTGAAGGTGGTGTCGTTGGCAAACGCCACCTGAATGTGGCCCCACAGCTCATCGATCACGCGGGCGCTATATGCCGGCGCAGCGGTGTTAAAGATGGCATAGAACACGATGCTCGCGAACACGATATAGAAGCGCCAATGGTCACCGGCAGCCTCGCTCCACAGGCGGCGCACCGTCGCCCAGGTGTCGCGGGGTTTCTCGTCCTCGTCCTCGTCGTCCACATCGCGCATGCGCTCTGCCTCAGCGCGGGCGCGCTCGTCCTCGGCGCGTTCGTTTCCTCGTAGAGCGCTTGGCGGCGAGCCTCGCGCTCGGCTGCAGCTTGGCGGCCTCGTCCAGCTCGGGTGCTACGGCAGCCGTTTCCTCAACCAGTCCCGCGGCAACGGCGTCATCAACGCTGGCCTGCTTCCTGAGCTCCTCGGTCATGCTACTCACCTCCCTTCATCTGCGATTCCGCGATGGCGCGGTACACCTCGCAGGTTTCCATAAGCTCGCCATGCGTGCCCAAGCCCACAACCTCGCCGTCCTTGAGCACGACGATCTGGTCGGCGTGCAAGATCGTCGAGATGCGCTGGGCGATGATGAGCACCGCGGCATCGCGCGTCTCGTCCTGCAGCGCATGGCGCAGTGCCGCATCGGTCTTAAAGTCCAGGGCCGAAAAACTGTCATCGAAGATATACAGATCGGCATGCTTCATGAGCGCACGGGCGATTGCCAAACGCTGGCGCTGACCGCCCGAAAAGTTCGTGCCGCCCTGGGATACCGGCGTATCGAGCCCCTGCGGCTGATCGAGCACAAAGGTGCTCTGGGCAACCTGGAGCGCATGAAGCATGTCGGCCTCAGTTGCGTCTTCATTGCCAAAGCGCAGATTGCTTGCCACGGTGCCCGAGAACAGCCATGCCTTTTGCGGCACATAGGCAATGCGCCCGCGTATCTCGCCTTGCGAAAGCTCGCGCAGGTCGACGCCGTCTAGGCGAATGGCGCCCTTGGTGGCATCGTGGAAGCGCAGCAGGAGCTTGGCACCGTCGATTTGCCCGAGCCCGTCGAGCCGACGATCGCGGTCGTCTGACCGCGACGACAGGTAAAGCTCAGATTGCACAGCGTGTCCTCGTCGGCGTCGTCAAAACGAAACGACATATGATCGAACACGGCGACCGCGTCGGCTCCGTCTGCGGACTCAGGCGCCCCGTCGCCCAGCGTAGCCTTGCCGTCCACGATGCTCGGCTCGATTTCGAGCACCTGCTGCGCACGGTTGAGGCACGCCGCGGCGCGCGGAAGCGTCAGAATCACCATCTGCGCCATCATCACAAAGAAAAGAATCAGGATCGCGTATTCCAACACGGCCGAAATGCTGCCGATTTGCATGGCGTGGACGCCCACGCGGTTGCCGCCCACCCACAGCACCGCCACCTCGGCGATGTTCATCAAAAAGAAGCTGGAGCTGTCGAGGCCCACAAACAGGTGGTTGACCTTGATGGCGTTGGCCGCGTAATCGCTAAACACCTCGTCCAGGCGCTGCTCCTCGTGGCGCTCCTTGTTAAATGCGCGGATGACGCGCACGCCCACGATGTTCTCGCGCAGCACCACGTTCATGCGGTCGATAAAGCTCTGCAGGCGCATAAAAATCGGCGCGGCGTTAGCACCGTAAAGACCGCCGCCACCAGCACGATCGCAACCACCACGCCCAGCAGCGTGCCCATGGCGGGATCGATGAACCAAGCAAAAATGATGCCTGCCACGGCCAAGAATGGCACCGGCAACACCAGCTGAATCGTCTGAAGGACAGCTTGCTGAATCACGTTGATGTCGTTGAGCGAGCGTGTGATCATCGAACCCGTGCCAAAGCGCTCAAAGTCGCTGGCGGACAGCTCGAGCGACTTGTCGTACACGGCATTGCGGATATCGCAGGCCACGTTGGCGGCCAGGCGCGCCGAAAGATAGCAGCCCAGCACCGTGCCGCCGCTGGCCATGCCGGTCGCGATAAGCATGTACAGGCCGTTACGTAAAATATAGTCGACATCGCCCGTGGTAATACCGGTGTTGACCATGTTCGCCAGCATCGTGGGAACCAACAGCGTACCGACGTTATCTATCAGCACCGCAAACAGCGTCACCGCAATCAGACCGCGGTACGGCCTCATAAACCTCATTAAGAGTCGCATGTGTCCCCCTCGCCCTTATCGTCAGCCTTGTTCTCGGCGGCCACTTGCCGTTTAAATGCCTCGCACTCTTCGTTCAGAACATGGGAGAATTTACCGACCAGGCGCATGATCTCGCGCTGTTCCCACGGCTCGAGCGCTTCGAATGCCTGTTGCTCGGCTTTTTGCGCCGGTAACGCGTAGCGCTTGGCAAACCGCACGCCTTCTTCGGTCAATCGCACAACCTTGTTCTTACGACTGCCTCGGCAAACTCCAACGTCGCAAGCCCTCGCGCCCTAAGCGTCTTGATCGCCGAATTGATGGTCTGTTTGCTGTAGAACCATTCACTCGTCAGCCGACTCACGGCAACGCTTCCGCCCGCTGCACTCGTGTCGACGAGCATCCAGTAGGCGCAGTCCGAAAGACCGCAGGTACGCGCGAACTCCGAATAGATACGGTCAAGCCCGTTAAGCATCCGTCGAAATCGACCAGGCTAACTGCACTATTCATCTCTCCCACCATTCGATAGTCCGAGTTTTGACCAATTTATATCTCTACATTAGTCCGAGTTTTGACTATCGTCAATACGCTCGTTGTTTATGGTCGGCTCTACATAAGCATATCGACAAAAGACCGCCGGCGCGGGGGCGGCGCCGGCGGTCACGCGAGAATAGCGATGTATTTGCCCGTTAGGCAGCGACGGCCTCGTAGACCGTTGCGCCCGCAAAGCTGTCGTGCAGGCTCTTGCCGCAGATCCAAGGTAGCTCGACGACCTCGCAGACCGTGTTGACCAGCTCGGAGCAATCAGTAAAGTGGCCCTTATCGTTGAGGGTCTCGCAATCCTGAACACGCCAATAGCCATCGGTGTGCGTGATGTAGTACTCGTGATCGTTGATCGACACGAAAGCGCGCGTCTTGGAACGCAGCAGCTTCAGAAATCCTTCGAAGTCAGTCTCGACGACATCTCCAGCCTGGAACATGATAGTTACCTCCTGGCCCAGCGCCACCACAGCGCATTGATTAACGTTGGTACCCCTTTAGTAAAACCTTTATCAATTGATATGCGCCCCTGTTTTAGGCAAGTGGTAAAAAACCGCAGGGTAGACGGGATAAAACGTTTAACCATCTCATCAGTTTCTCACATTCTTGCCGCAGTTTTATGCAAGCCGACTTTTCCGATTGGTGGCTATTGCTGTTTGGGCCCTCTGCGCGATTACGGCTACGGCACGACGGGTAAGAACGGAGCATCTGCAACGTCATCGCTAGGAGAACCCATGGAGACCATCGAAGCGCTCATCCATCGCCGTAGCTGCCGCAACTACAGCGATCGCCCCGTCGAGGCAGAAAAGCTCGCACGCATTATCGAGGCAGGCCAGTACGCGCCGAGCGGCATGGGGCGTCAGCCGGTCACGTTCGTCGCCGTCACCGACCCCGCGACCGTCGAGCGTCTCTCGCAACTCAATGCGCAAGTCATGGGCAGCAACGGCGATCCCTTCTACGGTGCCAAAACCGTTGTGGTGGTACTGGTCGACCGCAGCGTGCCCACGCATCTGGAAGACGGTTCGCTTGCCATGGGCAACCTGCTCAATGCTGCCTATGCGCTGGGTGTTGATTCGTGCTGGATTCATCGCGCCCACGAGGTTTTCGATTCGCCCGAGGCCTGGAGCTGCTGGCCAGCTGGGGCCTGCCCGCCGACGGAAGCCTGCGCGGTGTTGGCAACTGCATTCTGGGCTACGCCGAGGACGCACTCCCCAAGGCCAAGCCTCGCCGCGACAACGTGGTGTATGTTCCGCCGTTCTAACGAACGGCGGACCCGTTGACGCTGCGCGAGCCGCATTAACGCCAATCTGACGTTCAATTTCGAGGGCGCGACCAAAAGGTCAGCGCCCTCTCATTTCACGTCACCTTGGCGCAAATGCGGCCCGCTCGCTGTTGGTGCCTGACATCGAGTGAGCCACTGTCTTGGGCAGCTAAAAGGCCCCGTCCCATATTTGCTGCCCCACTCGCAACTTATCTTGCCGATGGAGTTGTCGTCGTTTCGTTCGTGTGAGTCGTTTTGGCGCCGTCGCTTGTTCGTCCTCGTCCTTTTGAGCATCGGCAATGGTGGCAGCAGCTGCGACCATACCGCGCTGGGGCGCCACACCCGTCTGGTCTTGTGCGCCTTCAACAAGCTCCGTGCCAGCATGCGCAAGTTCAGGCGATTTGAAAATCGCGCCCAGACTCGCGCCGTCGCCGGCATATCCGAGCGCCGCGAGCGCGATGACGATTATCGCGGCAACGACCACGATCGGCACGTAACGATGCCAGCCTGCAGGATTGAGGCCGCTACGGCGGGCAGCACCGCGGCTGATGTAGCCAAGCGTTCCATCGTGCTTGAGCTTTGAGCCCACCACGCGCCTTCGTCCCCACAACGAGGACTCGGCCTGCATGGCCAAGCGAGCGCTTGCCGAAGGATAGCCATATTTTGTGCGCTTGAACGAGCCGTCGAACCCCGAGGCGCTTTTGCCCCACGTCCGCGAAGTCGTACGCCGGCCGACCGGCGCCGCACTTCGCTTTGTTCGGTTCGTTTTTGAAGTCTCCGCCATACTCCCCCGCACGCCGTAACACAATCGAAACAATGCTTCTTTGGACTGTATCACACGCGCCGCACGCGGTCACGGCGCCTCGCTCAGCGGTCGTTGTCCTTCAGCAGGCGCCATAAGTCGTGCGGCTTATACCGAGCACCTCTGCCGCACGTGTCCTGTTGCCGTGAAGGTGCTGCAGGACCAACCGTGCGACATCGCGCTCGGTATCGGCCAGGGGACGCAAGATGTACAAATCGCTTTCGAGCGCCGGGGCGCCAAAGGTCGCGGTCTTGATAACGTCCTCCTGGGCAAGCACCTCTTTCGCCACGGCACGCTCCACCGTACCCGCCCCCACTAATATATAGAGTCGTTCAGAGACTTCACGCAGCTGCAGGTAATTGCGGGGCCAACGGTACGCATCGAGCGTCTCTGCCGCGGCGGCGGACAACATGGGGGCACCCGTCTTAAACATATCTGCCAGATACCCCAGATAGCGCGCAACCTTTTCCGACGCGCCGCCCTGCTCGGCAATCGCCGGCGCCACACTCACTGCACAGGCCAGACGCTCGGTTACAAAAGCAGCCTGATCGCTTTCGCCGCCGCCCGGCATATCGTTTGCCGTCAACACCACATGGCAACGAGTTGCGAGCACCGTGTCGATCATTGCGGACACGAGCTCGCGCAGACGTTGGGGGCCAACAGCATGCCAGCCGCCCATGCAAAGTGTCAGCCCCGTTTGGAATAGCGGCGATTCGGAACTTTTGAGCAGATGGCGCCAGCCGCGATCCGTAAGCTCATCGAGCGCAACGGACACAAAGGGCTGATCGGCATAGGGTCCATCCAGGTACAGGCGTTTTGCAATCTGATCCTGCCCCGCGCCCAGCTCGCCCTCGAGCATAAGGGGCACCCACGCGCATAGCTCCCACGTACGGGGCAGCGACCGCCGCCGCATCTTCGACGATGCCGTACGTGCTCGACGCGTAGCGAGCCTCGACTTCGTCGGCATTGAGCCACTCGATGCCCGCATGCGTCGCAGCGGCGCGCACCTCATGCGCCACGACCACCCAAAGCGCTCCGCGCTCCTTGGCCGTCGGGCGCACCGTCAAGCTCAACCGCACGCCCTCGTGGCCCATCACCAGGCGCGCCCCATCGCCCACGCGAGCGAGACGCTCGGAAACAAAAGCGGCGATATCCTGCTCGAGTGCCGCGTCACTCATAGTCGAGATCACAACGCCACCGCGCTCGTCGACTGCCAGCGCCGATACTCCGGCTGCGGACAATGCCTCAATCAGAATCTGCAGCTTGGCATCGCTATCCATGATTTGCCCCTGTCCGCGGCGACGTGCAACCGCCGACGGTCGCACGACCGAATGTTTCAAAATTGAACGATATTACTCACCAAACACTATAGGGCAAAGTCGCGTCCTGCGAGTATATGAATTGCCCCGCATCGCCATCCTGGCGGGGCGATAAGAGCTCTTCGGGACCTATCAACCTGCGGACAAGCCATACCCGCAAGAGCTCCTATCGCTCCACCGCAGGTATGCGCTCGCCAGCACGCAACACGCAAATCAGCTACTTCTCTACCAGATTCCCAGCACGTGCTGCATTCCCAAACTCATGCATGCAATGCCAATCCAGCAGCAAAAGCCCAACGCGATGGGTTTGCCGCCCTTTTTGACCAGCTCGACGATATCGGTATTAAAGCCAATAGCCGCCATGGCCATCACGATAAAGAACTTCGACAGCTCCTTGATGGGCGCCGTAATGGACGCAGGAAGCTGAAGCACCGTGGTGATCACGCTCGCCAGCACAAAGAACAACACAAACATGGGAAACGCACGTTTAAGCGAGAACGTGCTTTTGGCGTCGCCGCCGGCCTTGCGCGCCAGATGCATCTGTCAGCATGCGAGAGCCAATGTAATGGGAATAATGGCCAGCGTCCTGGTGAGCTTAACCACTGTGGCGCTTTCGAGCACATTGGCGCCGGGATGCATGCTATCCCAGGCGCTCGCCGCAGCCGTTACCGACGAGGTGTCGTTGATGGCGGTGCCGGCAAACAGGCCAAAGCCCTCGTTGGTCAGCCCGAGCATGCCGCCGAGCGTCGGAAACACGAGCGCCGCGATAACGTTAAACAGGAAGATGACCGAAATGGCTTGGGCAATCTCGCGATCGTCGCATCGATGACGGGCGCGGTCGCAGCGATGGCCGAACCGCCGCAAATCGACGAGCCCACACCCACAAGCGTCGCAATCTTGCCCGGCACGTTCATAACGCGGCAGAGCACGACGGCGATGACAAGCGAGGTCGAGATCGTCGCCACGATAATCGGCAGCGACTGGCGCCCTTGGACAGAATCTGGGAGAGTTCATGCCAAAGCCAAGCAGGATAACCGCGTACTGCAAGACTTTTTTAGACGTATAGGTGACACCGGCGGCGAGCTGTTCGCGACGATTCTTGGGAAAGACGAGCGCCAGGACCATGCCAAAGAGAATGGCAAATACCGGACCGCCGACCACCTCAATTTGTTTGCCGAGCAACGTCGCGGGAATGGCGATGATCAGGCAGAACAAGACGCCTTTCCAGCGCTCGCGTACGATATTCGCCAGTTGCATATGAGATTCCTTCTTTCTATTTCACGTTGCGACGGCTTATGATACGGCAATGTTGAGCACAGCCCTGCGCAAATACAGACTAAGATGCCGCAATAGTTCTCGGGCAACAGCCGAATTACCCACCGCGGAGAGCTGGTTCGCGGCATAATAAACAACTGACATATGAGTTTGATAGAACAGTTGCGAGGCGCTATGGAAGAATCGATGCACGTCGGCGAGCAGGAAACGAGCTACAGGACCAGTCCTACCACACCATTCGACGCAAAATCGTCTACCTGGACTACAAGCCGGGCGAAAAGCTAGGCGTCAAGCAGCTTTGCGAGACCTGGATATGGGGCGCACCCCTGTGCGCGAGGCACTGGTGCGTCTGGCGCAAGAGAGCCTGGTGCGCACCGTGCCCCAAAGCGGCACCTATGTCTCGCCCATCAACCTCACCTTTGCCGAGAGCGCCTGCTACATTCGCGAACACCTGGAAAAACAGGTGATTGTGGAGTGCTGCGCCCGTGCCACCTCGGCAGGCATCGAGCAGCTCGACCGAGCCATCGCGCTGCAGGAAAAGGCCATGGCCGAAGAGGATCGCATCGGATTCTTTTTAAGCGACAACCTCATGCACCGCATGATCTTTAGCATCGCGTGCCGCAGCACCGTGTGGTCGTGGCTCGAGGCGACCAATGCCGACCTGGAGCGCTTCCGCTGGCTGCGCGCCGCCACGCAGAGGCTCGACAATCAGGAGATTGTTAACGAGCACAAGCAAATCCGCCGCGCCATCGCCGGCCGCGACCCCATCGAGGCGAGCTTTTGGTCAGCAAGCACCTGCATATGATGTTCCGCAACCAGACCGAGTCCTGGACCAATATCCCAAGTATTTCGAGACCAGCAAGCTCCGCTAACCTGCCAAAAAGGGACAGGTTTATTTCGGCAGGTTTTATCTGGGCAAATGCAACAAGGCCCGACTCCGCCACAACGGAGCCGGGCCTTGTTGTTGGCGCGTTTCGACAACAGAGCACTCGATGTCAGTCGTCAACAGTGAGCGAGCCGCATTTGCGCCAAGGTGACGTGAAATGAGAGGGCGCTGACCTTCTGGTCGCGCCCTCGAAATTGAACGTCAGATTGGCGTGAATGCGGCTCGCGCAGCGTCGACCGGTCCGCGTTCGGCAGAACGGCGGAACAACAATTACTCGACAGTAACGCTTTTCGCCAGGTTACGAGGCTGGTCAACGTCGCAACCGCGCAGGATGGCCACCTCGCGGGCGAGCAGCTGCAGCGGAACGCTCGCGTGATGGGCTGAACACGTCACAGACGGACGGCACGCGAATGATGCAGTCGGCAATCTTGTTGATTTCCTCGTCGCCCTCGGTAGCAACGACGATGACCTTGGCGCCGCGAGCCTTGCACTCCATGAGGTTCGACACCGTCTTATCGTATGTTGCGCTCTTGGTTGCCACCGCGATGACAGGGAAACCCGGATCGATCAGCGCGATGGGGCCGTGCTTCATCTCGCCGGCGGCATATGCCTCGGCATGCAGGTAGCTGACCTCCTTGAGCTTAAGCGCGCCCTCATAAGAAATGGCGGCGCCCATGCCGCGACCCACAAACAGCGCGGACTGCGCGTCCTTGCACACAAGCGCGGCCTCGTGCACGGCCTCGGTCTGCGTATCCAGGATCCACTGGATCTGCTCGGCCGTATCGGAAAGCTCGCGGAACAGCATGCGCGTCTGCTTGGTGGTCAAGCGGTACTTGACCTGCGCCAGCAGCAAGGCCAAAAGCGTGAGGCTCACGACCTGACCGATGAAGCTCTTAGTCGAGGCGACTGCAATCTCCTTGTTGGCCTTGGTGTAGATGACGCCGTCGCTTTCGCGCGCCACCGGGCTGCCCACCACGTTGGTGATGCCAAAGACCTTGGCGCCCTTGATGCGCGCATCGCGAATGGCGGCAAGGGTGTCGGCCGTCTCGCCCGATTGGGACACGGCCACGACGAGCGTCGTCGGCGTGATGATGGGGTTGCGGTAGCGGAACTCGCTAGCCGCCTCAACCTCGGTAGGAATACGAGCCCAGCCCTCAATAAGGTTCTTGGCGATGAGTCCGGCGTGGTAGCTGGTGCCGCAGGCAATCACATATACGCGGTCGATATCGTTGAGTTCCTCGAGCGAAAGGCCCAACTCGTCGATATCGAGCTCACCGGCAGGGGTCATGCGGCCCACCAGCGTGTCGCGCACCACGCGCGGCTGCTCGTGAATCTCCTTGAGCATAAAGTCGGGATAACCGCCCTTTTCGGCCATGTCCAGGTCCCAGTCGATATGGGTGATCTTGGGCTCAATCACATTGCCGGCCTCGTCGGTATACTCGACGCCTGCGGGCGTGAGCTTGGCAAACTGACCATCTTCGAGCACCACGACATCGCGGGTGGCATCGATAAGCGCGATCACATCGGAGGCAACGTAGGAGCCGGTCTCGCCCACGCCGACCACAATCGGGGAGTCCTTGCGGGCAACGGCGATCACGCCAGGTTCGTCGGCGCACACGGCGGCCAGGCCATAGGCGCCACCACGTGGGTGCAGGCCTCGCGCACGGAAGCCATCAGGTCGCGCGTCTCGGCATAGGCCTCTTCGATCAAGTGCGCGAAAACTTCGGTATCGGTCTCGCTCTTAAAGTGATGGCCGCGGCCCTCCAGCTCTTCGCGCAGCTCGGCGAAGTTCTCGATGATGCCGTTGTGGACGATGGCGATGCGACCATCGCAGCTGGTGTGGGGATGGGCGTTGACAACGGAAGGCTTGCCGTGAGTGGCCCAGCGGGTATGGCCGATACCGCAGGTAGCGTCGCTGTCGATATTGGAAAGCTCGCTCTCCAGGCCCGCAACCTTACCCACGCGGCGGATGACGTCGAGGTGAGCCGCGGCGCCCTCGCCCACCTCGAGCGCGACGCCCGAGGAGTCATAACCGCGATATTCCATACGCTTAAGGCCCGTGACCAGAATGTTCTTTGCAATATCAGAGCCGGTGTAGCCGACAATTCCGCACATAGGATAAATCCCTTCGCTCGCGTGACTGCAAAACGCCCACGCACGACGGGCGCTGAGACGTATAACGTCCGAGTATTGTACTCACACAAACGCAAGCTGATATACCAGAAGTGGTATCTTAAACTGGATACCACTCGATGCACACACCCTACCACCACAACGGTAACAGGCACCTTTGCTGTGGTTGGCACTCCCCTAGGGACGCAGGCGGCGTTCGAGCCGATTGCCCAGGGCCGTGAGTGCCATAACAATGACGTAGTAGACCACGGCCACCACTAAAAACGGTTCAAAGGCTCGATAGGTGAGCGCCTGCACGCTCTGGGCGGCGCGCATCATATCCATCAGGCCGATGGTTGCCACCAGCGAGGAGCTCTTGAGGACCGTGATCACTTCGTTGACCAGAGCAGGGGCAATCGAGCGCATCGCCTGCGGAACGATGATCTTGCGCATCATGGGAACATAGCGAAGCCCGATGGCCCGAGCGGCATCGTACTGCCCCCGGTCAACGCCCTCGATACCACCGCGCACCGTCTCGGACACCGTCGCTGAGCCGTTGAGCCCCAGCGTAATGGCACCGGCGGCAAACATCGAAATTTTGAAGCCCGTGAGCTGCGGCGTCGCAAAGTACGCCAAAAAAAGCAACACGATGAGCGGCACGCCGCGAAAGATAGAGGTGTAGAAGTTGAGCACCGCACGCAATGGGCGACAGGGCAAAACCTTGAGCACGGCAATGAGAAAGCCCAGGACGAGTGCTAGGGCCAGCGCGGCGGCCGTCACCTGACAGGTCACGACCAGGCCGCTCATAAACATCGGTATATATGGTTCTAGCAGTTCAAACTTCATCAGCATGCCCTTGGCGCGCGCCTCACCGGCTCGCTATTTTCCGGCAACCGTCGACGTACCGGAAGCGGAATAGTCGCCGTTCCACATGAAGTCGGCGCCCACATACTGCTTGATGCAGTCATCGATGGTGCCGTCCTCGAGCATCTCGCCGATGCATTCGTCAAGCGCCGCGACAAATCCGGCACCCTTCTTGGCCATCAGGCGGTACACGCCCACGTGATCGCTCGTCTCGGAGCGATCGAGCAGGCCCAGCACCAGGCCCTCATTCGCATCGCGCATGGACTGGCCCTCGGCGCCGTCACACAGGTAGGCATCGATGCGCCCGGCGAGCACCTCTTGCAGGCACTGGTCGCCACCGTCGTACGTGTGAATATCAGCATCGGGCATGACCTTGGCGATGAACTTGTTCTGCACGGTACCGGTGGTGCAGGCGATAGACTTGCCGACGAGGTCCTCAACGCGCTTGACGGGATCGCCGCCGAGCGTGAGAACGCCCACAAGCGGCTGATAGTAGCCGCGCGTGAAGTCGTAGGTCTGCTCGCGCTCTTCGTTGGAGCTCATCGCCATGGTAAAGGCTTGTCATCGCTCTGCACCGATGCAAGCGTGGCGGCAAAGTCCTGCGGCTCAAAGTCGTAAGAAAAGCCCAGGCGCGAGACCATCTCTCGGCAATGGCGATATCCAGGCCGACAACCTTCTGCTTGCCGTCCGACTGCGTCTCCAGATAGCGATAGGGCGCAAAGGCATCGTCGCCCACAAAGGTGAGCTTGGCGCCCTTGATATCGTCGCCCGCAACCGCGGCAGAACCGGCGGCAGAGCCCTTGTCAGCGCCACTGCCAGCGCAACCGCTCGCCGCAACCATTGCAGCACCGGCGATCAAACCCAGGAAATCACGACGAGAAACAGCGCGAGTCATACCAAAGCCTTTCAATCTACGATCAAAACGGCTTCTATTGTAGACACTCCACTGTTTAACGCGCAGCCCAGCCGCGCCAAAACCACCACAAAGGGGGACAGGCACCTTTGTGTGGTCTGGACTCCGGTGTTTGCCCAGATAAACCTGCCAAAATAAACCTGCCCCTAATTGGTGGGTTTTGACACCCTGGGAACGGGCGATGCTACAATCTGACTCGTACTTGAAACGCATCAAAGGGGCCGCTATGGCAAAGGTAAAAATCAGCGACGTCGCGCGCGAGGCAGGAGTCTCGCTGGGCACGGTATCCAACGCGCTCAACCACCCCGAAAAGCTGCGCCCCGAGACCCTCAAGCTCATCAACGAGACCATCAATCGCCTTGGCTACCTGCCCAACCAAAGCGCTCGTCAGCTCGCGGGCGGCGCCACCAAGTCCTTTGGCCTGGTCCTCCCCCGTCTCGACCATGGCTTCTCGCTCCAAATTGCCAGCGGCGCCCATAACGAGGCCCGCAAGCACGGCTATGACCTGCTCATCGCCAACGCCGATAACGACGACATCCTCGAGGACCACTACCTGCGCTATTTTATGGGCACGCAGATGTCCGGCGTCATGGTCCAGCCCATGGCGTCCCCCGACTGGCACCCCGCCATGACCAAGATGCCCGTGCCGATCGTCCATCTGGACATCCACTGTTCCGAGCCAGGTTACTACGTGGCCGCCGACAACGAGGCACAGGGACGCATTATCGCCGAGCTTGCCATCGCCCGCGGCGCACACCATATCACCGTTGTGGGCAGAGCGGCATTTATGCAGCTCACCCTGCGCGTGCTTGGCATTCACAAGGCCCTCGCCCTGCATCCCGATATCAAAATTGAGGTCATTGACGCCGGAGAATGGAATACCGCTGCCGATGGTTACAGCATCGGCGCTCAGATTGCCGAGCGCTCTACCGGCGAGCGTCCCGATTTTGTCATCGGCCTTACCGATGTATTGGCCTCGGGCGTTATCTCGGCGTTGACCGACAAAGGCATCTCCGTCCCCGAGCAGCTTCGTGTGGCCGGCTGCGACGGCAACCCGCTTGCATGGAGCGGGTCGGTCCCCCTCACCACGGTGGCACCCCCGGGCTACGAGATTGGCCGCAAGGGTGTCCAGCTGCTCATGGAGCAAATCGAGAACAAGGCGCCGGCAAAAACCAAGCACATCCGCATTGGTTCCGCAGCGCGAACCGTTACTGCGGTCACAGCCGCCGAGGACATCAACCGTCAGGAACTCGTGCGGCCGTTCCTCTTGGAGCGCGCCAGTACCCAGGCGAGCAGCCAAGCCGAAGCCACCGCCATCAACCTCGGTGCGTATCTATAGCACGTCAGCCAGTATGCCAAAACGCCACTTAAGCAAAAGAGGGCCGACTATTGCCGAACCTCTTTTGCTTAAGCGCAAAGTCAACCGATTGTTCGTTTCAGCTCCGCAATTGTCTAGCGCACGGCCTTGACCGCCGCCGTAAGGTCGAACAACGTATCGAGCACGGCCTCGCAGCCATCCACCACGTCCTGCGGCAGCGGCACGATATCGGGGACGGCAAAGACGTGGCAGCCGGCCGTAATACCCGAGACGCAGCCGTTGCGCGAATCCTCGACCACGGCACATTCCTCGGGAGCAAAGCCCGCACGCTCACAGGCGAGCAGATACATCTCGGGGTCGGGCTTGCCGTGCACGACGTCCTCGCCGCAGGTCACCGTCTCAAACTTGTCAAAAAGACCGACCATCTTAAGGTTGCGCTCGGCCGTAGCGAGGCGCGACGACGTCGCAAGGCCCACGTGATAGCCCGCAGCCAGCAGCTCGTCTAGGCACTCGGCGGCACCGGCCTTAAGCTCCAGTTCGGTCTTGACCATCTCGTCGCGAATCTCCTTGTGGCGGACATAGACCGCTCGGTGGTTTCGTGGCTGCCGTAATGCTTATCAAGGATGTCCATGACATCGGGCAGCGTGCGACCGATAACTGATGGATCAGCGCTTCATCAATCGCGACCCCCAGCTCGGCAGCGCCCGCCTTCCATGCCTTGATGCCCAAACGCTCGGTATCGACCAGCGTTCCGTCCATGTCAAAAATAACAGCCTTGATCATATCGATCCCCTCACCGGATTGCATTACTGCCACTCTAGCGCACTTTACAAACTTGTATATAACGTATATAGCATATTGCACTTTCGTTACATAAGCGGAAGTCTTATGACAGGCAGCCCGGTAGGATTATAGTTTTCGACCGAGTACTCAATGGTAAGGATCGTTTCATGCTTTCAGACACTACTGCACCTGCAGAGGAGCTTCAGGACAAACTCACGACGCTCGAGCAGCTGCTTTTGGCATACGGGCGCGTGGCTATCGGGTTTTCCGGCGGCGTTGACAGCAGCTTTTTGGCCGCCGTATGCGCCCGCGTCATGCCTACCAATACCCTCCTCGTCCATCTCACCACGCCGCTCATCGGCACGCCCGAGCAGGCTTCGTTTGAGCAGTCCGTTGATGGGCAGGCCAATGAGGGGCCGCATTTTAAGCTCCCCGTGCTCAATCTTTCGGTGGATCAGCTGCAGCTCCCCCAAGTAGGCTGCAACGATGCTAATCGCTGCTACCACTGCAAGCACGCCGGCTTTACCGCCATCGTCAACCACGCCAAGTCGCTCGGCTTTCCCACCGTCATCGATGGCAGCAATGCAAGCGATCGCGGTGACTACCGCCCCGGCATGCGTGCGGCAGAAGAGCTCGGCGTACGCTCACCCCTTATGGAGGTCGGCTTTACCAAGGACGAAGAGCGCGAGCTGCTGCGCGCATGGGGCTATCCCGTTTGGAACCTGCCGGCGGGAGCATGTCTTGCCACCCGCGTCCCCACGGGCGAGGAGCTTACGCGCGAGAAGGTCGATTTAATCCGCGCCTGCGAGGATTACCTGCACGATCTTGATCTGGCACAGGTACGCGCGCGCTTAATCGGCGGCTGCATGCATATCGAGGCCGCACCCGCAGATGTCGCCAAGATTGCTGCCCTCGGTGGCAACGCCGTCGATGCCGAGGGCAAAACCCCGCTGCCCGCCGCCATCGAGTCCGCGCTGCGCGAGCTGGGCTGCGACCATATCTCCCCCGAGGTCACCCCCTACATTCACGGCAACATGAACCAGTAACCTGCCAAAAAGGGACAGATTTATTTTGGCAGGTTTTATCTGGGGAAACGCCAGACAGCCCCATATACACAACCGCCGCAGCTCCATATGAGGCAAATGAATCAGCAGCGTCTATTCCAAATCTTGAGTATTTGTTCGGCGGGACGGCCTCTGCCGGCTCCTGCTAGACTGGTAGATTCCCAACCGTCCATCCAGGAGCCTCAATGTCGCGCAAGTCCGCTTACAAGCAAGTGCTTTCCATCGGCATCGCCGTGGTGCTGGGGTTTGCGCTGTTCACAGGGTCGCTCGACGGAGCGCCCAAGCTGTTGTCGCCGCAAAGCGATGAGCAGGCAGCGGCTCTGGCCGAAAAACAAAGCGAGAGTCCCAGCCGCACCGACGACGAGGCAGACCTGTCGCTCGACTCGAATCGGGAACAGCGAGCTCCTCGGTCTCTCAAAATAGCCAAGACTCTGGCGATGACTCAGATTCCGCCGCGAGCGACACCGATGACGACGCCTCCGCGGACAGTGCCGCCACCCCTATCGACGAGGTCGAAAACCCCGATCTCGACCGCGCCCGCGGCGTATACCTCAGCAGTATTCCCGACTACGCGGGTAACCCCTATGTTGCCCTGCGCGCCGATAGCACGCACCCGCTCGGCACACCATCATTCACGCTCGATGAATACGAGCGCGCCACAGAAGAGGGCTGCTTTAAGAAGTTCTCCAAGCTCGACAGCTTGGGCCGCACCCGTAAAGCGCTCGCCTGCGTGGGCCCCGAATCGCTCGGTCAAGGCGAGCGCGGCGATATCTCGCGCATCCACCCCGCCGGCTGGCACCAGCAGCGCTACGACTTATTCCGGGCCAGAGCCTCTATAACCGCTGCCACCTTATCGCCTGGTCGCTCTGCGGCGAAACCGCCAACCGCAAAAATCTCCTCACCGGCACGCGCTATCTCAACGAGACGGGCATGCTGCCGTTTGAAGAGCAGATCCTCGCTACATCCGCGACACGGGCAACCACGTGCTCTATCGCGTCACGCCCATGTATAACGAGGAGGAGCTTGTCTGCCGTGGCGTGCGCCTTGAGGCGCAATCGGTCGAGGACCACGGCAAGACCCTCTGCTTCCACGTATATTGCTACAACCTGCAGCCGCATGTGCAGATCGACTACGCCACCGGCCGCAATCAGGCCTCGGGAGACTAGGGCCGACCGCGCCTCCCGTAACCAAAAAAATGATCCGTTTTCCTCCGTCCCCAAGGGATCAAATAAGGCCGCCCCGGTTACCCAGGGCGGCCTTTTCGTCAGCACCTACATTGCAGGCAACGCCACACGCTACTTGGCGCGACCCTCCTCATAGCGCTCGACCAGCTTGGCCTGAACGTCATAAGGCACCTGCTCGTAGCCGGCGGGCTTCATGGTAAAGTCGCCCGTGCCGCGCGTGATGGAGCGCAGACGCGTCGAATAATCCGTCAGCTCGGCCAGCGGCGCCTGGGCAATAACAACGGTGTCGCCGCGTTCATCGGTCTCCATGCCCGTCACGCGACCGCGCGAGGCCGAGATATCGCCCATCACGGCGCCGGCGTAGCTCTCGGGGATGGTCACCGTGATTTCCTCGATGGGCTCCAGCACCACCGGGTCGGCATCGGCGCATGCCTTGCGCAGGCCGATGCGAGCCGCCGCGCGGAACGCCATCTCGTTGGAGTCGACGCTGTGATACGAGCCGTCGTACACAGCCACGCGGATGCCAGTAAGCGGGTAGCCGGCAATAATGCCGTCCTTCATGGTCTCCTGACGCCCTTGTCCACGGCGGGAATGAGCGAACGCGGAATGCGACCGCCCACGACCTCGTCTACAAACTCATAGCCATCGCTCGTGCCGTCGGGCCCAATGAGTGGCTCAACGCGCAGCCAGCAGTCGCCATACTGACCGGCACCGCCAGTCTGCTTCTTGTGGCGACCCTGGGCACTTGCCGTGCGGCGAATGGTCTCGCGATACGGAATACGGATCGGCACGCTCTTGGCCACGACCTTGGTGCGATCCTCAAGGCGATTGAGCAGGACCGAAACCTGCGCCTCACCCACGGCGGAGATGATAGTCTGGCCGGTCTCCTCGTCACGATCGATGCTCATGGTCGGATCGGCCTTGCACGCCTTCTCGATAAACGTGTATAGCTTCTCCTCGTCACCGCGGTTCTCGGCCTCGATGGCGATGCGGTACTGCGAGTTGGGGAACTTAAACGCCGCAGCCTCGACCTTGCCGGTAATCGAGAGTGTATCGCCCGTCTCGGCCGCCAGCTTGGGCGCCACGATGATATCGCCGGCATAAGCGTGGCCGACCTCGGTCATGTCACGGCCGCACATCACATACAGGTGGGCCAGACGCTCACCCTTGCGCGTGCGCGCATTGACCAGCTCAAGGCCCGGCTCAAGCGTACCCGTCAGCACCTTGATAAAGCTGATGCGACCCTGTTGCGGATCGGCCAAGGTCTTAAACACAAATGCCACCGGGCGGTCATCGTCACTCGAGATCTTAAGCGAATCGCCGTCGATGAGCGGCATCTCGCCGTAGTCCGTCGGCGCCGGGAAGTACGTGGCGATATCGTCCATCAGCGAGTTGACGCCCTGCTCTTTAATGCAATCGCCCGCAAAGACCGGCACAAAGATGCGCTCGGCGATCGCCTTCGACAGCAGGCCTTCAAGCTCCTCCTGCGTCAGTGTCTCCTCGCCTTCCAAGTACTTCATCATCAGTTCGTCGTCAGCCTCGGCCACCAGCTCGCACAGATGGTCATGGGCTTCCTCGGCCTGGGCACGATACTCCTCGGGAATCTCCGACTCAACGGCTTCAGTGCCGTTGCAATGGCGTGCCTTCATGCGCACCAGATCGATGATGCCGTCGAAGTCCTCGCCCTCGCCCCAGGGAAGGGTCACGGCGCCCAGGCGCATACCAAAGCGCTCCTGCAGCAGATTCATCGTGGTCGCAAAGCTGGCCTCAGAGCGCGACAGGCGGTTTACGAACACCGCACGCGCCAGACGCAGGTCCTCGGCGGCATACCAGAGCTTAACCGTCGTAGGCTGTGGGCCGGCCTCGGCATCGACCACAAACAGAGCCGTCTCGCAGACGCTCATCGCGGCAAAGGCGTCGCCGATAAAATCGGGATAGCACGGGGCATCGAGCACATTGATGCGCGCGCCCTTCCAGTCGATCGGCGCAATGGTCGTCGAGATGGAAAATGCACGCTTGACCTCCTCGGGGTCATAGTCGAGCGTGGGCTTGGTGCCGTCGTGGCCGCCCAGGCGGGCGGTCTTGCCAGAAAGGTGGAGCATGGCCTCGGCGAGTGAGGTCTTGCCCACCCCGCCTTGGCCTACGAGCACCACGTTCCTTACGTTACCGGTCTTGGGAGCACCCATGATGACCTCCTTGCAGGGCCGCGCGCAATGCGCGACGCCAACGGGGAGAGTTCGCGGTCGGTGCCATCCCGGGAGCAGCATGGTCGGCAGCCGAGCCGACTCACCCTCCAAATGTCCTATGCCACCACCCTACCCTCACGGGCGACCGTCATGCATACCTTTCGGCGCACGTATGAATACAGGCGGCGAGAGGAAGAAGAGCGCATGCGAGGCGATTATTAAACCCCATCGATACAAATAAAAGCCGCCGCAGACCATAAGACCTGCGGCGGCTTTTTCTCAATATATAGCTGAGCCTAGCCCTCGATACGGCTCAAGAACTCACGGGTACGTTGCTCACGCGGGTGATCGATAACCTGCTCGGCAGGACCCTCCTCGACAATGCGACCGCCGTCCATAAAGACCACGCGGTCGGCAACATCGCGCGCAAATTGCATTGCGTGGGTCACGATCACCATCGTCATATTCTGCGCGGCAAGGTCTTTAATGACACGCAGCACCTCGGCCGTTAGCTCGGGATCGAGCGCCGAAGTCGGCTCGTCAAAGAACAAGATCTCCGGGTCGAGCGCCAAGCGCGGGCGATACTCACACGCTGTTGCTGACCACCCGAAAGCTCACATGGCACCTTGTTCTCGTTGCCCGTAAGCCCCATCTGCGCGATCAACTCACGCGCACGCGCTTCGGCCTGCTCGCGCGGACGCTTGAGTACGCGAACCGGAGCGTCGGTGATGTTTTTCATCACCGTATAGTGCGGGAACAGATTGTAGTTCTGAAACACCAGACCAAACCGCGAGCGCGCCTGTTTAGGCACATCGCCCTTTGCGTACACCGCGCCCGAACCCGCATCCGTCGCGACGGCAAGGTCGCCAAACGAAAGCGAGCCACCGTCGAGCGTCTCGAGCAGCGTGGCGCAGCGCAGCAGCGTGGACTTACCGCCACCCGAAGGCCCGATAATCGCCACAACCTCGCCACGCTTTACCTCGAGTGAGATATCCTTGAGCACCTTATTGCCGCCAAACGCCTTGCGCGCGTTCGCTATATTCATTACCGAATTAATCATGGTAGTAATCCAATTTTTTCTCGGCGGCGCCCAGCAGCATCTCGACCACAAAGTTAAAGACCCAGTAGATCAGCGCCGCAATCGCAAACGGCACCATGCTCACCTGCGAGGCAACCAGCGCCTTGGCGGTCGAGAACATCTCACCCACGCCAATGGCAAACGCCAGCGACGTGTCCTTGACCAGCGTGATGATCTCGTTGCCCATCGCCGGCAGAATACGCTTGGCGACCTGCGGCATCACGATATACAGAAACGTCTGCGTGCGCGAATAGCCCAGCACCTCGGCGGCCTCATATTGACCGCGCGGAATCGACTGCAAGCCCGAGCGATAGATCTCGGCAAAGTAGCCGGCGTAGTTGATGATGAACGCCACAACGCACGCCGCCCATTTGGAATCGGGCGTGAGCGAGATGCCGAACACGTAATACGGGGCAAAGTAGATGGCAAACATCTGCAGCATGAGCGGCGTACCGCGCATGACCGAAATGTAGATGCGCGCAATCCAGCGCAGCGGCGCGACCTTGCTCATGCGCATAAACGCCACGGGAATTCCCAGGGGAATCGACCCGAGCAGCGTCAGCACAAACAGCTGCAAACTGACCAAGAATCCCTGGCCAAGCATCTGCATCATGACTTGGATAGACAACCTACCCTCTCTTTCGCAGCAACGGAACAGCGGATTTACTCTCAAATAGGCACAGTGCCCAAGATTGCGAGCGACAAGCCCGACGAAGCGTACTTGGTACGCGAGGAGGGTTGGAGCCGCAAGGTTGGGTGCTGTGGCTATTTGAGAACCCAGTTGTCGAAGGACAGACCGTAGCTCGCATATTTATCACACAGGTCCTTGACCGTGCCGTCCTCATAGAGTGCCTTGAGCGACTCGGTCACGGCATCGGCCGACTTGGTGTCGCCCTTCTTAAAGCCGACGGCGTAGTGCTCGCTGGACAGCGGCTCATCAAGCTGTGTATAGGCATCGGGCTTGGCGGCAAGCTGATACTGGGCAATCGAGAGGTCACAGGCGACGGCATCGACTGCACCACTCTCGAGCTGCATAAACGCCGTGTTGTACTCACCGATGGTATCGAGCGTGGCAAACGTCGCGGCCAAATCCTTCTGGTCGCCCTCGAGCACATCCTGTGCAGCGGAATCAGTCTGGGTAATCACGGTCTTGCCGGCAAGATCGTCCCAGCTCTTGATGCCTGCATCCTTCTTTACCACCAGCACCTGCTCGTTGAGCATGTACGGCTCGGAGAACGTGTAGTCGTCCTCGCGGCCCTCCATGGTAAAGCCGTTCCAGATACAGTTGATGGCGCCCGAGTTGAGCAGCGTATCCTTGGCATCCCAGTCGATGGCCTCGTATTTGACCTCCCAGCTGCTTATCGGCAACAGCCTTGGCCAAATCGAGATCAAAGCCGGTGTACTCGCCATCGTCGCCCACAAAACCATACGGAGGATAGGACTTATCAAAGCCCACCACGAGCTTCTTGGACTCCGCAGCGCCCTTCACATCCTTGGCCGCGGCAGAGCCAGCGGCGGAGCCCTTGCCGGCGCCACCGCCGCAACCGACAAGACCAAGGCCAAGCACCGTGGCGAGCGAGCCGGCTAGACCAACAAACTGACGACGAGACATATCGGTGTTCATGGTATTCCCCCTTGATGACACTTTAGTTAGGTAAAGTGAGTCATGTAACGTTCAGAATCATACACTTTAGCGTGATAGAGCACAAGGCGAGTTTGCCCGCCGCGTGAGGGGTGTGGGGTAGTTTCCTGCTCTACAGCTGCTCACGACGAGGCCACATTAAGTGGCCTCCTGTTCGTGCGGAACTCGCGATAAACTTAACCCCCACACCCCTCACGCCGGCGGGCAACCGTCGTTGGGCTTATCACTGACACGAATAAACCGCTTGTATATCGTCTGCTGGCTTGGCACGGTACAATACTTGCAGCTTTAATTCATGAATTAGTGGAGTTATTGATGGCAGAATCTCGTGCGGAGCGTAGGGCTCGTCGTGCTTTGATCGAGGCGGCTGAGGGGTCGGAGGAGAAAAAATCTTCTAAGAAATCCAAGTCGTCTCAGGATGCGAAGGGCAAGCGTCCCGGCTCTCGTCGGAGCGAGGACAAGGCATCTCAGACTCGCTCCAAGCGCTCGCATATAGATCAGGTTTCGTCTGCGCGTAAGGCTGTGGATCCCAAGTCTCCCTGTCCGATCATGAAAGCTTGCGGGGGGTGCACGGCGCTCAATCGTCCTTATAAAAAGCAGTTGGCAGCTAAGCAGGCTGTTATGGAGGAGCTTTTTGCTGCTCTTTGCGAGCGCGAGGGTATTAGCGTCGACCCCATTCGCGGTATGGGCGTCACCCTGGGCGACCCGGGCAAATATCCTGCGCCGCGCGGGTTTCGCCATAAGGCCGCCACTCCCTTTGCCCCCGGCAGAGAGGGCGCTGTCCGTTGCGGTTTCTTTGAGCGCGGCACGCACAAGATCGTTGCCGTACCCGAATGCCCCGTCGAGGCACCGGGTGCCCGTCAGATTCTCAACGGCATCGCACGCGAAGCTGAGCGGCTGCATATTCCCGCCTTTAATGAGGACAAGCATCTTGGTTTGCTTCGCTATGCCGTCGTCCGCTGCGGCTGGCGTACCGACCAGGTCATGGTCACGCTCGTGACCGCTCAGCGCGACTTGCCGCATGCGCAGGAGTTCTTTGAGGCTGTCGCCGCACTCAATCCGCACATCGTCACCGTCGCCCAAAACATCAACGGACGTCCCGGCAACGCCATCCTCGGCGAGGAACCCGCATTGTATATGGCGCCGAGTGCATGCGCGACCAGCTGCTCGGTTGCGAATTCGATATCTCCCCTACCGCGTTTTATCAGACCAACCCGCAACAGACCGAGCTGCTCTATCAGCTCGCTATCGACGGCATGGATTTGCACCAGGGCGATGTGCTCATGGATGCCTACTGTGGCAGCGGTACCATCGGCCTGTGCGCAGCCAAAGCGCCCAGGACAAGGCATCGGCATTATGCTGCTTGGCGTGGAGCGCAACCACGCCGGCATCGCTGACGCACGTCGCAACGCCGAGCTCAACGGCCTTACTCGCAACGCATGGTTTATGGCCGACGATGCCACCGATTACATCCTAGATGCCGCCGACAACAACGAGCGGATCGATGTCCTTTCCATCGATCCGCCGCGCGCCGGCTCCACCCCCGAGTTCCTCGAAGCTGCCTGCGCACTTAAGCCGCGCCGCATCACCTATATCAGCTGCAACCCCGTGACCCAAGAGCGCGACCTGCATCAGCTCTTCGACGGAGGCTATCGCCTGCTCAAGATCACGCCCGTCGACATGTTCCCCCATACCGACCACACCGAAACCGTAGCGGTCCTCGAACGCCGCTAACCAACCTCAGTAGATTTTTGGGACAAGAAAGGGGGCGACCCGTCTGGGCCGCCCCCTTTCTTGGTTTATTAATTCCGCTACATCCCCTTGCGCAGGTCGCACACGCCGGCTGCCGCCATCTCGCGCAGCAGCGTCTCGCGATCGCGCGTCACGATCAGATCCAACGGGAAGTGAATCTCGTCGAGCATCTTGCGAGCGTAATCGAGCTTACCAATGGCCATGCCAATGTGCGCATCGGTCGAAACGCCAATGCCCACGCCCAGCTCGGCGCAGCGCTCAGCGATCTTGCGGCATACGGCCCAATGCTCAGTGTCAACACCGTGTTCAAGACTATGGTTGTTGATCTCGATAATCTTGTGCTTGGCCTTAGCCGCCAACAGCACCTCGTCGATATCGAACGGCACGCCCGAACGCCCCGTGTGACCCAGCATGAACACCTTGGGGTGCTCCAGGGCATTGATATACATCTCGGTCGCCTGGGCCAGCGTCGCGCCCTCAGCAATCTGTGGATTATGCACGCTTGCAACCAAATAATCCAAATTACGCGTAACCAAATCGAACAGCGAATGCTGACGACTGTACGAATCGCCAGCGATATCGAGCGTGACAGGAGTGTCCTCGCCAAACAGGCTTCCGTCCAGCGAAACGATATCGGCCTCGGCACCACGCAGCACCAGCACGCCGCTCCAAATGCGCGGCCAGATATCCTGGTTGATAAAGAATTGGTAACTGCGCAGGTCATTGGGACAAGCCGTAACCATAGAGCTCAGATGGTCGGCAGACCCGAGCACCTGCAGGCCACGCTCTGCCGCCCAGTACACATTCTCCTCAATGGTCGAATATGCATGCGCAGAGAACATCGTATGGGTATGAATGTCACAAGAAAGCAGGTAGGGCATCAGGTCTCCTTATCTGGCACGGCCGTCGCTTATATTCATTGTACGCATTGCCTTCGATAGTCGTAAAACCACTCCATCCCAAAGACACAACGTCCATGACAACGGGGTCCGGCTTAACACCAAACCCCGTTTCACGTAAAACATTGTAGGCAGAGCGCTTTACTTTTAACGATACTCGTCCGCCAACTGTTTCCAAGCGGGTAGCGAATTGACAATCGTTTCGTAACTCACGCAATAGCCCAGGCGGAACCAACCCGGCATACCAAAGCTGTCCGAGGGAACCGCAAGCAACTCATACTTCTTTGCGCGCTCGCAAAACGCATTCGCATCGGGCTCCAATGCTTTCACCCATAGGTAGAACGCGCCATCCGGCTCAACATAGGTGTAGCCATACTCCGCTAGTGCGTCGGTAAGCGCGGTGCGGTTGCGTGCATAGGCCTCAACGTCACTCGGCTCATCGATGCAGTCGATAATTACGCGCTGAAAGAGCGCCGGCGCGCACACGAAGCCCAGCGTACGGGCGGCACCGGCAACGGCCGGCATCAGACGGGCAGCCTGCGGATTGGTGTTGGGAACCAAGATCCACCCCACGCGCTCACCCGGCAGCGACAGCGACTTGGAATACGAGTAGCACACGATGGTGTGCTCGTAGATCGAGGGCACCCAAGGCACCTCGGCACCGTACACGATCTCGCGGTACGCTCATCCGAGATGAGCATAATCGGATTCTCGGGATCGCGCTGAGCGTTGGCCTCGCGCAGAACATTGGCCAGTCGCGTCAGCGTGTCGCGCGTATATACGGCACCGGTCGGGTTGTTGGGCGAGTCGATAATGACGGCTGCCGTCTTGTCGGTGATCGCTTGAATACGTTATCCACGCTCAGCTGGAATGTGTCCTCGTTGGCAAGCGCCTCGACACACGTGCAGCCGGCCTTCTCAATCCAAACGCGATACTCCGGAAAGTACGGGGCGATAACAATAACCTCGTCGCCCGGATTCGTAACGGCGTTGAGCGCGCAGGTGAGCGAAGCCGCGGCACCCACCGTCATAAAGACGTCTTTGCCCTCATAGCTCGTGCCAAAGCGGCGGTTGAGCGATTCGGCCACAGCGGCACGACATTGCGGCAGGCCCGGTGCGGGCGTGTAGCCGTGCAGCTGGTCGCTCGGCAGCTCCAGGGCCTTCTTAATGGACTCCGCCACAGCAGCGGGTGCCGGAACGCTCGGATTGCCCAGCGAAAAATCGAATACGTTTTCCGCACCGATCTGCGCCTTGCGCTCAAGGCCATAGCTAAAAATCTCACGGATGATGGAGCTTTCCGCACCGCGAGCATACATGGTTTCGTTGATCATCTGTTCCCCTTTCGCATAGGCGGTATTGTACGCTTTAGTTGAGCAAAGTGCCGCAGCAATGTTAATTGGGGACAGACTTAAATGCGTGAAAACGCTCATTTAAGTCTGTCCCCAATCAACAGATGGCCCCATATCGCTAAAAAAAAGCCTCCGCAGGTTTCCCCGCGGAGCTTTCGCCACAAAGACTATTTGTCGTCGTCGCGTCGGCATCGGCGTTGACGGCATGGTCATCGCCAGCGCCATCGGATGCCACTTCGGCATCCTCCTGCATGGCCGCCTGCGCAAAAGCCGCGGCATCAGCCGCCAGCTCCTCCTCGCTCATACGAGGCGCGCGCTTTTTGGTCGGCATACCGGCCACTTGGCATTGCGCTCCTCCTTGGCCGCCAGGATATCGCCCTCGCGCTCAAGGTAGGCATCCCACTCGTTGTCGAGCAGGGCATTCACGGCGTCGCCTTCGACGGTCTCGCGCTCAAGCAGCACCTTCGCCATCAGATCAAGCTGATCGCGACGGGCATCCAGAATCTCGACCGCGCGGCGATGGGCCTCGCGCATAATGCGCTGGACCTCGATATCGATGCGACGCGCCGTCTCCTCGGAGTAATCCTGGTGATCGGCGTAATCGCGGCCAAGGAACACCTGATGCTGCGCCTCGCCAAACACTTGCGTGCCGAGTTCCTCGCTCATGCCCAGGCGCGTGACCATCTCGCGTGCCATCTTGGTCGCGCGCTCCAGGTCGTTGCTCGCGCCCGACGTGATGTCATCGCACATGAGCTCCTCGGCAACGCGGCCGCCCAAGAACACGGCAAGCTCGTCGAGCATCTCGTTCTTGGTCTTGAGGAAGTGATCCTCCTGCGGAAGCTGCAACGTGTAGCCCAGAGCCTGGCCGCGGCTGACGATCGAAATCTTATGAACCGGATCGGAGTGCTCCAAGATGTGACCCACCAAAGCGTGACCGCTCTCATGATAGGCAATCGTGGTGCGCTCGGCCTCGGTCATCACGCGACCCTTGCGTTGCGGTCCGGCAATCACGCGCTCCATCGACTCCTCGACCTCGTCCATCGAGATCACGGAACGATGGCGGCGAGCGACCAGCAGCGCAGATTCGTTGAGCAGGTTTGCCAGATCGGCACCGGTAAAGCCAACGGTCATCTGGGCGAGCTTCTCAAACTTAACGTCCTCGTCCATCGGCTTATTCTCGGCATGTACGCGCAAGATCTGCTCGCGACCCTTTACGTCCGGACGGTCGACCGTGACCTGACGATCAAAACGACCGGGGCGCAGCAATGCCGGATCCAGAATATCGGGGCGATTGGTTGCGGCGATCAGGATGACCGACTCGCTTTCCTCAAAACCGTCCATCTCGACCAGCAGCTGGTTGAGCGTCTGCTCGCGCTCGTCGTGACCGCCGCCCAGACCGGCTCCGCGCTGACGTCCCACGGCATCGATCTCGTCAATAAAGATGATCGACGGAGCCTGAGACTTGGCTCCTTAAAGAGGTCGCGCACGCGGCTGGCACCGACACCCACGAACATCTCGACAAAGTCAGAACCAGAGATGCTAAAGAACGGCACGCCCGCCTCGCCGGCAACGGCCTTGGCCAGCAGCGTCTTACCGGTACCCGGAGGGCCCACCAGCAAAACGCCGCGCGGGATCTTGGCACCCAGTTTGCGATAGCGGTCCGGATCGCTTAGGAAGTCGCGGATCTCCTCGAGCTCCTCGACGGCCTCGTCCACGCCGGCCACGTCCTCGAACTTGACCTTGGGACGCGTAGCCTCGTTGGTCTTGGCATTGGTCTTGCCAAACTGCATGTTCCTGTTATTGGCGCCCATCATCTGGCGCATAAAGTAGAACATGATGGCGATCAGGGCGATCGTCGGCAGCACGCTCATCGCCAGGTCGCCCCAAAAATCGGGGTCGTTGGTGTTGACGATGTACTTGGTATCGGGGTGCTCCGCCATAAGCTCGGCAAGCGAATCGGAGCGACATAGGTCGAGGAGAAGCTCTTGAGCTCGCTCGTATCGCCCTTGTCCTTTTTCGTCTTCCAGTAATGCCCCGCCACGCTTCCGTCTTGAACCGTATAGGTCAAATCTTCGACGCGATCCTGCTTAATGGCACTGACCATCTCGCTCGTCGCGAGCTTAACGGTATTGCTGGAGTTGGCAAAGCCGGAACCCATATTAAAGAAGGCATAGCCCAGAAGCGCGCAAGCCAAAAGAAAATACAGCCAGCCCGTACGCGTGGGCTTCTTGCCTCCGGGCATCCCCGGAATCTTTGGGTCCCGGGGAGTCTGGGGATTGTTGTCGTTACGGTCGTCGGGCATCTTACGAATAAACCTCCGGTTTCAAAATGCCCAGATACGGAAGGTTGCGATAGCGCTCGGCATAGTCGAGGCCGTAGCCCACCACAAAGGCATCGGGGCAATGGGTTCCAACATACTTGGGCGTGATGGCCGAGGTACGGTCCTCAACGTCCTTCCACAGGAAGGCAGCGACCTCCAGCGAAGCGGGCTTGCGGCTCTCGAGGTTCTTCATCAGGTACTTGAGGGTCAGGCCCGAGTCCAGAATGTCCTCGACGATCAGCACGTCGCGACCACGGATGTCGATATCCAGGTCCTTAATGATACGCACGATGCCCGAAGACTTCACACCGTCGCCATAGCTCGAAACAGCCATGAAATCGATGTTGGTCGGCAGCTCGATCTTGCGCATCAGGTCGCCCATAAAGACAACGGCGCCGCGCAGAACCGCGATCAACACCAGATCCTTACCAGCGTAGTCGCGCGTAATCTCCTCGCCCAGGCGAGAAACGATACCTTCGATATCCTCCTGCGTAAACAGAACCTTCTCGATATCCGGATGTTGAGAAGCCATGACAACCCTTTCTTGTGCTTAATCGCCCACACACCGCCGTATGGACGCGAACTACACATTCTAGCAGCGCACGGGGTATATTTTCCAGCCCGCGCATCATCAGCGCTGGAATACCGTCAACGCCGCACAGAAAAGCTGGTACGAGGGGCTAATCCGCGTCAACCACGCGAAGCAGATAGGCCACACGCGTCGCCGCCGTGCACTTAAAGCGTTCGTCCGCGCGAACTCCGGCGACCCACACCACGGCACCTCCCGGCGCCGTCCTCACCATGGGCACGCCGGCGCGCTCGGAAACGGGAATGCGAGCTCTCCTAGCAAGTCGGATACCTTCTTGCTTCGGCCACTCATCCTAACGGGCACATCACGTCTCCCGGTGCGGGACCGTCCACCCATAGGCGCGCCAATCGCGCTCGCAGGGATCTCGCCACGCGAGCCCGCCAGGATCCGCTCGCTATCGCTGTCGGCAAACCCAGGGCAGCCGCGTCTACCAAAGCTGCCACTTCCCCGGCAGCCGCAAGCTCACGGGCGCGGCGCACGATATCGCATCCCGGTTCAACGGCCATCGGCTCTGCGACCAGCATACGTCCCCCGCCCAACGGCAAACGACCGGGTACGGTAACCCAGTCCGCGACCAGGCCCTCGCGAGCCACCGGAGCCTTAAACGCCAGCATGCCAAATTCGACGCGTGCGTCAATCCCCGCCGGAAGCGTGACCGAGCCTGCGCCCTCGGCAACGCAGGAAAGGACTCGCTCCACATGTCGCATCTCTGGACGAGCGTCCGGATCGATGCGTTTGATCGCCAGTCGCACGATGCGCCGCGCGATTACCACCTCGGCCGCAGCAAGCGTCTGGCATCGAGCACTAGCGCACCCGCCGCCTCCTTGCGCAGGCAGCTTCGAAACGCCTGTGCCGACAGCTGGGATAGAAACGCATCTTCGTCACCAAGGATCTCGCAGGCGGCGCCAATCGTCTTGCACACGCTCGCATTACGCTGTGCCACCACTGGCATTACCCGATGGCGCACGTAGTTTCGCAGATACGAGATATCCTCATTGCTCTCGTCCTCACGCCACGGCTGACCATGTACCTGTAGATAGCCCACGAGCTCGCCATGAGTTAGGTCGAGCAAGGGGCGCACCACGATATTCCTCCGGTGAGGAATGCTCGATAGGCCAGCGGGCCCTGAACCCTTAATCGCGTTCATCAAAAACGTTTCCGCGCGATCCGAAGACGTGTGCGCGGTGCAGATACGAGCCGCCGTTCGCGGTGCCCCCGTCTGGGCGCAGAGCTCGCGAACATACCTCCGCGCCGCGGCATAGCGCACCTCGCGGGCCGCGGCCTCAATATTGCCCGACTCCCCATCAAAATAAGCGTGCTCCACGCACAGCGGTAAACCATATTTCGCGCAGAGCTCACGCACAAAGGCCTCGTCGCCATCGGACGCCTTGCCGCGCAGATGATGGTTTACATGCAGCACATGCAGGCGCTCGCGAGCAATGGGGGCAACACCGCGTCCGTCTTGGATATCCAGCTTTGATGTGCACGCCATAAGAAGCAGTGCCGTCGAGTCCGCGCCGCCTGATACCATGAGCACGACAGGAGCAGCCTGCTGCCTCGTCCGGGTCTCATCGACTGCCCCAGGCACGGCATGGTGTCCATAATGCTGAGATACCGTAGGCATTTGCTTCCTCCTCTATTCGTCCGCACCCATTGTATCCTTTGGAATCTTATGTCTCGTCTGCACCTTCATATCCTCGGCAGTGGCTCTAAAGGCAACTGCGCACTCATCGAGGGCCCGCAGGGGCTCATTATGGTCGATGACGGACTGTCTCGCCGCGAAACGCTCAAACGCATGGCGGAACTCGGACTGTCGGTAGAGACGTGTACGCCCTTGTTGTCACCCATGAACACAGCGACCACATCAAGGGGCTTGAGGTATGGTGCAAGCATTGGAATGGCCCAGTCTTTTCCAGCAGAGGAACGCTCACGTCCAAAGAAAGCCTCGCACATCTACCTGTCGAGGAATTCGACCCAGGTGACGCCCTCTCTATTGCCGGAGTCCACATTCAAACATATTCGACATCCCACGACGTCGTTAATCCCGTCGGCTACCGGTTTGACGCTCAGGGTGATTCAATTGGCTTTGCCACCGACACCGGCGAGTTGTCGAAGCATGCCATCGATACGCTCAAGGACTGTCGCATTCTCGCACTCGAAAGCAACCACGATGTAACCATGCTGCGTCAAGGCGACTATCCTCGCTTTCTTCAGGAACGTATCCTGTCTGTAAAAGGGCATCTCTCCAACGATCAGGCCGCCGATGCCGCACGCGCGTTGGCAACCGATCGCACCGAGCAACTTATCGCGATGCACATTAGCCAAGACAACAATCGCCCAAGCCTGACCGTCAAAAGCTACGCAAGCTCCCTCGACGCAACGCTCGACAACGAGCTTGGCAGCACCGCCACCCGCGTTGAGGGGCTGCATAAACTCACGATACGTCCCGCCGGACAATATCGGCCCATGACCATACAGTAAACAGCAAAGGGGGCTGGGAATCACTTCCCAGCCCCCTTAACGTAGGTACCGATTTTAAAAGCCGATAGCCTTAATCGATGGAAATCTTCGTAACGTTCTTCTTCTCGACAATCTTAGGAACCGTAACGGTAAGGATGCCGTCAGCGTACTTTGCAGAAAGGCCCTCGCTCGAAGCATCCTTCAGGTACACGCCGCGCGTCGCGCTGTACGAGCTGAACTCCTTCTGCAGGAAGTTCTTACCCTCGTTCTCCTCGTCTTCCTCGACATTCACGCTAATGGACAGACGGCCCTCGTTAAGCTCGACATCGATATCGTCCTTGGCGACGCCGGTCAGATAAGCCTTGACCTCATAGCCATCGCCCTTATCCTCAACGTCAACGGGGAACGCCTTAGAGGCAATCGAGCTGTTCGCTAGGTCGCTCATATCATCAAAGAGATCAAACAACGAGCTAGCAGAGGGACGAACACCAAAAACCGAACGATAAGGAACCATGCTTGCCATGACTACCACTCCTTTAAGGGACTGCCGAGCCATCTTCTAGGTGGCAGGGACTTCTTTTGACGCTCTAATATATGCCCATCCATTTCTTATATATACATTTTGATATAAAGTTTTTTAAGTCTATTTCTATAAGCATATCTAAGTCTGGTCGACTAAGGTTTTAACGAAGCTAAAGTTCTTTGAACCGTGCCTTAAATACCATATACGCGGCCTGTCAAAACGAAGCGGAGGGCTTACAATGAGCGCATACACGTTGTTAATGACAACCTAAGGGCATCATGGACGATCAGACCTCCGACAATTCGTTTGAGTCGCTGCAGAACGATAGTTCTGCCTATTCACAGCCCATACGCTACCATCGTCCCCATATTTCCCAAGAGCCCATTAACGATGCAGAGCCTGAGTATGTAACTCGCAATCGATATCAAACCCTAGAAGAATCTCAATCAGCGCGCAGACACATGGGTGTCGCCTCGAGCGATCCGGTGTATCTAAAAGATGCCCCCTTATCCAAAAACAGCGCAAGCAGCCAGGAGCAGACACAAACACCCACAAAGCAACATCGCAGAGGGCCCCGTCCCAAGCAAACTCTAACGCATTCCGCCGCTATCTCGAGACGCCTAAGCAGGGGAAATCGATATTTACATCGTCAAACAGACGGCGCAGACAGCACCGTCTCCAAATTGCGCTCTTGATCATTGCCATCGTGGCAATCGCGCTGGTCATTCATTTTGTTTTCTTCAAATAGAAAAGGCTATTAAGCCATAGAGGCGTTTAGCTCATATCGACCAAACGCAAAAAAGGGGGAGGCCGCGAGGCTCCCCCTTCTACATTCCCAATGGCGGCTCGGTGCGTCCACCGGTCAGC
>ENA-OQAS01000120-OQAS01000120.1-human-gut-metagenome-genome-assembly--contig:-NODE-120-length-39096-cov-4.812081_pt1 | contig 39096 bp, 53 predicted proteins | sample MGYA00242733_ERZ504523 | MGnify/ENA primary metagenome ERZ504523 (study PRJEB26092, sample SAMD00036239) | human gut metagenome | host: Homo sapiens | study: EMG produced TPA metagenomics assembly of...
CAACCGTACGGCGGTGAAGATGATGCAAAAACATGGCTCAGAACGGCAAAATCAAGGATGTAGGGCATATTTCGCGGTTTCGGATGCTCCCAAGGAGATTGGCGAGTGGGACAGCCGGTTACGGGTATCCAGCAGGGGCTATATGATGGGCTACAACGACCTGAAAGACCCTTCCGTCAGCGGCTTTTTCCGATTTCTCGCCAAGGTCGGGGACAACGGGATGAAAATGCAGATCGTGAAGATCGGATTTGGAGGCAAGCTATGAAAATTCTGGTATATGGTGCAGGCGTTCTGGGGTGCAATCTGGCAAGAAATCTGCTGCGCGCCGGAAAGGATGTCACTCTGCTTGCGCGGGAAAACTGGGCTGCGGAGATCAAGCAGAACGGCCTGCGGATCAAGGACAAATTTTCACTCCGCACCTCGGTCAGCCGCATTCCGGTGGTGACTGAACTTGCACCGGATGCAATGTACGATGTGATCTTTGTAGTCCTGCGCTATACACAGCTGGATTCCGTTCTGGACACGCTGCGGGTGAACCGGACGAAGAACATCGTTTTTGTGGGGAACAATGTGCAGGCGAGGGCGCAGGCGGCGGCACTGCCGGAAAAGAACGTCCTGTTTGCCTTTGCGCTTTCTGCCGGGCATCGGGAGGCTGACCGGGTGGTCTCCATCGACCTGAAAAAGATTACCATCGGGCAGCTGACGGGTGCAACCTCCAATAAACAGTTGATCGGGCGCATCTTCCATGGCACAAAATATAAGGTTGTTTACGAGCCGAACATGGAGGACTATCTGCTCTGCCATGCCGCGTTTGTGATGCCTGCGGCCTTCGCCTGCTATAAGACAGACGGGCGACCTGAAAAAGCTCAGGGGAGATACCGCGTACCTGAACCGTGTGCTGGATGCCAACATCGAGGATACCGCGCCATCCGAGATGCCGGGCACACCATTCTGCCCAAGGAGGATGCAGACTTTGAAGGGGAGAAATACCGCAAGACCTGCCTGCGCTTTTTCAAGCTGATGTGTGTCACCTCGCTGGGCAAGCTCTGCGCCTCCGACCACGCAATGAACGCCATCGATGAAATGAGTGCGCTGAACCGGGATCTCAAGAAATTTTTCGATGCGAACGGCGCAGCCTACCCAGTATGGCAGGCACTGGAAGCGGAAGCCGGGAGGTATCTGCAATGAAATACGCTGGAATGCCCTTTGGAATGTGGCGTTGTTTGCCGGTTCCTTTCAAAAGCAGCTGATCGCGGTGCTGTGCTATGATGCAGACACTGCAAAAGCCATACAAAGATTTAAAACTGCGTGTGGGATGTCCGGCGATTTATCTTGCTCACTAACGTCCTTTTCATCAGAAAGGTCAAGTGCTGTACAGCGATGGCATCAATCCGCCGGATGGGATGTGTGGCGTTGCTTGGCAGGTGATTGCTCCCATGGTGCGTCAGTTATCCTTGGGGGAACTGGTTCAGCCGTCTGGCACTTGGCTCAATGATGATACGATTGGTGTGTTTGCATGTCCAGACGGCATCCGACCTGTTATTTTTCTCTTGGAGGCGGAGTAAGAAATGCAATGGGCAGACGGAAAGATTCGATGCCATTGGGTGAGCCCAACTAATACCACTTATCTGCGATACCATGACGAGGAATGGGGCAGACCGGTCCACGATGACCATATGCTGTTTGAAATGTTGATTTTGGAGAATTTTCAGGCAGGTCTCACCTGGGAATGTGTCTTAAATAAACGGGAAGCGTTTCGCCGTGCTTTTGATGGGTTTGATTTACGGAAAGTGGCATCTTATAGCGAAGAAAAATTGACGGCTCTGCAAGCTGACTCTGGAATCATCCGTAACCGGCTGAAAATACGAGCTGCAGTGGTCAACGCACAAGTGTTTCAAAAGATACAGCAAGAGTGGGGCAGTTTTGACCGATACTTATGGCATTGGACAGATGAAAAGAGCATCCAAGAAGTAGACAAGGTCAGCTCACCATTATCGGATGCTATCTCAAAAGACTTGAAAAAGCGAGGCATGAAGTTTGTGGGGACCGTAATCATCTATGCCTATTTGCAGGCGGTGGGAGTTATCAACTCTCATGAATCAGGTTGCTTCCTGAATCCTTTGCAGCAGTAGAAAATGCAGAAAATAAAACGCCGGGAAGTTGACTCAAATCGTCAATGCCTCCCGGCTATTATCTTGCGGATTAGTATAGTTAGAATCATGGTATATATTTCATTCCCCATTGGGAAATGGCGTAAAAGACCGGCAACAGATCCCGTCCTTTCTCGGTGAGGAGTATTCCACTCGTAGGGGCATTTCATTATATTGGATGCGCTGGATCAATTCATCCGCTTCCAGCTCCTTCAGGGCGTTGGTCAGGGCTGTATTGGTGATGGGCTTGAGAACTTTTTTCAGTTCCCCAAACCGCATGGGACACTTGATGCATAGTTCATAGAGAATTTGGAGTTTCCATTTGCCCTGCAGCATTTGAACCACCGGTGTGACCGGGCAGTTTCCATCATCGGTTAGAATGACACTGCCAACCTTTTCTTTGAATTCTTCATAAGTCATGATTGGATCTTTCCTCGTCTTTTGCAGTATACTTTTTGATACCAGGTACAAATAATTTGCGTACTTGAACAAAAATTGCTGTCAAGTATAATAAATATATCACTGGTTGGCCATGCAGTCAACGACTGAAATTTCTCAGAAAGGTCTGAATGATATGAAAGAACTGAACATTATGGAGGCTACTGTTCTGACCTCCCCCAATCCGCTGACATTGATCTGCTCTAAAAAGGAGGATGGTTCTACGAACCTGGCTCCCATTTGCTTTGTGTCTTACCTCTCCTTCAATCCGCCTATGGTGGGTTTCGCCACTGGCAAACAGTCCCACACCGGCAAGCGTGTGCGTGAGACCGGCAAGTCATTGTCACTGTTCCCTGTGAGAGTCTGGCAGGCGCAGTAATGGCCTGCGGAGCATCTACCGGTGCCGAGACCGACAAGTGGCCGCCAACAACATCGAGATGATGGCTGTGGATGGCAGTGATATCCAGATTCCGGTGGATACTCGTCTGGCGATGGTGGCCACCCTGCAGCAGTCGGTGGAAGTTGGCGACCATATCCTGCACATCTGTCAGGTGGACAAGTTCCTGGGCGATGAGGACAAGAAGGGGCTGTATGCCTGGAACGGCTTCGGGAAAGTTGCACCTGCGGCAGAAGGCTAAATCTTAAAACGGTAAGGAGCATCAGCGGTGGCCGTTTGTATTAAATTGAGTGGATCGTCATTGGGACTGAGACCGGACATAGGAAGGGCAAAGCCGTATCGAAACCGGAATGGGTGTGGAACCTGACACATCAGGCCCATGAGCTTGGCATCCCTGTATTTATGAAGGAAGATCTGCTTCCTATCATGGGAGAGGCACAGATGGTACAAGAATTTCCCCCGGCTTTTTACCGGGTATTGGAGGAACAGAAGACATGACAGAAGTAAAAGAGAGCAGCATTCTGATTCAGGATGTAGAAACCAAAAATATTATGACAAAATCCGCCTGCCGGTGGGAGCTATTCCGTCAATCCTTATGTGGGCTGTACCCATGCTGCAAATACTGCTACGCCTCGTTTATGAAGCGATTTACCGGGCACACCGAACCGTGGGGTACATTCCTGGATGTGAAACATTGGCCAGCAATCAAAAATCCGCAAAAGTACAAAGGGCAACGCGTAGTCATCGGTTCTGTGACCGATGGCTATCTGCCCCAGGAGGCTCAGTTTCAGAACACCCGAAAGCTTCTTGAACAGCTCCGGGGCAGTGAGGCAGAAATTCTCATCTGTACCAAGTCAGACTTGGTAATCCGTGACATCGACCTCCTGAAAGAACTGGGAAAGGTCACGGTTTCCTGGTCGATCAATACGTTGGACGAGGATTTCAAAAACGATATGGACAATGCCGTCAGCATTAAGCGACGGCTGGATGCCATGAAGCAGGTTTATGACGCAGGTATCCGCACCGTATGCTTTATCGCTCCGGTTTTTCCCGGTATCACGGATTTTGAGGCTATCTTCCATCAGGTCAGAAATCAGTGCGACCTGGTGTGGCTGGAAAATCTAAACCTGCGAGGCGGATTCAAAAAAGACATCCTTGACTATATACGTAAAAAACATCCTGACTTGGTTCCGCTGTACAACGCTATCTACAACAAGAGAGACAGAAGCTACTTCCGTGGTTTGGAGGATCAAGCGGAACGGCTGGCGAAAGAAAACAGCTGTCCCTTCGTGGACAACGAGCTGCCCTACGGACGAGCAGAGCCTGGGCACCCGGTCATTGTGGATTACTTTTACCATGAGGAAGTGCGTGGCTCGGAAAACACCGGGCGACGCAACCCCCAAAAATAATTTGTGAAATAAATGGGTTCTGACATGGAGCTGTGCTTCAATGTCAGAACCTTTTTTAGCACTGTTTACCCATTCAGAAGTTTTCTTATCCCTCTTGGAAGGACTTGTACTCCGTCCATTGTTTTTCGATTTTCCCCGCTCTACAATGTAGACAGAACGATTAAATGATAGGTGTTTATCAAGTTTTACATAAAATTATATTACCGGTAAGCATACGATGAGCAGATGTTTTTTATTGCCTTTCGAGTATAGATACGTTAAAATATACTTATTAAGCATGATGAATTTGGGAGGTATTTTTCGTGGAAATTAGAGTTCTTCGATATTTTCTGACTGTAGTAAGGGAAGAAAGTATCACAAAAGCCTCAGAAGTTTTACATATCACGCAGCCGACACTTTCACGTCAGCTTGCACAGATGGAGGAAGATATTGGTGTAAAGCTGTTTGATAGAGGGACACGGAAAATCAAATTGACAAATGAAGGAATACTTCTTCGCCGTCGTGCGGAAGAAATTTTGCAGCTTGTAGATAAGACAGAAAAAGAATTAGTGGAGCAAGAGGAACAGGTGGAAGGTAAAATTTCCATTGGGTGTGGAGAAATTGCTGCTGTACAACTTCTTCCTAAAATAATTGAGTCCTTTCGTCGGAAATATCCCCGTGTTACTTTTGACATTTTTACAGCCACAGCAGATTTGGTAAAGGAACAAATGGAGAAGGGACTACTGGATATTGGTTTGCTTCTTGAGCCGGTTGATATGGAAAAATATGAATTTATTCGCTTGAATATAAGGGAAAAATGGGTGGTTCTGATGAAATCGGATGATCCACTCTCCAAGAAAGAAACGGTAAGCGCAAAAGATTTGTCTGTACTGCCTTTGATTCTTCCTAGGCGTATGAATGTGCAGAGTGAGTTGGCAAGTTGGTTTGGCAACTACTATGAGAAACTGGATATTGTTTTTACCAGCAATTTAAGTACGAACAGCGCAATTATGGTGAATGGAGGCTTGGCATATTCATTGGTGATTGAAGGGGCTGTACCGTTCTGGAATCAATCAAAGGTTACATTCAGACCGCTTGATCCGCCACTTACAGCAACAAGTGTATTAGCATGGAAACGTGGTCAGCCGTTTAGCTTAGCAACCACAAAATTCATCAAACATATTCAATGCTTTTTAGGCATGGACAAACCATAAAAACTAAGTATTTGATATAATTCAATTAGAAAATTATAATATAGGTGTAGAGATAAAGCAAACAGCTTTAATTTCTGCACCTATATTTTTATTGAGGAGGGAGTGCCATTTCATGAAACCGGATTATGATTCCCGTATAAACGCCGGATTAAGCAAAGAAGAAATCGCAAAAATTTCAGGATGCGAAGATCAAGAAATGCAGATAAGGATGTTGCGAAAATATCGGTACAAATTGCTTGATGAGGTACATGAAAAGCAGCAGTCACTTGATGCAATCGATTATATGATCTGTAAAACAAAAAAATAACAATAAGAGGAGGAAAAGGCGTGAATCAGCAAACAACTCTGTTTTCAAACGAGAAGTTGATGGCTATGATTATTCCCCTGTTTTTAGAGCAGCTGCTGATAATGCTTGTAGGGATGGCGGACACACTGGTGGTCAGCTACGCAGGAGAAGTGGCAGTATCCGGTGTTTCACTGGTAAATCAGTTCAATACTATTTTTATTTATCTGTTTACAGCATTGGCATCTGGAGGGGCGGTTGTGATCAGCCAGTATATTGGTAGAAAGAAAAATGATGACGCTGGAGAATCCGCCAGTCAGCTTCTTTCATTTTCTGCGATTTTTTCCATACTGATCGCAGTGATGGTTCTAATTGGAAATGAAGGGATGCTTCGTCTGATGTTCGGTAAAGTGGAAGATTCTGTGATGCACTCTTGTATTACATACCTTAGGATTTCTGCATATTCCTATCCGGCATTGGCGGTTTACAATGCTGCGCTGCCCTTTTTCGCAGTATTGGAAAAACCAGTGTGACCATGTATTTGTCGGTAATTTCCAATATCATCAATGTTATTGGAAATTTCATTGGTGTACTTGTTTTGCGTGCAGGTGTTGCAGGTGTTGCATACCCTTCACTGATCGCTCGGACATTTTCAGCCGTGATGATTACAGTACTTTGTTTTCAGAGAAAAAATGAAGTGTTCTATCGCTGCAAGTGGATTTTCCGGTGGAATGTGGATTTCATGAAACAAATTCTAAAAATCGCTATTCCAAATGGGATGGAAAACGGTATATTCCAGTTAGTCAAAGTAGCATTAAGCGGTATCGTTGCACTTTTTGGAACATATCAGATTGCTGCAAATGGTGTTGCACAAAGTATCTGGTCATTGGCTGCGCTGGCGGGAGTCGCTATGGGTCCCGTATTTATAACGGTCATTGGACAGTGTATGGGAAATGGGGATGCAGATGCTGCGGAGCATTATTTTAAGAGATTGACAAGAATCACATTGCTGATTTCATCGGCATGGAATCTTTTGATTTTTCTTCTGACTCCATTCTTTATGAAATTTTATGCTTTGCAGCCGGAGACCAAACGGCTTGTAATCTGGCTGGTTTTAATCCATAACGTGTTTAATGCAGCAGCATATCCCTTTTCCGGTGCGCTTAGTAATGGGCTGCGGGCAGCGGGTGATGTGAAATTTACCATGTATGTTTCGGTTATCTCCACGATAGCGGTGCGTCTGCTTTTATCATGGCTCTTGGGAATTGTTTTGAAAATGGGCGTGATCGGGATTGCTATTGCAATGGTTTGTGACTGGAGCATTCGGGCGGTCATTTTCTTCTGGAGGCAGAAGTCCGGAAAATGGAAAACATTTCAGGTGATATAGATTCATTTATAATAAGTTCAATATCGGTATATTATGCCTTATGGTCTTAGCAAGTTTTGCCGTTTTGCTGTGAATGTGTGGGAGGTCAATCCTGCTGGAAAAGCTGATGAACAGGTTGCCAGAGAAGGGCTTTCCTGTATGGAAGTTTGGATGAAAGAACTGGGACTTACAATGAATCTCCATGAGTTGGGGGCAACAGAAGAAATGTTGCATGGTATTGCAAATGGAACCATCATCATGGAAGGTGGATATAAGGTGTTGAATCATGATGAGGTATTGGAGATTTTGAAGAACAGTTTGTAAGCATTCAAGTAGGAGCTTTTATAACGATAATATAATAGAAAAAGGCAAGTGCTGTGAAAGAAATTTTTCTTTGATGTTGCTTGTCTTTTTTAATTCATCACTTGACATTGTGGCAAAGAAATCCTGAAAGGGGACGAGTAGAAAAAAGAGCAGCTGCATGAGCAGGAAGAAGAAAATAGACAGAGCAGTTGATGATGTGGAATGTCCGGTGCAGTGTGGGTGTAATGCTCATGTTGCATCGGACTTTTTTCGAAAATGATTTTTAATAATGTTGATTTTCAACTACTTTTAACTCAAATATTGCATCTTAACTTAAAAAGAGTTAAGATTGCAAGTAATGACATGGAATATCTCGATAAAGTTCCTGGAGTCAAGAATCAAAGTGTTTTTAAAGAAGCTTATGTTAGGGGATATTCTATTTACTAATGTTGATTTTCAACTGCTGAACGAATGGGAGGGGTGCTTCATGCCGTTGCAAATAATCAGAAACGATATTACAAAAATGAACGTTGACGCAATCGTCAATGCTGCCAACACGTCCCTTTTGGGCGGCGGTGGTGTGGACGGTTGCATTCATCGTGCGGCCGGACCGGAACTGCTTGCAGAATGCAGTACGCTGCATGGCTGCGAGACCGGCAGCGCAAAAATCACAAAGGGATACCGACTGCCCTGCAAATATGTGATCCATGCAGTCGGTCCGCGCTGGCGGGATGGCAGGCATCGGGAGCAGGAGCTTCTGGAATCCTGTTATCGGACATCTTTGAATCTGGCGAAAGAAAATGGCTGTCAGTCTGTAGCTTTCCGCTGATTTCCTCCGGTGTTTACGGCTATCCAAAAGACCAGGCTCTGAAGGTTGCAGTCGATACCATCAGCGAATTTTTGCTGGAAAACGAGATGATGGTCTATATCGTTATTTTTGACCGAAAGACATATCAGATTAGCGGAAAGCTGTTTGATGACATCGCAGTGTACATAGATGACAGGTATGTGGAAGAACATACCGACAGGAGGGCAGAACAGAGTCGGTGTTCCGAAGCATGGCAAGAGGAATCCTGCTTTGAAGCTGCATCTGTCCCGCTGCCGCCCGAAGCAATCTGTAAATCCTGCAGCAGTCAGTCTCTGGAAGAGGCGCTGGGGCAGATGGATGAGAGCTTTTCAGAAATACTGCTTCGAAAGATTGAGGAAAGCGGTATGACGGATGCACAGTGCTACAAGAAAGCAAATATTGACAGAAAGCTCTTCTCAAAAATCCGTTCGGATAGATTCTATAAGCCATCCAAACCTACGGTGCTGGCATTTGCCCTCGCTTTGGAGCTACCGCTTGCCAGATGCAGGAGATGCTCGGCAAGGCAGGATTCACATTGTCCCATTCAAGTAAATTTGACATCATTGTAGAATATTTTGTCGAACGGGGAAACTATAATGTGTATGAAATTAACGAGGCACTGTTTGCCTTTGACCAGAGTCTGATCGGTACATAAGGAAAAAGAAATGTCGCTTTCCATGCGACCACTCCGCAAAAGAAAATCGCTATACTATGGCTGTAAGGTACGAAATCGAGCAGTCATTTGCGTGAGGAATGAGCAAAGCTCGAGCTTGCTCGAAACCTTGGCGAATACTGCGACAGCGAGCCCGTAAGGGCGAGATCTTTTAGGAGGATAAGCATATGAGAAAGAATTTAACAGAGATCGTTTTTATCTTAGACCGCAGCGGTTCTATGAACGGACTGGAACGGGATACCATCGGCGGATTCAATTCCATGATTGAGCAGCAGAAAAAAAACAGAGGGCGAAGCACTGATTTCAACGGTACTGTTTGACAATGTGAGTGAAGTCCTGCACGACCGTGTAGATGTAAAGAAAATCCGACCGATGACCGACCGGGATTATACAGTTCGCGGATGCACAGCGCTCTTAGATGCCATCGGCGGTGCGATTCATCACATTGGAAATGTTCATAAGTATGCAAGACCGGAGGATGTACCGGAACACACCATGTTCGTAATCACTACGGACGGAATGGAAAATGCCAGCCGCCGGTACAACAGCGAAAAAGTGAGGCAGATGATCGAGCGGCAGAAAGCGAAATACGGTTGGGAGTTTTTGTTCCTCGGTGCTAATATTGACGCGGTAGAGACCGCAAGCCAGTTCGGAATCGGTGCAGACCGTGCAGTCAACTATCAGTGCGACAGCGAAGGAACTGCGTTGAATTATGAGGTGGTCAGCGAAGCAATCAGCTCTGTCCGGTGCAGTGCCCCGTTGAACGCAGACTGGAAAAAACGTATAGATGAGGATTATAAAAAACGTGGAGGAAAATAGAAATATGCAGGCGTATACCTACGTTTCAAAAGGAAAATTCGAATTAAGAGAGAAGCCAAAACCGACCCTGATGCAGGAGCGGGATGCTATTGTCAAAGTGACACTCGCCAGCATTTGCTCCAGCGATCTGCATATCAAGCATGGCAGCGTTCCGCGGGCAGTACCCGGGATCACGGTTGGCCATGAGATGGTGGGGATTGTGGAAGAGGTTGGAAAGGCAGTTACCAAGGTAAAACCGGGAGACCGGGTGACAGTAAACGTGGAGACCTTCTGCGGTGAATGCTTTTTCTGCAAGAAGGGTATGTGAATAACTGTACAGATGAAAATGGCGGTTGGGCGCTGGGCTGCCGGATTGATGGCGGCCAGGCGGAATATGTGCGTGTGCCCTTTGCAGATCAGGGACTGAATAAGATTCCGGATGGCGTTACGGATCGACAGGCATTGCTGGTGGGCGATGTTCTGGCTACCGGTTACTGGGCAGCGCGTATTTCAGAGATCTCAGAGCAGGATACGGTGCTGATCATCGGAGCCGGCCCCACCGGTATCTGTACCCTGCTTTCGGTAATGCTGAAAAAACCAAGACGGATTATTGTGTGTGAAAAGGATAAAAATCGTCTGCAGTTTATCCGACAGCATTATCCGGAGATTTTGTTGGTTTCTCCGGAGAAGTGTGAAGCGTTTGTACGGGCAAACAGCGATCATGGGGGAGCTGACGTTGTGCTGGAGGTTGCGGGGGCGGAAGCTACCTTCCGTCTGGCCTGGGAATGCGCGAGACCCAATGGTCTGGTGACGGTGGTTGCTCTTTATGATCAGGCACAGATCCTGCCGCTTCCGGATATGTATGGAAAAAATCTTACCTTTAAAACCGGAGGAGTGGATGGCTGTGACTGTGAAGAAACATTACGGTTGATTGCAGAGGGAAAACTGAACACAGAGCCGCTTATCACCCATACCTATCCCTTAGAAGGATAGAGGAAGCCTATGAACTCTTTGAAGGTAAGCGGGATGGTGTAATTAAGGTAGCAGTAGAATGCTAAAAGAAGATATAGATAATTCCAATCATTAATGTACTATATATGGTATGATAATGATTGGAATTTTGTTATAACAGGGGGGATTTCCAACCATTAGTATATACGATCCATGAAAAATCAGGTAAAATTATGTATAGGTAATTAAGGGATCGGTTTTATGAATCCGCTGGGTCCGGATGTGGCGACAATCCGTACTTCTGGCTGTATCGTCTTTTCGCATGGAGGCAATGGCTGCCGGAGGATTTGCCGGAGAATATGAACGATGGATGATATGGCAGATCTGCCGACCGAAGAGGAAGAGAAGGAATTAATTGCCACGCTGTTTTCTCTGAGCTGAATGATCTGACGGCCGAAGCGAGGAATAAATTTACGGAAGAGAAAAACGGTTAATGCAGTGCTTTTGAGGGACAAACTTTCGTGCATTCATAGCAGAGAATACACTCTGTTCCGTTTTTCCGCTTGCGGGTTTCCTTATTAACCTCCACGTTCATGGGGCAGACCTGCAGACACTTCCTGCAATGGACACACTTATCCTCATCACAGTGGACGCGCAGAAGAGAGAAATAGCTCATAGGTTTGAGAAAAACCGTAATGGGACACAGGTACTTGCAGAATGCCCGGTTATCTTGAAACAGGAAGGCGAACACAATACCGACAAGGTAATAAAGCGCATTTCCGGCCAGGAAAAGCCAGAACATGATTTGCTCCAGATGTGCCACCTGCATCAGAAACAGCCCGGACACCAACGCCAGAGACAGAAGAAACATCACATAGCGAAGGAAGCCCAGCTTTTCTTTTCGTGGCTTCTGCGGCTGATTGTAGGGCAGAAAGTCCAGCACCATAGCTGTCCAGCAGGCGTAACCGCACCAGCCACGCCCAAAAAGCAACGGTCCGAAAATTTTGCAACCGCGTAGTGGATAGTTGCTGCTTCGAAACGCCGAGAAACAGGTAGTACCAGAACCCTTCGATCTGCATATTTTCACGGGAAATCACGCCAAGGTACAGCAACATATAGCTGCCCACCGCCAACTGGACGAAATGCCGAGCATACCGTTTTCCGGCGGTAAATAGTGCTGTTCCAAGCCCAAGGCAGGCTCCGATGTAGCTGAAATTCAGCAGATAGAAAAAATTGTCCTTTGTGAGCCACAGCGTAACTGCCACTGCTTCAAACAGCAGAAACAGCAGCATAGATGGCACGTATTTGTGAAGTCTGTTTGGGATTTTCGTCATCTCTTTGATCCTCTGCTTTCTTATCTTTTCTCAATGCACGGACTGCCAGGCCGGTGCAAGAGCGTGTCTGGTATCTTAGCATAAGTATAGCAGAGAAATAAAAAAATAGTAATCAGATTCTTGTAAAACATCTGCAAAAAGTGAAACGACTACAGGCGCAGACGATTATGACTGCCTGCGCCTGTAGTCGTTTGGAGTCATTCCAAACTGTTTTTTAAAAGCTGTCTGGAAGTGGCCTGGACTGGAAAAGTTTGATGTATTCCTATGCATAGGGTATAATGTCTTTAGGGAAAAAGATATGATTACGAAAACAAAATATTCCGCAAACATGATAGAGAAAGCAGGTATGTTATGAAAAGAAAAATTATGATTGTGGCAGTGGCAGCTGCTGTGATTTTTGCTGTGATTGCGATTCTTTCCGTTTTGGCGCAGACACCGGCATTAATCTGAGAAATCGAAATGATCTGCTGTGAAATTTCCGGCGGATCATGGAAGGATGGGAAAACTGGCGTTTTGCAAATGATTTTGCCTACTTTCATACAAAAAATACTTTGAATATCAAGAAATCTATGCTACACTGATACTGCATGACAAAATAAAAGAAAGTGGGGATTGTAGTATGAGTGGTCTGTTTCGGGCTCTTCATCGGACAAAAGTGTTTCGAAATCTGACGGAGCAGGAGTTTGCATGGGTTTTATATGATGTGGGAAATTCGGCATTTATTATGCTTGCCTGTTCGCTGATTCCGATCTGGTTTAAGAGTCTGGCAATCGGTACAGGGCCGGGAAAAATCAGTTCGGATCAGGCGACGGCGTATTATTCGATTGCCATTTCCATTGTTACGGTGGTGGTGGCACTGATCGGTCCTGTCTGCGGAGTGCTGGCGGATCGTAAGGATAAGAAAAGATCTTTTTTTACCACAACGGCAGGTCTTGGCATCACAGGATGTGTGCTGAATGGCGTTGCAACGAGCTGGGTACTGTTTCTGGTCATTTACATTGTGACAAGAGTCTGCTATAATGCATCGCTGACGATTTACGATTCCATGCTGAATGACGTGACGACGGAGGAACGTATGGATGAGGTATCCTCCTATGGCTATGCGTGGGGATACCTGGGATCCTGCATTCCGTTTCTTGTAGCATTGATTGCTTACGTGTTGGGGCCGGATATGGTCGGGGTGCTGCCGGATTTTGTCTCCAAGATGATCGGTTTTAGCGTGACGGCTCTTTGGTGGCTGGTGGTGACGCTGCCGTTGCTGAAGGAGTATCGGCAGAAGAATTACGTGGAAATGAGAACGGTTACCGTCGGTCAGACGTTTGGAAAAATTTTCGGGACACTGAAAAATCGCAGTTTCGGACCGGAAGTATTTTTCTTTCTGATTGGATTCTTTCTCTATATCGACGGGGTCGGAACTATCATTGACAACTGCATCAACATCGGAACCGATCTGAACCTGAATACGGTCGGACAGGTTGTTTTCCTGCTTGCCACGCAGGTTGTCGCTTTTGGAGGATCTCTGTTTTTTGCAAAACTGTCGCGGAAAAAAGATACGGTATCCCTGATTCTGATCTGCATCGCAGGCTATTTTGTCATCTGCCTCTATGCGCTGACACTGCGGACGCTGGTGCACTTTGCGATTCTGGCATTTGGAGTGGGATGCTTTCAGGGATCGATTCAGTCGTTGTCGCGGTCGTATTATTCCAAAATTATTCCGGCGGAGAATTCGGGAGAATATTTTGCATCTACGATATTTTTGCCAAGGGCGCTTCCTTCCTTGGATCTGTAGTCATTGCAGTTGTAAAGCTGGCGGGAGGAACGATCAACGTAGCGGTTGCATGTCTGGCGGTTTTCTTTGCACTTGGATTTGTTTTTCTGAAAATTGCAGACCATCAGCCGATGGCGGGTGAAAAATAAAAGATACATAGTATAAAAAATCTCAAAACCAGGAGAACAAGAGCAACTGGTTTTGAGATTTTGCTTTTGACTCCGGGGTTTCACAAAGAGAGGTTTTGTGTTACGATAATCAGTGAGTCGGGCTGCCGGGAATGTGGCTGCCTGAAAAAAGCACAGACAGGCCAGATCCGGAAGGCCGGAAGAGTCGATCACAGGGATGCGTTTCTGGACACCGAGGAGCTGTACATTGGTACCAGACCCCATTACACTTCTATCTGCAGACCCCGATTGCACAGATTCATGATTACAGCATGGCGCAGTTTGAGCATTGGACGAAAGAAACATTCTCTGCCAATTTTCGCAAAATGCTGACGCTGGAACAATACCGCGATCCAAAACTTGCGCAGCTTCATCATGATTATCTGGCGGGCGGACCATTGGAATATATGGCGGCGATTTTTCGTAAGCTGGCGGATTCTGATCTGTGAGAAGAACCCGGAAGCTTTTGAATTTGAAGCCGCATTCCCCAAAAAGGAAAAGCTGAAACTGCTGGGGCAGCTGTTCTGATTCGAGCGATAAAGTTTGGCAGCAGAACGATGCTGAGGGGTAAGCAGGTGTGTGATAAAAGGAGAACAGGACAATGGGGGAATCCCGTGTCCTGTTTTTTTGCCCCTGAAAAGTGGAAATTTCCTATCCCCTCTGCATACAATACAGGTAGAGTATCTTTTCAAACCCGTTCGGAAAGGATGATCATTATGACGAAAGGCATTGTAAAAATAAAGAAAAACCGTGCATTTGTAGAGCAGCAGAACGGCGAGGTGGAAGTGGCTTCCGGGCAGTATGTGTATCTGAAAGTGGAAAATTGCTGGATTCCGGTGGTGGTGCGGTATTCGGCGCGGAGGAAGAAGTGGTATTTTAAGTATCTCGAGGAAATCCCGGTCTGCGGGCAGAAGGTGCTGCTGAAGCGTAGCCGGTAAAGGGCGTTTCACGTATGTTTAACATGTGTTTAATCTTTCTGAGGCAGAAATTCATTATGCAGCTCCTGGATTCTGCGCTGTTCGGCAGCTTCCTGTTTTTCACGCTCCGATCGATACGAAGATCCCGCAGGCAGAGCGCAGATCAGCGTCAGACCGAAAACAAGAAGAAAAGAATAAAGATATGGATGACCGGGATGATTTTCATGATTCATAGGAAGCCTGGCTTTCTGAATGTAAAATTCGTAGATAAGGATTTTCTGTGTCTAAAATTCAGTATAGCAAACGGAATTTTTCGCGTCAATGGAAAGGATTGGTTTCTCGATTTCCAAATTCATCATTTACGCCGTCCCCAAAGTCTGCTAAGATAAAGAAAACTTGTTACCAAACGAGAAAACAGGAGTGATTTACATTGAAAAAGATCTTATTTATCGCAACCGGCGGCACAATCGCTTCGAAGAAGACGGAAAATGGTCTGACTCCGCAGATTACGCCGGAGGAGTTATTGTCTTATATTCCGGAGGTGGAAGGCCTCTGTGAGATTACGGCGGTGAATCCGTTTAATCTGGACAGCTCGAATGTGGTTCCGGAGAACTGGAGCACGCTGGTGAAAGTGGCGAAGGAGCATTACGAGGATTACGACGGTTTCGTCATCGCGCACGGAACTGATACGATGGCGTACACCGCGGCGGCGCTTTCCTATATGATTCAGAATTCGGAAAAGCCGATCGTCATCACCGGAGCACAGCGGCCGATCAATTTGGATATCACGGATGCAAAGACAAACCTGTCCGACAGCTTTTATTACGCCTGTGATGATGCATCCCAGGGTGTGCAGATTGTGTTCGACGGAAAAGTCATCGCGGGAACGCGCGCGAAGAAGGTGCGGACGAAGAGCTACAATGCCTTTTCCAGCATCGATTTCCCGTACCTTGCGGTAATACAGGACCGCAGGATTCTGCGGTATCTGCCGATGCTGCCGTATGAAAAGCCGGTTCGTTTTTATGAAAACTTAAGCGATAACGTTTTTCTCTTGAAACTGATCCCGGGAATCAGCCCGGTATTGCTTCCGGCGATTTTTGAGCACTACGATGCGATCATTGTGGAGAGCTTCGGTGTCGGCGGTATTCCGGCGAGCATCAAGGAGCCGTTTTACGAGCTCTGCCAGAAGTACCCGGAAAAACTCATCATCATGTGTACCCAGGTTTCTCACGAGGGAAGCGATATGACCGTCTATGAAGTCGGCCATGAGATGAAAACCCTGTGCAACATTCTCGAGTCATACGATATGACCCCGGAGGCAGTCGCAACTAAAACCATGTGGCTTCTCGGCAACCGTCCGGATGATCATGAGAGCCGGGAAAAAGCATTCTATAAACCGATCAACTACGATACGGTCTGGAAATAAGAAAAAGAAAGACGGCAAAAAGGCTGTCACGGTCCGCAGGAAAGAAATGTTTCTGCTGGCTGTGAACGCCTCTTTTTCTTTTTGAGGAAAAAGAAATTTTCCACAATTTTCAGATAGTACGGACGCAAAGTTGATTTTTATTGGAAGAATTGTGCAAATTTCATAGAAAAATCAGAAACAGGTTGACATCTTTTGAACATTTTAGTAGAATTGAATTCATGATGCAGTGCGGAAAACGGCGGATTTTGGATGACGAATCCAACCGCTGGTTACAGTTACAACATATGTGTGAACGATAACGATTTCGGAGGTGCATGCATGAAACGGTTAAGGTTTACAGCAGATATGACAAAAGAACAGAAGCGAAACACCGTTGAGGCGGCGCTGCTTCTTGGTTTCCAGGCAGAGACGGCAGTGTTTCCTGTTGCAGCCGCGGATGGAGAAATCCCGGTACCGGAAACAAAAGAAGAATTCCGGAAGCTGTGGAAGAAAACAGCAGATGCAGCCCCGGAGGGGTATGAGGCGGCTTCGGACCACATCGGGCCGGTTTACGACCTGGATTTCCGGGAAAAACAGGATTGGAAAAAATGTTCCAAAAAGGTCCGTTTTTAAAAGATCAGAATCACGATTTCCTCCCGGATGCACTTGATGTAAAACTGGTGCTTCCAGAGGACGCAAGCGATGCTATGTTTCTTGCAGCGTGTGATCTGGCATACCGTTTCGGGATGGAGACGACAGGATACGAAGGAACCATTCTTGCCGAGGCGGGTTACAAGGGAAATCAGATTATTTTTGAAAAAGCAGATCAGACAGAACTGGTCCTTGGAGAGACAGACGGTGACGGCGTAAAAGTGTATCTGCGCGGAGACGGCGAAGCACTGACCGCATTCACCGCCCGCCTCTGCAATACATTTCCAAAGATCTGCGGTGAGAGAAGCTGGAAGATCTCCTGATGGACATGGTGATGATTTTATCCTACGCGGAGAGGACGGCCAGCTTGCCGAACTGAAAGCTTTACAGGAAAAAGAAAGCGGCGCCTATGCGGTTTACGGATCGCCGCGCTGGAGCGAAGAGCAGAAAAAAGAGGCCGGAGATGCAGAAGTTTACAATTACAAATCCGGTCAGAAAATGTACGAGAAGTATATGAATTCCCGTGGGAGGTCGAAGTATTTGAAGAACTTCTGGAAACGGAAGTCTATCCGAAACTCAAAGAGGGAAGCACCGTAAAAATCACCGGAGCAGTCAGCGAGACCGAGAGCGTGCGCCGGAAGATGTGCGAAGCGATCGATGCAAAATCCGCGAAGCAGGCGCTGTGCCGGAACAGACAACGATTTACTGTGCCTACAAACAGGGCTATTCCTGGCTGGCAGAAGAGATGCTTCCGCGTCTGAAAGAGGCCGGAGCCGATACGGTTACCGTTTATTTCAAACCGTTTCTCCCAGAAGGCCAGACGGAATGGAATGATGAAAACGGAGCCATCCCGTCTTACCACAACCTGAGTGCCGAGACGCCGGACAAATGGTACGACCTACCGATCCGTTATCTGCAGGAGCTGTACCCGATCGAGGATCTTCTGGTAAAAGAGCTCGGTATCGAGAGAAAAAATGTCGTATTCAAAGCCTATGAGGGAGAAGATGACATCACATATCTCTGCCAGGGAAGCAAAGAAAACAGCGTCTGCTGTGAGGATGCGTACAAGGCCGCGTGGTCGGAGCGTCCGTATATGAATGAATACCCGCAGATGGGAAAAGTTCACCCGTCGACCGGTTATATAAAAGCAGAAGTAAATGGCAAGCCCATTCTTGACAAAAAAGTCCGCACCGATCTGGAAGAAATCTGGGATGTCTACCAGAGCGAAGTCCTTCCGGACTGCCGCCGCTATATCGAGGAAAAACGGGCGGAACCGTTGCGGAGGAGATGCAGCCGTTCTTCCACGAACTGAGAATGGACATTACGGTAAGCGAGCCGGACGAGCCGACCGGTTCCCGTGAGGATCTGATCTCATCGCTTGATGCACTCCATGAGGACATGTATTTTGTGGGCGGTGATTATTTTAAAAATTACGGCATTCAGAAAGCCGGCGTGATGCTGGATGCACCGGGCCTGATTCTGCCGGTGATCCATCAGAAAGAGGGCCGGCCGGTCTTTCGCGTTACGCTGACAGAGCCGTTAAAAGATGCGGCATGCATCACAAAAGACGGAGAGACCGCTGCCGCAGAGAGAAAACGAAGTGAAGTCGAAACCTGGATTTCCGCAGTTTCGTGGGAAAACGGAGAGCTGAATTTCCATATCACAGTGAAAGGCGCAGCAGAGGCTACCGTAAAAGCATACGCAGCGCTGTGGTCGAAAGGTGTTCTTGAAAAATGCAGCTGTGTTCCTGTGGAAACAGCGCTTGTCTTTGAAACAGAAAGCGGCGCATCGTATGCGGCACAGACTGGAGCGGGAAGAAAAGCCAAAGGCGAAACGGATCGAGAACATCAACCTGCATGAGCACGAACTGATCGGATACGATACGTATCGGGAGATCATTGAGGAGCTGAAAGAAGTTCCGGGTATCGAGGTCTTCCGGATTGCCGTTTCCTATACGGGCCGCGAGCTCTATGCTGTCTGGCTGAAACCGGAGTACGAGGGATATCTGTCGCTGACGAAGCGTCTGGCGAGAGTGCCGAGCGAGGTGATCAATGCAAGACACCATGCAAACGAGGTTGCCTCAACGAATGCATCGTTTATGCTGCTGAAGAAACTTTTAACAGAAGATGTTTACAAAGAGCTGCCGGATAAGCTGAATCTGATCCTGATCCCGATGGAAAACGTGGACGGTGCAGCGATTCACTATGAACTGCAGAAGGAGCATCCGACGTGGAAATTCCATGTGGCGCGGTTCAATTCTCTTGGAAAAGAGTTTTACCGTCATTATTTCCAGCAGGATACGATTCACAGCGAAGCGATGGGCATCAGCCGGATTTACGAGAAATATGCACCGGATATGATGGTGGATAACCACGGTGTGCCAAGCCACGAATGGGAGCAGCAGTTTTCTGGTTATACCTCCCCGTCCTACAAAGGTTTCTGGCTTCCGAGATCGCTCTTATATGGTTATTTCTGGTATGTAATGAATCCGGAATACAAAGGAAACTATGATGTGAATAAGGTCATGGAGGATGTGATCGCAGACAAGATTGCAGCGTATCCGGAGATGAAAGCACTGAACCAGGAGTGGAGTGCACAGTTTGAAAAATATGCCCATGCGTGGATGCCGAAACTGTTTCCGGCCAATTATTATAAAGAAATGATCAATTACTGGATTCCGTATGAATCGAATCCGGCGCATGGATATTCGTCGATCCGCTATCCGTGGATTACAACCGTCGCTTATACGAGCGAGGTTGCGGATGAAACGGCACAGGGAGAATACCTGAACCTGTGTGCGCGGGCTCATGTGGCGCACGACGAAGTGACAATACAGATGCTCATGGAGGCGCGGAACGTTATGGACTGCCGCTTTACCGAGCAGGATGGAACGATTTTGACCAGCTACATACGAAAGAGACCGATGATTGTCTCTAGGTAACTGGAAGAAATACAGGATACAGGGTTGTGAAAGCACGAGCGTGCGGAGCAGCCTGTATCCAAAAAAACTACATTTTATTTAAGGAGGAGTTTAGGTATGGAACTCATCAAATTACTTGGCGTGTTAATCGTTATCGTCGGATTCGCGCTGAAACTGGATTCAATCCTCATCATTTTCCTGGCGCTGATTACGACAGGGATCGTTGGCGGCCTTGGCGTCGGCGGTCTTCTTGAGACCATCGGAACCAACTTCGTAGCGAACCGAAGCATGGCGATCTTCATGATGATCCTGCTCGTTACTGGTACGCTTGAAAGAAACGGTCTTCGTGAAGCAGCAGCAAACCTGATTAAGAAAGTTAAGAGTGCAACAGCCGGCAAGCTGATCGCTGTATACGGCGTATTAAATGGCCTGTTCGGTGCATTCAACGTAGGATTCGGCGGTGTTGCCGGATTCATCCGTCCGGTTCTTCTTCCGATGGCAGAAGGTGCGATCGAGAACAAAGAAGGTACCGTAAACGAAGAGCACTTAGAAGAAGTCAAGGGACTTGCAGCAGCAATGCAGAACTTCACCTGGTTCTTCTTCCAGGTTCTGTTTGTCGGCGGTGCCGGTGGAATTCTGGTACAGACGACACTTGCCGGTCTTGGCTATGAAGTAAGCCTGATTGACCTTGCGGCAATTGAAATTCCGGTTGCATTATTCTCACTGGTTGTTTCCTGTGTCTATATCATTGTAAAAGACAATCGGATTTCGAAAAAATACTATGAAAAATCAGCCGGCAAAAAGGCACAGAAATAGGAGGAACACTAGATGAGCGCATTAAAAGTTATACAGGTTCCAGCCGCATTAATACGGCCGGATTAAATATTGTATGGATTCTCGTTGGCCTGATTGCAATCTACGCGGGCATTAAAAACCTTCTGGATGAAGAAAATCCGTCCAGAATCGGAACAGCCATTTTCTGGTGTTCGTTCGGTATTGTTACAGCACTTGGCACCTGGCTTCCGGCCAAGGTTTCCGGTGTCCTCGTTATTATTATGTGTCTGCCGCCGATCTTCAAGAAAGTAAAGGTTGGAAAAACAAACGCACCGGAAAAAGCACACACCGAAGCACAGTTTAAGAAGATTGGAATGAAGATTTTCGTTCCGGCATTCTGTGTTGCTGTATTTTCCCTTGCTTTTTCACTGTTCTCCAATATGAGCTCCATGATCGCGATTACACTTGGTGTTCTCGTAGCCATTATTTTCCTGGTTGCATACGACTCGAAAGAGAACAAACCGCAGGTTTTCCTGAAAGATTCCGAGCGTTTCCTTTCCCTTACAGGACCGCTCAGTATGCTGCCGCAGCTGCTTGGCTGCCTGGGCGGTGTCTTTACTGCAGCCGGTGTTGGTGAGGTTATTGCACAAATCGTAGAGAAAGTTGTTCCGAAAGGAAATGTTAATATTGGTATCATCGTTTATGCCGTTGGTATGGTACTGTTCACCATGATCATGGGTAATGCATTTGCAGCCATCACCGTTATGACGGTTGGTATCGGTGCTCCGTTCGTACTGGCATACGGTGCAAATCCGGTAGTCATCGGTATGATCGCACTGACCTGCGGTTACTGCGGAACCTTAATGACTCCGATGGCAGCAAACTTCAATATCGTACCGGTTGCAATCCTGAATATGAAGGACCGCTGGGGCGTAATCAAAAATCAGGTGCTGGTTGGATTAATTATGCTTGTATTCCAGATCTGTTATATGATAGTATTAAAGTAAATCGTCAGGACAGACTAACTAAGGTCATCGTATTTTCCGAAAGGGAAGGGCGGTGGCCTTAACGTCCGTAAAATGGTTGACTAGATATGACAGGAGAAGGAAGAGAAACAAATGACACCGAACATGGAACGGGGGGCTTGGATCATCATCCACGAATGGGTAAGAGTAAAAGCGTGGGATAAAGTACTGATTGTGACATCAAAGGAGCATCAGGCGGAGGCGAAAGCGCTGGAAATGCAGGCGCGGAAAAAAGCGCGGTCCGTCAACACACTGATTGTTGAAAATAAAGGACGCCATGTGGGCATCTTTTTCGACGATAACGAGGCGGTCTTTGATCCCTACACTGCGATCATTGCAGCGACCGAGTATTCGCTTGTGACAACAAAAGCAGCGAAGCGTGCGATTCAGAAGCACAAAAAGTTTCTGTCGCTTCCGCTTTCGACGAACGACGGAAGAAGTCTTCTGGAGTTCGATTTCCTTTTGATGGACACGAAAAAGAGCCGCATGATGGCAAAGCTGTTTATGAAGTATCTCCGTTCATCCGGCAAAGTGCATGTGACGACACCGGCAGGAACGGATATGATGTTCTACAAAGAGAACCGCAATCCGGGATTTTTCAACGGCGTATTAAGAGACGGAAAAGGCTATTCGTCCTCAAGTATTGAGGTCTATGTGCCGATCGAGGAGACAAAGACAGAGGGCATTATGGTGCTCGACGGATCGCTGGGATACATCGGACGAGCCGATGAGCCGACGAGAATCATCTTCAAAGGCGGCAGAATCGTCGATATCGAGGAGACACCGACCGGCATCCGCTTAAAGAAGTACATGGAGGAATATTTCGATCCACGGATTTATATCGCAGGAGAGCTTGGCATCGGACTGAATTCGTGCTCGAACTGCCTCGGCAACTGCTACATTGAGGATGAATCCGCGTATGGAACCTTCCATGTAGGGCTTGGACGCAATATCGCGCTCGGCGGCGTGCAGAATGCGAAAGGCCACTTCGACCTGGTCTGCCGGGAACCCGATATTTTTACCGATAACCGTCAGATCATGGACCGGGGAAAGATTATTGCACCCGAGCCTGTGTTATACTAAAGGACAGAACCAGGAGACAAAAATTAAGAGACAAAAGGAGAAAAGACGATGAAAGTTTTATTAACAGGATTTGACCCATTTGGAGGAGAGAGCGTGAACCCGGCATTCGAGGCCATCAAACTTCTGCCGGATACCATCGCCGGAGCAGAGATCGTAAAAGTTGAGATCCCGACCGAGTTTACCAGAAGTATTTCGTGTGTGGAGGCTGCCATCAAGGAACACAACCCGGATGTTGTGATCAATGTCGGACAGGCAGGCGGCCGCGCATGTGTAACGGTAGAGAAAGTCGGCATCAACCTTGCGGATGCAAGAATTCCGGACAACGCAGGCGAGCAGCCGGCCGATGAACCGCTCCAGGCAGACGGACCGACGGCATACTTTGCAACCATTCCAGTCAATGCCATGGTTCAGAACGTCCGTGAACACGGTCTTCCGTGCCATGTATCCTTCACCGCAGGCACCTACGTATGCAACTGCGTAATGTACAACGTGCTTCACCTTTGCGCAACAAAATATCCGAATATCCGCGCAGGTTTTATCCACGTACCATTTGCATGTGAGCAGGTAGTGGGAAAAGCAAGTACGATGGCAAGCATGCCGCTGGAAACCATCGCAAAATCTCTGGAGTACTGCATTGAGGCGGTTGTAACCAACAAAGAAGAAGTAAAAGAGGCAATGGGAACGACCCACTAAAGAAGCATTTCAGGCCGTCTTACCGGAAAAAGGTGAGGCGGCCTATATTTTTTGCTTTTTTCCCTTTTGCAAACCATATCTTTTGTGTTACAATAGATTTTGTCAGAATTTTTATGCGAAAGGAACGAAAGAAAATGGAAGAGGGTAAAATTTTTAAATTTCATAATGACCTTGATACAGACCAGATCATCGCGTCCCAGTATCTGCTTCTGCCGAATCTGGATGAGATGAAAGGCCATGCGTTTGAATCGTTAGATCCGGACTTGCAAAGAAAGTAAAACCGGGAGATTTTGTCGTAGGAGGAGAAAACTTTGCTGTGGTTCCTCAAGAGAGCAGGCGCCGGGTGTTTTAAAAGCATTGGGTGTGCAGGCAGTTATCGCAAAATCCTTCGCCAGAATCTTTTTCCGCAACGCCATCAATATTGGTCTGCCGGCGATTGTCTGTAAAGACTGCCGGATGCCGTAGAAAACGGTGATACCATGATCCTTCACATGTCCGAGGGAACCGCAGAAGTGAACGGGAAAACGTACACCTGCACGAAACTGCCGGAATATATGCAGAATATACTGAATCAGGGAGGCCTGATCGCTTCTTTGAACCGCGAGGAGGAGTAAGACCATGGGAATGACAATTGCAGAGAAAATTATCGCCGCTGCAGCCGGCGTTCCGGAAGTAAAACCGGGAGATATTCATACCGTAACACTGGATCGTCTGATGAGCAATGACGGAACTACTCATCTGACGGTTGATATGTATCGCAATAAATTAAACCATCCGCACATCGCGGATCCGAAAAAGCTGGTTTTTATCGTTGACCACAACGTACCGTCCGACAGCCCGAAAACAGCGGCGTCCCAGAAAAAATGCGTGATTTTGCAAGAGAGAACAACATTGATTTCTGGGAGGGAAAAGGTGTATGCCATCAGGTGATGATCGAGAATTACGTCCGCCCGGGCGAGCTGATCTTCGGCGCTGACAGCCATACCTGCTCTTACGGAGCACTCGGCGCATTCGGCACCGGGTGTCGGCTGTACCGATTTCCTGTACGGCATGGTAACGGGAACTTCCTGGGTACTCGTACCGGAAAGCGTAAAATTCAATCTTGTAGGAAAACTGCCGGAGGGCGTTTATGCGAGAGATCTGATCCTCACCATCATCGGCGAGGTCGGCGCAAACGGATGCAACTACCAGGTGATGGAGTTTACCGGTGAGGGTGCAAAGACTTTAAGCATCAGCGACCGTATGGCACTTTGCAACATGGCAGTTGAGGCCGGCGCCAAGACCGGTATCTTTGAGGCAGATGAGAAAGCCATCGAGTACCTGAAAGAGCACGGAAGAGAGCCAAAAGAAATCTTCCACAGCGATCCGGACGCAAAATACGTCAGAGAGTACACCTTTGACCTTTCCAAAGTCCGCCCGGTTGTTGCAAAACCGGATTTCGTAGACCGCGTTGTTCCGGCAGAAGAGACCTGCGGAACGCCGATCAATGAAGCATTCCTTGGATCCTGCAACAACGGAAGAATCGAAGATCTCCGCGTCGGCGCAGAGATCATCCGCGGAAAGAAGTCGCAGAGGGCGTCCGTTTCCTCGTTGTTCCGGCAAGCCAGACGATCTACCGCCAGGCATTAAAAGAAGGCATCATCGACACCTTCATGGAGGCCGGAGCCATCGTCATGAACCCGAATTGCAGCGTCTGCTGGGGAAGCTGCCAGGGTGTCATCGGCGAGAACGAAGTGCTGATCAGCACCGGAACCCGTAACTTCAAGGGCCGTGCCGGTCATCCAAGCTCCAAAGTATACCTGGGATCCGCTGCTACGGTAACCGCATCCGCGATTGCCGGAAAGATTGCGACGGCAGATCAGATCTGACCATTTTCTTTGAGGGATACATAATATTTTTGGGAGAATAAACATATGGAAGCATTTACAGGAAAAGTATGGGTGCTTGGAGACGATATTGATACCGATATCATTATCCCGACCGAGTATCTTGCTTTAAAGACAATTGACGATATGAAACAGTACGGCTTTTCCCCGCTCCGCCCGGAACTGGCCGGACAGATTGAAAAGGGCGACATCATCGTGGCAGGAAAGAACTTCGGCTGCGGCTCCTCGAGAGAGCAGGCACCGGAGATCATCAAGCGCTCGGCATTTCCTGCGTTATCGCGAAATCCTTTGCTCGGATCTTTTTCCGCAACTCCATCAATAACGGCCTTCTTCTGATCGAGCAGCCGGATCTGCACGACGATATCAAAGAGGGCGACACCATCACCGTCAAGATGAATGAGCATGTTGATTACAACGGAAAAACATACCCGATCGCAGCTCTGCCGGAGAACCTGATGGATATCATTCAGGCAGGCGCCTGGTAAAGGCAATGCGCAAGCGCAACGGATTGGATTAAGAGCGGGAGGAAGAAACGATGGGCAATACAGTAATTGAAAAAATCATCCGCCACAACACCGGAAAAGACGTAAAACCGGGCGACATTGTGACGGTCAACGTGGACAGAGTCATGATTCATGATATCTTCATCCCGTTTGTCGGCGATAAATTCGAGGAGATGGGCTTTACCAAACTGTGGGACCCGGATAAGTCGTTCTGATCTACGACCACCTCGTTCCGGCAAGCCAGGTGGACGATACGAGACATTTCCACAAAGGCGATGAATTTGCAAAGAAATATAGCATGAAAAACGTACACAGAAGCGACGGAATCTGCCATCAGTTAATGACAGAGGCAGGTTACGTAAAACCGGGCGACGTTGTTTTCGGAACCGACAGCCACACGACGACATACGGCTGTGTCGGTGCATTCTCTTCCGGAATTGGCTACACAGAGATGGCGAGCATCCTCGGAACCGGTACGATGTGGATCAAAGTGCCGGAGACGATCAAAGTTGTCATCGAAGGCGAGCTGCCGAAAAATGTGATGTCAAAAGACATTATCCTGCGTCTGATCGGTGACCTCGGTGCAGACGGCGCAACGTACCGCGCACTGGAGTTCTCAGGAAGCACCGTAGAAAATATGACCGTGGCAAGCCGTATGACGATTGCCAACATGGCGATCGAGGCAGGTGCCAAATGTGCACTTTTTACCCCGGATGAGAAGACCGCAGAATACTGCGAGATCGAACTCAATGACTATCAGAAGAGCTTAAAAGGCGATGAGGATGCAAAATATCTGTGCACCATCACCTACCGCGCCGAGGATTTTGTGCCGGTTATGGCATGCCCGTCCCAGGTAGACAAGATCCGTGATACCAGCGTTCTCGAGGGAACCCCGATCGATCAGGTCTTCATCGGTTCCTGTACGAACGGCCGTCTCGAGGATCTGCAGGCGGCAGCCGAGGTTTTAAAAGGCAAAAAGTAGCCGACTACGTAAAACTGATCGTAACACCGGCAAGCCGCAAGATTTATCTGCAGGCAAGCAAAATGGGCATTCTCGATACACTGGCAGAGGCAGGCGCCATGATTACACATCCAGGCTGCGGCCTGTGCTGCGGAAGAGCGGGCGGAATCCTCTCTGACGGAGAGCGTGTTGTAGCAACGAACAACCGAAACTTTCTTGGAAGATGGGTACTTCTAAGTTGAAATTTATCTGGCATCTCCAAAGACAGCGGCAGCATGTGCAGTAGCCGGAAAAATTGTAACGCCGGAAGTGTAAACGAACTTAACAGCAGAAAGGGAAAACAGACGACATGAATGGTTCAATGTTTATCGGAACCTGGTGGGCACTCGTCCCGCCGCTGCTTGCAATTCTGCTTGCATTTGTAACAAAAGAAGTTTACAGTTCCCTGTTCATCGGATCGGCAGTCGGTGTCCTTTTGTACACCGGCTTCCATCCGTGGGATGCGTTCACAAGCTTCTTTGAAATTTTACGGAACAGCATGAACATCAACATTCTGATATTCGATATCCTGCTTGGCATGGTTGTCGTGCTGATGGCGAAATCCGGCGGCTCGGCGGCGTATGGAAAATGGGCGGGGACGAAGATCAAAACGAAGCGGAGTGCGCTTCTGGCAACGATGGGGCTTGGTGTTCTGATTTTTGTGGATGACTATTTCAACTGTCTGACAGTCGGCTCTGTCATGCGCCCGGTCACGGACAGCCACAAGGTTTCCCGCGCGAAACTCGCATACATCATCGACTCCACCGCAGCGCCGATCTGCATTATCGCGCCGATCTCAAGCTGGGCGGCAGCAGTCAACTCGTATGTGCCGGCGGATGCGGGAATCAGCGGATTCCAGCTGTTTCTGCGGACAATTCCGTATAACCTGTATGCGATCCTTACAATTGCGATGGTCTTTTACATCTGCTACACCGGCTTTGATTTTGGTCAGATGAAGCTCCACGAGGATAATGCCGCCAAAGGTGATGTTTTCACGACCGGAGGCGAGGAGTTTGAGCAGGTTTCCGAGCAGGAGGTCAATCCGAATGGAAAAGTCATCGACCTCGTGCTCCCGGTTGCCGTACTGATTGTATCAGCGATTGGAGCGATGGTTTACACTGGCTTCCTCGGCGGCGCGGACAATGTGATTTCCGCGTTCGCAGGATGTGATGCAGAGACGAGTCTGATTTTTGCCTCCGTCGTGACGATCCTGTTTATGATGGCGCTGTATCTGCCGCGGAAGGTCATCACCTTCAAGAGCTTTATGGACAGCCTGTCCGAGGGCTTCAAGCTGATGGTTCCGGCGGTTACGATTCTCGTCTTTGCGTGGACCTTAAAAGGCGTCGGTGATGCGATGGGCCTGGCCCAGTTTGTCGGAAGCGTCGTGGGAGACCATGCATCCGCAAGTATTTTTATCCCGGTGGTGCTGTTCGCCGTGGCGGTGTTCCTTTCCTTTTCGACGGGAACCTCCTGGGGAACGTTCGCGATTCTTGTGCCGATTGCAACGGGCATGTTCGCCGCCGGAACAAATCTGGAGATGATGATTATCTCGGTATCCGCCGTCCTGGCAGGGGCGGTCTGCGGTGACCATATTTCGCCGATCTCGGATACGACGGTTATGTCAAGTGCGGGTGCGCAGAGCAACCATCTGAACCACGTATCGACGCAGATGCAGTATGCGGCCGTTACGGCGTGTGTCTGCCTGGTGGGATATCTGATTGCAGCCGTGACCAGAACGTGGTGGATCACACTTGGCGTCAGCCTTCTTCTTCTTTGGCTGTTTTAACCGGAATGCGCAGATTTGCGCAAAAAAGCGGAAAACGGCAAAAAATAAAAAGAAAACAGAAAAACGCGTGAAATGCTTGACGGGAGAGAAAAAGAACCGTATACTAAAAAATAGAACAAACATTCACAGGACAACGGTGTCCTGCAAAGAAGAAGCGGAACGCTTTTGGAGCAGGAATGTGAATTGGAACAGAAGGAATTGGATTTTTCAAAGTCCAGTTCCTTCTGTTTATCTCTGTTAAAATTGCATCGGAGCTGTGAAATGCAGGAGAAGAAAGGAGGCATTCCGGGGCGAAAACGCTTTGGAAAAGGGAAGGACTGTTATGGTCAGAAAGATCATAGCAGACAATGGCAAAAACAAAAAGAGGGAGAAAATATATGATATTTGGAAAGTACATTAACAAATACTACCTGAAGAATGCGCCCATTCTGATTCTCGGTCTTGCAGCGCTGATTCTCGTAGATTATTTCCAGCTTTTCATACCGGAGCTGTACCGCATGGTCATCAACGGCATGAACGGCGACCCTGTTCTGGTCAACGGCCAGGCGGCGGTGTTTGATATGGAATTTCTGCTGGATCAGGTCTGCCGGCCCATGATTATTACCATTATCGTCATGGTAGTCGGCCGTTTCCTGTGGCGAGTCTGCTTTTTCGGCTCCGCGATCCGCGTGGTGACCGATCTTCGTACCTGCATGTTCGCGCACAGCAAGGAGCTGTCCCAGGAGTATTATCAGGTCAACAAAGTCGGAAACCTGATGAGTCTTTACACGAACGATCTCGATACCGTGCAGGAGTGCTTCGGCGACGGTATTCTGATGTTCTGCGATGCGCTGTTTTTAGGCCTGCTTGCGTGATCAAAATGTGGCGCATGAACCATTTCCTGACCGGCCTTTCCATGATCCCGATGGCATTTCTGATGGCCGCCGGCACAACGCTCGGCAAATACCTGATGAAAAAGTGGGAAGAGCGCCAGCAGCCTTTTCCGAGCTGTCCGATTTCGCGCAGGAAAACTATTCCGGTCTTGCTGTCATCAAAGCATTCGTCAAAGAGACGAAAGAGCTGATGATGTTCCGTAGACTGAACCGCGAGAACGAGGACATCAACGTAGAATATACCAAAATTTCCACACTGCTGAACATTATGGTAACGCTGTTCGTCGAGTCCGTCATCTGTGTAATCTTAGGCTACGGCGGCTATCTCGTTTACTGCGGAAGCTTCGACGCCGGCCAGCTTGTCGAGTATATCGGCTATTTCTCGGCCGTTGTATGGCCGATCATGGCGGTCTCCATGCTGATCGAGAAGACATCCCGTGGAAAAGCGTCCTTAAACCGTATTACGGAACTGCTTGACGCAAAAGTCGATGTGAAGGACCGCGGCGGTGTGCAGGATCTGCCGTCCATCCATGGAAAAATCGAGTTCCGCAATCTGACCTTCCGCTATCCGGACGGGGAGTACGATGTGCTGAAAAACGTATCGTTTACCATTGAGCCGGGCGAGAGTGTCGGCATCGTCGGAAAGACCGGTTCCGGAAAAACGACCATCGTCGATCTGCTGCTCCGCACCTACAACGTGCCGGACGGAACGCTGTTCATTGATGACCACGATGTCAACACCGTTTCCATCCACTCTGTGCGTGAGGGCTGTGCCTACGTGCCGCAGGACAACTTCCTGTTCTCCGACACGATTTCCGGCAATATTTCCTTCGCCTTTGATGACGAAAACCAGGAGGCCATTGAGGATGCAGCGATGATGTCCGATGTCCATGACAATATCGCAGAGTTCAAAGAGGGCTACCGCACCGTTCTTGGCGAGCGCGGTGTGACGGTTTCCGGCGGACAGAAGCAGCGAATCTCGATTGCGCGTGCGCTGATGAAACACGCACCGATTCTGATTCTCGACGATTCCGTCTCTGCGGTCGATACCAAAACAGAGCGCACGATTCTCGACAATCTCAAAAAACGTGAGGGACTGACGACAATTCTGATCGCACACCGGATTTCAACGGTGGAGCAGATGGACAAGATCGTGTTCGTCGAGGACGGAGAAGTCCATGCAGTCGGAAAACACGAGGATCTGTACCGGACCTGCACGGCGTACCGCAAGATGGTCGATCTGCAGAAACTTGAAGAGGAAGCGGGGGAGGAGTAGAAATGCACAATTATTATCCGATTCTCTGGGTCGCGCGATCATCGGCGTGATTTCCACCCTGCTGATTGTGGCCGCGTTTGTAGTGAAAGATGGAGAAAAAGAAACCGGCTTTGAGCGGAACATGAAAGACAGTGAAATCATGCAGCGTCTGATGGATTACGCAAAGCCGTTTTACCGCCAGTTTATCGTTGTTGGTTTTCTGATGCTGTTTTCGATCGCGTACGATATCATTTCGCCGCTGATCGTCGGCAAAATTGAGGAGCTCGTCGTTGGAAAATTCGCGCTGAATACCCTGTTTCTGTGGGTAGCGGGCTATGCGGCAATCCTTCTTGTCTCGATGGCGTGCACGTATTTCCAGGCCGTGATTCTGCAGAAGACGGGTCAGAAAATCATTTCCAATATGAGGGAGGATCTGTTCGTCCACATCGAGCGCCTTTCCCACGAGCAGTTAAATGAGATTCCGGTCGGAAAGCTTGTCACGAGAACGACAAACGATACGAACGCGATTTCGCTGATGTTCACCAACCTTCTGGTCAATCTTCTGAAGAACTTCTTCGTGATCATCGGTATTCTGATTGCGATGCTGTTTCTGAACTATGAGCTGACGCTGATGGTGCTCTGCTTCGTGCCGTTTATCATGCTGTTCTCGATTATTTTCCGCAAATTCTCGCGAAGAGCACACCGGAAAGTAAAGGACTGTACTACGGACATCAACACGTATCTGTCGGAGAACCTTTCCGGTATGAAAATCACACAGATCTTCAACCGCGAGGATGCCAAGATGCGCGAGTTTACCGACAAGAGCAACGCACTCGACCGCGCACAGCAGGAGCAGATTTTCGTGTTTGGTATTTTCCGTCCGCTCGTCTACATGCTGTATATCAGCTCCGTGCTCTGCCTTTTGTATTTAGGCGGCAAGGGCTATCTGGAGGGAACGTCGTTCCTCGGCCAGACGCTTACCAGCGGTATGATCGTCAGCTTTTACATGTATATTTCAAAATTCTTCAACCCGATCCAGAACCTGGCGGAGCAGTTCAACTGGCTGCAGTCCGCATTTGCATCCGCCGAGAAGTATTCTCGATTCTGGATCTCGAGCCGAAAATGCAGGATGCGCCGGATGCGATCGAGCTTACCGACATCAGGGGCGAAATTGAGTTCCGCGATGTATGGTTTTCCTATATCCCGGGCGAGTGGGTGTTAAAAGGCGTTTCGTTCCACGTCAACCCGAAAGAGACAATCGCATTTGTGGGTTCCACCGGTTCCGGAAAATCGACGATTCTTTCCCTGATCTGCCGGAACTACGAGTTCCAGAAGGGTGAGATTCTGATCGACGGCATCGACATCCGAAAGATCAAGATCGATTCCCTGCGGAAAAAATTCGGCCAGATGCTGCAGGATGTCTTCCTGTTCTCGGGAACGATCCGCAGCAACATTATTCTCCGCGAGGAGGGGATTTCCGATGAGGAGATCATGGACGTCTGCCATTACGTGAATGCTGACCAGTTTATCAACAAGCTGGATCACGGCCTCGACGAGCCGGTGCGGGAGAGAGGAAACAACTTCTCCGCCGGACAGCGCCAGCTTCTCTCGTTTGCGCGTACCATCATCCATAAGCCTTCGGTCATGATCCTTGACGAGGCGACGGCGAACATCGACACCGAAACCGAGCTTCTGATCCAGGATCCATGGAAAAGATGAAGAACATCGGAACGATGCTGATCGTAGCGCACCGTCTTTCGACGATCCAGCATGCGGATGAGATTATCGTACTGTCCCACGGAAAAATCGTGGAGCATGGAACGCATCAGGAGCTTTTAGCAGCGCAGGGAAGATATTACCAGCTCTACACGCTGCAGTACCACCGCGAGCAGAGTGAGAAACAGAGAGGAAGAAAGTAAGAAAATTTTAGAACAATAAAGACAATTTACAAAAAGGGAGAAATTTTGTTTGTGCAAAGTGACAAAATTCTCCTTTTTTACGGTGTATCATATTAAAATGATTTTAAATCAATATAGTCATATGAAAAATATATGAGCATAATACGATATCCGTTTTTCCATCTCAAAAAGCGGGCGGTTATAATAAGGGAAGCAAAACGGCAGGCACCAAAAAGCCGGGCCGTCTGTTGAAAGAAAGGGAAAATTTATGGAAAAGAAAGCAAGCCTTGTAGGACGCCTGCTCTCGGAAAATCAGATGTCGGAAGCATTTATCAACAGTATGTTTCTGGCGCTGTCCGGCGGTTTTCAGGATGCCTACACGTACAATTGCAGAGATGAAGTATTCTCAAATGCCCAGACGGGAAACGTTGTGCTAATGAGCCAGAACTTTCTGGAAGGAAACTTTACGGCAGGTCTTCGGTATCTCTTCCCGATCCTCTTTTTTGCGATGGGTGTATTTCTGGCAGAAAATTTCCAGGAGCATTACCGGTATGCAAAGAGGCTGCACTGGCGGCAGGTACTTCTCGCGGCGGAAATTGTGATCCTTGCGATCGTCGGATTTATTCCGTCTTCTTATAATATGCTCGCGGCGATGCTTGTATCGTTTGCGTGCGCGATTCAGGTACAGACCTTCCGCAAGGTCGGCGGTTATTCGTATGCAAGCACCATGTGCATCGGAAACCTGCGAAGCGGAACCGCAGCGCTGTCTATGTATATGCGGGATAAGAAAAAAGAACAGCTCCGTCAGGCCGGATACTATTTCGGCGTGATTCTGGCTTTCGCCATCGGCGCCGGAATCGGAGGCGTGTTCTCCATGCTGTATGGAATCCATGTAATCTGGATTTCCTGCGGACTTCTTCTGGTGAGCTTCCTTCTGATGTCACTGGAAAAGTACCGCTGAGAAATAAGAGAGAGTGAAGAAAGAAGGCTGAAAAAATGGAAGTATTTCTGGAGTGCTGTATGACACTATTCTTTTCAGCGGCCATGCTGCTGATGATCGTCCGCCTGGCAAAGGGTGAGGAGAAAACATGATGTTTGCGCGTGTGTTCTCCCTGGCGTCCAACGTCGGTTTCTGGATTGGAATCGTCCGCATCGCTGTGCTGAACCGGAGCGGATTTCTGATGTTCTTCTACATCACAGGCGCAATGCTTTCCTACACGGCGATGGTCTTTGCCATGCCGCATAAAAAAGAGCAGATTGCCGGACAGCAGGCATAAATAAAAAAGAGACCCTGTATACGGGAAGGATGGAGCAGCGATGTTCCGTTCGCCGGTAGACAGGGTCTTTTTCTGTTTCAAACAAAAGTCCATAAAATCTTATACGCGTTCCAGAAGCTCCTCGATCAGCTCTTTTGCCGCCGCGTTCTGGTGCTGCCGCGGGTTGATGATAAGACAGATTTCACGTTTGGGGGCCTCCTCGATGAGCGGAATCCGACAGACGGTACGGCTCTTTAAGGCATCGCGTGCCAGTCCTCCGGATAAAATCCGATGCCGAGGTTATACTCGACCATAGGAAGAATCTGATCCGTCGTCGCCGCCTCCATATCGGGGTGGAAGGCGAGGTTGTGATTCAGAAAGTACTCGGCGTACAGCTCCCGCGTGCCGGTGTCTTTGGCAAGCGAGATAAAAGGATATTCTGACAATTCGCCGAGATGATGCGGCTCTGCGGAAAGGGATGCATATTTCGATCCGCCGATCAGAATTTCCTGGAATGGGAAAATCGGGATCTTGTGCAGCGGTTTGCGGATTTCCACCGGGCTTGTGACGACTGCGAAGTCGACCAGACCGTTTTCGAGCGCTGGATGGCCTGCGGCGTCGAGTGGTTGGAGATGCGCAGGCGGACGTGCGGATAGCGGGTGTGGAAGTGCTCCAGGCGGGAGAGCAGCATCAGACGAAGTGCCGTCTCGCTCGCACCGATTGTGATAAGGCCGCTCTCAAGAGACCGCTCAAGAGCCAGCTCCTCCTCAACCGTGCGGAGCTGTTCGTAGGCAACGGCCACACGCTCATACACCTTTTCGCCCTCCGCTGTCAGTGTGACACCCTGGTGGGAACGGATAAAAAGTTTGCAGCCAAGCTCACTTTCCAGATTGTTCATGCACCGTGTGATGTTGGGCTGGTTGTTTTTCAGAATTTCCGCGGCTTTTGTAAAGCTGTGATATTGTGCTACGAAGTAAAAAATGCGATAATAATCATATGTAATCATAAAAACCTCCGAAGGATGAAGAAGAAAAAATCATCCATGATTGCTTCAATATAAAATACATGCGCCGGGTTGTCAAGGGATTTCTGAGGATGGTCCGGCCGGATTGTGCGGGGGATGGCAGAAGAGAAGTGGAAATTTTTTGAAAAAACACTTGCAAAATACCCGGACAGGGTATATAGTGTAGAAGAAAACAAGATACCCCATTAGGGTATATGAAATAGAAAATCCAGAACTACAGAAAGGAAGACATACGATGGAACAGTACAATGTAACCGGCATGAGCTGCGCCGCCTGCCAGACCCGTGTCGAAAAAGCCGTGTCAAAGGTACCGGTGTCACATCCTGCGCAGTCAGCCTTCTGACAAATTCCATGGGCGTGGAGGGAACGGCCTCCCCGGCAGAGATTATTGCCGCCGTGGAAAATGCAGGCTACGGTGCGTCGAAAAAAGGCGAGAAGGGAAGCACATCACAGTCGGCTTCCACAGCAGAATACGAAGAGATGCTGAAAGACAAGGAAACACCGGTCATGAAACGCCGTCTGGTGAGCTCCGTTCTTCTTTTGATTCCGCTCATGTATTTCTCCATGGGCCATATGATGTGGGGATGGCCGCTGCCGAAATTCTTTGAAGGAAACCACATCGCAATGGGACTGGTACAGCTCCTGCTTACCATTGCGGTCATGGTCATCAACCAGAAATTCTTTATCAGCGGTTTCAAGAGCCTCTGGCATAAAGCACCGAACATGGACACACTGGTAGCGCTTGGTTCTACCGCATCGTTTGTATACAGCGTCTACGCCTGTTTGCCATGACGGGAGCGCAGGTACAGGGGGACATGGATGCAGTCATGAGCTATATGCATGAATTTTACTTCGAGTCCGCAGCCATGATTCTGACCCTGATTACCGTCGGAAAAATGCTGGAGTCGATTTCCAAAGGAAAAACGACCGATGCGTTAAAGAGTCTGATGAAGCTGGCTCCGAAGACCGCCGTTCTCTTAAGAGACGGAAAAGAAGTGGAAGTCGGCATTGATCAGGTGAAAAAGGGCGATCATTTCATCGTCCGCCCGGGCGAAAATATTCCGGTGGACGGCGTTGTCCTGGAGGGAACGAGTGCCGTCAACGAATCCGCGCTGACTGGCGAGAGTATTCCGGTGGATAAAGAGGCCGGCGACCGCGTATCGGCGGCGACCTTAAACCAGTCCGGTTTCCTGACCTGTGAGGCGACGAGAGTCGGAGAAGACACAACACTCTCCCAGATCATTCAGATGGTCAGCGATGCGGCAGCGACAAAAGCGCCGATCGCCAAAGTGGCCGATAAAGTTTCCGGTATTTTTGTGCCGGCCGTTATCTGCATTGCACTTGCTACGATTGTGATCTGGCTGTTTGCAGGAGAGAGCGTCGGCTTTGCTCTTGCAAGAGGTATTTCCGTTCTCGTTATCAGCTGCCCGTGTGCGCTCGGCCTTGCAACACCGGTTGCGATCATGGTCGGAAACGGAATGGGAGCAAAACACGGAACGATGTTCAAAACCGCAGTTTCTCTCGAGAAGACAGGAAAAACACAGATCGTTGCACTCGATAAGACTGGAACCATCACAAGCGGCGAGCCGCAGGTAACCGATCTTGTCCCGGCGGACGGTGTAAGTGAGGAGGAGCTTTTAAAAGGTGCCTTTGCACTGGAGCACAAAAGTGAGCATCCGCTGGCCCGTGCGATTCTTGCACTTGCAGAGGAAAAAGGCCTGGCCCGCGAAGAAGTCAGTGATTTCTCTGCGCTTCCTGGAAACGGCCTTGTGGCAAAACGGAACGGAAAAGAGCTCTGCGGAGGCAACCGCGCACTGATTACGAAAAAAGCGGTTCTCTCGAAACAGATGGAAGAGCAGGCAGCAAAACTTCCGAAGAAGGAAAGACACCGCTGTTCTTCAGTGAAGACGGAAAGATGCTCGGTATGATGCGGTTGCGGATGTCATCAAAGAGGACAGCCCGCGTGCGGTGAAAGAACTGCAGAATATGGGAATCCGTGTCGTGATGCTGACCGGAGACAATGAGCGCACCGCGCGTGCCATCGGCGCACAGGCAGGTGTGGACGAAGTATCGCAGGCGTTCTGCCGGATGGAAAAGAAGCGGTCATCAGCCGCCTGAAAGAAAAAGGAAAAGTAGCGATGGTAGGAGACGGCATCAACGATGCACCGGCTCTGACCAGTGCGGATATCGGTATTGCCATCGGAGCAGGAACCGATATCGCGATCGATGCGGCAGACGTTGTCCTGATGAAGAGCCGCCTCTCCGATGTACCGGCAGCGATCCGCTTAAGCCGTGCGACCCTCAGGAACATTCACGAGAATTTGTTCTGGGCCTTCATTTACAATATCATCGGTATTCCGCTGGCTGCGGGCGTATGGATCCCGCTGTTCGGCTGGAAGCTGAACCCGATGTTCGGTGCGGCGGCGATGAGCCTTTCGAGCTTCTGCGTTGTGACAAACGCCCTGCGTCTGAATCTGTTTCGGATGCACGACGCGTCAAAAGATAAAAGAATCAAAAACGAAATTCCAAAGGAGGATCTGAACATGACAACAGAACAGGGAATGGTAAAAACCATGACAATCGAGGGCATGATGTGCGGCCACTGCGAGGCAAGAGTGAAGAAAACACTTGAGGCAATCGAGGGTGTTGCATCCGCAGAAGTAAGCCATGAAAAAGGAACAGCCGTTGTAACACTGACAGCTCCGGTATCAGACGATGTGCTGAAAACAGCCGTAGAGGCACAGGATTACACCGTAAAAGGAATCCAGTAAAACAGGAAACATTGAGAAAAGGGAAACGCGCCTGGAATGAAAATTTCCGGGCGCGTTTCTTTTTTTTACCAGATATAGCAAAAATATTGCAATTTGTTCGGAATTTTCGTGACAAAAGGACAAAAATCCGTTAGGATAGAGAAAAAGAAGAGCAAAAACAAAAGGGTTTTTAGGATCAGGAGGTTTTTTCATTATGACAGAGTACAGACTTGCAAAGCCGGAAGAGTGGGAGGACTGCATCGAACTTGCAAACTACGTGTTCAGCACGGCACACCGTCCGCACGACTTTGAGCAGTTAATTCCAAGGGTTTATCAGGCAGGACCGGAAATGGCACGGATCCACCGCGTCGCTGTTGCGGAAAACGGCAGACTCCGGGCCGAGATTGCGGTGCTTCCGCAGCAAATGGCAGCAGGGGGTAAGCTGCTCCGCGCAGGATATGTGGGAAGCGTTTCCGTGCATCCAAAGGCAAGGGGCGAAGGCCACATGAAGCGTCTTCTTGGCGACTGGATTACGGATCTGGAAGGAACGTGTGATCTTCTGGTACTGGACGGCCAGAGACAGCGGTATGCCTACTTTGCTTTACGCCGGGAAGTGAAAAATACACGTTTTACCTGGATGTGGCAATGTGCGCCATACCTGGAAAAACGGGGAACTTTCCGCTTACACCTTTGCGCCGCTGTTTCCGGAAAACGGCGAAGCGGACGAAGAGGCGGCAGCTTTGCAAAGAAGCTGAATGAGGAAAAACCGCTTTACGTGGTAAGAGAGGATGTGAAAGCCTGCCTGAAAACGTTCGGCGAGCAGGCAATTGCAATCTGGAAAAACGGTGAGCGGATCGGATATCTGGCACTTTGCGGCGGAAACCAGGTTGTGGAAGCAGAAGTGCTGGAGGAACAGGATTTCGTTCCTGCACTTGCCGCTTATTTAAAAGAAAATGCGCTTGACTCTCTTTTCATTTCCATTCCGGTGTATGAGACCGGAAAAGCAGCAGCGTTATCGGAAGTCTGCGAAAGCTTCACAAAAGAGCGCTGCGGTTCCGCGATGTACCGTATTTTCCAATTTGCAGACGTCATCGAGGCAATGCTGACCATGAAAGCAGAGACGATGGGCATCAGTGATGGAACGTGGTTCGCCGTACTGGAGGGACAGCCGCTGACCGTGACGGTAAAAGATGGAACTGTGACCGTGACAGGGGAAGCCCATCCGGGGCAGATGTACTCAACCGGGAGCAGGCGCAGGAACTGCTTCTTTCACCGCTGGCAAGTAAGGGAAGCAAGGTTCCATCTGAAATCTGGAAGAACA
>ENA-OQAS01000121-OQAS01000121.1-human-gut-metagenome-genome-assembly--contig:-NODE-121-length-38895-cov-6.343505_pt1 | contig 38895 bp, 40 predicted proteins | sample MGYA00242733_ERZ504523 | MGnify/ENA primary metagenome ERZ504523 (study PRJEB26092, sample SAMD00036239) | human gut metagenome | host: Homo sapiens | study: EMG produced TPA metagenomics assembly of...
CACATTTGCCGGCGGGCTTGGGGATTTTTGTATTCTATTTTTTCATCCGGGATCGTCTCAGTCTTCCTGCAGTGCTGCAAGATTCGCCACAATCCGTGCTACCTGGGCAATCTCCGGGATTTTCGTGTACTCGGCACAGCTATGTACCTGGTTCATCGATGTTGCGATGACGAGGCCCTCGATGCCGTGCTGGGCGAAGACGTTGTTGTCGCTGCCGCCGAAGGTTTTTTCGAATGCAGCGGTCAGACCCTCTTCTGCAACGGCGCTCTCGTAATGCCTTGCGGCATCGCTTGTCAGCGGCGTCTCATACGCATGAATGTTCAGCTTTTCTTCCCAGACAAGTTTGGCACCGATGGCGTCTGCCTCCTGCTGGAAGGTTTTCTGATATGTCGCCAGAAGTTCCATCGCCCGTCTCGTGGTTCAGGCTGCGGATTTCGCCTTCGACAAGGCAGCTCTCCGAAACGATATTGGTGCCGGAACCGCCGCCGATTTTCCGATGTTGCTGTGGTGCTCTCTGCCACGTGGCCCTGCGGAAGCTGTGCGACTGCACGTGCAGCCGCCTGGATGCTGTTGATGCCGTCCTCCGGGTGAAAACCTGCATGGGCGGCTTTTCCCTGGATTTCTGCTTTAAAAGATACAAGGGTCGGAGCTGCATAGGCTGCCGCGCCGATTGCTCCGCTCAGGTCCAGAACGTACGCTTCTTTTGCCTGCACCTGGCTGTAATCGAAGGCATTCGCACCTTTGCAGTACAGCTCCTCACCGGTTGAAATCAGGATTTCGATCGGGCTGTGCGGCGCTCCTGCCTCAGTGATGTGGCGCACAGCTTCATAGATCGCGGTCACACCGGCCAGATCATCGGCGCGAGAACAGTTGTGCCGTCGCTCGTTACGGTTCCGTCATCATGGAAAACAGCCTTTTTCCCTTTTGCGGGCTCCACCGTGTCCATGTGGGCGGCAAAGAGAACCGGCGCACCGTCAATACTGCCCGGGATACGTGCAAACAGATTGCCCGCATTTGAACCGGTCTGCTCCTGTGTATGATCTTCTGTAAAATTCACTCCGATTTCGGCGAATTGCTTTCAGAGTGTCCGCCATCTCGCACTCCTCCAAGGACGGCGAATCGATGGATACCAGCTCCGCAAAAAATCAGCAATTCTTTTCTCATCTATCATAATATTTTCTCCTACTCTTTGGCTGTGTCCGCAATTTAAATAACATACTCACTGCGCCATAATATGCATCTTGCTGAAGAACTCCCGTGTTCTCTGATTCTGCGGATGCTCGAATACTTCTTTCGGTGTTCCGTCTTCTACTACGTGTCCTTTATCAAGGAAGATCACACGGTTCGACACATGGCGGATAAAGTTCATCTCATGGGAAACCAGAAGCATTGTATATCCCTGTGCCGCAACTTTTTTAATAACATCCAGAACCTCTCCAACCAGCTCCGGGTCAAGGGCTGAGGTCGGCTCGTCGAGCAGCAGAATCTGCGGTTTCATGGCGAGGGCTCTTGCGAGCGCCACCCTCTGCTGCTGTCCGCCGGACATATGTTTCGGATAGTGGTTTGCCCATTTCTCCATGCCGACCAGTTTCAGTTCTTCTAATGCAATGGCTCTGGCCTCGTCTTTTTTCATCTTCTTGACAACAATCAGGCCTTCCATCACATTTTCCAGTGCGGTTTTCTTCTCAAACAGATTGAACCGCTGGAACACCATTCCTGTGTTCTGTCTTAAATACAGAAGCTCTTTCGGTTTCCGCTCGGAAAGGCCGATCACCTTGTCCCCGATCGTCACCGTTCCCTTCTCCGGTGTCTCAAGGCGGTTGACGCAGCGCAGAAGCGTTGATTTTCCGGTTCCGGAAGGACCGATGATTCCCACAACATCGCCCTGTTTGATCTCGAGGCTGATGTCGTCGAGCACCACGTTGTCGTTATATTTTTTTGATAAATGATCAATTTTTATCATTTTTCTTACCCTCCCCGTTTGCGGACGCCAGCTCTACCTGGTCCGGAATCCGGATTTTATTTTCAATTACGCGGATAATCTGCTCGATCACCAGCGTTACCAGCCAGTAAATGATGGCCAGTGAAACGTAAACTTCAAAGTAGCGATACGTTCTTCCTCCAATAATCTGGCCCTGTGCGGTAATCTCGACAACGGCGCAGGTAAAGGCAAGAGACGTTCCTTTGATGATACTGATAAAAGAGTTTCCAAGGGTCGGAAGCGCAACCTCAAAGGCCTCCGGCAGAATGATGCGGCGCAGTGTCTGCGGATACGTCATGCCGAGTGCATGTGCTGCTTCGATCTGGCCCGGGTCAACGGACTGCAGGGCCGAACGGATAATCTCAGCCATAAAGCCCGACTGGTTCAGTCCCAGAGCGATCATCGCATAGACGAAACCGGAAATATTGGCAACCGCCAGATTCGTTCCGAACTGCTGGTTGATTGCCTTGAACATCATGGGAATACCAAAGAACGCAACGTACAGCTGTACGATGACCGGCGTGCCGCGGAGCAGTGAAATCAGAAGATTCGTAATCTGCGTCAGCACTCTGATTTTTTTCATTTGATGATCGCCATCACAAGTCCCAGTCCCAGTCCGATCAGCATAGAAACCACGGCCAGTTCCAGCGTGATCGGCAGCTTTGTCAGCAATTCTGGTATGGATGAAAATACCAGTGAAACGTCAAATAATTTTCCCATGATTTTTGTCCTCTCTTACACGTATTTTTCTACCAGTACACAGGTAAAGCCAAGATTTTTCTTCGGCTTTTTCGGCTCTTCGTCTTTCTTCGGTACATGGTGGTCGTATACCGACAGGTCAGCGTCCGGATTCAGTTTGTAGCCTAATTTCTCATAAAAGCCTACGGCGCGGTCCTGGCTCGTGATGACGATGTGATCGACACCGTATTCTTTCAGCCATTTCTCAGCGGCTTCGATCAGTACGCGGCCGTATCCGCTTTTCTGTTTTTCTCTGACAACACAGACACGCTCGATTTTTCCTGTCTTTTCCGCCGGAAATGCGATGCGGCAGCCGGCTACCGGCTTGTGATCTTCTGTCAGCAGAATCGCCTGCAGATCATCTTTGCTCTCGTCCTGTCCGAATTCCAGTTCAATCGGAATGTTCTGTCCGCAGCAGAACGCATCGGTTCTGACGTAATCATATGCTTTGTATTTCCACTCTTCGCTTCCCTTTTCTACCCGGTAAATTTCTGCCATGTTTTTCGCTCCTTTTAGAATCGGGAAACGGATGTTCTCGATCCGCTTCCCGTCTGTTTTGTAATCTCTTCTGTTCTTATTTCGAAAACGATATTCTAGTTTGGTGTCTCATCAAAGTATTTCTCGTCCGGGCTGGTGTCCACGCGAGATACTCGGTTGTGATCTTGGAAAGAGTTCCGTCTTCTTTCATCTCTTTTAAGGCTTTGTCAACATCCTCGCGGAGTGCTGCGCCCTCTTCGTCCTTTCCAAACAGGAAGTAGGTATTGTTCTGCGGGAACAGGAAATCTTCGGTCTCCTCGTCGATCTCGTTTGCTTCCAGCTGACCTTCCAGTCCGAACTGCGGAAGCAGGTTGTCGATGATCGGTCCGTCGTCGATTGCCACATCAGCGGTTCCATCTACGATATGCTGGTAGCGGACCTGGAAGTTTGCATTGGAATATACGATATTGATCTGGTGATCCGGGTTGTCTGTATTCCATTTTTCCAGTGCATTTGCGGTAAGGCTTCCTGCACTCAGCTCAATTTTGTATCCGCGGTCTGCCAGATCGGTAAGAGAAGTCAGCGGCTCATCGCCGGTTCTCTGAATGTATTCGTTGAAGCTGGTTTTATATGGTAAAGAGAAGTAGTAGGATTCTGCTCTCTCATCGGTATATCCATAGTTGTTGACTGCGATGTCGTACTGACCGCTCAGCACACCCTGCAGTGCATCTGCCTGCTCAATTTTCAGTTCATACTGCGGAAGGCGGTTGAACACTTCTTTTACGATATCGATATCGACACCGGTCAGCTCGTTGTCATCATTTACGTAAAAGTACGGTGCCAGTGTGCCGCTTGTTACAGCTTTGATCACTTTTTTCTCACCGGAATCCGATGCGGAGCTGCCTTCTGCGGAAGATGATGCTGCGGAACCGCTGCTGCTTCCTGCATTTGCTGATGCATTGCTTCCGCATCCTGCAAAGCTTGCTGCCAAAAGGCCCGCCGCTGCCAATACTGCCCAGAATTTCTTTGTCTTTTTCATAATAAAATCCTCCTCATTTTCTCGTTCTTTTCAGTTCCGGCCGCGCCCCGGCTGCCTGAGAGTGTTCCACCAGAGCGCTCCGGATTCTTCTGTCTTATCTCTTTATAAAAGTCCTTTCAGCGGATTAATCGATGCATCCACGGAAAGTACGCCGTTCTTCGGGTTTCTGTCTTCCCATTTCGGGCTGTTCCAGATGGTTTTTGAGATTTCTCCTGTGTAATCCTCGTAGGTCTCTCCCTCCGGATGGCGAAGGAATACTTCATCCGGTGTTTTGCTGAGTGTTCTTCTCGATCCATCGTCTTCCATCAGCTTCTCGAAATCTACTTTTGCAAGGATTCGTTCGTTGTATCCGCGGAAGAGAACCTCGCCTAATTTCTTTCCAGGTCTCGAAAGTGCCAGCACCTGCGGATCGCTTCCGTGACGGAAGGCCGGGATCGCATACAGCTCTTTTAAGTAGCCCCAGATATTTTTGTAATCACGAATCGGTTTCTTCACCGGTCCTACGTTGTGGAAGTAGCTGACATCCCAACGGATCAGAGTGACGTAAGCGCGGACATCGCTGTCGGTGATGTAGTCGCCGAACAGGAAACGGTTCGTCTCCAGCCGTTTGTCCAGCTTATCGAGGGATTCATAGAAATCTTCGTATGCCTCATCGTATGCTTCCGGTGACTGGCAGAATGCCATGCGGTAATGGCCGTTGTTGATATGCGGGAAGAGCCAGTCGTTAAACTCATCGATCTCTTTCCGGAATTTTTTCGGGTACAGGTCCGGCGCATCTTTTGGCTGGAATGGACGGAACTGCACTTCGAGATAGTTCGTAAGGCGGTGATAATCGTTGTTCACAGCCTTTTTCTCTTTGACATCCACCAGGGTCGGTGTCGTTGCTCTTCCTTTGAAGTCCGGGTTTGCTCTTTTATAGAACTCACTTAAGAAGTAAGCGCCTGTCGCCGGATCCTTGAAATCCGGATACTGTCCGAATGCATGTCCGTAACGGTTTGTCTCGCCGGATGGAGAAACTCTCGTCTCCGAGATCACATCCTGCAGTCCTAAAAGCTCCCGCACGATGATCGGACGGTTGGACCAGTTGCATCCGGTTGCCCAGTAGATCCCGAAGCGGTTTGCTTCTGCTTTCAGCCGCCTTCTTTATCGCCGAATGGGTGGATAAATGCATTTGGCTGACGGATGAAAGCGCCGCGCTCATCGATCTCTACAAGGGTTTCATTTGGTCTTGGGTCTACTCCGACTTCTGCTGCAAACTGTTCTGCCAGTGCATCGGTGTATTTGATTTCTTCGGTTTCTTTATTTTCAACTGGGGTGAAGCTGCATCCGCATCCGCTCATGTTTTTGTCCTCCGTTTTCTATGTCTGTTTATTATCTATTCTTATGTTGTTCATTCGCATTTCTTTTAAAAAAGGTTAAAAAAATAGCAGGCATTCGTTCCGGCCTGCCCGCACATGCAATTTCTGCTATGCTTTTTCTGCCTGCGAATGTTTCTTATTTTTCTTTATTCTGATTGGAGCTGCAGCAACAGCAACAACACATCTCCATCATTCTGTTCTCCTGCATTCGTCTGTTGTCTGTTTTTTTCATTTGCTGTTCTTATTTCCTACTAAGTCGATATGTTTAATGTGTTTCTCGATTACATGGCATATTATAATGCATATTTTTTCTATGTGCAACCCCTAAAACGCCTTTTGGTAATTGTTATTTCGATGAATCGATTATAGGTTTTTCCTATTGGTTAGTCATACCAGAAAGATATTACTTATCACACCTGTAGGCTGATTTTGCTTTTTCCTACCAACCGCCGCAACTTTTGCAATGTGCTCAACAATTCTTGCCATGGCTTTTTTCTTAAGAAACGATACAATAAAAAGCAAAGAACACCACTTGCAAAATACAATGTACTCTCGGAATCTTTCTGTGCTTGTTTTTGTGAGATGATTTTTTGTCAGTTGTGCCCAAATTTCTGAGGCGTACGCGGTGCGTACGTTGATGAAATTCGGGTGCAGCTGGCGGAAAATCAGCCGCAAAGGCAAGTGCAGAAAGATTCCGAGAGTACATTACAAAATAAAGGAGAGTTTTTCTTATGGAAATGACATTTCGCTGGTATGGTTCCAAATTTGATACCGTTACCTTAGAGCAGATCCGCCAGATTCCGGGCGTAACCGGAGTCATCACAACCCTGTACGACACTACCCCGGGCGAGGTGTGGACACGCGAAGCGATTCACGCGTTAAAAGAAGAGGTTGAGGCCTCTGGACTTCACATCTCCGGCATCGAGAGCGTCAACATCCACGACGCCATCAAAATCGGCAGCTCGGACCGTGAGCAGTACATCGATAATTATATTGAAACGTTAAAGCACCTCGGAGAGGAAGACATTCACCTTGTCTGCTATAACTTCATGCCGGTCTTCGACTGGACCAGAACAGAACTCGCACGCGTCCGTCCGGACGGCTCGACCGTACTTGCCTACAAACAGTCCGCCGTAGACGCACTTGTTCCGGAAAAAATGTTTGAATCTATCGCAGGTGATGCAAACGGCGCAATTCTTCCTGGCTGGGAGCCGGAGCGCATGGCAAAAGTGAAAGAGCTCTTTGACGCTTACCGCGATGTGGATGATGAGAAACTGTTTGCCAACCTCAAATACTTCCTCGAACGCATCATGCCGGTCTGCAACGAGTACGACATCAAAATGGCATTCACCCGGACGACCCGGCATGGAGTGTCTTCGGTCTTCCGAGAATCATCATTAATAAAGAAAACATTCTGCGCATGATGAAGATGGTCGATGACCCGCACAACGGCGTGACCTTCTGCTCAGGTTCCTACGGAACAAACCTGGAGAACGATCTGCCGGATATGATCCGTTCCTTAAAGGGCCGCATCCACTTCGCTCACGTCCGCAATCTGAAATTCCACAGCCAGCAGGATTTCGAAGAGGCCGCACACCTTTCCTCTGACGGCAGCTTCGATATGTATGAGATCATGAAAGCGCTGTACGACATCGGCTTCGACGGCCCGATCCGCCCAGACCACGGACGTATGATCTGGGGCGAGAAGGCAATGCCGGGCTATGGACTGTATGACCGCGCACTCGGCGCGACTTATTTAAACGGACTCTGGGAAGCTATTGACAAGAGTCACAAACGTGGAATTTAAAGGAGGTTTTTACTGATGTCTCTTAACTTAACAGCTGCCGGACTGGCAGATCAAAAAGCGTGGGAAGCCGGAGGCTATGCGCTTCCATCCTATGACCGCGAAGCAATGATCACCCGCACGAAAGAATCTCCGTGCTGGGTGCATTTCGGAGCCGGAAATATTTTCCGTGCCTTCCAGGCAAATACAGCACAGGAACTGCTGAACAACGGTACCTTTGACCGCGGTGTCATCGTTGCGGAGGGCTTCGATACAGAAATCATCCGTGATATGTACCAGCCGCACGATAATTTAAGCATTCTGGTGACCTTAAAAGCCGATGGTTCTGTCGAGAAAACCGTTGTTGGAAGCATCGCAGAATCGCTGGCTGCCGATACGGCGGATTCTCCGGATTTTGCCCGGTTAAAAGAAATCTTTACCAAGGATTCCCTGCAGATGGCGACGTTTACGATCACCGAAAAGGGATATTCTCTGAAAAACGGTGCGGGCGAACTGCTGCCGTCTGTTGCTGCCGATTTTGCTGCCGGACCTTCTTCCGTTACCAGCTATATGGGAAAAGTTGCTTCTCTTTTATATGAAAGATTTCTTGCAGGCGAAAAACCGGTTGCGATGGTCAGCACCGACAACTGCTCCCACAATGGCGAAAAACTTTCCCTTGCCCTGACAGCCTACGCTTCTGCATGGGAAGAAAACAAGCTGGTACAGCCAGGCTTCCTCTCCTATCTGCAGAACCCGGAAAAAGTCAGCTTCCCGTGGACCATGATCGACAAGATCACCCCGCGGCCGGATGGTTCCATCGAAAAGATACTCGAGGAGAACGGCCTCGCTGATGCACAGTCGATCGTCACCTCCCGCCACACCTACGTTGCTCCGTTCGTCAATGCAGAGGAATGCCAGTACCTCGTAGTCGAAGATCATTCCCGAACGGACGGCCGCCGATGGAAAAGAGCGGATGGATCTTTACCGACCGGGAAACTGTCAACAAAACAGAGCGCATGAAGGTCTGCACCTGCCTGAACCCGCTGCACACCGCACTCGCTGTGTTCGGCTGCCTGCTGGACTATGAACTGATCAGTGAGGAGATGAAAAATCTGGTACTGAAAAAGCTCGTGGAGCGCATCGGATATATCGAAGGACTTCCGGTTGTCACCGATCCCGGCATTCTCTCTCCGAAGCAGTTTATCGATGAAGTGCTGAACATCCGCATCCCAAATCTGTTTATGCCGGATACGCCGCAGCGAATTGCAACCGATACGTCACAGAAGCTGTCAATCCGGTTCGGTGCAACGATCAAATCGTATCTTGCTTCGCCGGAGCTGTCACTCTCGGATCTTCAGGCAATTCCGGCTGTATTTGCGGGATGGCTGCGGTATCTGATGGGCGTGGATGACAACGGCGATGCATTTGATCTGAGCCCGGATCCGCTGCTTGCCACGGTCCGCCCGTATGTGCAGGATCTGAAACTCGGCGCACCGGCTGACCGCGAGACCCTTTTCAAAACTCTGGCTCCGCTGCTCTCCGATGCTTCGATTTTCGGTGTGGATCTGATTTCCGCCGGACTTTCTGACCGTGTGCTGAATGCTTTTGTCTCGATGCTTCAGGGACCTGGCGCTGTGCAGATACGCTTGCAGCGCTGACTGCTCAATTCTAAAAGGGAGGTATTTCCATATGAAACCTTTTATGGACGCTGACTTTCTGCTGCAGACCGATACGGCGAAAACGCTGTACCACGAGGCAGCTGAAAAATGCCCATTTTTGACTATCACAACCATCTGAATCCGCAGGAGATTCTCGAAGACCGCCAGATGGAGAATCTGACACGCGTCTGGCTCGGCGGGGATCATTATAAATGGCGTGCCATGCGTGCGATGGGCTTTTCGGAGGATCTGATCACCGGAAACGCCGATGATTACGACAAATATCTGGCGTTTGCCGAGACGATTGAGAACGCGATCGGCAATCCTTTATACCACTGGACACATCTGGAACTGCAGCGGTACTTCGGCATCACGGCACCGCTCTCCCGCGCAACAGCGAAGGAGATCTGGGATGAGGCGAATGCAAAACTGCAGACGAAGGAGTTTACCGTGCGCAATCTGATTCTGAACCAGCATGTGTCGCATCTGTGCACCACCGACGATCCTGCAGATGATCTGCACTGCCATCTGGCATTACAGAAGGAAGACTTTGCCTGCCGCGTTCTGCCGTCCTTCCGCCCGGACCGCGCCGTTCATCTCGAGAAGCCGGATTTCCCGGAATACGTGGAAAAGCTTGCCGCTGCCGCCGGCAGGACGATTGCATCCGCGGAGGATATGGTGCATGCCCTCTCCTGCCGCCTCGACTTCTTCCTCTCCGCCGGCTGCGTTGTCAGCGACCACAGCCTTGAGGGCTGCTTCTATGTGCCATGCACGGCTGCTGAGGCGAATGATGTATTTGAAAATCGCATGAACGGCGGTGCTCTCACTGAAAAAGAGCTCGGCATGTACAAGGGCTTCCTTCTGACGAACCTCGGACGGCTGTATCATAAGCACAATATCGCCATGCAGCTTCATATCAAAGCACTCCGTAACAACTCGAAGCGGATGTTCCGTGCGCTCGGTGCCGATACCGGCTTTGACAGCATGAACGATTTCGCCTTTGCCCCGATGCTCGGCGCTTTCTTAAACGATATGGACGAGGACGACGCACTGCCGAAAACTGTGCTCTACTCTCTGAACCCGGGCGACAACCCGATGCTTGCAAGCATGGCTGGAAACTTTGCTGCGCCTGGCATCCGCTCGAAAGTGCAGTTCGGTACCGCATGGTGGTTCAACGATCACAAATACGGCATGGAATCCCAGCTTGCGACGCTTTCCAGCATCGGCATGCTCTCCACCTTCATCGGCATGCTGACCGACTCCCGCAGCTTCCTCTCCTTCCCGCGCCACGAATATTTCCGCCGGATTCTCTGCAATCAAATCGGAAACCGGGTGGAAAACGGGGAGTACCCGGCGAACCTGGAGTTTCTGAAAGAGATGGTGGAAAATATCAGCTACAACAATGCGGTTTCGTATTTCCTGTGATTTTCGCATGCCTTATTGACAATTATTCCCACATACCGTACAATAAAAGGGATTACTGATCAACGAAAGGATTACAGAAACATGGACGACTCAGGCAGTATGCCTCGACGATGCTTTATTTTCATCATTTGATAAACGGAGACATAATCTATCTTTGATTCTGCCAGATTCAAGATAGGTTATGTCTTTTTGTACATTTTTTGCATCGTGTCCCGGTTTCCTAAGAAAGGAAAAACAAATGAACAGCGACATTGTGTCACTCATCATCATTCTTATCTGCGTCATGCTCTCAGCCTACTTTTCGGCGACGGAGACTTCTTTCACCTCGCTGAACCGCATCCGCATGAAAAATATGGCAGAAAAAGGCGACAAGCGGGCGGAACTGGTGTTAAAGCTGCTGGAGAACTTTGACAAGCTGCTCTCCACGATTCTCGTCGGCAACAACATCGTCAACATCGGACTCAGCTCCATTGCCACGGTGCTTTTTATCAAGCTTCTCGGCGGCGACTCCGGTGCGACGGTTTCCACGATCGTAACCACTATCGTGGTCCTGATCTTCGGCGAAGTTTCCCCGAAAAGCATTGCAAAAGAATCTCCGGAGACGATCGCCAAATTTTCCGCACCGTTTCTCCACATTCTGATGATCGTGCTGACCCCGGTGACGTTTTTCTTTTCCCAGTGGAAGAAGCTGCTCTCCCGCATCTTCAAATCCTCGGAAAACCACGGCATCACCGATGAGGAACTGATGACCATCGTCGAGGAGGCGACCCAGGAGGGCGACATCGACGACCAGGAAGGCGATCTGATTCAGAATGCAATCGGCTTCATGGAGATGGAGGCCGCAGAGATTTTTACTCCGCGTGTCAACGTCATCGGCATTCCGCTCGATGCGACGAAATCCGAGATCGCTAAGACTTTCTCCGACACCGGATTTTCCCGGCTGCCGGTGTATGATGATGATATCGACCACATTGTGGGAATTGTGTATCAGAAGGATTTCCACAACCACATTTACCACACCAACAAACCGCTAAGCAGCATCATCCGCCCGGCGCTCTTTGTAACCGAGAATACGAAGGTCGGCCCGCTGCTGAAAAAAATGCAGGCGAAGAAATCGCATATTGCCATTATCATTGATGAATTCGGCGGCACCGACGGTATCATCACCATGGAAGATATCCTCGAAGAGCTCGTCGGCGAAATCTGGGATGAGCATGATGCGGTTGTACAGGAAATCCAGAAAGTTTCCGAAAACGAATACCTCGTGACCGGAACGGCAAGCATCGACAAGGTGTATGAAGAGCTCGATATTGACAAAGAATTTGACGTCTTTACGGTCAGCGGATGGATCATGGGGATCCTCGAGCGCGTGCCAAAGGAAGGCGATCATTTCGTCTCGGATGGCCTCGACGTAACCGTACTGAAAATGGCAGACCGGAGAGTCGACAAGGTACGGATCGTGCGGCTGCCGAAGGATGAAAATGAACAGTAAGTAATTGATACGATTTACACGCAAAAACGATCGAACATCTGATTTTAAAGTCAGATACTCGATCCGTTTTTTTGTATCCTCTATTCTTCTTTCAGACCGTCCGCAAGTCCATACACATCATTTTCCCTTCCTTTGCAGCCCTCCCATACAATCGGTTCTGCAAAGGTAAGTTTCAGAATGGTATCAATGCTGTCGCGCTCCGGAATCGGGACGGAGATCGAAAAGGTTCCGTTTTCTTCCGTCAGTTCTGCTTTTCCGCCGGAAATCACTTCCCATTTTTCCATTGTATTCCCCGGAATTTCAAACGTGATCTGATCTTTTTCCCATTCCAGAATATGCACATAAACAATATTGTCGCGGTACGTCGTTCCGCCCCAGCGGTCCGCAATCACAGGGCCGCCGCGCAGGCCGTACAGCGTTTCGCCGTATTTCGAAAGCCATTCTCCGGCCTGGCGCAGGCGTTCTACCTGCTCCTCATCCATTTTTCCCGTTCCGTCCGGGCCGATATTCAGCAGATAATTGCCGTCCCGCACGGCGATTGAAACCAGATTCTGAATCAGCTGGCGCAGCGGCAGCACTGGTCTGCCCGGGATATAGCCCCAGGAATCCGCAATACAGTCGTTGCTGTCCCACGGCTTGTCCGTCCGCATCCCGTCGATTCTGCGTTCCCGCACATGGAAATCGCCTTCCCAGCCGCCGCGATTATTGATCATAATATCCGGCTGCAGCTGTCGAATTTCATTTATCAGTTTCTCCGACTCCCAGAAATAATTGACCCTCATATATTCACTGGTCTGCCAGTCATCTTTCCTGTACCAGCCTCTTTCTCCATTCCAGTCCATTCCTCCAAGTGCAAGCCACTCACCGTCGAACCAGAGCAGATCAATCTTTCCATAATTACTCATCAGCTCCATCAGCTGATCATGGCACTGTTTTTTCAGTGCCTCTGCACTCTCCCAGTAAAGATCCGGCATGAAATATCCTGGAAAGCGCCAGTCGAGAGGAGAATAATAAAAGCCAACTTTCATTCCTTCTTTCCGGCACGCCTCCACATATTCTTTAACAAAATCCCGATGTGCAGCTCCTTTCATTGCGGTAAAATCACTGCATTTCGAATCGAACAGGCAAAAGCCATCGTGGTGGCGTGTTGTCAGCACCATGTACTTCATCCCCGCTGCCTTTGCATTTTGGGCCCACTGTTCCGCATCAAAATTTTCTGCAAGAAAGTCATCCTTCAGTGTCTCATACTTCCGCACATCCAGATGCTCATTCATCAGCACCCATTCCCCTTTTCCGAGCATCGAATATACTCCCCAGTGAATAAACATGCCAAACTTCGCATCCCGGAACCATTTCATCTGTTCTTCCGACAGTTTTTCTACCTTTCCGGTCTGTAATTTTTTCTTGCCGCCGGAAAGGATTTCATTTCTTCTATTGTTTTCATTTTTTCTCCAAACTCCGCATCTTTTCCCGGTAGTCATGATACAGTTCTTGATTTACCTTTTCCAATATAGCAATTAATTCTGAATCTGTCATCTCATTCCAGATCATCAGGTGAACGATACGAATGGGCTGAGAAAGAAGCATTTCTCTTACATTTTTCTCTTCTTTCAGACGCTGCGCGAAGATTCCTCCTGCTTTTTCTGTAATTTTACGATACAGCTCTTCAAAAATCTGTTCCCCAGCCTTCGTTTCCAGCAGACGCTCCGTTTTATCCCATCCCTGGATCTGTCTTGGTACTGGAAAAACCGGTGTTACTTCGATCTTCTGTGCTGCACGGATATCCTGTACTGAAAATCCAAGCTCAAGTCCATACATTCCCTGCGGTACCGTCCGCTCATCGACGCGTTCATCGTAGAGTTCAAACAGTTCACGTGAAATGGAAAATACAAACTCTTTTTCTTCTCCCGCCTCCAGTATAATTTTCTGAAAATCGCGAAGTTCCCTGGCTGGCCTTGCTTTCCATGCTCTTGGATTTTTCACATAGAGCTGAACGACCTGAGCCCCTTTTCTGTTGCCCGTATTTTTAATTTTTCCACGCAGAACTGTTTTCTCACAATCTGTGATTTTCTCCTGCTCCACGCTGCACTCCGTAATTTCAAATGTTGTATACGAAAGTCCGAATCCAAACGGAAACTGCACCGGAATTTTTTTCGTCTCGTATCCTCGGTAGCCCATAAACATACCCTCGCGGTACGTCACCTGCTCCGTCTGCTCTGCAAAATTTTCATCCGAGATAATCTGTTCCCGGAACGCCGGAACTGACACAGGCATATGTCCGGACGGATTCACCTCTCCGCTTATCACTTTCACAATCGCTCTTCCAATCCCCTGACCGCCGTAGAAGCATTCCAGAATCGCCTTTACTTCGTCAGCCCACGGCATGGCAACGGCTCCGCCGTTCATCACAACCGCAATTACATTCGAATTAACTGCAGCAATTTCTTTTAAAAGAGCCACCTGGTATTCCGGCAGTTCATATTGCACACGGTCATTTCCTTCTCCTTCAAAACCAAAATCCATAGCAAGGAAAAACAGAACCGCATCTGCATCCGCTGCTGTTTTCACCGCCTCATCCCGGAGTTTTTGCTGCTCCGCTTCACTTCCCGCATTGTTCCTGCGATATCCCATCGCAAACGGTGTATTATCTGCTCCGTTCCATTTTTCTGCACATTCCCAGGCGTCTTCTTTTCCTGCTCCTTCTACTTTTCCGGAGCCCTCCGCCTGAAACAGAGGTTCTCTCGCATATTCTCCAATAACCGCCAGCTTTCTGCCCTGCTGCTGCGGCAGAATATCCTCTTTATTTTTCAGCAGAACAATGGCTTCTTCTGCTGCTGCGCAGACTTTTTCATGATTTTCTTTTAAAAGCAGCTCTCGTTCTTCCTCTGTCTTTTTCGTTTTCGGAATCTTCCACTTTCTCGCATTTCGTATGATGCATTCTGCCCGCTCACGGATCACGTGTTCGTCCAGTCTGCCCTGTTTCCACTGCTCCACCATATAAGCAGTGCTTTTTCCATCCGTTCCCGGCATTTCAAGATCCAGTCCTGCCTCTGCCGATTTCACCCGATCGTCCAGTCCGAACCAGTCCGTCATGACCAGTCCGTCAAATCCCCATTCTTTTCGAAGAATATCGAACAGCCAGCGGTTTTCTGCACAGTATGTTCCATTGATCTTCGAAAGGCTCGTCATGACCGCTGCCGGTTTTCCCTCACGGATTGCAATTTCAAATGCTTTTAAATACAGATCCCGCAGGACATCTTCCTCACAGATTACATTCAGATATTCCCGTTCGGTCTCCTGATTATTTGCAGCAAGTGCTTGATACATGCGCCGACCTGCTGTGACTGCACGCCGCGGATATAGGCACCTCCCAGTCTTCCTGCAAGAAGCGGATCCTCGGAAAGATATTCCACATTTCTTCCGCAGAGGGGATTCCGTTCCAAATTAACCGCCGGTCCCAGCACCAGATCCACTCCGTACGCAGCCGCCTCTGATCCAATGATTGTTCCTACCTGCTCTGCTACATCCGGGTTCCAGGATGCCGCTACTGCTACTCCCGCCGGCAGACAGGTCGCCGGTTCACTTCGATTAATGCCAAGAGAATCCTTATCCTTTTTCTGATAGCGAAGCCCCATCGGTCCATCGCTCATTTCCAGGGATGGAATATCGTATTCCGGCAGTGCTTTTGTATTCATAAACTGATCGCCGCAGAGAAGCGAAATCAGTTTTTCTGTTTCCATCTCTTTTATTTTCATTTGCTTTCCCCCAATTTTTTCTCAGCCTTTTACAGCTCCAATAGAAATTCCTTTTACAAAATATTTCTGTACGAATGGGAATACGATCAGAATCGGAAGCAGTCCGACGATGGCGATTGCCATACGCACGGTCTCCTGCGGGATTCCCCCTCCTACGCTGGCCAGGTTGATATTACTGTTCGCATTTTTGGAAAGAAATTCGATGTTTTTAATCATATTATTCAAAAGCTGCTGAATGCTGAATTTGTTAGTATCTGTAATATAGTATAATCCATTCGTCCAGTCATTCCAATAACCAAGTCCGGCAAATAATCCGACCGTTGCAATGATCGGTTTACACATAGGAAGAACTACTTTGCGGAATACCTGAAACTCTGTTGCACCATCAATTTGGCAGCCTCACTTAATGCCGCCGGTACATTTGACTGAATATACGTTCTTGTCAGAATCACATTAAAAGCACTCATCAGCAGACCCGGTATAATTAATGCCGGAATCGTATTTTTCATGTGCAGGTAGCGGGTATACATAATATAGGTCGGTACCAGTCCACCATTAAACAGCATCGTGAAAAACAGATAAAATGCAAGAAATGTTTTTCCAGGAAATTTCTCATGTGCCAGTACATACGCATACAAAAGTGTCATCATCACGCCAATCGTTGTTCCAATCGCGGTTACCAGAATGGTGATTCCATATGCATGGAAAACCTGTGCCCTCTCGTTCCAAATGTACCTGTATGCTTCCAGACTCAGTTCTTTTGGGAAGAAAGAATATCCATGCAGCACAATCTCATTGTTGCTTGTAAACGATGCAACCACCAGAAGCACCAGCGGAATCACCATAATCAGTGAAATCAATGCCAGAACTACCGTGATCATTCTCTGATAACGCCGTTCCTGTTTTCCTACCATAATTTTGTCCTCTTTTCTGTCAGAACAGTGCATTCTCACTGCTGTAACGTTTTGTAAGCCAGTTTGCAATCATGACAAGTGCAAATCCCATCAGCGACTGATATACACAGGCTGCCGATGACATACTGATGTCACCCAGCTCAATCAGTCCTCGATATACGTAAGTATCAATCGTGTTGGTTGCATTGATCAGCGCTCCCGAGTTCATTGGTACCTGATAAAACAGACCAAAATCAGAATAGAAAATTCTTCCGATGGACAGCAGTGTCATTGTGACTACTGTAGATTTCAGCAGCGGAAGGGTAATACATTTGATTTTATGCCATCTTGTTGCTCCGTCAATCTCAGCTGCCTCATACATTTCCTGGTCAATTCCAAGAATCGCTGCCAGATAAATAATGGATGAATATCCGGCTCCCTTCCAGCAGTTTACAAAAATCAGGATGAATGGCCAGTATTTTGACTCGGTGTAAAATGAGATATTTTCTTTTCCAAGAGAAGTCAGCAGTCCATTAACAAAGCCAGTACGTCCGCTTAAGAACGCATATACCAGATAGCTGACAATGATAATCGAAATCAAAGATGGAATCAGAACAGCAGACTGAAAAATTTTCACTTTTGTCTTGCTTCTTAATTCACTCAGTAAAATTGCAATCAGAATAGATACCGTCGTATTAACGACAATAAATGCAAAATTGTATAATAATGTGTTTCTTGTAATCAGTGCTGCATCCGGTGTTTTAAACAGATATTCAAAGTTGGAAAGCCCCGCCCAGTCACTGTGCAAAATTCCTTTTGCAAAATTCAAATGTTTAAAAGCAATGATGATACCGGTCATCGGCACATAGTTATTAATTAAAAGATATAAAAATCCCGGCGCTACCATTATATATAATGGAAATGCTCTTTTTATATTTTTCCATGTTTTCTTTTTTCCCATAGAAATCCCTCTTTTTCTGTCTCAAAAGCCAGGGCCGGCCGATTCTCATCGTCCGACCCTGTCTGCCTTGTTTATTTATTTGCAAGCCATTCGTCTACCTGTTTCTGCATATCTTCGATAATATTGTCGATACCTGCTGATTTCAGTTCTTCATTGAACTGCGGCAGTGTCGTACTTGGATCTGCATCGCCGTTTTCGATGATTGCTTTATATTTATCTGTTACGTTTGTAATTGCTGTAATTTCATTTTTTACATTTGTCGTGTCATAAATGAATCCATACAGCGGAGATTCCTGTGCAGTATCATTGTATTCCGTAAATTTCTCGTATACATTTTCCGGATCAGTTTCCCATGCATAGCCAACAGAACCATTACCACAGAGCCACAGCTCGTTGCCCCAGCCTACCGAATCAGAAGTTACTCCATCTGGATAAGATGCAATTCCATCCGATACAACATAATCTTTGCCTTCAATTCCATATCGGAACAGATTCTGGAAGTCGGAGTCTGAGTACAGCAGATTCAGGACTGCAAGAGCTTTTTTCGGGTTCTCGCACTGTGCCGGAATTGCCCACTGGCAGAAGTTAACAGAGGAGGTACTGATAGTGCTTCTTCCAATCGGAATCGAAACGATTTCTTTACCGGAGTTCATTGTTTCCTGTGTTGCAGTTCCCGGATGCTGGTTTCCATAATAGCTGAACGCTGTATTGGCACGGAACAGATCCTGACGGGTTGTTGTATTCGTTGTAGAATCTGGCATAAAATAGCCTTTCTGGTTCCAGTCATATGCTTTTTCAGCCATCTCTTTGTACTTTTCTGTGTCATACGTATTAATAACGGTGATTCCATCGGATGCATCATCATCGATATCAACGCCGACACCTGAAGTTACAACATCAAACTCTCCTTTTACATAGTTCAGGAAACATCCATTGTTCAGATCCGACGGAATCATCGGATAAAGTTCCGGATGTACTTCCTGGCATTTTTTCAGTACTTCCTCGATATCATCAAAGTTTTTGATATCTTCCGCTTTATATCCAAGCTCTTCCAGAATGTCTGCCCGGCACATAAATCCTGCCTGGGATGCAAGGTCACGATACGTCGGCAGTCCATACAGATTACCGTCGAAATAGCATGCTTCAATATAACGTTCCATTGCACTGTATGCATCCGGTGCATACGTCTCTATCAGATCATTGATTGGATAGAGCTGTCCTCTCTGTCCATCTTCACGAATATTGGACATCAGAAATACCATATCCAGTTTTTCACCGCTCGAAAGCATCAGGTTCGTCTGGTCGTTATAAGCACCCCATTCAATAATCTGAAGTTTTACTTTTGCATCTACCTTTTCTCCGATGATCTCATTCATTGCATCCTCTACGGCCTGCATATCTGCCGGTGATGCATTAGATCCTGGCCATACCATCAGAAGTTCTTCTGTTTTTCCATCCTTCAGATCGGATGTACTATCTCCTGCTTCACTTTGGTTCGATGCTGTTGTCTGCGCAGAATCTGCCTTTGTGCTGTCCGAACTCTTGCTGTCCCCACATCCTGCAAGAAGTGATGCGGTCATTGCCGCCATCAAAACTGCTGCTGCCATTTTCTTTCTCATTTGTGTTACCTCCCGTGTTTTTTGATGGTTTTATCTTACCGCACTTCCACTTCTCTCTCAATTTCAATCCCGACCCGTTTTATAACAAAAACGACTTATCCTTTTGCTTTTGCCGCACGATATTCCAATGGTGTACGTTCGGTCTGTTTTTTAAATATTTTAGAAAAATAGGCCGGCGAATCATAGCCTGTCCGAATACTGATTTCAGAAATCGACAGCGTCGTCTCCCGCAGCATTTTCTTTGCCATCAAAATTCGATAATGCTGTACATACTCCATCAGTGTATATCCTGTCTGTTTCTTAAACTCCCGGTTGATATGATCCTGGTTCAGATGCACCAATCTTCAATCTTCTTTCGTGTAATCACTTCACTGTAATGGCTTTCCAGATACTTTTAATCGTATTGACCGCATCTGCCATCTCCGGATCTGCTTCCGGTTTGTTTTTGTTTTATACTCCTCCAGCTTTTCCACTGCTGAAGCAATTGTTTCTTCCAGTTCATCAAATGCAATCGGTTTCAGTAAATACCGGTAAACCCCAAGGGAAATTGCACTTCTCGCATAATTAAATCCGGGTACCCAGTCAGAATAATATTGATAATTTCAGGATACATATCCTGAATCCATTGAATCAGACTCAGACCATTCTCTTTTGGCATTTCAATATCGCAGATCACAAGATCAATTTTGGAACTACTGATAATGTCCCGTGCAAGATCCGTATTGTAGGCCGTAAAAACCTTTTGAATTCCCTTCTTTTTCCAGTCAATTGCCTTCTCCATAATATGCAGCATGGCAATTTCATCATCTACCAGCAGCAGATTCATTTTTGCTCCCTTCTTTCTACTGTTTTTCTATTCTCGGCAGTAAAATGCGAATTTCACTATATCCCGGCTGACTTGTAATTTTTAATTCATACGCCTCCCCATAAAATTCACGGATACGTTCCTTCACATTCTGTATTCCGATATGTTCTCCTTCTTCTTCAATTGACTCATTCCGATTAATTTTATCAAGAATTTCTTTCTTAAATCCTAAACCATTATCTTCGATCAGAATCAGCAGATCATGCTCGCCTTCTCTTTTTACTGTCAGCTCGATTTCCAGATGCGGAACCAGCATAATATTATGTTTTACACTGTTTCCAACAAAAGTCTGAATCACCAGTGGAAGAATCATTTCATCCTCCATTTCCGGTTCTACGTTTACCTGAATTTCCAGCATATCTTTATAACGGCAGTGCTGAATTTCAACATAGCTTATCAGACATCGAAGTTCTTCTTTCAATGGTACAAAGGTTCCTTTCTGCCCCATCAGATAACGGAAATATGCAGCTGATACCCGGCAGAGTTTCTGAATTTCTTCAAAATCCTGAATCTGTGCCATTCCATGAATCAGATTTAAAATATTGGTATAAAAATGCGGCTGAATCTGCACCTGCAGGAAACGGCTTCGCGCCCTCTGCCGCTCCAGCTCTTTTTCATAAACATCAATTCTTAAAATCTGAATCTGATCTGCCATATGATTAAAGGTCTGATAGAGCTGTCCGATCTGAGATACATTTTCCCGCTCCGGCAGACGTACGTCCAAATCCCCGGTACTGTACTGCTCCATGGCTCTTCGAAGCTGTTCTAATGGCGCAAAGACTGTTTTTCCCTGCAGACCAATTGCCATCAGAATGCTGGCAATTGCAAGCATCATGACTCCCATTAGCAGAAGCGTTCCGAACGTTCCTCCCGGTCCAGCATTCCTTCATCCATACTGACATAAATCTGTGCATTTGTATATTTCAGTGGATAAACACAAGTTGTACTAATTCCGCTTTTTCTTGTCCCCTGGTGTATTTTTACTTCTCCTGTCTCATTATCCCGCACTTCTACGCAAGATCTTTCGTTCTCCGACAAAACCAGATACAATTCTTTCCAAAGAAAATGCAGCTCCAATGTATCCATTTTCAGCCGAATAAATACGCGCCAGGTACTGATGTCCATCAAATTCCATAAAAATCCAGTTTTTCTCTGGTTCCTGATATTGGTTCGCGATATAAGAAATGATTTTCTCTTTAAACGCTCTCTGATAGGCATAAGTTGTCCCTTCCTCTGTGCTTACAAAATAAATATTTCGTTCCGGCACATAGACAAACAGCATCATTTCCCTTCCATACCGTTCTCCCATTTCGATCATGATTTTCTGCTGCTGTACTTTAGCAGTTTCCACCGTTAGCGGATCTTTCGAAATACACAGCTGCTGATAATATGGTGTTGAATCCGTTCCGCTCATCAGCAGAAGCGCTTTTGAAGTTGATGCAAATTTATCCTCCCAGAACTGGCCGTAGCTCTCTATCGTATTAGAAAATAGCCTCTCCGTCTTTCTTCTGTCTCTCTGAATCAGAAAAATACTTACAAGCTCAATAATGAGGACAGCTAAAATCATAACTGTCCCCATGATCCAGAGTGACTTGTAAATAACTGACTTGTCCTCTGTTTTTTTCATTTTCTTTTCCTCATGCAATCTTCTTTAACAAATCACCAGTTCACCATCAAACGCCTGCAGCGTGCAGGTATCTTCCATCTTTTTCTCCTGCAGCACCCCATATCCATTCTCTGGAAGCTCTATTTTCTGCTCCTTTCCCGTCAGATTCACATAAAAATACTGGTTTTCCGCTATTTTTCTTCCAATTACTCCCTGCGGTGTAACCACGGACTGCATACTTTTTTCCCTGCAGCATTCATCAAGAACCTCGCCTAAAAGTTCCGGCTCTGTTTCACAAAACAAATAATACGCCGCTCCTTTTCCATACCGATTTCTGGTTATAGCTGGAATCTGATGTGTCTCCTCACGCTGCAGGACTTCTGCATCTGTTGCTTCGATCTGCTCATAATAATCCACATCAATCCATTTTTCTCTCACTTTCAGAAGTTCTCTTCCGTTTGCCGGATTTCTGCGAAGCTTCTGCTCTTCTTTTTCAGAAACTTCCATACCTGCGGTTCTCTGATATCCAACAATTTCTATTCCAAATACATCAGTCAGGTTTCCTGGTCTCGACGTGTCAAATACCTGACCGGTTTCTTTTACCCATGCAGAATACCCTGTCATAATTGCCGTACCGCCATTTTTTACAAATTCCCGCACCGTGTTTTCCTGCTCGTGATCCATTACAATTTCACCCGGAATAATCAGAATCTGATATTGTTCTGTCATTTGATGCAAATCTACAACATTATAATCCAGGTTTCTCTCTTCCAGAATCCGATGCGCGATGGCAAGGTTGTTGCTGTATGGCATTCGATACTGCATTTTTGCATACGCAGCCATAAGCTCACTGTCATAACTGTAAGAAACAGCAATCTCTGGCTGCGGCAGATATGGAAATCCGTATTTTTCCAGCTTCCGAAAATCCGATGCAATCCACTGGTATTCCCGATAATTTTCATTCGGTCTTCCATCATGATTCAGCATACCGGTCAGATATTGTTCTTCGCCATTCAGCATGCTTCGCCAGGTCCATCCCAGCATCATCTGCATCCGATGCAGCAGACACCAGAACGCATACATTCTGTTCATCCCCATTGCCGCATGATGAATCCCGAAACCACCTGTCACAAATTCAATGCACCACATTGGTTTTCCAGTTTCAGCAATCCGTTTCATGTACCAGGAACCCGTTTTCCAGAATCCCATACTCTCCCTGTTTCCATAGCCAGGATAAAAACCGATGCCAGGATAGTCAACAAATCCAGATGCTGCCTTCAAATAATCAAATCCAAGCGTCTCATATTCTGCAAAATGGTTCGATGTATGAGCCTTTCCCGGCGCATTTTGTTCTACCGTTTCTGCCAGTTCCGTAATAAAATCTGCGATACCATCGGAAAAGAAGCGCCGCATATCCAGCCATGCCTCCGGTGCCCCGATTTCGTATTCATTTACCTGCATTGCAACGTCTTCGAAAGATGAAAGCTTTCGGCTCCAGCGCTGGGTTGCCCAGGCATGATTTAGTGCTTTTATTGTTTTATATTTCTTTTCCAGCCATTTCTGAAATCTCTTCTTCGACGCTTCAGAATAGGATGGATAGCCTGCTCCCAGCTCATTGCACAGTCCAAACGCAAACAGCGCCGGATGATTTTTATAACGGGAAACGATTTTTTCAGCAAACCGCAGTGCATACTTCTGATACTCTGGATCAGAAACATCGTCCATATATCGGCGCAGCGGTGCCTGTGGAGCTCCATTTTTCCTCCTACATTGCATCCCGGGCAAAGTTTATGAACCCAGATCGGTGCCGGATGCATCGACACATCCAGTATTACATTCAATTTGTATTTTACGCATAACTCCATAACCTGATCAAACCATTCGAAGGTATAAACGCCATCCTCCGGCTCATAGCTGTCCCAGCACAGATGTCCCAGCCGTACCGTATCAAATCCAGCCTCTTTCATCAATTGAAAATCCTTTCCCACCGCTCCTTCGGCCAATCATGCGGATGATAATTTGTCCCGATATATAAACTCATTTTATTCACTCCGTTTCTGTTTTTTCTTACCTCCATTTTGCAGCAAATCATTAAAATTCCTATGACAATTACGACGTAAAATATAATTTTATCGAGTTTTTCCTGTTTTTCCATTTTTTCTTAGTCAATTATATTCTAAAGTTGTCTATTTTTCCACTCTTTCTCTGCTTTTTCTTTTTCGAATGCCCAACATCTTACTATGCTGGACAAATCTATTATAAAAGCAGAATTATCTTTATGAGGATTTGTTTTCCGCTAAAATAGGATAACAGCAAAAAAATCCACAGAGCCCTTATCCCCCTGTGGATTTTTCTATTTCTATTCTATTTTCTTCTCCACCCGGTACTTCTTCGGCGATATTCCATAGCGCTCTTTAAAAATCCGATGAAAATAACTCATGTTCTCATACCCGACCCGCTCGCCGATGTCTGCCACGGAAAGTCCTGTCGTTTCCAGCAGATACGCGGCCTGGGTGAGGCGTTTGTTCTGGACAAGTTCAGTGTAGTTTTTCCCGGTCAGGCGGCGGATCATGCGGCTTAAGGTGTAAAAATCGTAGTGCAGTTCTTCCGCCAGTTCCGAAAGACTGCCTCCCGGTAATGTTCCTCGATATAGCGGTATACGCCGAGCAGCATCTCCTGTTCAAAATACTGCTCTCCCACCTGCACGCGTTCGGTGTAGTTCATGAGCTGCAGGAATAAAAGGCCCATCGTAATCTGATTGATGCTCCGCTTATTGCTCTGGTGATGTAAGAGCGTCCAGACGAGATTTTCGATCAGATTCTGCACCGGAAGGACATCCGCGATTCTGTAATGCAGATAACAGAGCGGTACCTCCCCGCTTTTCAGACAGCCGACGATAAAATCCTTTAACTGATTCTCCTCTGCCCCGATCATCCGCAGCGTCTGGTCGAAAAACTCCGGCAAGATCAGAAAGTTGACCGCGATATCGTCACGCCCCGCCGGTTCGATTTCCTGCACTGCATTCTGGTTCAGAATCAGCAGCTCGCCCGTTTTCAATTCGATCCGTTCCCCGTTGATGGTGTGCACGGTGCTTCCCTGGCACATGTAGATCATCTCGACATAATTGTGGCTGTGCGCCGGAAAACGAATAAACCGCGTGTGCGACCGAATATCAATCAATTTTCCCCGCTCCAGCAGCTTTCCCGCATCCATCACAAACTTCTGCCCGCTCGAATACCGCTCCTTTTCCACTTCCGTCTTGCCGTCCAGAATCGCCTGTTCCTCCTCCGTAATCCGGGACAGGTCTGCTATAATTTCCTGTTTCACGATTATTCCTCACATTTTTCACGTTTTTTCTGCTTTCTATTATATTCCATTCTAGTGCAAACAAGCAATGTACTTTTTCTTCTCACTTTCTGATAAATATTCCTTTCCTACGCATCAAAACAGCAAGTGCTGCACTGCCAAGTGAAACGTAACGAAGATTCTCTCTTTACAATTTCACTTTCTTAAAGTATACTTTAAGAAGTTTTTCTACTATTCAAACTCTATCGTTCAAGGAGGTTTTTCCATGGAACAGCAGACCTACACCATTCGTGAAATGTCCGAGCGTTTTGGACTTCCGGCCTCTACGCTTCGTTATTATGAGGAGATCGGGCTTTTGACGGATGTCATTCATACCGAAAGTAAGAAACGAATTTACACCCAGCAGCACATTGACTGCATGACCGCAATTCTCTGCTTCAAGCGCACCGGTCTTCCGATTGCGGGGATTCAGGAGTTTTTCCGGCTTGAGGATGATATCCCGGGAAATATTGACCAGATGGTTGCCATTCTCGAAGAACATGAGCAGAATATACGCGAAAAAATCGAGCGCATGGAATCCGATCTGGAGCATATTCAACAGAAAGTGCGGTATTACAGTGCGGTTCGCGATGCGATTAAGAAAGGGGATGAAATGCCGTCGTGGGATTCCTGCGGCTGTGAGGAGAAGGCGCAGTAGATTTCTCTCCAGGCTTTTCCGCCGCAGACACACACAAGTTTCAAAAGAGCAGGTAAGAAAAGGGACCAACATCCACTTTTCTTACCTGCTCTTCTTATTTTTTCTATCACCTTTTCCCTTCATACCCGGAATTTTCTGCATTTCCCGCATAAAATCTTTCCACGGAAAAAAAACAGCCCGATCAGATACAGCACACTGAGACCCACGCAGATCACGGACGGCCAGGTAATGCGGACAGTTCCCGTCAGCCACAAAATCGCCGGAACGATTCCTGCTGCTCCGGACTGCATCAGATAAAAAAGATATTCACTGACCTCCATTTTGTACGCTCTTGCCAGAATCTGCATCGTCACGCCATTCAGAAGAACGGCGAGCGGAATTGCGAAATCGACAGACCAGCCGATCCAGCCCGTCGCATAATCCCACAGAATCGCACCGATCATAATAAAGATCAATTGCCACATACTGTTTTTGAGTGGATTTTTCCGTTTCTGATATCCCACCCGGATCAGAAGCCAGGCGCAGAACACACCCGCTGTCGCATAACCTGCCCACCACATCTGCGGCGTTGCAAGGAAATTCATCATCCAGCAGAGTACGACAGCCGCGATGCAGGTGAAAGAAAAAATTTTCAATCCCAGTTTGGCCGTCCCGTGCGGCTGTTCTTTCTGTCCCGGAAAATCATTTTCCTCCTGTTCACAGACAATGCCCTCTTTCTGCAGCAGATGCATCAGGTTCCGTTCAATATTGGAATCGGCGATTTTAGATGTGATTCCAAGCACCATGCTATCCCCGTAGGAGCAGGAACACATCTGTACTTTGTCTGTGCTGGTGAAAAATCCGAACCGCTCAATATATGTTTCATACTCCGGCGGCATCTGAATCCGGCCGATATTGGAATAGACGGTCGTAATGCTTCGTCCGCCGAGCGTCGTGCCCGCCATCAGCGCCAGATTTTTGATTTCCAGCGGCACGGCGCGCAGCACCGGATTCCGCTCAATCCGCACCAGATCGTTCATACGTGTGGAAATCTCCTGCTTCAGCGCCTCTTTCTGCATCTCGGCTCCCGTGATCTGCAGGGCATCCTCAAACGATGCCTCCGGTCCAAGATCACAGGCAATCTCGATCCAGCTCCAGAAATTCGTCATCGATGCAGATGGGAAAAAGTTGCGGAGATTGGCTGGAACCATCAGAGAAACCGGCTTTTTCAGCCTGCTTTTCGGGATTTCTTCATATACCGCATATACCAGCGCCGCCGCAAGGTACGCCGTTACCGACACGCCATGTGCTTTTGCGCACTTATGAACTGCTTCTGCGGAAAGCAGAATCTCAGTAATTTCCATCTCCTCCTGCTCCAGATATTCGCCTTTGATCTGGTATGCCGGGCGGCTCTTTTCTTTTTCACTTTTCTTTCCGGTGTAATACTGGGAAAAGCTGTCCTCCTCGAAATCTGTCTCTGTCAGCATGTCTTCGCTGACCTTTGAAAAGATTTCCTCGGGATGACACAAGATCAGATAATTGCTCACCAGTTCTTTCAGAAACAGCATCGCTCCGGTGCCGTCTGTCAAGGCATGGAATACTTCGAAATTGATTCGGGTTTTATAGTAAGAAACCTGGAAAAGAAGCGTTTTGTGGTCGGGTACGTAAATCTCACTGCACGGCGGACGCTTTTCCTCTTCTACTTTTGCTGGCAGATCGCGCTGCTCCAGATAGAACCAGAAAAGACCTTTCCGCAGTACCATGGAAAACACCGGATAATGCTCCATTGTCTGCTCCAGCGCTTTCTGCAGCAGATCCGCCTGGACGTCCTCTTTCAGTTGGCAGTAAAACCGGAAGACTCTCGTATCCTTTTTTCCGGTGGCCGCCGGAAATGCCTGTGCCGCGTTGTCCAGCTTTCTCCAGCGCGAAGAATGTTCTTTCTTCATTTTCTATGCCTCCTTACGCCTTCCCGTGTGTCAATTGTTTCTTCACTGCTGCTATGTTTTCCAGTTCTTCGTCTGCATTTTTCTGCTGTTTTTCTTTCCTTAAAAATGCATTCATATACTGAAAACTTCCTGCACATATAGGTGTTCAATGCCAAGCGCAAAATAGCCGTGCAATGCGCCCTTGATCCGATGATGTTCAACCAGATTGCCAGCCTTTTCAGCTTTTTCGCATAATCCTCGCCCTCATCGCGCAGCGGATCGTACTGCGCCGTCAGTACCAGCGTGTCCGGCAGTCCCTGCAGATTTTCTGCCAGTACCGGTGCAAAGTACGGATTTTTGCGGTCTTCTTCGGTCCGCTGATACAGAATTACATAATCTTCCATTTTGACACTGGTCAGAAGGTATCCGGTTCCATTGGTTTTCACGGATTTGTACGGTGATTTCTCTGTGTAACAGGAATTCACCGCCGGATAAATCAAAATCTGTTTCCCCGGCAGCAGTTCTTTTTTGTCCCTCGCCATCAGGCAGACTGCAGCCGCAAGATTTCCTCCTGCGCTGTCGCCCATGATCGTGACATTTTCCGGCGTTACCTCAGGCAGAATCTCCCCGCGCAGCATTGCCTGGGCGGCGGCGTAGCAGTCTTCTAAGCCTGTCGGGAAACGATGCTCCGGTGCAAGACGGTATTCTACCGATACAACAATCTGCCCCGTCGACTGCGCATGCGTGCGCAGACACGGTCGTATGTCTCCACACTCTCGGTTGTCCAGCCGCCGCCATGGAAGAACAGAATCGCTTCTTTTGCACCATGCTCCTCCATTTTTCATCCGGGAAGAACAGCCGAATCGGAACCTTGTAGTCCCCATTATATATTTCCATATCCAATTTTCGCAGAAATACGGATCGGATCCAGCTTCTTGATATCGGCAAGCCGACGGGCGGATTCTACTTCAATTCCGCCGTAGGACAATACATTTAAAATGGCTTTGACTGCTTTTTTCATTCGCTCTCTCCTCTGTTGCTATTTTTCTGCTTCTGTTTTTCGTCTAGTTGCAATGTACTGCTTCAAAAATTCATACATCTGCTCATCCGTTGGCGGACAGCCTTTCAGATTGCATGCAAACCCGGAAGTACAACTTCCCACACCAAGCGCCCCGCTCTTTCCCCGGTATCCCTGCCCGATGCAGATTTTTTCGTGGAGTTCCGGCAGCAGTCCTTCCTCTTTCAGCCGGTCGAGCGCCGGGATCAGATAGCCGTAGCAGGCACTGCAGGACTCAACTTCCTCTACGGCATCCTGCAGTTCCACGATCTTCCGTTTTTCCGGAATCACTCTTTTTTCACCAATTTCGCCAATTTGGCGGATTGAAAGCCGTGTGAGATCAGCGCTGCCCACGCCCAACTCTTCTGCCATTTTGACATACGGGACATCTTCTGGCTTATAATGCAGTTCCGCGCAGACATATGCATCAATCAACACCGGATCTAACCCAGCGAAAAGGCGATTCATAATAAACGGATTACCGCCATCCTCAAAGTCAAGGTCTCCGCAGATATTATCCACCAAAATAAAATCCTGATGAATCCCCAGCCCCAGATGCGCAATTGGCCGATGAAGTCCCATGGCATGAAAATGACGTTTTTCTTTATTCGGCAAGAGACCTTTCATGTTTTTCAGTGCGCAGGTAATTTTAGTCTGGCAATGGCCTTTCATGACCGGGACATTGATCATAAAATCCACCTTTTTCGCACATTCGCAAATCTGAAGTTCCATATCACCACACTGCACCGGCATGCTTTTTTCCTTCTGCGCATCGATAAGCGGAACGCCGTACTGTTCCGAAAGCATACAGTATCCACAGACCTCAAACGATTCCTCCGTCTTATCTCCCACCCAAGAGCCTTCCATGATTTGAAGGTTAGTAAATCCGTTTTCCTGAAGATATTCGATGATCCCCGCAACCACCTCCGGATGTGTCGTCCCTCCAAACTCCGCCGGGACAGGTGCTACCAGATTTGGCTTAATACCGATGAGACTGACCTTCGAAGGAATGAGCGTAGCTAAGGCACATTCGTTCAAAAGCTGTTTTGTCATTTCTTTATATTCCATTCCCTGTATCTGGATAATTTCGTTTTTATTCATTTAGTATTGCGGCCCCTTTATTCTGATTTGATTTTTTCTGACATTCGATATTCTTTAGTATATAATAGTTACTGCTTTCTTTCAACTCATCCAAAAACAAAATCATTTCCTGTGAACTGTAACCATTCCCATCAGCTCCAGCTTCATAGAAAATTAAGCACTGTATGCTTGTAAGATTTCCAATCGCATTGTATAATAAACGGAAGACGGTACACAGAAAAAGTACCTCATCAGAAAGGAACTGACATGAGTTTTGAAGATGATTTAAAGGATGTCGGCGACAGTATTGGAAAGCTTGTGGATAATGCTGTAAATTCTCAGGATTTTCAGGAATTAAACCGGAAGATTTCAGACACCATCAACCAGTTTGTCTACCCAAACCGGAAGGGACCATTCCGTGCAAATGGCACACAGGAGCCGTCCCGCGGCTATTCCGCAGATACTTCCTACAGCAGCCAGCATTCTTCCCATAATAATACAGCGCAGCAGACCGGACCGCATCACTATTCCTACGGGCCGGGAGGCACGATGCCGGGTAAGAGCGCGAACCCGGTTCCCAAACCTTCCCATACCTGGCAGACCCCCCAGAATACGGAATGGAACAGCCGCATACAGGAACGTCGTGTACTGCGCGAGCGCTTTATGCCCTCCACCGATCTTGCACTTGTCGGCGGATTTCAGACGGCTGCCGGCTGGGGTGTCACCGGACTGTTCGGCTGCTGCACAGCGCTTAGTCTCTATTCCTTATTTGCAGGTCCAGACAACAGCGCGCTGATTCCTTCTCTTATTTTTGCCGCATTTACCATCGGCGGCGGCATTCTTCTGAAAAAAGGAAGTAAAAACCGGCGTCTGGTCCGCCATTTCCGCCAGATCTGTACGCTGATCGGCACAAAGGAATATATTTCTACGAAAGAACTCTGCGACAGTATGCACTGTGAGAAAGGTGAGCTTCTGACCGATATTACGACCATGATTGATAAATCCATGCTGCGCCAGGGCCACCTCGACGAGAATGGTACCTGTCTGATGGTGACAAAGGACTGCTACGACCAGTACCGCGCAATGCTCGCCAGCCAGAAGGAACAGCAGATTGCCGAACAGAAAGCACGTGAACAGCTGGAGGCCTCCGGTGTAACGCCGGAATACCAGCAGATGCTGGAAGAATGTGAATCTTATATTCAGAAGATCCATCAGTGCAACCTGGATCTGCCGGGTGAAGTCATCACAGCCAAGCTGAGCCGTCTCGAAACGGTTGTTACCCGGATTCTCGAGGAGGCAAAAAAGCGCCCAAAAGAAGCCGCCGCCCTGCGGAAATTTATGGATTACTATATGCCGACAACCTGGAAGCTGCTCGACGCTTACCGTTCCTTTGAGAACGAACCAATTCAAAGCGACAATATCCTCCGAACCAAGAAGGAAATCGAGGACACACTGGATACCATCAATGCCGCATTCGAAAAGCTGCTTGATGATCTGTTCCAGACAACGGCATGGGATATTTCTTCTGATATCTCTGTTCTGCAGACGATGCTGGCGCAGGAGGGACTGACAAATCAGGCAGGTCCGTCAAAGCAGGATATTGAGCCGCTTCACATGTAACTATTCAAAGCTATACAATTGAAATCAAATCACCGGTTACGTTTCCGTACCGAAGAAAAGGAGAATAGAAAACATGAATGATTTTATAAAGGACACCACTGAAATTCCAAGCTTAAGTTTCAGCGCTCCGGAGCCGGAACCGGAACTTCCGGTACAGCAGCCGGAAGAAAAGAAAGAGGTCATGGATGATTCTGTTCTGTCCGACGAACAGAAAGCCATGGTGGATGCCTTTGTTTCCCAGATTGATCTTGCCAATACAAACGGCATTCTGCAGTACGGTGCCGGTGCACAGAAGAAAATGGCAGACTTTTCCGAGAAAACGCTGGAGAACGTTAGAAGCAAAGATCTCGGGGAAATCGGCGATCTGCTCACCTCTGTTGTAACAGAGCTGAAAACGTTTGACGCAGAAGAAGAAAAGGGACCATTCTCTTTCTTTAAGAAAAGCACGAACAAAATCAATGCAATGAAAGCGAAGTATGACAAGGCAGAGGTGAATGTCAATAAAATCTGTGACGTGCTCGACGGCCACCAGCGGCAGCTTCTGAAAGACATTGCCATTCTGGATCAGATGTATGCACAGAACCTGAATTATTTTAAAGAGCTGACCATGTACATTCTCGCAGGAAAGAAAAAGCTGGAGCTGGTACGTTCCACAGAACTCCGTGATCTGCAGAATAAAGCGCAGATGACCGGAAAGGCCGAAGATGCACAGGCTGCCAAGGATCTCGAAGATCTCTGCAACCGATTTGAGAAGAAACTGTATGATCTGGAACTGACCCGTATGGTTTCGATCCAGACAGCGCCGCAGATCCGCATGATTCAGAACAGCGATTCTGTAATGGCCGAAAAGATCCAATCCACACTCGTCAACACCATTCCGCTCTGGAAAAACCAGATGATCATTGCACTCGGCGTTCATCACTCGACTGAGGCTGCAAAGCACAGCGCCAGGTTTCGGATATGACAAATGAGCTTCTGAAAAAGAATGCGGAGAATCTGAAGATGGCAACGATCGAGACTGCAAAAGAATCTGAGCGCGGTATCGTCGATATGGAAACCTTAAAACAGACGAACCAGAGCCTGATCTCTACCCTCGATGAAGTGATGAAGATTCAGGAGGACGGCCGCCAGAAACGTGCCGCCGCTGAAGTTGAGCTGGTACAGCTCGAAAATGATATTAAGAAAAAAATGCTGGAGCTTTCTGCAGGCGGACAGCACTGATACTTTTTGTATCCTATATGAAAAAAAACGGAGAAGCCGCTTTTTCTGTGGTTTCTCCGTTTTTTACGTCCTGTCTCACCCTTATCTCGGGCGTTCTGCTTTTCATTCTTTCTTCGGTATTCCGTGAAATAAAATTCAATATCAAAGCAGGTCTGCTCATCGCCCTCTTCTACCATCTCCCAATCCGGTGATTCGTCAAGATCCTCAAAGAAGGTATCCGCCTGATACGTCATGTCAATTCGTGTGACGTATGCCGTATCACAGTATGGGAGAAGCTGACGGTAAATTTCTCCGCCGCCCGCAACATAAATATCGTCGTCCTCATACGGCTTTAACACTTCCATCAGCTCTTTGATACTGTGGACAACGGTTGCGCCGCGGACAGTCCATTCCGGATCACGGCTTAAAATAATATTCGTTCTGCCTTTTAAGGGCTGCCCTGCCGGGAGTGTAGCAAGTGTCTTTCTTCCCATCACAACAACATGTCCCATCGTAGTTTCACGGAAGAATCGCAGATCAGACGGAATACTTACCAGCAACCGTCCCTGATATCCCAGACCCCATTTGCGTCCGCACTTAAAATTGCTTTCATTTTGTTTCCTCTTTCTGTGTTATTTTCTCATCCATACTGCCGGAACGGAACCCTTCCAGATCCATCGTCAGGTAAGAAAAGCCGAGCTTTTTCAGATATGCAATCATTTCTTCTCTCTTCTCAAGCACTTCCCCCATACGCTCCGGTGCGATTTCAAGACGCACCACATCGCCATGTACACGCAGGCGGAGATTCTCTTCCGCACCGAACAGCGTATGAAGCCATGCTTCGCCGTCCGCAATCCGATCCAGAACGTCATAGTTAATTTCTGCCCCGTAGGGAAGGCGTGTCGCCATACATGGAGTGGATGGACGGTGTGCTACGGAAACGCCGTACTTTGCAGCAAGTGCTTTTACCTCTGTTTTTGTCACATGACACGCTGCAAGCGGGCTGATGACACCATATTCTCTCAGCGCTTTTCGCCCCGGCCGGTAGACATGAAGGTCATCCTCATTTGTTCCGTCGAGTACCTGGGTGACACCGTGATCGCGGGCAAATTCCAGAAGCTTCCCAAATAGATAGTGCTTACAGAGATAGCAGCGGTTTTCCGGATTGTAACGGATTGCCTCCTGCTCCAGCTCATCAACAAAAAGGACCTCATGAACAGCGCCAACCTCCTTTGCTACTCTTGTCGCTGTCTCCAGGTCGCAGGGCGGATGCAGCCGTGTCTGAAAGGTTACTGCATAAACCTTTGTTCCATATTTTGCAGATGCTCCATGACAAGCTTCAGCAGCAGACTGCTGTCCACACCGCCGGAGAATGCCAGACAGAGATCCTGTTTTGCAATCTCGTCAAGTTGGGTAAGCAATGCTTTTTCCTTATTCTGCATATCTGTTTTCTGTTCTGTCCGGTTCTTTTTCTTTTCCTGTAATTCCATCGTATCTGTCTTCCTTTCCTGTAAAATGGCCGATGTCTTCTTATCAGAAAATCCATCGGCGGCACTGCTGCCCCGATGGATTTTCTCATACAGGTATTCCTATTCTATTTTTTATCGATATGTCGGATCGCTTCCGAAAGCACCGCCTGTCCAGGTATAACGGGTCGGGTTTGTCAGCGGATAATCCAGATTGTCGCCAATGCGGACCGTTGTTCCGCTGCTGACGTTATCATAAATCCATTTTGCATCGATTGCATCAGTCTGACACAACCATGTGACATCGGTGATCCCAGGGAATTGAAGTCTACGGCAGAGATCATATTCAGATCCGGTGTGCTGCTTGCTACGCCATGGAAGTAAACAGCGCCATAAATCTGTGATACATATGGTGCCCAGCACACATAATCTTCACCTCTCATTTGCTTCTTTTTCAACTGCCAGCCGATTTTATATGTTCCTGCTGCGGTGTAACTGATTGGATTTCCTACGGAGCAGATCATTGATTTGATCGGGGTATCGTAAGAACCGGTTGCACTGTTATAGCCGTAAATGGTGACACGTCCGCGGGTTCTGTCTACTGTGATGTATTTGGATGACGGATTGAAGATGCTTGTCACATCCTCCATCAGAGAACCGTCTGCTTTGCGGTAACGGCGGTATTTTCCGATGTACTCCCATCCTTCCGTGATTCTGCGTCCGGAAGCATCGAATTTGTACTGTTTTCCATTGATCGTAGCAGTGCAGTTCTGATATCTTCCGCCCCAGCTGCGGAAATAATACTGAGAACCGTTCAGTGTCAGCCACTGATCATGGTACATGCCGCCCCAGCTCTTGAAGTAGTACCAGTTCTTATCATGAAGAATCCACTCGTCATGTGCCATGCCGCCCCAGCTCTTCATGTAATAATAGTTACCGTCATGGTAAACCCAGCCGGTCAGCATTTTTCCATCTTTATCCAGATAATAATAATTTTTATCATAGAGGAACCAGCCTTTTTGCGTCCGTTTGGTTCCATCTGCATTAAACCAGTACCAGGTATCGCCGGACTTGCCCCATTCGTTTTTATACATACCACCCCAGCTCTTGAAGTAGTATTTTCCATCGAGCCATTCATTGGCAAGCATGGTTCCATCGGATTTCAGATAATACTTATTTCCTTTGTAGGTCAGCCAGCCGCTGGTATATTTCTTTCCATTTCCGTCAAAATAATACCATACATTGTTGACTTTTGCCCATGCGTTTTTGTAGGCCGCACCCCAGCTGCGGAAGTAATAGGTGTTATCCAGCCACTCATTAAAAGCCATTTTTCCATCGGCTTTCAGATAATAGCTGTTTCCATTGTAATCCAGCCAGGAATTCGTCAGCAGTTTTCCACTGTCTGCCGTCGTCCAGTACCAGATCGTCTGAGTTGCGGTTTTAATTTTTTTCCAGCCAGTTGTGGTCGAAACGGTTCCGTCAGCTCCGACATAGTAATAATTGCCTTCATATTCAGCAACATCATTGACGCGCATGCCGCCCCAGCTTCGGAAGAAGTACAAGGTTCCATTCAGATTCAGTGCATTGTCTTCCATATGGCCGTCTTCGTGGAGATAATATTTATTTCCATCGTAATTGAACCAGCCGGTTCGTACGCCGCCCCAGCTTCGGAAGCTGTACCATTTTCCATCAATTTCAGCCCAGCCGGATTTATTTTTCTGATTGCCGGTCTCCATCTCGAAGCTTCCGTCTTTCATGTCTCCGTTCGCATCAAAGGAACCTGGTTTCATATAGTAGGTTGCTGTATCTACCTTTTGCCAGCCGGAAAGGAGTTCTCCAGTTTCTGCATCTACCAGATACCAGGTAGAACCTACTGTCAGCCAGCTTACGGTACGGTCTTCCTGCTGATATACGGTGTGGTTTCCAAGAGATACGGTGCTGTCTGCATTCAGATAGTAGGTATGCGTTACCCCTTTTTCATCGACAACAGTCTGGAAACCTGCCTCTTTTACGCGGGTGCCGTCATCGCCAAACAGATATGTTTTATCTCCTACCTTCTGGGTCTTGCTCCAGATGGCATAGCCGTTTTCATCCGCATAGTAATCGTCTACGCTTCCATCATTAAATTCAAGTGTAACAAGTTCATTTCTTTTCAGTTCCGGTGCAAATACTTTTCCTTCACAGATACCCTGCTGCATCGAACCAAGTCCGTCTTTTGCAGGATCTTCCCCTTCTGTATCCAAGTAGTAGGTTCCGGTTTTTCCATCTTTATCCGTAAGTTCTACTTCACCGGTCAGCATGTAGCCGTTTTCATCAAACACATAACCGACACCGTCGATTTCTATTGGTCCGGTAGCAGCTACCACCTTATTATTCTCATCCAGAACTCCGTACTGAAACTGTTTCTTTCCATCTCTTTCAACGCTGTTCCAGCCTTCCTTCAGATTACTTACTTCCGGAGCCGGAGTTGCGCTCGGCGTCGGTGTCTCGGAAGGGGTCTCAGTTGGTGTTACGGTTGGTGTTGCGGTCGGTGCTTCGGTTGGAGCCGGAGTCTCACTCGGTGTAACCTCTGGGGTCTCAGTTGGCGCCGGAGTCGGAGTCGTTTCTTCGTCTTCGGCCTGAGCTACAGTATCACTTTCCGAATTTACCGGTAATGGACTGGTTTCTGTAGAAGCTGCATATGCACCGGCTGGTGTAACACTTACCATGACGCCAAGTACGGCTGCGGCCAGAAACTTTCTTTTCATTCTTATTCATCCTCCCATTTTTTTACTCTTATACAATTTATAGCTTACTACATTTTTCCATCTATTTCAAGTTATCCGCCGGTAAAATACCTTACAAATTTCTTATGGTTTTTTCCGGTTTTTCGGGCAGAAAAACCTCCCGGCTCCGGTTTTCTTGCCGGATACAGGAGGTTTTTCATTTGTTTCTTTTTTATTCGTTTACGGTAGTAGATCCGTAGATTTCTGTCTGAAGTCTGGAAATGGTTGCCGAGAAATCCGGAACAAGCATCTCACCCTTGCTGGAGTACAGATCATCGTATGGTACACGGCTCTGTACAATCTCATAGGAGAGGATCGTCGGCAGCTCGCCGATCAGCGTCATCAGTGTAGACTGATCGATGTTATGGGTGACACTCGGAAGAATGGTATCTGCCAGCGCGCTCAGTTCTGTTACGCTGGAAGATTTCATCTCCTGCATCATTTTGCTTAATACCTCTCTCTGGCGCTCGGTTCTCTGATAATCCGAGTTTCCGACGTAACGAATTCGTGCATATGCAACCGCCTGATAACCGTCCACGTGCTGATCGCCGCTTGACGTATACTGATGTGCGGATGCATCTGCATTGCGAAGCTTGCACATTTCGTTGATATAGTTGTTTGCCACACGTACCTCATCATCACTCGGGGAAAGCTCGATTCCGCCGACGGCATCAATGATATCGATCATGGAATCAAAGTCAACGCTTGCGTAGTTATCAATCGGCAGCTTGTAGTTGTCTTCAATGGTACGGACAACCAGCGGGCCGCCGCCGTATGCGCAGGCTGCGTTCAGCTTCTTTACACCGACATCCGGAATATTTGCATACAGGTCACGCATAAAGGATGTCATGTGAATCTGCTTTGTATCTTTGTTGACGGATAACAGAATCATGGAATCTGAGTTTCCATACCACGTTTTGTCACGACGGTCAACACCGATCAGCAGAATGTTGTACACGTTATTGTTGTTTGGAAGTTCAATGTCCTGTGTCTCATTTAAAATCTCAGACTGCAGGGCATCCGTCTCCTCATCGGTCAGCCCGGTACTTTCGGTCTCAACCTCTGTGGATTTATTGATCGTGATTTTATCATCGCTTACGTAGTTACTCTTGCTGTAATAGTGATTGATTACAGCATAGACACCGACGAGCACAACCAGTACAACTACGAGAAGGATGGTGAGCACATTAACCCAGCCGAATTTCTTCTTTTTCTTTCCTGAGGAATGGCGTCTTTCCGGGATTTCATCCTCGTCATCATATTCTTTTCTCATAACGACCTCTTTCATTTTCTTATTTTCCGGTATTTTTCAGCCGGATATCGTTTATAATATAGTCAAAAAACGGGCTGCTGTCAAGTGTGCAGTCCGTTTTGATTGATTTCCGTTTGCAGTTCTTTTTCCTACCGCTGCATTTTCTCCCACTGGTTCAGTGCAGCCTCAATGACTTTGTCCATATCGTAATACTTGTATTCTCCAAGTCTTCCGCCAAAGATAACCTTCTCTTCTTTTTCCGCAAGTGCGGCATATTTCTGATAAAGTTCCTGGTTTCTGGCATCATTCACCGGGTAGTACGGCTCCATCCCCTCTTTCCAGTCGGTGGAATACTCTCTGGAAATGACGGTCTTTTTCTGGGTTCCGAATTCGAAATGCTTATGTTCGATCACACGCGTATACGGTGTCTCCCGATCGGTGTAGTTTACTACAGCCACGCCCTGATAATTGTCGGTATCCAGCACTTCTGTTTCAAAGCGCACCGTACGGTATTCCAGCTTGCCAAGTGCATAATCGTAAAACGCATCAATCGCTCCGGTGTAAATCACCGTCTCACCCATCGCCAGGTACTTTTCTTTATCTTCCAGAAAATCAACACCTGTCTGTACATCCGCTTTTTCAAAAAGCCGCTCTGTCAGAACGTTATAACCGCCAATCGGAATTCCCTGATAAAGGTCATTGAAATAGTTGTTGTCATACGTAAAGCGCACCGGAAGCCGTTTGATGATAAAGCTCGGCAGCTCACTGCAGGGGAGGTGTATTGTCAGATTATATGATACCACTGGGAGAAAAAGTGATGGCATATAATGGCTTTGAGCATGATGTTTCATACTTAAAAAATTGTTCGTATAAGAAAGAAGCGTCTGCTGTTGGAGCA
>ENA-OQAS01000122-OQAS01000122.1-human-gut-metagenome-genome-assembly--contig:-NODE-122-length-38773-cov-2.318403_pt1 | contig 38773 bp, 44 predicted proteins | sample MGYA00242733_ERZ504523 | MGnify/ENA primary metagenome ERZ504523 (study PRJEB26092, sample SAMD00036239) | human gut metagenome | host: Homo sapiens | study: EMG produced TPA metagenomics assembly of...
TTAATCATTCTCACATTCTTTAATACTGTATTGTAATCTTCTTCATCGTGCCTCAGCTTTACAAGTGCCTCTGGAAAATCTTCCTCATAAGATTCCATCATACGGTACACTTTGTTTGGGAAAGCTTTGTTCTCCGGTGATTTAAAAATACGCCTGTCAACCGACAGATTATCAACACGGTCTGCCGCATACATAAGCTTAAGCTTTATATTTCCGGTGCATTCTCGATTCTTTGTATATCCTCATAATAATCAGTTACACTGTCATATTCTACCTTGGCATTTTCTATATATCTTGAAGCTTCCTCCATAATATCACACTGGCTTTTAACAAAGCTCCCAACCTCTGAGCCTGTAAATCCTGCCGTGTCAACCTCTTCAAGATTATCCTGCGTATTATTGACCGCTCCGCCAAGATTAACCTTATCAACTGTTCTTATAAGCGTCTGTGCCTGTATACTGTTAAGCAGGTGGTCATATTTTTCTTCTTCCTTTAACACATCTGCTGCTGTTTCTTAGTCTTTTCTGTCAGCCCTCTGGATTCATCAGCAGATGCATCACTGCCAGCCGTCTTATATAATTCTTCTTCCAGATCATCATTATGATTACTGCCAGTATACGAACCCACCTGATAGCTGTGTATCATATCATTAATAGAACGTTTATTTCTAAATCCATTCTCATCTTCATACACAAGCTCCTCAAGGTCTTTTAAATCCTCATCACTGTCATAATTATTTTTTAAGAATTTGAATAATCCCACTTGTCTTATCACCTCGCAGTATATTTATAATAATCCTGTTTCCAATTGGTAAGAATATCATCTAATACTTTATGATACCCTGCCACATCTCCTGCATTTTTATACTTCTCTGTGTCATTAAGCTTTCTAATCTCGTCCTGATACGCAGCATTATCCATAAGCTGTTCTATCTTTCTTCTTATGATATACTCCTCCTCTGGCACATCTTCATTAATAACACTTCCGTCTTTATCCATAAACCACTTTGCCGCAAGGTAACACTTGTATGAATTCTTATGCTGTCCTATCTCATATGCTTTCATAAAGCTGTATGAAGCCTCATTATATAAGAACATTCTTGCAAGTGCAACACCCATATTATGGTACACACCTGCTAAGAATGCTGCCGGGGCAGCATTGCTGTATTCATCTATAATCTGCTTATAACAGTCAACCGCCTTATAGAAGCACTCATTAGAAAGAAAACTGTCCCCTCTTAATCCAAGTCTTTCATAAGCATTCTGATTATCAAGCGTATTCAGTATTTCGCTTATCTTTTCAATCTGTTCCAAAGAATAATAATCACTGATTTAAGTATTGTGACAAGCATACTTGCCAACAGCTCATTATTACTTTTCATTATGGTTAATCTCTGGGCAAGTGCTGTATTTCCCACTTCATCCCTAAGAAATGTTATAAGCTCATCATTGATAAAATCATTAGTAAGTATATATATATTATTGTAAATATAATAACACAGTTCTTCTTCTGTATACAATCTGATACCTGACTGCATTATATATAAGGATTGTCTGCAACCTTCCCCTGCACAAAATCATTGCACTCATACATCTGCCTCACTTAAATCCAGTTCTTCAACTATAACACTATCCGATGCCTGATATATCTCACCAAAACCAAGGTCTTTTATTGTAACAATACATTTATCCTGTGAAGATGCCTTTACATTCATTGATATTCTTGTTGTCTTTCCTTCCCTGTAAGGAATAGAGCTTATATCAACCTGCTTTTCTATATATTTTCCGTCCGGCCATATAATCTGGAAATTTATAACCGACACATCTTCAATAATAAAATCAATTGTTCTTTCTGCCATATACCAGTTAGTTCCCATTTTGACAATTCTAAACTTCATTGGACGTCCGTGTTCTGATATATCCGTTTCAATATCAGCTTTTATCCTGCCATCTGTAAGAAGGCACACATTACCAAATACCTGTGGAGATATATACTCCAACGCTGCAAAGCACGCACCTCTTACATATAAATTCTGCCCAACAAATGCTTTTCTTCCTGCAACTAATACTTTGGTGAATTCATCTGGAAGCCTGTCCACATCAAATCCCATACCTGTAAGATATACACTTGAAGCCCTGTGCTTCTTAAAATATTCTGTCATATACAAGGTAACGGAATGTGAAGCCTTTTCTATTGTACTTCCTTCAGGCTGGCTTAATGTATGCTCCTGTAATATGTACTGCATATCACCAATCTTATTGCAGTACAATCTGTATACATCAATTCCCGAAGCATTGTAATCCATAAGCACTGTACCATTCTGATAAGTTCCTTCTTCTGGCTGTACGCATAATATGCAAAGCTTTCTATTCTGCTTATTATCTGGTACTGCTCATTTGCAACACCTGCATTGTACAGCTCCTCCTTTACAATCTCCAGTGTATCTTTGGTAAAATCAGGAACAACAACACATATAGAAGCTACACTGCTGGCATTTTTCTTATTAATAACAGCTTTTATATTCTCTGATAAAGTTTTGTCTTTTTCGGATCTGCTGCCACTGGTGCTTTTAACTCACTGTCATACACACACATCTGTATATTATCCTCAAGCAGCTCCACTCCTATTATCAAATCTGTATCGTTCATAACTATCTCCATTCTTAGCAGGAATTTAGTCTTACTGCCTCATATTCTCTGGTACAAACAACTGCTTTGTCACATAATCTTCTACTGCATAGCTTTCCATAAGCTTCTTTAATGTAACCATATCCCTTAGCTCCTCGCTTGCAAGACATTCATTAATTGCATCAAATCTGCCCTTATTATCTCCATCATTAAGGTTATCGTACAATATGTTATATTCCTTCGTATTAGTGTCTGTTCCAATTGTATAATTATATATAACCTTGTCGTTATAGAACAATGAAAGTCTGTATGTAAATACTCCGCAGTTATCACATTTCATAACTGCACTTGCATATTCTTTAGCATCATTAACTTATAATTAATGACAACCTTATTATCAGGATTGCCATAATACTCAATCACTGTAACACCACAGGCATTATACGGTATATTAAGAACACCATTAAAACGTTTATAATAATCATAGATTATCTCTTTTGCACATAATTCATCAAGGATGTTCTGTGCTACATCTTTAATGTCCGGTTTATTCAATTCTTTTATATTCTCTGATACTTTTTTAAGCCACGCAGCAAGGCATATTACAGGAATACCAATCTTATCTTTGTAACATTCTTTTACAACCGTAAATGTTATGTCACTTACATTTTTTCCTTTAATAAAATATAAAAATGAATTATAAGCTATATATGCTTTGGCTATCAGCTGTGATGCACCTTTATTATAATAATCTGTAAATACCTGTGTAAGCTTATCATAATAATCTTTATCCTGAGTAAACATATACTGTGAGATAACCCTCTCAGAAAGATTTTTAATATTTACGCCAAAATCAGATGCACTCTTCCACAACCTGTACATATCCTTGTCTGAACCATTATAATTATCAACCATATATTCAAGTACCAGCTCATTATACAGATGATTCCTAAACACATATTCACACAATATATCTTTATAGCTTTCCTTATTAACCGAAGCAGTAAGCTCGTGTACTATGAACTTAAACATCTTGCCTGCTGGAACTATTGTATAGCCGTAGCGTTCCATAAGTTCCCTTGCCTCATAATACATTCCGTACTCCAAAAGTATTTCAATAAGCCCCTGTGCCGTATTGATATCAAGACCATCTTTAATAAGGTCACTGTACTCATCATTAAAGGTTTCACCTTCATAATATTCTTTATAATATTCAATAAGCCACGAATTAATAAGTTGTCGGTATTCGTATGTAACTCCTTTAACCATCGCCGCTTTCTTATATATAGATGGTGTATCCGCATTATATATATGCTTCTTTCTGCAATAATCTGCTCTGAATAAAGCTATATATGGCTCTTCAATGTCATATTCATCTAACAATGTTATATCCAGTGGTTCTTCTAATATCTTTTCTATCTCATAATTGACAGTGTTTCTTCTTATAACTCCGTCCGTACAGATAAATGCCATAGAACAGTTAGAGATATAAAGCGGAATATATATATCATTGCCTGTCATCTCATATATTGCAGGCTCTTTCATATAGCCGCATTTTACTATAACAGCTTTTACTTTACTGCAATCAGCAGTTACACGATACATAAATCTTAACTTAACCGCATATTCTGCTGTTTCATTATTGATAAGCTGTGGCTTTAAAAATTGTCTGTAAAGATACATAAGGTCATTATTGATACAGCCGGCCTTTAACTGCTCATAAAGATACAGTTCTATCATCTGCTCGTACGAATCATATATATCCTTATAGAATGCTTTATTATAGACAACATTGGCATATAAGAAGGACTTCCATTCATAATTAATACCTGAATCATATGTAAAATACAAAAGGACAATTCTTGGAATTCTCACCTTTATATCTTTCTTTATGCTTGCCATATAAAACTCATATAATCTTGTTATTCTTATGCCTCTAAGAACCGCTTTCTCATAAAATGGAAATGCTTCCTCACCAGCTATTCCTTCCCTTACCATATGTGATATTAATACTTCTAATATGTCATCTTCTTCATATATTGTATAAAGTTTTTTTAATATCTCTATATTATCTTTATTAGTAATTCTTTCATTGGCAATTACAGCCGCTGCCTGCTTTGCAAGCTTTTCTGTAATCATATTGTACTTTATACCAAATGCTATCACCTGAATCTCAAATCTGTTAAACAGCCTTAACAGCTCTGGCTGTGCATTATATATATTAAGTGCCTCTAAATACATAACCGGGCTTATACAGCATCATTAAAGCAATCCTTTATTCTTATAAGCTTAATGCTCTTGTTATTCTCAGACTGTCCGTCTATATAGAATAATATCCACAAAAGCACCCAGCTGTCATATCCGTGTTCATAACACTCTGTAACTATCTGGCTACATCTGATGTATATCCTGCATCTTTTCTTTCAAGCGTGCTTACATAAAGGTAAAGACTGTATAACTCAATATGATTATCAACATCGCTTAATACCCTGTCCTTAATGTTCTCAAGAATTCTGCTTCCATTGTAATCATCACCTGATATAAAATTAACACCAGCCTGCAATACGTCAAATATTATGTCCGATTTCTTCAATCCACGAACTCTGTCAAGAATTTTATTAGTGTTAATAACCCATTCCTGCTTGGTTATGCGTTTCATTCTGAACTGGAGATATTCTGCTGTAAGCCTGCTCTTTGCAGTTCTTATCTCTCTGTGTTCATCAAAGCTGCTGTCATTAACAATCTCTTTTCCATTTATTGTAATCTCTATTACTTCCTGATGACTGTAAGAGCTTATTATAATATACGCATAGTTATTGCCTGCATGAAGAAGCTTATCATCTATTATATAATCCAGCTCATATACATCACCTATGAAATCATCAGAAGTTATTATTCCTCTTTTCATCTTAATAAATGGTGCTTCACACTGTACGTCAAGCTTTATATAGCCCCAGCCGTTCTTTTCTATAATTATGCTGTCCTTTTCGTTAGCACCATCTATATTATAATCTCTTATATTATTATCAACACTGAAAGTAAGAGCAGACTTTTTCTTAATTGCTATTAAGAACTCCTCCATTGACTCATATACATTTTCTCTGTCATACAGGACATCGTAAAGATATTTAATACATCATCACCCTGTAAGAATATTTTTTTTGAATTTATCGGATCTGTATAAGCTTACTGCTTCTTCTTTATTAACCTGCACAAGATTAGTAAAATGGAACAGGTTATCCGCTTTTCCAAGGCTTGTATCTACTGTTTCTTTAACTGCTGTAAAGCTGTATAATACCTCTTTCTCTCCAGCATTAGTAACAAGCGTGAACTCTCCTTCTATGCTGTCCCCCTCTGAAAGTCCCCTTGCATCTATAACGTATTTAATATCACTGTCTTTTCCCGCAAATGACGGTGTAAGCACTGCCACCTTGGCATTATCAGAGTATACTACCCCCTTAATTACATCTTGCGCCTGTATATGAAATTCTGCATTATGTATTGTGTCACAGATAACATCTTCTATAATAACATCATCAGGTTGTATTATATCTGGAATGTCATATCTGAACTTTCCTCTTGAAGTCTGTTAATATACTCTCTCATCAGTTCTACGTCTCCGAATTAATCTTTTTTAAATGTGTCTTTATCTGCTTCTCATAGCCATTATCTGTTGGTTCATAGAACTTTACGTCCTCAAGTCCATCAGGTAAATACTGTTGCTTCACATAGTGGTTAGGATAATCGTGTGCATATTTATAACCTATGCCGTGTCCTAACTTTGAAGCACTCTTATAATGTGCATCCTGCAAATGTGCCGGCACAGGTGCTGTCTTGGTTGTCTTAACAAGTTCCATAGCCTTGTCAACTGCCATATAACAAGAGTTGCTCTTAGGTGCACAGGCAACATATAACGCCGCCTGTGAAAGAATTATCCTTGCCTCCGGCATACCTATCCTCTCAACTGCAAGTGCTGCATTCGTAGCAACAACTAATGCGTAAGGGTCTGCATTGCCTACATCTTCACTTGCACATATCATTATTCTTCTTGCAATAAACTTTATATCTTCACCTGCATATAACATCTTTGCCAGATAATAACTTACTGCATCAGGGTCAGACCCCCTCATACTTTTAATAAATGCTGATATGGTATCATAATGATTATCACCCGTCTTATCATATCGGACAGCCCTTTTTTGTATACACTGTTCTGCTGTCTTTAAATCTATATGTATAAGTCCGTCATCTGACCTGTCAGTTGTAAGTATTCCAAGTTCTATCGCATTAAGTGCACTTCTTGCATCGCCATTTGCTATATCAGCAAGAAACTCCAAAGCCTCATCATCTATGTCAGCCTTGTAGCTTCCCATACCTCTTTCTTTATCGTATACAGCTCTCTTTAGTATCTCTTTGATATCTTCCTTTGACAATGGCTTTAACTCAAATATTATAGACCTTGAAATCAAGGCTCCATTAACCTCAAAATATGGATTTTCTGTTGTTGCACCAACAAGCACAATAGTTCCGTCTTCCACGAATGGCAGAAGATAATCCTGCTGTCCCTTATTAAACCTATGTATCTCATCTACAAAAAGTATTGTCTTCTTACCATACATTCCAAGATTATTTTTCGCCCTCTCTACAACATCTTCCATCTCTTTCTTGCCTGCTACTGTAGCATTAATCTGACAGAAATCCGCACTTGTCGTATTGGCAATAACCTTGGCTAATGTAGTCTTTCCAGTTCCAGGAGGTCCATAAAATATAATAGAGCTTAATTTATCCGCCTTTATAGCCCTGTATAAAAGCTTATCCTTACCAACAATATGCTGTTGTCCTACAACTTCTTCCAAAGTTCTTGGTCTTAATCTCATCGCAAGAGGAGAATCATTCTCCTGATTAGTCTTTCGCATATAATCAAATAAATCCATAATTGTGTCCTTGTGATTCCCTTAATGAATATTATTTAATAATATAGCATATTATACGGCAAATGGCACTACTTAATTAAAGTAAGCTTTTAAATATTTTCTTAACCGTGTCCATAAAGCCTGCTGTATCAACATTTTCGCAGCTTATTATCTTAACACTTCCAATATAAGCCTCATTATAATAATATTTAATAACGCCTACCTCATCACCCTCTTTTAATGGAGCTTTAATATTATCATTAATTATGCACTCCCGGCTTATATCATCATTGTTATATTTATTAATGAACATATATGAATAGTCTTTTTCCTTTGTTATCCTAATCTTATCCTGCCTGCCCGATGAGATTTTAATACTCTCTGTATCAAGCGGTTCTTCATCTTTATATATACTGCACACACTAAAACCATAATTAAGAAGCGTTATTGCATCACTGAATCGTATCTTGCTTGTCGGTGCCGCCATAACAACTGCTATAAGATCTATTCCGTCTTTATTGGCTGTTCCTGAAAGGCAGCAACCTGCCTTGCTCGTTGAACCTGTCTTTAAGCCTGTGGCATAGGCATACTGTTTCATAAGCTTATTAGTATTGGTAAGCACGAAATCCTTCTCGCCTTTTCTTGTAATGTGTGTTATGCTCTCCATCCATATACTGCTGAATTCTTTTATCTGTGGGTGGTTATTAATAAGCTCCCGGCTCATAACCGCTACATCTCTCGCACTTGATGTATGTCCGTCTACATCAAGTCCACAGCAGTTAATAAAATGTGTGTTGCTCATTCCTAGTTCACGGGCTTTCTCATTCATTTTATCAACAAATACATTCTCTGCCCCGCTTATGTGTTCTGCCATTGCAACACAAGCATCATTAGCACTTGCCACCGCTATACACTTAATCATAGTCCTGACACTCTGTATCTCTCCCGGCTCAAGGAACACCTGCTTCCGCCCATTGAAGCCGCATATTCCGACACAGTTACCGGGTCTTCCATATTAATGCTTCCGTCCTCTATTGCCTCAAATATAAGTATAAGCGTCATTATCTTTGTTATGCTTGCAGGTGCAAGAACTGTATCGGCATCCTTTTCATATATTACCTGTCCTGTCGCCGCCTCCATAAGTATCGCAGAAGGTGTATCTATGTCTGGTCCTGATACTTCCTCTGCACAGCAAAAAACAGGTACAATAACAGCCGTAGTAATTAACATAATTATGGCTGTTATTATACCTGTAATTCTTTTATATGTCCTGTTCTGTCCTTATGTCCTGCTTTATCTGAATATTCTGCTAACACTTTCATATATCCGGACATAATAATAACCTCTTATAACATTTGTTATTATATATGTCCTTATATACCCTATTATACCTTAAGTCTTAGAATAATGCTGTAATATCTGTTCCATTAATATACAATTGTTTTAATGTGTTCCAATCCACAGCCTGTCCACTGTTCCTATCTGGCTCTTTGAACCACCCTTTAAATCGCAAGAATATAATGTCTTATCAGAACCATAATAATACAATCTCTTTCTGTAAAGACTTGTATCAGATGTATTAACTGTATCTGTAACATTTCCCATAAGCACTTTCTTAGCTGATGGTGTCTTTAAATAATACTGTCCGTCATTATCTATATAAGTAATAGACTCTTTTGTATTATTAATAAGCGATAAGCTTCCGTCCTTCACATTCTCTGCAATAACAGTCTTATCACCCTTTAATGCATTGATAAGCTTTGCCTCAGAATTAATGTATACAAGTTCACCCGATGCTTTTAAGAATACTATGTTCTGCATATTTCCTATGCTGCCAAGTTCTTTCTTATCTGACACCATTCCGTCTTTATACTTTGCATATGACACTTTTTTATTACCTACCAGTATATGTAATCATTCTTACTATCAATAATATATGTCATATTAGCACCATCAATGCCATCAAGCTGCTGTGCCAAGCCATTCTTAACACTAACAATATAATTATTATCCTGTGAATTATATATATATTCATCAGCTTGTCAGATGTATTCAGATGTCCTGCACCTTTAGTATACACGCCATCTGTATCACTTAATGGATATATATTATCCACATTATCTGCCACATATGTCTGCTTCTTGTTGCTATAATTGTACTGATATAATCTGTTATCACTATCAAGTATTATAATTGTATCGCTGTCACTGTATACATATGCCTGCGTAAGACTGGCTTCTATTGTATCAGTCTTTCCTATAAGACTTCCTGAACTTTTATCATTGGTAATCTCTGCCATAGACAGCTTAAGTCCACCTGTCTTTCCTGTGTCATTGATAGTTTCTGTTTCTTTGTAAATAATTGTGCCTTTATCCGAAATATAATATATCTCGTGTGCATATATATTATTTACAACTTCCACACTTCCATCCTGTGACCATACATATAATGAATATAGCTCATCTTCATCATTATACACATCTGCCGCATAATACTTTCCATCCGGACTTGCAGCACTTGAAACCACACTGTCCTTAGATATATTTTCCGGCCATTCCGGTGTATAAAATGTAACTTCATCAAGACCAAATAATGCATCCTTAACATCACATATATACTGGCTTTCAAGTGAAGATACATCATATATGCGGCTTCCATCACTCATATATATATATGAATTCTTCCTTAACAAAACAGCCATAATTAATGAAATAGCAGCTATCGCCACTATAACTATGGCGACAGCTACTCCTGCTTTCTTATATGAATGTTTTGTCTGTGGTCTTATCCTGCTATCCATCTTAATATTATTATCTGCCTTAACATTATTATCCGTCTTAGCATTATTATTTTTTCTGGTCTTAGCCTTTTCCTGCTGGGCTTTTCCTTTAGCTTTACTGGCAAGCTTTTCACTTCCAGCCTTTAACTTATCAGCCACATCATTAAAATCAACTTTAGTTATATCAAAGACACCTTCATCATAATTCTTTACCTTATTCGAACGCTTCTTTGCACGCTTTCCCTGCTGTATTGTCTTGCCATCTTTATCAGATTGTTCTGATTCACCAGACAAAACATTGCAAGCTTCTTCTGCACTGTCTAAGACCTTCTGTATCTCTTTTCTTGCCAGGCTTTCTTCATATGCTTTACGTCTAGCCATATAGTCACTGCTGTTAATCTTAATTACAGGTCCATTACATCTGGACACTCATTGCCCTCATATTCTGTTCCACATTTAACACATTTCATAAATTAATACCTATATTAAAATGTAAACTTGTCTTCAAAATATGCCTTAAGATCAGAAATCTTTACTCTTTCCTGCTGCATAGTATCTCTATCTCTTACTGTTACAGCATTATCTTCTTCTGACTCAAAGTCATATGTTATGCAGAATGGAGTACCAATCTCATCCTGTCTTCTGTATCTCTTACCGATATTACCTCTGTCATCAAATTCACAGTTGTAATACTTAGAAGTTCTGCATATACCTTCTCTGCACCTTCATTAAGCTTCTTAGAAAGTGGAAGGATACCAACCTTGACTGGTGCTAATGCTGGATGGAAATGAAGAACTGTTCTTACATCTCCTCCTTCAAGTTCTTCCTCATCATAAGCTGCACAGAGGAATGCAAGTGTCACTCTGTCCGCACCAAGTGATGGCTCGATAACATATGGAATATACTTTTCCTTAGCTTCGTCATCAAAGTATGACATATCCTCGCCAGATACTGTCTGGTGCTGTGTAAGGTCATAATCTGTTCTGTCAGCAATACCCCATAATTCACCCCAGCCAAATGGGAATAAGAACTCAATATCTGTTGTTCCCTTAGAATAGAAGCAGAGTTCTTCTGGTGAATGATCTCTTGCTCTCATCTCATCTTCCTTGATACCAAGTGCCTTAAGCCAGTCTATGCAGTACTGTCTCCAGTAATTGAACCATTCAAGGTCTGTTCCAGGCTTGCAGAAGAACTCTAATTCCATCTGCTCGAATTCTCTTGTTCTGAATGTAAAGTTACCAGGTGTAATCTCGTTACGGAATGACTTACCGATCTGTCCAATACCAAATGGCACTTTCTTTCTTGATGTTCTCTGTACATTTTTAAAGTTAACAAATATACCCTGAGCTGTTTCTGGTCTTAAGTATACTGTATTCTTAGCATCTTCGGTTACGCCCTGAAATGTCTTGAACATAAGTTGAACTGTCTTATATCTGTAAGTTGTGCTTGCCACAAGTTGGGCAGCATATATTCTTCTCATCAATAAGTTCTTCATCTGTTCCTGTGACCATGCATCAACTGAACCTTCTATCTCATAGTTATTCTCATCTGCCCAGTCTTCAATAAGCTTATCAGCTCTGAATCTTTCGTGGCAGTCTTTACAATCCATAAGAGGATCAGAGAAACCGCCAAGATGTCCTGAAGCAACCCAAGTCTGTGGATTCATAAGTATTGCACAGTCAACACCTACATTGTATGGGCTTTCCTGTACGAACTTCTGCCACCAGGCTTTCTTAACGTTATTCTTAAGCTCAACACCAAGGTTACCGTAATCCCATGTATTAGCAAGTCCACCATAGATTTCTGAACCCGGATACACGAATCCTCTTGCCTTTGCTAAAGCTACTATCTTTTCCATTGTCTTTTCCATATCAATAATCCTCCTAAAGATACAGATGCCATCTATTGATAAGGTGATAATGTACTTAACACATATACACCATAATATTTCGCATCTTCACAATAATCTTTTTAATTCTATAACATTCCTTGTATAATTTCAACTGTGAATATCGTGTAATTATGACTCCCATGGACGTATTCTATAAGAAGCACCTATCTTATCGCATATTATCCGGCACTGTGCTTCTTCCTCGTGTGATATAGTTGTGTCAACCGTTGTCATAACAACATTAAGCCCATTTGCTACGCATTTCTTCGCAAAATCTATCATCTCATCAAATGTCTTATCACCGAATTTACTTCTTACAAGCTTGTTATACTCATCCTTATCAGGATTGTTAAGACTTATTGATACAGTATCTATAAGACCGGCCATTTCTTTTGTTATATCTCTTTCATTGATAAGGTTGCCTGCTCCATTAGTATTGATTCTGATTGGCTTATTATTGTAAGTCTTTTTAATAAATGCTGCTACCTCTCTTACCTTATCCCAGCTTTCTGTAGGCTCACCAAAACCACAGAATACTACTTCACCAAAATCATCAAGATTCCATTTGGCGAATTCATCTATAACTTCACTTACAAGAGGTTCTCTTTCAAGCCATAATCTGTCCGACTCGCCAATTCTATCCATAGTCTGTCTAAGACAAAATGTACAGGCAAATGGACATTTATTAGTCATATTAACATAAAGATTATTATGTACTTTATATAATATCTCCATAATTGTTCTCTCTTTCTTTTATTAAATCATCTAACATTAACATTCTTCTAATTATCTCTCATTATTATCAGACGTCTTAAATATCAAAATATTTTAATATCTTATCCATTAATCATCTTAATGTTGTAAGCAGCTCCTCAAAGCACACTCCGTCAGTAACTGGTATCTCTAATTCTATTGATTTCATTATGCATTTCTTTATGAACTGTGAAGCCTTTCTTACTGATTCGTGGAAATTAACTTTATTAACTGCATCTGCTGCAATTATCGCCGTAAATATATCACCGGTTCCAGACCTCTGTGTTCCAACCTTAGTGTCTTAATCTCATATCCGCCACAGCCGTCCTCATAACAATAGTTAGCAATATATGTACCTCTGACAATTCCTGTTATAACTATCTTTGAAGGTCCCATATCTGATAACTGCTTAGCGATTATCTCAAGCTCTTCATTACCGTACTCTGCATTATATTCCCTGCCTGTTAATATACAGGCTTCTGTAAGATTAGGTGTAAGAATATTGGCATAACTTACAAGCTTTTTCATCTCTTCGCAGGTTTCTTTAGTATATGTAGCATACAAATTACCGTAATCACCCATAACAGGGTCAACAACAACTATATTATCAGGTGTCTTAAATATGTCAAAGAAATATCTGACTATCTCAATCTGTTTATGAGAACCTAGAAAACCTGTACATATTCCATCGAATTTAAGATTAAGCTTCTCCCACTCCTTTATATAAGCCGGCATACTTTCTGTAAAGTCTTCAAAATAAAAGCTTTCAAAACCTGTATGATTAGACAATATTGATGTTGGCAGTGGGCAACACTGCACTTTAAGAGCTGATATAATCGGAAGCTCTACAGCTATAGAACATCTTCCAAAACCTGAGTAATCATTAATAGCTGCTATCTTTTTCTGGTTATTATGACTCATAAATCTTCCTTCCTATCATATATTTAACTTTAATCAGTAATATCTTAACCAATATAATATTAAAATTAATATCTTCTTAAAACCTATATACTCTTAACCAATATCAAGCATTTCTTTGGATTTGAAATGTTTATCAAATGTGATAAATTCTATTCTATTCACCACCTTTTTAAGTTCATTTAGCACATCAGCTTTTACAACGAAGTTAAACAGCTTTGTAAGTGGTGCTGTAATAATATACTGTAATGTATACAAGGTTGAAGATTGAAGCACTATTCCGTCACCCGACGAGGCAGCACACTCCACGCAGTACATTCCATTTTCCTTATATGAATATAACTGTAACTCCTTCTCACTTCCGCAGCCTGCACAGCTAAAGAAATCCGGACACTCTCCATTAACGCTATCAGCCGTATCTCATATATATATCTTACAAGTTCATTGGGTAATGATTTATTAACCAGTGCCTTAAATGCAACATATAAAAGATTAATCATATCTGCGGCATCAAGATTTTCCCTGCCATAATATTCTGCCAGCTCCGCAAAATAATATCCGTACAGCACACCATCAAGATCGCTTACAAGCTCTTCAAAATAATTCGTAACATTGGCTTTCTGTATTGTGTAAGAGTCCCTGCCCCTGTACACCTCGAATGTTCCAAATATAAATGGTCTTGTAACTCCTATCAGGTGGCTGTTAGGACGTCTTGCTCCTTTGGCAAATGCCGCTATCTTACCAAGCTCCCTGCTGAGTATGACAACACGTCTGTCATAATCTCCAACAGGCATACTCGACAATATAAATCCTGTGACAGAAACTACATCAGCCACCCTGCCACCTCCGGATTAATTCTGTGTCTTGTTATCTTTCTTATCATAGCCAAAATTCTTTATAAGAATGTCGCTGTCTCTCCATTCCTTCTTAACCTTCACCCAGAGTTTAAGATTAACCTTGTTGCCAAGTTGCTTTTCTATCTCATACCTGGCATTAGTTCCTATCTTTTTAAGCATTTCACCACCCTTGCCGATGATAATACCCTTATGTGAATCTCTTTCACATATTATTGTTGCATCTATATCTGTAATCTTGCCTTTAGATGACTTTCTGTCTTTAAATGTATCTATAACAACAGCTATTCCGTGTGGAATTTCTTCATTGAGGGCGTGAAGTGCCTCTCTCTTATAAGTTCTGCAACAATCTGTCTTAATGGCTGGTCTGTAACAGTATCTTCATCATAGAACATAGTCCATAAGTAAGATACTTGAATATTGTTGTTACAAGGTCATCAACATTACTGCCATTTCTTGCTGATACTGGAATTATCTCATCAAATTCAAGCTCTTTATTGTAGCAGTCGATTACAGGAAGTATCTCCTCTTTCTTTACAGTATCAACCTTGTTGATTACTAATATCTTAGGTGCATTTACCTTTTTTAACTTCTCTATAATATGCTGCTCACCTGCTCCGATATACGTTGTTGGTTCTACTATAAAGCACACAACATCAACTTCATTAATAGTCTTCTCAGCAGCTCCTACCATATATTCACCAAGCTTATTCTTAGCCTTATGGATACCCGGCGTATCAACAAATACAATCTGTCCTCTCTCATCTGTATACACTGTCTGTATCCTGTTTCTTGTTGTCTGTGGCTTATTAGATGTTATCGCAATCTTCTGCCCTATAATATTATTCATAAGTGTAGACTTGCCAACATTAGGTCTTCCAATAAATGTTACAAATCCCGATTTCACATTGTCGTTGCCAGAAGCAGCACCGCCGCTTATTCCACTGGCTTTAAGCATTTCATCTAAATTCATCGTATTCTCCTTATATATCCAATATCATTTATCCGATAAGAGGCTTTATTTCATCAAATAAATCTGCTGCCTCATTAATCTGCTTCTGGTTACCTACTACGCATAAATAATTCTGCCCAACTGCTGATTCTATAAGTGGAGCAAGTTCTCTTATACTCTCAACTGTCGCATCAAGAACTTCTTCCCTGTCTTTTCTTAACATATCTTCTGTGCAATTGCACATATAATGTGTAAATGACCTGCTGCCAATAGCTGATGGTGTAAGAGGTGCATCTATCTCTCCAATGGTTCCTATTATGAACTTAACCATATCTCTTCTGCTGACATTAAAATTCCTTATATAATCAGCCGCACCCTCGTATATATCGTTAGTCTTTTCAAGATTAGGATCCCTGTAAGATACCATATAGAAATCACCATTTCTTGATGAACCACTCATGCAGCCGTAAGCTCCACCTTTAACCCTTACATTAATCCAGAGATAATCATAAGAGAATATAACCTTTAACACTTTAAGTGCTCCTGTATACTTATATCCGTCTTTTACGAAATTACCACATCTTGCAACATACTGTACCTGTGATGCTGATGTGTATCCAGTCTTTACATTAACCGGTATAAAGCTTCTTACTGCTGTATTATAATGTTCATCTTTGATATTACAGCTCTTGGCTGACAATGCCTTGACAAAGCAGTCATAACCCTCATCGTCTGCTGTAAGGCTTACTATAACATTATCCTTATTGAATATATATCCAACAAGCTTATTAAGCTTATCCACTATCTGTGTCTTATTCTGCTCAAATTCTTCATCAAGCTTCTTAATGAACTCATAATATTTGTAACCCCTTAATATATCTGAGTAATAAGCCGACTCTGAGAACTGTGCACAGCACTCTAACATAGCAATTGAATGACCCTGCCCCATAAGAGAAGCTTCTAGTCTTGATTTAATTCTTGCAATTATCTCCTTTAATCTCTTATAGTCATCAAATCTGGTATTATACATAATCTCTTCCATCATACCAAGAACAAATGGAACTTTCTCATATAATGCCTTACTCTTAACCTCATATACAATTGTATTCTTACTAAAATCAACCTTATCGCTATATAGAGCTGTTCCTGTTGCAAGACCACCGCAGTTAATATTAATCTCGTTAGTAAGCTCTGGATAAGTATAATTCTTAGTATCCATAAGACTTAATGTTGAGCCTAACAAGCCCATATATGGTATAAGTTCATCTGGAACACACTTAGTGTCAAATGACATATTAATATATGCAATCTTATTAGTAAATATATTATGGTGTACTATCTTAATTCCATCAACACTCTTAACATCATTATAATCCTTAGCAGGCTCTCTTTTAATGTCTGACAGCTCAAGCATTGGTATCTTTTCAAGATCTTCCTGACTTGATGGAGTATCCTGATATTCCTTTAACTCCTTTGTCTTTTTAACAAGCTCTTCTAATTCGTCATTAGTCAATGTGCTCTTATACTCTGCAAGCTTGTCCGCTTCCTTCTGTTCCTTTTCCTTCTCAAGTCCATATTCAGGCACAAGGCTTATAATTGACTTGTGATTGTTATCAAGAAGATATTCTTTTATAAGCTTCTCAAAATATCCATTTCTGGCATTCTTCTTTAACTCATCAAATGTATCTCCCGCCTCTATATGGATAAATGGCTTTGTTTCATCATATAACCAGCTATCCATCATAGTAAGATAATACATAAGTCCCTTTGGATATGGACCATAATCTGCTTCTCTGTATTTGAATTCGTAATAATTAATTCCAGCTTCTATTGTTCTTTCATTAATTCCGTCCTTAACAAGCTTTTCTAATGTGTCATTGATAACTGATACAAATCTGTCCTGCTCCTTAGAATTAGAATTCTTGGCAACTATTGAATATACAGGCTGGTAAAGTGATGTCTCATAACTTGAATATACATCAGTGCTTATACCTGCATCTAAAAGTGCCTGCTTAACAGGTGCTCCCGGTGTCATAACAAGTGCATAATCAAGTATCTGGAATGCAAGATAAAGCTTGGCATCAACAGAAGTTCCAATAACTGCATTATATGAAAGATAAGTATTATCCTCTAATGACTCATCTTCTGTTATGGCATAAGGCTTTGTTTCATATACAGGCTTGTCAAATGCTGCCTGTCTTTCTATATTGGCATGAATATCAACATCTGATACATCAAAGTCTGATAGATATTCCCTGTCAAGATATTCAAGTCTTTCATTAACGTCCATATCGCCATAGATATATATATAGCTGTTAGATGGGTGATAATATTCCTCGTGGTACTTAAGGAAATCTTCATACTTAAGTGTAGGTATAACCTCAGGGTCACCGCCCGATTCATTCTTGTATACAGTATCTGGGAATAATGATACAAATGTATATCTTGAAAGCACGTCATCTGGTGATGAAAATGCCCCCTTCATCTCATTAAATACAACGCCATTATACTTGATATCATCATCTGCATTATCAAGTTCATAATGCCAGCCTTCCTGCATAAATATCTCTGGCTTTTCATACATTGCAGGATAGAACACTGCATCCATATATACATCCATAATATTCTTAAAGTCAGTATCATTACAGCTTGCCACTGGATATACTGTCTTGTCTGGATAAGTCATAGCATTAAGAAATGTATTAAGTGAACCCTTGCACAATTCAACAAATGGATCTTTAACAGGATATTTTCTTGAACCACACAATGTTGAATGTTCAATTATATGCTGCATTCCTGTATCGTTAAAAGGTGGTGTCTTAAACCTATTGAAAATACCTTATTATTATCATCATTAGATATAACGACAACCCTCGCTCCTGATTTCTTATGTCTTAATATAATACCTGCTGAATTAAGATCTTTTAATTCTTCTTCAAGGACAATATCATATCTTGCATTACTGCCACTTATTATGTCTGATTTATTCAATTCTTCTATCTTCTTTTTAACGTCAAAACTCATCTGATAACCTCATCTAATCAATAAAATCAATATTCTTATATATTGTACCATACCTTGCCAATATTGTAATCTATTTATATAATTTTTATAACCAGCAATTATTTATAACTTGATAAAATCTTATGGCATAATTTTCATTTTTAAAATACTTGCCAAATACCAAGTTTATTGTATAATTAATTGTTTGCATATAAACATATTATAATATAAGCTGTCCCACTTATTCTTTAACATATATTATATGCAGCTAAATTACAAATTATATTTAATGCACTATGCGAAAGCGTTAGTGCTGGAATGGAGGTTATATGGAAAAAATATGGATTACCGGTGCCAAAGGCCACGTTGGTACTGCACTTTCTGCTCTCTTAGACTGCGTGAGTATGAAATATTCCCTACTGATGTTGACGAAGTCGATGTTACAGACCTTGAAGCTGTCAACAATTATGCAAGAGTTAATCGTCCTGATATCATTATCAACTGCGTTGGTTACAGTGATGTTGCAGGCTGCGAAACTAATCCTGACAAAGCATTTGCGGTAAATGCTGTAGGAACACGAAACCTTGCTGTTATGGCACAGTCTATCGGTGCAAAGCTAATTCACATATCTACAGATGATATATTCTCTGGTACAGAGGATCATTCTTATAATGAATTTGATACACCTAATCCTAGAAATATATATGGTAAAAGTAAGCTTGCCGGCGAAGCTTATATACAGTCTTTCTGTTCGCGTTATGTGATACTAAGAAGCAGCTGGGTATATGGAATAGGACAGGATTTCCTTAACACTGTACTTTCAGCAGTTAAAGATCCTTCTGTAAATGAACTCACTGTATCTGAATATGAATATGCGTGTCCTACAAGTGCTTCTGAGCTAGCCAGAATTATTGAATATTTCATTAAAAATGAGTGTCTTGGAATATACCATGCTGTATGTCAGGGCTCTTGCAGCCGTCTTGAATATGCCAGGACTATTCTTGAATATGCCAATGCAACAGACAAGTTAAAACTTGTTCCTGCCAACAATAATAAACCAGTATATTCAGTTCTTGATAATATGATGTTAAGACTTGAACACATTGAACAGCCTAAGAACTGGAAAGATGCGCTTAAAGAATATATTAATTTATCAGGAGGCTGCTAAAGAATGGAAAAATCTTTAAAAAACACAAAAAAGCCTATGGGGCTTTCTACTAAGATATTCATAGCACTTATAGCCGGTGCAATAAGTGGTGTTTTAATCCACTATTTTATGCCAGCAGGCTATATCCGTGATTCAGTTATCGTTGAGGGTGTCCTCTATGTAATTGGACAAGGTTTTATCCGCCTTATGCAGATGCTTGTAGTTCCACTTGTATTCTGCTCACTTATATGCGGAAGTATGGCTATCGGTGATACTAAGACATTGGTAAGTAGGTATTAAAACTATTCTTTTCTATCTTCTTACTACTGCTGTTGCTGTATCAGTTGCATTATCAGTTGCTATGCTCATCAATCCCGGTATTGGCGTTACAATTGAAAATGTATCTACAAGCAGTGTAACTATCACTGAGAAACAACCGCTTACACAAACACTTCTTAACATAATACCTAAGAATCCTGTTGAATCACTTGCAACTGCTGATATGCTTCCAATTATCGTATTTGCATTATTCGTAGGTATCTTTTAGCGAAAATGGGTAATAAGGCATCAACTGTAGCTAACTTTTTCAGTCAGTTCAATGACCTTATGATGGAAATGACTATGGCAGTTATGAAGCAGCTCCTATCGGTGTATTCTGCCTTATCGCAAGAACATTTGCTAATATTGGTTTTGACGCATTTGTTCCAATGCTTAAATATATGGGCTGCGTAATACTCGCACTTGCTATCCAGTGCTTCGTAGTATACCAGTTACTTTTATTTCTCTTTACAAGACTTAATCCATTTAAGTTCCTAAAGAAGTTCTTCCCAGTTATGAACTTCGCATTTACAACAGCTACATCAAATGCAACAATTCCGCTTTCAATCAACACACTTGATAAAAAGCTTGGTGTAAGCAAGAAAATATCATCTTTCACAATACCACTTGGTGCTACCGTTAATATGGATGGTACATCAATTATGCAGGGTGTTGCTGTAATATTCGTAGCACAGATATTTGGAATTACACTTTCTCCATCTGACCTTGTTACAGTAATTATAACAGCTACACTTGCTTCAATCGGAACAAGTGGTGTGCCATCTGTAGGTCTTATAACACTTGCAATGGTATTCCAGAGCGTAGGTGTTCCAACAGAAGGTATTGCCCTTATTATGGGTATTGACCGAATTCTTGATATGTTAAGAACAGCCGTTAATATCACTGGTGATGCTGTATGTACAACTATCGTTGCTAATCAGGAAGGCCTTGTCAATAAAGAAACCTTTAATTCTGATGTTACTGTAGATAACTAATTATCAATAAATATTTATTAATATTATGAGCAAAAGGGCTTCATATACCTGTCACACAGATATATGAAGCCCTTTTAAATAATATTATTCAATTGTCATCTTAGCGATAATCTGAATTATGTAGCCTGAACTAATTACTTAGAACGGATTTCCTTAACTAAAGCAACTGCCTCAGCTGTCATATCCTTAATCTTATCGAATTCTCCAGCCTTGATTAAGTCACCCTTAACCATCCAAGAACCACCACAGCAGAAGATCTTATCGCAAGATAAGAATTCTTCAAGGTAGATGTATTGATACCACCTGTAGGCATAATTCTTACTGTTGTGTAAGCTGCACACATAGCCTTAATCATCTTAATTCCGCCTGCTGCTGTAGCTGGGAAGAATTTAACTCTTGTAAGACCTCTCTTAACTGCCTGAGCAAGTTCAGATGGTGTTACGATACCTGGCATTACAGGAATATTCTTAGAGATACAGTAATCAACGATTTCTGGATCAAAACCTGGGCTTACGATAACTGAAGCACCAGCTGCTACAGCTCTGTCAACCTGCTCTGTTGTAAGTACTGTACCTGCTGCAAGTACCATATCTGGATATGCTTCGTGCATAAGACGGATAGATTCCTCTGCTGCTTCTGTACGGAATGTAACTTCTGCACATGGAAGACCTCCTTCTACTAATGCCTTAGCTAATGGAAGTGCGTCCTTTGTATCATTCAATACTACTACTGGAATTACTCCAAGTTCTTCAAACTTATCTGCTATATTACTCATTATAATAATAGCCCCTTTCTTTTAATTATTCGACTGATACTTCTCAGTGTCTTTGATTATATCATAATTCTTTAAATACGACAATGAAATGATATATTTCGTTTGTATTTTTATAAGAACTTTATGCATTTATTTAAAGAAGCCCTTCTTCTTTGGATGTTTGTGTTCCTCTCCTGTAAGTGTCTTATCATATTCCATAAGTGCTTCTTTCTGTTCATTATTAAGCTTTGTAGGAATATCAACAATAAGTGTAATGTAATGATCTCTCTTGTCTGAGGATTTCTTAATGTTGGCATACCTTTGCCTCTGAGCCTTACTCTTGTACCTGAAGCTGTTCCCGGCTTAACTTCATATATAACTTCACCATCAACAGTCTTTACCTTGACTTCTCCGCCAAGAACTGCTGTAGGATAGCTTATTACAACATCTGAGAAAATGTTATAGCCATCTCTCTCAAATGCTGGATCTGCTGATATCATTACAGCTACTAATAAATCGCCTCTTGGACGCCATTAGTACCTGGCTCGCCCTTGCCCTGAATACGGACACACTGTCCATTATCAATACCAGCAGGTATATTAACTTCAATTGTCTTCTTGCTGCTTATATAACCTGTTCCATAGCAGTCTGGACACTTTTCTTTAACAATCTTACCTGTTCCGTGACAGTCTGGGCAAGGCTGTACACTTCTCATCATTCCAAGGAATGACTGCTGTGTTACTGTTACCTGTCCACGTCCGCCACATTTCTTACAAGTTTCAGGACTTGTTCCCGGCTTTGCACCTGTTCCGTGACACTTAGAACATTCGTCCTTAAGTGTTACATCTATCTTCTTCTTAGTTCCTGTAACTGACTCTGCAAATGTAATTCTTACATTAACCCTTATATCTGCACCACGTCTTGGTCCGTTGCTGTTACGTCTGCTGCTTGAACCTCCTCCGAACATGCCACCGAATATATCACCAAATATATCGCCCATATCACCGAAGTCAAAATCAAAGCCGCCACCGCCAGCTCCACCTGCACCGCCTTCAAATGCTGCGTGTCCGAACTGGTCATACTGTCTTCTCTTATCTGCATCACTAAGAACTGCATATGCTTCTGATGCTTCCTTAAACTTAGCCTCAGCCTCTTTATCTCCCGGATTCATATCAGGGTGATACTTCTTAGCTAACTGTCTATATGCTCTTTTAATTGCTGCATCATCTGCGTCCTTAGGCACACCAAGGACCTCGTAATAATCTCTCTTTTCTGCCATATAGGTTCCGCCTTTCTATACCCGAAAGGAGTCAGGTACCTGATATGAGTCCTGACTTCCTTTCTGATTTCATCTATAATTGTCAAGTCTTAAGAAGTCTTTATATAACTCCATAATTAATCATTGTTAATTGCATTAACTCTGATATTATAACCTTCAACAATCATAGACCACATCATATATATTACTTAATTATACTTCCTTGTAGTCACCATCTACAACATCATCACCATAAGGTGCGCTTCCCTGTGCATTATCAGCACCTGCGCCAGCTCCCATATCAGGACCAGCACCGGCTGTGCCTGCACCCTGAGTTGCTTCATACATCTTAGCAAAGAGGTTCTGTGCTGATGTCATAAGCTTTTCTTTAGCTGCCTTAATCTCATCAACCTGAGCATCTGTCATATTCTCAGCATCTGTTGATTCAACAAGTGACTTAAGTGCGTTAAGGTCTGCCTCAACATTTGCCTTGTCGTTAGCATCAAGCTTGTCGCCAGCTTCATCAAGAGCCTTCTGTGTCTGGAATACCATAGAGTCAGCTTCGTTACGAACTTCGATAGCTTCCTTACGCTTCTTATCCTGAGCTTCGAACTCAGCAGCTTCCTTAACAGCCTTATCGATATCTTCATCAGACATATTAGAACCAGCTGTTATTGTAATATGCTGCTCCTTGCCTGTTCCAAGATCCTTAGCAGATACATTAACGATACCATTAGCATCGATATCAAATGTAACTTCAATCTGTGGAACACCTCTTCTTGCTGGAGGTATACCATCAAGTCTGAACTGTCCAAGTGACTTGTTATCCTTGGCAAACTGTCTTTCACCCTGTACTACGTTGATATCAACGGCTGTCTGGTTATCAGCAGCTGTGGAGAATATCTGGCTCTTCTTTGTAGGAATAGTTGTATTTCTCTCGATAAGTCTTGTAGCAATACCACCCATTGTCTCAATTGAAAGTGAAAGTGGTGTTACATCAAGAAGAAGGATATCACCAGCACCGGCATCACCAGCAAGCTTACCACCCTGAATAGAAGCACCGATAGCAACACATTCATCTGGGTTAAGTGACTTGTTAGGTTCGTGACCTGTTAACTGCTTTACTTTATCCTGTACAGCTGGAATTCTTGTAGAACCACCAACTAATAATACCTTTGAAAGTTCTGAAGCTGTAAGACCTGCATCTGAAAGTGCGTTCTTAACTGGCTCAGCTGTCTTTTCTACTAAGTCGTGTGTAAGTTCATCGAACTTAGCTCTTGTAAGTGTCATATCAAAATGCTTTGGACCTTCTGCTGTTGCTGTGATGTATGGAAGGTTGATGTTAGTCTGCATAGCACTTGATAATTCCTTCTTAGCCTGCTCAGCAGCAACCTTTAATCTCTGAAGTGCCATTGTATCTGTAGAAAGATCTACGCCTTCCTTAGCCTTGAAGTCATCTAACATATACTGTGTAATAGCATTATCAAAATCATCACCACCAAGTCTGTTGTTACCAGCAGTAGCAAGAACTTCGATTACACCATCACCGATTTCAATGATAGATACATCGAATGTACCACCACCAAGGTCATATACCATAATCTTCTGCTCGTGTTCATTATCAAGACCATAAGCTAAAGCAGCAGCTGTAGGCTCGTTGATAATTCTCTTAACATCAAGACCTGCAATCTTACCAGCATCCTTAGTTGCCTGTCTCTGTGCATCATTGAAGTAAGCTGGAACTGTGATAACAGCTTCTGAAACTGTCTCACCAAGATAGCTCTCAGCATCAGCCTTTAACTTCTGAAGAATCATAGCTGATATTTCCTGTGGTGTGTACTTCTTACCATCAATATCAACCTTGTAATCTGTACCCATATGTCTCTTGATTGAAGAAATTGTCTTATCAGCATTAGTAACTGCCTGACGCTTAGCAGGATCACCTACCAATCTTTCTCCGTTCTTTGTAAATGCAACTATTGATGGAGTAGTTCTGATACCTTCTGTGTTAGTAATAACAACTGGCTTACCACCTTCCATAACAGCTACGCATGAATTAGTTGTACCTAAATCTATACCAATAATCTTGCTCATAATTATCTTCCTTTCTATGTCTTATATAGACATACTGTTTAATAATATCAATTCTATTTGTTACAAGTGTGTGTATTGTTCTGATAAGCCCTAAGCCTGTAAACGACTTCTTTCTATATCACAACTGCCCACATACTTTACTTCTGGTAAAAGCTCATACCATTATACATCAACTAAATATTCTGATGTATTAGTTAGCAACCTTTACCATACTGTGGCGGATAACCACATCTCTATATGTGTAACCCTTCTCGAACTCTTCAACGATAATATTCTCGCCCTGAGAGTCATCTTCCACATGCATAACTGCATTATGAAATTCAGGATTAAACTCTGAACCAACTGCCTCGATTGGCTTAACCTGTAAGTCTTCAAGCATCTTAATTGTCTGCTTGTAAACCATATCCATACCTTTGGCAAATGGTGTTTGTAACTCTTCCTCTGTCACTGACTTAAAGCCGCGTTCAAAATTATCTACTATCGGAAGAAGTTTCTTTACTACATCCGAAGCTCCCATCTCGAACATTGCTGACTTTTCTTTGTCAGTACGCTTTCTGTAGTTGTCAAACTCAGCCATCTGACGCTTCAAACGATCTTGTAAATCCTCAATCACAGCGTCCTTCTGGTCCTTTTTATTATTTATATCAACTGTTTCCTCCGCTCCTTGCGCATCACTTGCGTTGTCAGATTTCTCTGCCTTCACATCTGCGTCAGACGAGCCCTGAGCTTCTACAGTATCAGCGTCTTTATCTGTATCTGATGTAACATCTGTATCATTAATATTAACATCTGCTTCATCAACATTATTAATGTTATTATCTTTCTTAGACACCTTATCTCCTCACCTTTCTATGATTTCTTGAATACATCATCAACTGCGTCCTCATATTCTTCAAGGTTTCCACAACCTTTTCATAATCCATACGCTTTGGACCAATAATACCAATTGTACCCTTCATTCCATCCTGTAATTCATATGTTGCTGTTACAACGCTACAGTCTTTCATAGATTCAATCGGTGTTTCATTTCCTATATATACCTGAATACCATTGTTGGAACTACTATCCTGTTCATCAACACTATTGTCATCATCAACAACAAGATCTGACAGGCTCTGCTTTTCCTCCAAGGCATATATAAGCTCACTGGCTTTGGTTGAATCACTAAGTTCTGGATACTTGAATATGTTGGTTGCACCGCTTGTATATATCTTTAAATCATCTGCGCTGCTTATTGTATCAACAATCGCATCAAGAACTTCTTTGACAAGATTAATATGTTCTCCTGCCTGATTTCCATCTTTGAAACAATGCTCAATTCATCTGTTCAAGAGTAAGCCCTGTAAGTGTTGTATTAATAAGAATGTTAAGCTTTAACAAATTCTCCTGTGACAAATCCTCGCTTACTGTTATCACCTTATTCCTTATAAGATTGCCTTCCATAACTATTACGGCTAATATCTTATTGGCTTCAAGCTGTGATAACTGAACGAACTTAAGCTTATTGCCTGTTACCTTAGGTGTCGTTACCATAGTTGCATAATTAGTATCTTTGGCAAGAACCTTGGCAACATTCTGAAGAAGCTCTTCTACCTTTTCAACCTTCTCACCTAACATATCCTTCATTGAACTTAATTCCTGTTCTTTAACAGCAACCTCGTTCTCTCTGTTGGTTATGTTCTGTTCTTTCTCAGACATCATATCGTCTACATATAATCTGTAGCCTTTATCTGTAGGAATTCTTCCTGCTGATGTATGTGGCTGAACTATATACCCAAGCTCTTCCAGGTCTGCCATCTCATTCCTTATTGTCGCGGAACTAAGCTTCATGTCTGTGAACTTAGATATCGTTCTTGAACCAACTGGCTCGCCTGTTTCTAAGTAGTTCTTAATGATTGCTTTAAGTATCTTTACTTTACGCTCATCAAGCTGTTCATCAAGCCCCATGACATACCTCCTTTTCTTTGTTGTTAGCACTCAATAATTAGGAGTGCTAATATCAACATAATTAAGGTATCACTTTGCAAGGGTGATGTCAACAATTAATTTAATTTTTTGTATAAATAAATTATAAACTTTATTAAGTGTTTGGAGAAGGGGGTGGGGCTTCGGGCACTAGAAAGCTGATTGGGTATTTCTAAGACTTCCTTTTGTTGTGGTTATGAGGGACGCAAACGTCAGACGCAACGTCCTGTTGCGTATTCGCTCCATGCACATCCGTGTGCGATAATTCTATCAGAATTTCCTATTACATAAAAACTGCTGTGTAAATCTGGGGCTTTGCCTGATTTACACAGCAGTTTTATTGAGGTTAAAATTATTCTTAATAGAAATTACTTAGGATTAGATTATATTCCTAAGAATTTCTTTACTTCATTGGTCATCTCGCTTACTTCACATACTGTGTTGTGGAGGACTGGAGCTGTTCTGATTTCTTCGATAGCGTTAGGAACTTTTACTTTAGCAAGTTCGCTTAACTTATCTACAAGTTCAAAGTCACCCATTGAAGCATACTTAGTCGATTGCTTCCATTACGCTTCTTGTAACTTGTATGGGCTTGCTGTTGAAGCTATAACTGTCTTAGTTTCGTCCTTAGTGTCTGCCTTGTACTTGTTATAAACTGTAGCAGCTACTGCTGTATGTGTATCTATAACATATCCACAAGTTTCATATAAATCCTTTATAGTAGCAGCATCTTCCGCCTCTGTAGCATAGTTGCCATAGAAATCTGAAAGCTGTGCTTTCATATCAGCAGTAATCTCATACTTACCTGTTTCTTTAAGTGAAGCCATAAGCTCGCTGTTCTTCTCAGCACTGTTGCCTGCTATTCTATAGATAAGTCTTTCAAGGTTGCTTGAGATAAGAATATCCATAGATGGTGATGTTGTAAGAACGAAATCTCTGTTTCTGTCATACTCACCCGTTGTAAAGAAATCGTATAACACCTTATTCTCATTAGAAGCACATATAAGCTTATTAATAGGAAGTCCCATATTCTTAGCATAAAATGCAGCAAGGATATTACCAAAGTTACCTGTAGGAACTACTGCATTAATCTTTTCACCTGCCTTGATTTCTCCGTTAGCAAGAAGTCTTGCATATGCATATACATAGTATACAATCTGTGGAACAAGACGTCCTATATTTATTGAGTTAGCTGATGAGAACTGGAAGCCGGCATTGTTCATAACCTTTTCAAGTTCCTTATCACCAAATATATTCTTAACACCTGTCTGTGCATCATCAAAGTTACCCTTAATTCCAATTACGTGAGTATTAGCACCCTTCTGTGTAACCATCTGCTTTTCCTGAATAGGGCTTACACCGTTCTTAGGATAGAATACAACAATTCTTGTTCCTGGAACATCTGCAAAACCTGCAAGAGCTGCTTTACCTGTATCTCCTGATGTTGCTGTAAGTATTACTATTTCATTTTTAACATCATTCTTCTTAGCTGATGTTGTAAGTAAGTGTGGTAATATAGATAAAGCCATATCCTTAAATGCAATAGTTGCACCATGGAATAACTCTAAGAAATATGCACCCTCTGCCTTAACTAATGGTGCAATTTCTTCAGTATCAAACTTAGAATCATAAGCTTTGTCAATACAGTTCTTTAACTCTTCTTCTGTAAAGTCATCAAGCATAAGCTTCATAACTTCATAAGCAACTTCCTTATAAGACATCTTTGAAAGTTCTTCTAAGCTCTTATCTAATGAAGGAATAGATTCTGGTACGAATAATCCACCATCTGGAGCAAGTCCCTTTAATATAGCCTGTGAGGCTGTTACTCTTACACTATCATCCCTTGTACTTCTGTAAAATAAACTCATCTCTTATTCCACCTTCTTATTTTATTGGGGTGAATCACAGTCAATCTGATGCATAACCGTCTCCCACATACATATGTACCTGCCAGAACAACATCTGGTAAATGAAACAGCTTTATCATCACTAACCGGATTCTTATTAAAAATGCTTTAAACAGAAACCATTATACAACAGGAATGATACGAAAAACAATAGGTATATTGAATTATTACTAATTTTATCATATAATTTATAGGATTGATAAATATTAGACAATTTCCGGCTGACAGTAATATATACAATATTATTAAGATAGCAATGTATTTATTATAAAATCAAATTAACATATCACTAATATATGATAGCATAATAATCAAGATACGTTAAAGGAGAACCACAACTTGGCTAAAGGTGTTTACAAGACCAATAAAAAAGACGGCTCTGTATATTACAGGGTTTCAATAACATATAAGAATAAACATATAAGTATCGGAAGTTATGATGATGAAAATACAGCCTCACAGGTTTACTGTACTGCTTGCGATATACTTTTTAAGCCTGATATATATTATGTTAATATTGACCTTCATACTTCATCATACGCCGAATGTCATATTGATTTTCCTTATTCTAAGTTCATAAGTCTTATTAATTTCCGCGACAATGGCATATATATTAAGACACCCATATACCTGTGCAACAAGGCATTTTTGTATTTTCTTGAACCCGGGAATACTCTTATATTTTCCATTGATGACCTTTTCTATTATTCGCACCACACAATTATGTGCCGCGGCGGTTATTATTTCGTAAATGATTATGGTATGCAGACAAGCATTTTATCCAGATTTGGAATACGCAGTCATTCCGTTAAAGGAAAAGATTACATTTTCAGGAATAATGACGAACACGATTTCAGATATGAAATGTGTGTGTAGTCAATAAATATAATGGCGTGAGCAGATTGTAAAAAACGGACGTATAATGTTCCAGAGCAGAATTCACATTAATGGTGATTTTATAATAGGGACTTATGGGGCGGAATATGAGGCAGCTATTGCTTATAATAAGGTAGCTGATATGTTAGAGCCTGTATTTCCGGTAAATTATACAAGGAATTATATTGAGGATATATCGCACATTACTTATGCGGCTGCTTATAATAGCGTGAAGATTTCTAAGCGGGTGATTGAGTATGTTAAGAGGCTGGCGGAGAAGTGAAATAATTGACAATGGTTATTTTAATTGACAACGGACGCGGCGGAATAGCCAATATATCAACGTCAGGCACGCTCCCGCTACTCTCAAACGCAGCGGATACTAAGGCGGTAAAGGACACCGCCTAAGTACCGGCGTTTTCAAAGCACCTGACTTTTGATATATTGGCTATTCCGCCGCTGGGTGTCTACTCATTTAGGTATGCGTTTATTTTTTATTTACTTAGCCTCACAAGTAATAACCCTCATACCTGAAATTAACATTGCAATTATTTCAACCGCTGTAATTGTATTATATCTGTTATCTTTATTTCTATATTTTCTGTATTATAATTTCATTTTATGACCACCTAATCTACACAATCTATATACTGTAAACTATTATCGCCAGCAATTAACTATCCCCTTCAGCCTAGAATGTCAGAACTCAATCCATACAGAATATATTCTATAATCTATATTCCCACTACTACACCTATACCCGCCCAACATACAATGTGCAACGGGCTCTTGTCACTAAACTATATGCATCTATCTTATGGGCAAATACATATCATAGGACATACAGATTGCTCTTACCACTAAACAATCTACATCTATCTTCTGCCAGCACACAGAAATACAACGAAATAGCGGCTATATATCGTTAATCAGGTACTTTGAAAACGCCGGTACTTAGGTGCTGTCCTTTAGCACCTTAGTATCCGCTGCGTTTGAGAGTAGCGGGAGCGTGCCTGATGTTGATATATAGCCGCTATTTTGTTGTATTTCGTCCGTCTGCCACAAAGCTCAATAGAATTAGAATTATTGTCCATTAAGCAGCACCGGTGTGTAATGCATTTTTTATTTATTATTGATATAATTCACAAGTCCCTCAGCCTTTATGATTTTCTGCATAAATTCTGGGAATGCCTGTCCCTGGAATGTCTGTCCTGTTGTCTTGTCTGTGATAACGCCGCTGTCAAAGTCGATAGCTACATCATCGCCTGCATTGATAGCCTTAGCTGCTTCTGGACACTCTATAATAGGAAGTCCGATGTTAATTGAATTTCTGTAGAATATTCTCGCAAATGTCTCTGCAATAACACAGCTTACACCTGCTGCCTTAATAGCTATAGGTGCGTGCTCTCTTGATGAACCACATCCAAAGTTCTTATTAGCAACAATTATGTCGCCTTTATTAACATTTTTCACAAAATCCTTATCGATATCTTCCATACAGTGAGTAGCAAGCTCTGCTGGGTCTGAAGAATTAAGATATCTTGCAGGAATAATAACGTCTGTATCTACATTATCGCCGAATTTAAAAACTCTTCCTTCTGCTTTCATATACTCCTCATTTCCTGTGTATTCGTACACATTTATAATTCATAATAATTATGTATCTTCTAAATATATTCAGTGTGCTGATTACAATATATTATAAACCAAGGTCAGATGGCTGGCTTATCTTGCCTGTAACTGCACTTGCTGCTGCAACAGCAGGGCTTGCAAGATATATTTCTGAATCAACGTGTCCCATACGTCCAACGAAGTTTCTGTTAGTTGTTGATACACATCTCTCGCCTTCTGCAAGGATACCCATATATCCACCAAGACATGGTCCGCAGGTTGGTGTGCTGACAACTGCTCCTGCTTTAATAAATGTCTGTACAAGACCTTCCTCTATAGCCTGCATATATATTTTCTGTGTAGCTGGGATAACGATTACTCTTAAGCCCTTTGCTACCTTTCTGCCTTCTAATATCTTAGCGGCACATCTTAAATCATCAATACGTCCATTAGTACATGAACCGATAACTACCTGATCAATCTTGATATCATCTATAGAATCAACTGTGTGTGTATTCTCTGGAAGATGTGGGAATGCTACTGTTGACTTAATTGTGCTAAGGTCAATATCAATCACCTGATCGTATTCTGCATCGTCATCTGCTGTATATTCAACAAATGGTCTCTTAGAATGTTCCTTCATATACTCTCTTGCAAGATCATCAACAGGGAATATTCCGTTCTTTCCACCTGCCTCTATAGCCATATTGGCAATAGTAATCTATCATCCATAGTAAGTGTAGATACTCCCGGACCAGCAAATTCCATAGACTTATAAAGAGCTCCGTCAACACCTATCATTCCGATAATATGAAGAATCACATCTTTACCGCTTACCCAAGGGTTAAGCTTTCCTGTAAGATTGAACTTAATAGCTGATGGTACTTTAAACCAGGCCTTACCTGTTGCCATACCTGCTGCCATATCTGTTGAACCTACACCAGTTGAGAATGCACCAAGTGCACCATATGTACATGTATGTGAATCAGCACCGATAATAACATCGCCAGCTACTGTAAGTCCCTGCTCTGGTAAAAGAGCGTGCTCAATACCCATCTGTCCTACTTCAAAGTAGTTAGTAATATCATGCTTTGCTGCGAATTCTCTTACACATTTGCAGTGCTCTGCTGACTTAATATCCTTATTAGGCACAAAATGATCTGGAACAAGTGCAATCTTATCCTTATCAAATACTGTCTTAACAGTCATCTTATCCATTTCATGAATGGCAACTGGAGATGTAATATCATTACCAAGTACGAGGTCTAAGTCCGCCTCAATTAATTGTCCTGCTTTAACTTCAGAAAGACCTGCGTGAGCCGCAAGAATCTTCTGTGTCATTGTCATTCCCATTATAAATCCTCCTTGTATCCGCGAAGTATATACTTATATATCCAACGCTTAATCTTATTTATTTTACAGTATATTCCATACATTTGCAAGATATCTGAATTCTATACGTTTTTATGTTTTATAAGCATATTTTACATATTTCATCATATCTGGTACATTTTACACTTTTCATCATAATATATACATTTTATATATTACTTTAACTCATATAAAAAATGTATATTATCATCTTTAACAGAAACTTCTGCATATGCACCGCTTATTACAGGCATTGCTGGTGGAAGATGCCCCAGATCTGCATCCATAATTACCGGAACATTGTATCTGCCTGCTGTTTTAATAATAGCACTGTACTGGTCAAGTCCCATCATTTCCTGTCCATATACAAGTGGCCTTCCAATTACAAATGCCTTAACATTCTCAAACCAGCCAGCATTGTCCATCTGCCACATAGCCCTTCTTATTGAAAATACATTAAGGTCGCAGCTTTCAAGAAACCATATAATGCCATCATCGCTGTATTTACTATTAAATTCCTTAACTTTGTCGTATTTAGTTCCTAAAAGGTTGACAAGGCAGTCCATACATCCGCCTATAAGCTGCCTGATGCCTTTATATTATTAAAGCTTTCTGAACTATTATCAAGCTTCTTATCTCCTATATAGCTGTAAGCACCTTTTTCTCAGTAAGGTTATACGCTGGCGTAGGATTGTCCTCTGTCTTTAAAGACTCCTTTTCCCACATATCATAACCACTTATATTAAGCTTTTCTCCCGTCAGCACGCCGATTGCATCAAGCTGGGAATTATGAAGCTTGTCTGCACCAAATGCCGCCGCACAAGGTCCATATACGCTTGCAGTATCAGCTATTGTATTAAGCAGAAATGTAAAATTCGTATTGTCTGAATATCCCATAAACCACTTAGGTTCTGCTTTAACAATCTTATCCCAGTCAACATAACCAAGAATTTCACACATAAGCTCACCTCCGCCGCATGATATTAATGCATCAGACTTGTCAGATGTGTACATATCAGTAAGCTCCTGTCCACAAAGCTCTGGCGTATTGCTTATTCCTATTCCATTTGCCTCATATACATTAGGACCATTAACTATTCCATAGCCTAGATTTTTAAATCTCTCCTGTGCCTTTTTAAAACCTGTAATATAAGCTCCGTTGCACAGCCAAAATGATGGTGCAACGAAGCCTATATTTCCATTACAGGCAAGAAAATGCGGATACCTCATATTCTTCTCCCTTAATTATAAATACTTCTTAACTTTACTAATCGCGTTGCTTTTATAACCGCCTCACAATTCTCCTTAACCCATATAACTCTCTGCTCTTTCTCTGAGTCAAGGCGTGCATACTCGCTTATAACATTACATATTGAGTTATAGCGTTCCCTGGCACATCTTCCCTTCTCAAGCACAAGATAATACCGGTTGTCCTTCTTATATATTCCATTGGCAACTCCCCATACCTTAGGGCATACCATACACATATCTTCAAAGTCCTCAAAGCTGTCAAGAATATATACGCCATAGCCTACAGTCACAACATCACTGACCTTTGGCTTATTATCTTTCGCTTTCTTAGCTTCTTTTATAATTTCTCTGCCTCAGGTATGTCTTTCATCTGGTCAAATATATCCTTCAACTTATCAAATGCAGCAAACTCCGGAGCTTTAAGATCCTCACCGCCATTCTTTATAACATTACTCTCACTCTTTGACCTGTCACCTAAAGCTTTTGCAGCTCTCTCTCCTGCCTGCTTTAACATATTACCAAAATCTTCCTTTCCTGATGATACAGTAAGAAGGATTGAATGGTCTGGCTGTGGTGCAAGCTGTAATGACATAACGCCGCCACCAAGTTCAACTCCTATATTCTTATGTGCCTCGTCCATAATAACTTCCAACAGATTATGTATCTTTTCTGTGTCATTTCTAAAGAAATCATCAAGTGTTATATTATTATATTCAAGATCCTCTTCGTATAACAGGCATTGAAACTTGTCTTCATTTATCTTCTTAAATTCCATAAATTACCATTCCCATCTAGTCTATATATAATTCAACATTTTAATAATAACATATCTGTCAATATTAATCACGCTAATTTATGTAAAATCTGTCTTACAAGTTTATCCATCATTCTCTCAATATATACATCTTCGCCTTTCACCTCACATCGGAAGCTCTTATCACCCCTGTATATATTGGCTGCAATAACAGCATTTTTACCATTAAATGATACAATCACCTTTGCATCATCTACCATTCCGTAAGACTTAATCCGCCCTATTAATGCACTTTCAATATCTATTATCTTTATATCTGCTCATCGCTTGCCTTACCTATAATACTGCATATTTCCTCATCATCAGCAGTAAGTATTGCAGACACTGCCTCCCCTGTATCCGGTATATATATATTATTCTCCACATAATTATAATCACAGCCTCTTATGTGGTTGAGCCTTAACATTCTTATATTATCGCTTCCTGCAAATACCCCATCACACTCATTTCCATAAGCATATCAATGCAGTCCTCTATTGTATCTAAAAGCTGGCAACTGGTATTATCATAAATGTATCTGCACCTTTTAAGCTTATCGTAATTGTCCGTATAAAGCTTTACTTTATTATCTGTATCAGCACTTCTTCGTTTCTTCTTAGTTATAAGCACAGCCCTTGTGTCCCGCCTTTTTTGTTATTGCACTAAGTGTGACACCTTGTTTTAATATTTCAGACATATCATTAGCAAAAAGTTCATTAAGACCTGTAACTCCCACATCTATATAACCTGCTGATATTGCATCAGATACAGCTACTGACCACGGCACAACATCATTCATATTACATAATACATTTTCAGGCACCCTGCTATTCCTGATGTATTAAAATGCCTGCCACCGCCTATATCAACTTAGTAAAGCTCACATCCTTGTGTACCTTTTTAATATGGCTTATGACAAGCTCTGTCTGGGCATTTATTATTTCGTTATTACATATTCCAACTCTCAGCCTCATTTTACTAATATCTTCTTTCCTTATATCCATTTATCTATTAAAAATATCTATTCTAATTAAATATATCTATTTAAACGTGCCATTTTGCATCTTTTCTTGAAGTATGTGCATAATATGTTATTTTACCATATGGTAAAAACAATATAAACATTAAATATATACAGATTGGAGATTAATAATGAAACTGCTACTTAAATCTGCTGTCATTGCATTTTCCGCCATCGGAATAGTGTTGTCTTCACACACCATTTCCTATGCGGCAGACAGCAGTACTGCTAATATTGCAAATGCACCGGACATCACATCTGGAAATTCTGCCACAACTGACAATGATACAGCACATAATATAGGCATAACCGTATCCGTTAATAATAATGGCAGTGTATCTGATTACACTAAGAATTTAACAGACGGCTCATATGACACAACTATTAATCTCGTCCCTAATGCCACAGTAAATGTCAAAGCAGATGAGAACATTTATGGGCTTTACATCATATGGAGCAGTGAAGTCACTAATTATACGATTACTTATAACAGCCAGACTGTTAAGTGTGGAGAAAATGGATTTCTTCACGATTATATGGATATCAAAGACGGAAGCCGTGATATTACAATAAATGTACCAGAGGGTATGCAGATATCAGACATATACGCATATTCCAGGGGAAATCTTCCTGACAATGTGCAAAGATGGGAAGCACCTCTGTATGGAATGACAGATATTCTTGTATTCTCAACACACGCTGATGATGAGATATTATTCTTAGGTGGAGTTCTTACTAACTATGGCGGTGAGCAAAATCTTAATGTACAGATTGCCTATATGTGCGATTTCTTTCTCACTGAACCTGTAAGACAGCACGAGGAACTTGATGGTCTGTGGGAATGTGGAATTAAGAATTATCCTGTTAAAGGAACATTTGAGGACTTATACTCCTTAAGCCTTGAAAAAGCCAAATCACAGTATGTATATGATGATATTATCTCATATTCAACAGAATGTATAAGAAAGTTCAAGCCTTTAGTATGTGTATCACAGGATTCAATGGTGAATATGGACACGGCGGACACCGTATATATGCCGCCGCAATACAGGAAGCATTAGAAGCTTCCAATAACGCTGATATGTATCCTGATTCTGCTTCCAAGTATGGCTTATGGGACGTTCCAAAGGCCTATTATCATCTTTATGGTGATAATACAATAACTCTTGATGTAGATACACCGCTTGATAAGCTTGGCAGCCGCACTTCTGTACAGGTATTACAGGACGCTTTCAAAAAACATGTATCACAGATATCTTATTCATTTAATATGCTTGACAGCGGTTATGCAATAACCTTTAATGGACAATTCGATACACGTTCATTCGGACTTACAGAACTCTTGTCGGCTTGGATACAACTAATAATATGATGGAAAATGTTACACCTTACAAAGAACAGGCTGCTACCAAGACGGACGAACCTATAGATGTTGAATTCGGCATTGACCAAGAAGATACTGCCGATAATGCCGCAAACACCAAGCCTGATATCAAACAATCAGCAATTACAATAATTGCTATTATTATAATCGGAGTTGTTATTATAGCCCAGGCATATAGAACCAGGAATTTATATAAGAAAAAATATGATGCGAACAAGGACGAATTCGAGAATAAGCAGTAAGCCATCAGAATTCCCTATTACATAAAAATACCCCTCCTTACCAATACAGTAAGGAGGGGTTATATTCTGCTTATAATTATTAGTTGTTGATAAGCTTGTCTGATTCGTTGTTCCAGCTATAAAGCTTTCTTATCTCTGCACCAACCTGCTCTGATGGATGCTCTGATGCAAGCTTTCTCATAGCCTTGAAGTGAACCTGTCCGCCAGCTTCACTCATATCAAGTAAGAATTCCTTAGCAAATGTACCATCCTGGATATCTGAAAGAATCTTCTTCATAGCCTTCTTTGTATCCTCTGTGATGATCTTAGGACCTGTTATGTAATCACCATATTCAGCTGTGTTAGAGATAGAATATCTCATACCTGCAAAGCCTGACTGGTAGATAAGATCTACGATAAGCTTCATCTCATGGATACATTCAAAGTATGCGTTACGTGGATCATAACCAGCTTCGCAAAGTGTTTCAAAACCAGCCTGCATAAGTGCACATACACCACCACAAAGAACTGCCTGCTCACCAAAGAGGTCTGTTTCTGTCTCTGTTCTGAATGTTGTCTCAAGAAGACCTGCTCTTGCTCCACCAATACCAAGACCATAAGCAAGTGCCATATCAAGAGCCTTACCTGTCTCATCCTGTTCTACAGCTACAAGACAAGGAGTTCCCTTACCAGCTGATATTCAGAACGTACTGTATGTCCAGGTGCCTTAGGAGCGATCATAGTAACATCAACGCCCTTAGGAGCCTTAATTAAACCGAAGTGAATATTGAAACCGTGAGCAAACATAAGCATATTGCCTGGTTCAAGGTTTGGTTCAATATCTTCCTTATATAATTTAGCCTGCTTCTCATCGTTGATAAGAATCATAATAATATCAGCTTTCTTAGCTGCCTCTGCTGCTGTGAATACTTCAAAGCCCTGCTCTTCAGCTCTCTTCCATGACTTTGATCCTTCATAAAGACCGATAATTACGTGGCATCCTGAATCCTTTAAGTTTAATGCATGTGCATGTCCCTGGCTGCCGTAACCGATGATTGCGATTGTCTTTCCATCAAGTAATGATAAATTACATCTGACTGATAATAAATCTTAGCCT
>ENA-OQAS01000123-OQAS01000123.1-human-gut-metagenome-genome-assembly--contig:-NODE-123-length-38481-cov-3.472102_pt1 | contig 38481 bp, 34 predicted proteins | sample MGYA00242733_ERZ504523 | MGnify/ENA primary metagenome ERZ504523 (study PRJEB26092, sample SAMD00036239) | human gut metagenome | host: Homo sapiens | study: EMG produced TPA metagenomics assembly of...
TTTATTTTATTTAAGAAGGAATTTTAAAAGGATTTTTCTACTGAATTTCTACTGTTATGCTACTTTGAGGCGGAAAAAGATAAAAGATATCCCTTTTTATATACTTTTATTTAGCTTATTTATCCCGTAAATATTGACCGTTTTGTACTTTTTGTGTCGTATATCAAAAAATAATTTTATAATTAAAGTTGATTTAATAAAAAATATCCTATATTTGCGATGTGATATAATCTTAATTTAAAAATGTAGTTCTGGTAGAACTTATCCTATAAAGGAAATCTCTTTATTTTGTTAAATGAATTTTATTTCAGCCTTTGGAGATGAAATAAATTATTTGGAGAAGTATCCTTGTGCAGATAGTACAGGGAGTGGTTTGTTTATGGGCACATGGGGACATTTATTCTTTTCATAGTCGATGGTTATACATATATTTATATGGATATGTATGGACTTTGAAATGGCAAGTATAACTAAGGTAGCTGAAAATGTATCTGATAACGAAGAAGCGGAGGTGATATGAACATAGAAGACCATCGTTTAAAAAGGTCAGATGATCTTCTTGAGTGATGAGGCATTAATAAAGTTCTTTATGTACCAACTCTTCAAACAGTAATGCATATTTTGCGACGACTGCTTCGGCGTATTTCTTACCTTTCTCGGCACTTGCTTTTTTAGGATTGCCTATACCGGTATCTTGCGAAACTTTTTGCCAGTTCCTCGGAATCCATGCCACTTTTTCATTCAGCATTTGCGAAGCGAACTTCTTATAATTTCCATCTCCGGCTTCATCCAGGTTTACCAATTCCGGATGATAATGCATCATAACAGAAGTTTCCAATTCATCTGCATGGTCACCCGGTTCATCAAAGTACTCTTTAGCAGGGACAAAGGCAAACCATTCGCTGCTGGCTATCAGGAAGTCGGGATAGTCCAGTGACAAGTCACGTATCATACTTTTGAATGTATTGCCGCCATGTCCGTTGATAATGACCATTTTGCGGTATCCCTGGGCGTATAGAGAGGCAACTAGGTCGTTTAAAATCGCTTTTTGCGTTTCATAGCGATAATGGATGCAGAAATCCAGCTCGCGTTGTCCCGGATTCTGTGAACCGGCAATGACGTAAGGCATGACCATGCAACGAATACCGTAATGTGTTTTTGCCAGTTTTGCAGCATCTAGTGCGATGTCGTGGCTCAGAATACAGTCTGTCAGATAAGGCAGGTGCAGATTATGCGGTTCGGTAGCCCCCCAAGGGAGGAGGACCAAATCATATTTCAATGGTTTTACCTTGCGTAACAGGTTACGGCAAGGTCTAGTTCTTTATCCATTATTTATAAGAATTTTTAAAGATATGCAGGATTTCTTCGTCTGTAATCGGGCGTGGGTCGAGAGTGAACAGTCCTCCCATCGTATCTCTTGCATTTTGCAGGAATTTGGGGAAATCTTCGGATTGGATACCAAATTCGCTCAGTTTGATAGAATGTACTTTACATTCTTTTTGCAGTGTAATCAATGCATCAATGAAATCGGACGGACGGTTGCTCTTTTCTGGGTCATCATTTCAGCCATTTTCATGTAACGTTTTGTACAGTCATGCCGGAAAGTTTCGAAGTATGCCTCAGACAAGGCAATGAGTCCTGCTCCATGAGGAAGTTGTGGATAATAAGCACTCATGGCATGTTCTAATGAATGTTCGGAAGTGCAGCTTGAAGTGGCTTCTACCATGCCTGCCAAGGTGCTGGCCCAAGCAATTTTGGCACGCGCTTTCAAATTCTTTCCGTCGGCTACGGCTACTGGCAGATATTTGTAGATCAGACGGATGGCTTCTAAGGCGTAAAGATCACTGATGGGTGTTGCACAATTGGCGATAAAACCCTCTGCGGCATGGAAGAATGCATCGAACCCTTGATAGGCGGTGAGGTGCGGAGGAATGGAAACCATCAGTTCCGGGTCTACAATAGATAAGGTAGGGAAAGTCAGCTGACAACCGAAGCCTATCTTTTCTTGAGCCGTTTCGTGGGTAATCACTGTCCATGGATCCATTTCTGTTCCGGTTCCGGCGGTAGTAGGGATGGCGATAATGGGAAGTGCTTTGGTAACAGGACGTCCTTTGCCACTACCCCCTGATACATAATCCCAGTAGTCACCGTCGTTGCAGGCCATAACAGCTATACTTTTGGCTGAGTCGATGGAACTTCCGCCTCCCAGTCCTACTACAAAGTCGCACTTTTCCTCCCGGCAGATGGCGGCTGCTTCCATGACGTGTTCTTTGATGGGGTTGGGAAGGATTTTATCGTAAACCAGTGTTTCTACATTATTCAGTCTTAATTGGGCAAGTACTCTCTCCAAGTATCCATATTTCCGCATGGAAGTTCCGGATGAGATGACGACCAGTGCCTTTTTTCCCGGTAATTTTTCACTGGATAATTTCTTGATTTCTCCGCAACCAAATACTAATTTGGTAGGGATGTATAAACTAAATACAGGATTTGCTTTCATGTTCTTTCGTATTTAAAGTTTCACTGGTAACAAATGTAGGAAAATAATAGTTTGCTTGTTTAAGTAATTTGTTAAATTTTACATACTGCCGGATTGTATTCGTTTTCTTTAATTCAGTTTGAGATAGATACGTTTTTTCGATTATACTCGAAAAAGAAATAAACAGTGCTTTTTTTCGATTATACTCGAAAAACTATCTTTGTGGGAAAAGATTCGAGTATGGACGATAAATGGAACGCTTTAGAAAAGTATAACCTTTGGGGTGGAAATACGTATCAATTGGGACTGGAACGGAAATCTTATACCGACAAGATTGGCAATTTTGTGGGGTCGTTATGTAGAATTTCATATATTCCCCTATAGTTATGCTGAATATTTACAGTTGATGCAGCAACCTGCCGGTCGGGCTTCTTATTTGGCCTATTTACAGAAAGGCGGTTTGCCCGAATTGTACAACCTGCCCACTGTCGAGTCAGAAAAACAGTATGTCGCTTCTGTGAAAGATACGATTTTGTTGCGTGATATAGTGAAGCGTAAACCCGTTCGTGATGTAAGGTTATTGGATGATATTTTTATTTATTTGGTGAATAATGCGTCCAATCTGTTTTCCGTTCAGCATATTGTTAATTTCTTTAAATCCAAGAACCGGAAGGTGAGTTATGATACCTTATCTAATTATCTAGGTTATATAGAAGAAGCTTTTCTTGCTTATAAAACAGAACGTTACAATATAAAAGGAAAGGATGTGGTGGCAGGTAATTGCAAGTATTATCTGAATGACTTGTCCTTTAAGAATTTTCTTTATCCGGGCTTTGCTTATGGAGTCGGGTATTTGTTGGAGAATGCAGTATATTTGGAACTTCGTCGTTTAGGCTATATTGTATATACAGGTTCTTTTCGGGATAAAGAAGTTGATTTTGTTGCTATGAAGGACGATAGAGTGATTTATCTCCAAGCAACTTACATGTTGGAAACGGCACAAACCATGGAACGGGAATATGCTCCTTTGCTGACGATAGGTGATAATTATGAAAAATATGTCGTTTCCATGGATGAGGTACAATTCCCTTCCAATGAAGGGGTCAGACATATACAGGCTTGGAATTTAAAGGAAATATTGTAGGAAATCAGTTTCTCTTTTTAACATACAGTTTTTGGTAAGAGTTGTCAAAACTCTGATGATATTGTTTGTAGTCTATTATCCAATGTTGCTCACCGCTCCCCCGGATATGTAGAGCAGGAATAGCACCGAAGAGGAGAGTATAGTGGATATTATTTGCTTATGTGCAGTTGGCGCAAACATACGATTGGCATATCAGTCTGTATATCAGTATTCCGCTTATCTTTGCAGTCGCTATCGGGCTGAGTCTGCTTTCTTATTACTATTTTGAGAAACCGGCCAACCGCTGGGTAAAACGAATTTTAAATAAACAATAATAACTAGTTCATGGAAAAACAATTATCAGAAAAACTGCCACGCGTTGAGGTGGTGGATGCTTTACGGGGATTTGCAGTCATGGCAATTCTTTTAGTGCATAGTTTGGAGCATTTCATCTTTCCGGTTTATCCGGTAGACCAGCCTGCATGGTTGAATATACTGAATGACGGGGTATTCAATGTTACATTTACTTTATTGGCTGGAAAATCGTATGCCATTTTTGCTTTGCTGTTTGGATTTACATTTTATATTCAGTCGGCTAACCAACAGCGTAAAGGAAAAGATTTTGGTTATCGTTTTCTGTGGCGTTTGCTGTTATTGGTAGCTTTTGCTACGCTGAATGCAGCTTTTTTTCCGGCAGGAGATGTGTTGTTGCTGTTCTCGGTAGTGGGAATCGTATTGTTCGTGGTGCGCAAGTGGAGTGACTGTGCCATACTTGTTACGGCTATTTTGTTTTTATTGCAGCCCGTTGAGTGGTATCATTATATAGTAGGTCTGTTTGATCCTTCTCATACTTTGCCCGATTGGGGAGTGGGGCGATGTATAAAGAAGTGGCGGAATATACCAAAGAGGGGAATTTGTGGGAGTTTTTGGGTAAGAATATGACCTTTGGTCAGAAAGCCAGTCTATATTGGGCTCTGGGAGCAGGGCGTTTTTGGCAGACTGCCGGCTTGTTCTTGATGGGGTTGTATATCGGACGCAAACAATTATTTGTAACTTCCGAAAAACATACTCGTTTTTGGGTGAAGGCTCTTATCATTTCCGCTATCTCTTTTGCTCCGCTTTTCCAACTGAAAGAGTTGATTATGGCTAGTGACAGTGAACTCATTCGCCAGACTGCCGGAACTGCTTTTGATATGTGGCAAAAGTTCGCTTTTACATTTGTACTGGTTGCTTCTTTTGTATTGCTTTATCAACGGGATAGTTCAAGAATTTTGTATCAAATCTTCGTTATTATGGTAGGATGAGTCTAACTAATTATATCACCCAATCTATTGCCGGAGCTATTATTTATTTCCCTTTCGGACTTTATCTGGCTCCGTACTGTGGATATACGTTGAGTTTGCTGGTTGGTTTTGTACTCTTTTTGTTGCAAGTACAGTTCTGCAAGTGGTGGTTGAAAGGACACAAGCAGGGACCGTTAGAGAGTATTTGGCATAAATGGACCTGGATGTGTTCCAAAAAATGAGGAACTCTGACAGGAGTTGCATATGCTATACAGAAAGGAGAGGAAAAGGTCAAATTACTTTTTGCTTTCTCTCTCTGTATAGGGACTGATTCTTGTTTCCCAAGTTTCCCGAATATCATAAAAAGGATATCAGTTCAGGATTATAATCAATTGTTTTTGCCTTCTATCTGAATTTGAATTGCTTGTCCTGTACGTTGCAGACATTCTATAAAAATAGAAAGATGATTGGTCTTTTGCATCAACTCACATATAATTTCCTTTTCTTCTGTGCACCAAGGTTCATAAGCACGTGGGAAAGTTTCACGTTGTTTATGGATATAAGGTGGAAGGACTGTTTTCTGAATGCCTAACTCTTGGACTTTTTGTTTTATACGGCAAATATCTTCTTCTGTACAATCATTAAAAGATTCTTTTGTAAAGAACCCCGGATATTTTTGGTCAATGTCAAGATTGATTGTAGGCTTAGATAGGGATTGAAAGGTTTTTTCTCTGCTTTCTAGTTCCTTTATCAGATTGTTGATGTACTCATCGGCTTGAACAGATGATACAACTATGGAACATTCGTGGCGGGAGTATTCTTTATGGCGGTTGGCGGATAACCAGTTGAAAGAACCCTCTATAAGTGTATGGTTATCAATGGCCAATGATTTATTGTGGATACCTTTTACTTCAATGAGGGTTGCGCCATTTTCTATTAATATGTTCCGTCCCTCTTCGGCACGGCTGAGCAACTGATTGGTTTTCGTATCATAATCTAGAGACGAATCGGTGTAGACTGTGACATCCACTCCTCGTTGTACCGTGTGGCGTATCAGCGGAACCAACTGGTCGTTTTCTATGGCGTGGATAGATATGAATGGAGATACAATCAGCAGACGGTGTCTTGCTTTTTCAAAAGCTTGGTGCAGAACCTGGATATGCTCTTCTGTGGTGGACAGACGAAGGGTGGGTGGTAGGTGCACAGCGGAACTTCCTGTTGGTAAATAAAGTTGTTGGAAATCTCGTTGGATGGATCATCGAAAAGCCATTTAGCCATATTTCCTACCGGGGTGTTTTCTTCCGGATGGAAATATTCATGTTGCCAAAAACAATGAAATGATGCTGAGCGCGCGATATCGCTACATTGAGCATATTGTATTTTCCATCACGCTCCATAAAAAGAGAATGGTCTTCGGGAGAGTTGACTGTTGAAAAAAGAACAATCGGACATTGGGCACCTTGCAGGGAATGTACTGTGCCGATGATCATATCTTTATATTTCTCATTTCCTGATATTTTTTGTATTTGATGCCGTATTTCGGCTTCTTGGGCTTTAAAAGGAGTTACTACGGCTACAATTTCATGAATAGGCTTTTTATAGGTCTTTTCCAGATTATCTTTTTCCAGTTCCAGCCAACAGACAATGGCTTCCGCTTCAGCCCGGTTGAGGCGACTTCCTGTTTTTCCAGGGCTGCTGTAACTGTTGATGTGTACATATCCTTTGGAAGGGAGGGACTTGTATTTTACTTCGTTACCTTTTTTAGGAAGTAACCTGCCGTGGTAAACATAATCATTGCAATAGGCAATAATGGAATCTACGCATCGTCTGTGTTCGGTCAGAAAAGCTCCTTTTTCACCTTTTACTGTAAAATTACAGCTTTTACGTGCCAGTTTCATTATACTTCCGGAAGAAGAAAGGAAACCATTGTTTTCTAAAAAACGGTATTTTTCCGAGGACTGGTTGGAAACAATGCCCAGATTCTTTAAATTAATGAATGAATATTCATCAGAAATGGACCATACAGGCTCTATTTGTTGAATATCACCTACTAAAATCGCTTGCTTGGCCAAACTGAAGGAGGGAACGGCAAGTTCGGGTGAAACTTGTCCGGATTCATCTACAATCAACAGATCTATTCCATTGTATAAAGGAATATCCCATTTTCCGTTCTCCGCATAGGTCATATACTTGGGTAGAGAATGGAAAGTAGAGATGAAAACAGGCATTACGCAAGCCAAACGTTTTAATCTTTGGGTATAGGCTTCTTGTGTGCGCTGCTTGCCTTCATCGCACTTGCTTAACCGGTGAATAAACTCGGCTTCCCGATAATGTATGGCATACCAGAACATTTGATACCGATAGCTGATATCCAGCCTTACTGCCATGTCTTCTGTATAAGGCAAGTTGCCATACTCAGGGTTGGAACTTATTTTTTCGTAACGTTCTTTGAATTCTTCTGTCAAAGTCCACTGTTCTATTACTTTGTCATAGGAGGGTAATGGCTCATGGAATTTGCGGATAAACTTCTGTAATATATTGTTTTCCTTCCGGTTTCCGTATTCTGTTGTTTCGGCAGCTTGGATACAGAGAATAATCTTTTTTTGGAGGGCTTGCATTTCTTTACGGAGAAATTGCCGGCATTTTGTTTCGTCTTGATAGTTTTTCTTGAAAAAGTTATTGAAGCATTGCAGATAGAATTGTTTGTACTCTTCTTGACGTTCAGGTGTATCGTATGCTGCCGGAAATCCATCCCCTTTGGGGTTGAACATCATTTTGTACTGTTGTTGCAGCTCTTTTTTCCCTGACAGATATAGGCCTAATGTATCCAGTTCGGGTAGCCAGCGGTTGGACAACCGGGGATGTGTTGTGTCATTGGTTGTTTCCGCTTTGAAATCCTTTAGGATATTGGTGATCGCCTGATTATTAGCTGAACTTGCAACTATAATTTCCGGCTCTTCCGGATTGTTTAGAATGTTATGAGCAAGTCTGTTTGCGATGACAGTTTGCAGAAAAGTGGTTTTTCCTGTTCCCGGAGGACCGTTGACGACAAAAATATCAGCACATTCCGGTGTTGTGTACATTGCTAGTGTTTCGCGTTGAGATATGGACAAAGGAAAGTCGCTGCTCATTTGTGCCAGTGTTCTTGGTTGCAATATACTTTCCGGTTAGTTGGAATAGGAAGAGCGTTAGCAGATTTTGTTTGTATTAATAAATTCAACAGGGGATGTGGAGTGGTATTGTCATCTTTTAAGAGTTTGTCATATAGTGTGATTATGGCTGTGCCATATTGCGCTCGGAGGCTTTATGATAATGATTTCTGGATTATCATAGTAATTCATTGTGCTGAAAGTTTTGCCGGTTGCTTTCTTGAAAAGCTGCTCGCATGCTTGCCAATAGGCCTCCCATTTTGTTTCTTCAGTGTTAAAATTGGATAGTAGTTGATCTACTTTTGAAAGAGAAGCTATAGTGCGGTCATTGGCTGCATTAGGCTCCAAAAATTTACGAATAAATATTGGGATTCTGTCTGATTCGTTCTCGCATACGGTTAGTTTGCCGTCAGGCAACATGGTGGCAGTAATCAAGAAGGGATATTCCGGTCTTTCTGATTGGGAAGTCCAGCCGTTTTCAAATTCGGGCAAAAGAATACAAGGAGCAATCATTACTTTTTGTTTTTCATTGCTGTCTTCTGCTTTCCAATCAGGGAAAATAACAGGAATACTTTTGAGAGGAATGAATTTAAGTATCTTGTCATCAATGTTTAGGGTGATTCGTGGTCCTTTGAGAGCAATAGCTTTGCGCTCTGCATCTTGAAGACAAGTTTTCCAGTATTTTAGTAAGGTCTGGTCCATTTGTTTTTACGTTTGTGTGATGGAATAATTTACAAATATAAGAAAATAGGTGAAAAGAATACGGTAATTGGAGTAACATTCCTGAATTTATGATTTTTTTACATTAAGAGGGATTGGAGATGTCGGGATAATCATTATTAGCGGTAAATGAATTGGGATGAACGGAATAATGGTAATATTTAGTGGTGATGAGGCAAGAAACTTGCCTTTATGAAGCAAATGAAGCTAAAATAGACGAGAATTTATCTGTGTGGGGAGTGTGGATATACTAATTTTGCCAATAAATGAAACTTAAATCTATGATGAAAAGATTTGCAAATTTATTGGCTGTTTTTATTCTTTCTGTAAATTGTATTAGTGCCCAAAATCTAACTCGTTGGGTTAATCCGTTTATTGGAACCGGTGCTGTTCAATCCAGTCTTTCTGGGAATAATTATCCAGGAGCTACTGTCCCTTTTGGTATGGTGCAGCTGAGTCCCGATACTCGTGAAGCGCCTGATTGGGCACAAGCTTCGGGATATGATTATAATGATTCTATTATTTATGGTTTCAGTCATACACGTTTAAGCGGAACCGGTGCTTCCGATTTTATAGATATCCTTCTATTTCCTACCATGAGTGATAAAAGGAAATCGTCTTTTACTCATCAAAACGAACAGGCGCGTCCGGGGTATTATCAAGTATTATTAACGGATGAGAAGATTCAAGCGGAGTTGACGGCTTCTGTGCATGTAGGGGTACATCGCTATATCTATTCTGATGGCGGTCAGTTGAAATTATGGTTGGATTTAGATCATTCGGCAAATAAGGAGAGTTGGAACCGCCGGATAATTCAATCACAAATCCGTGTAGTTTCTCCTACAGTAGTAGAAGGATATCGTGTTATTACAGGATGGGCAAAACTGAGGAAAATATATTTCCATCTTGAATTTTCCCAACCAATCTTATCCAGTCAGTTACATGATGGCAATCGGAGGAATGAGAATACTCCTGTCATTAATGGTACAGAACTGTGTGGATTATTCTGTTTCGACAAGAAGTGGAATAATGAATTGATATGTAAAGTCGCTTTATCTTCAGTTTCCATTGAAAATGCCCGGTTGAATATGGCAGCTGAGGTTCCCGGATGGAACTTTGAACATATTGCTTTTGCTGCCGAAGCCAGCTAGGAGAAAGAATTGAAGAAAGTCATCATCCAAGGTACCGGTTTGCAGAAAAAGATTTTTTATACAGCTTTATATCACACTATGGTACAACCTAATACGATGAGCGATGTAAATGGTGAATATATGGCTGCCGATTATACGACACGTAAGGTAGCCGATAATGAAGTTCATTATTCCACTTTTTCTTTATGGGATACATTCAGAGCAGCTCATCCGCTTTATACTTTGCTGCATACCGACCGCATTCCTGATTTTATTAAAAGCATGATGAGGCAATATGACTATTATGGTTATTTGCCTGTATGGCAATTATGGGGGCAGGATAATTATTGTATGATTGGTAATCACTCCATTCCTGTCATTGTGGATGCTGTGCTGAAAGGTGTTGCAGGAGTGGATGCGGAAAAGGCTTATGAAGCGGTTCATAGCAGTTCCATCGTATCTCATCCGAACTCTCCTTTTGAAGTATGGGAGAAATATGGATACATGCCTGAGGATATTCAAACACAATCTGTTTCTATTACTTTAGAACAAGCTTTTGATGATTGGTGTGTTGCACTGTTGGCCCGGAAATTAGGGAAAGAGGAGGATTATGGGCGTTTTATGAAGCGTTCTGCTTTTTACAGGAATTTATTTAATGCAGAAACAAAATTCTTTCAACCGAAAAATAAGAAAGGAGAATGGATGGAGCCTTTCGATCCTTATAAGTATGGAGCCAATGGCGGCTACCCTTTCACTGAGGGGAATGCCTGGCAATACTTCTGGTATGTACCCCAGAATATACCTGACTTGATTTCACTGACAGGGGGAAACAAAGCTTTTACGGCAAAGTTGGATACCTTTTTCACAGTCAATCACCAAAGTGGTGAACTGAATGACAATGCTTCCGATTTTGTAGGGCAATATGCGCATGGCAATGAGCCGAGCCATCATGTGGCTTATCTGTATGCGTGTGCGGGAGAACCTTGGAAAACACAAAAATATGTGGCACATATCATGAATGAACTGTATAATGATTCCTCTTCAGGTTATGCCGGTAATGATGATTGCGGGGAAATGTCTGCCTGGTATGTGTTTGGCGCACTTGGCTTTTATCCGGTAAATCCGGTTAGCGGGAAGTATATTATCGGTACTCCTATGTTGGAGGAAGCGGTTATTCAGTTGCCTGATGGAAAGACTTTTACCATTAAGGCCCCACGCAAAGAGCACAATGAGATTTATATCCGCTCCATGAAACTGAATGGCAAGAAATATACAAAGAATTATATTACTCATCAGGATATTATGAATGGCGGAACGTTGGAGTTTGTAATGACTGCCTCACCGGGAAAATGATAACAAATGGTGAAGTATTGGAATTTGTGCCGGGAAAGATTTCTAAATGTTGAATAACTCCCTTTTATAGGTTACGATTGAAGCAAAAGAGTCTAAAAATGGCGAGTTTTTCTCTACCTAATGGGAGAGGTATATCTACTTTTGTTTCAGAAGAAACTATTAATCATGAAAAATATGAAACATTTTAAGACTTATTTAGCAGCAATGGCTTTGGCCCTTTCCGGATGCCAGAGTGCAACAGATTCCTGTGGAACTACAGAATTGTGGTATGCCCAACCGGCAAAAGTTTGGATGGAATCTTTACCTATCGGTAATGGGCGTTTGGGAGCTATGACTTATGGTGGAATAGAGGAAGAGAAACTGGCATTGAATGAATCGACAATGTGGTCCGGCCAGTACAATGAGAACCAGAACAAACCTTTCGGGCGAGAGAAAATGAACCAGCTCAGAAGTTGTTCTTTGAGGGAAAACTATCGGAAGGAAACCGTATAGCCGGAGATAATCTTCATGGCAACCAGACTTCTTTCGGAACTCATCTTCCCATTGGAGATTTGAAGATGCAATTCATTTACCCCGAAGGTAAAGTAACCGGCTACCGCCGTTCGTTAAGCTTGGATGAGGCTATCAGCAGCGTTTCTTTCAACTCCGGCGGTGTGAACTATAAACGTGAGTATTTTGCTACAAACCCGGATAATGTTCTCGTACTCCGCTTGACCGCTGATAAGCAAAAGTCCATTACTATGAATATGGGATTGGATTTGATGCGTCAAGCCGATCTTTCTGTAGAAGATAACCAATTGGTATTTACCGGGAAAGTAGATTTTCCCTTGCATGGTCCGGGCGGAGTCTGTTTTGAAGGAAGAATAGCCGTTTTGGCTGATAATGGAGAGGTAAAGATGGAACAGTCTGGAGTAGGTATAAAAGAAGCTGATGCCGTGACTTTGATTGTTGATGTGCGTACCGATTATAAAAGTCCTGATTACAAGAAGCTTTGTGCTGATGGCGTGAAGAAGGCTATAGCTAAATCTTATGATGAATTGAAGCAGGCGCATATAAAGGATTATAACACGTTGTATAATCGTGTTTCTATTCATTTCGGGCAGGACGCTAACCGCGCGTTGCTACGGATGTTCGTTGGAAACAAGTGAAGGAAGGCAAGACTGATACTGGTTTGGATGCCTTGTTCTTCCAGTATGGCCGTTACCTCACCATTGCCAGTTCTCGTGAAAACTCTCCATTGCCCATTGCCTTGCAGGGTTTCTTCAATGACAACAAGGCGTGCAACATGGGCTGGACCAATGACTATCATCTGGATATCAATACAGAACAGAATTATTGGGCAGCCAATGTCGCAATCTTGCCGAATGTAATGCCCCCCTGTTTACCTATATTAAGGATTTGGCGCATCACGGTGCAAAGACTGCCGAAGTGGTCTATGGATGTAAAGGTTGGACTGCCCATACCACCGCTAATGTTTGGGGATATACTCCTGCATCCAGCACGATTATTTGGGGACTGTTTCCTATGGCAGGCTCATGGATTGCTTCTCATCTTTGGACACAATACGAATTTACACAGGACAAGCAATATCTGGCCGAAACTGCTATCCGCTTTTGAAAGGTAATGCACAGTTCATTTTGGATTTCTTGGCAAAAGACCCGAAGAGTGGTTATCTGATGACAGGGCCGAGCATCTCACCCGAAAACTGGTTCCGTACAGTAGGCGGTGAAGAAATGGTTGCCTCCATGATGCCTGCCTGTGACCGTGAACTGGCCTACGAGATCTTGTCGAATTGTGTTCAGGCTTCAGAAATATTAGATACCGACCGCGAGTTTGCCGATAGCCTGCGTACCGCTATTGTCCAACTTCCTCCCATCCAGTTGCGTGCCAATGGCGCTATCCGCGAGTGGTTTGAAGATTTCGAAGAAGCACATCCCAACCATCGCCACACCTCTCATCTGCTGGCTTTGTATCCTTTCTCTCAGATTACTTTGGAGAAGACTCCTGAACTGGCGGAAGCTGCCCGCAAGACCATTGAAAATCGCTTGTCTGCCGAGAACTGAAGATACAGAGTGGAGTCGTGCTAATATGATTTGTATGTATGCCCGGTTGAAAGATGCGCAGGAAGCGTATAAGAGCGTCCAATTATTACAAGGTAAGCTTTCACGTGAATTTAATGACTGTATCTCCAGGTGGCATTGCTGGGGCGGAAGGTGATATTTATTCGTTTGATGGGAATCCTGCCGGTACAGCTGGTATGGCAGAAATGCTAATACAGAATCATGAGGGTTATGTAGAATTCTTACCTTGTTTGCCTATTGAATGGAAAGATGGTGGTTTTAAAGGTCTATGTTTAAAGGGAGGAGCTGAAGCGACTGCTGAGTGGACGAATGCTGTCATTAATAAAGCTTCTTTAAAAGCTACTGCTGATCAGGTTTTAAAAGTGAAAATTCCTCAAGGGAAAAAATATAGAGTGCTTTTAAATAGTAAGGAGGCAATTGCAAATCCTGATGCAAAAGGTTTGATAACGGTGGATATGAAACGTGGAGATTTGCTGGAATTGTTGTAAAAAATAGATTGCTTTGCATAGCTTGATTGAGGATTACATCTCAGTATATTGAGGTGTAGTCCTTGTTTTATGATAAAGTAACTTGCAAAATAAAAATAGTAATATTGTCCATGTCCCAAGTAATTTTTTCTATTTCTTAAACCCTTGAATCTTTGTTACTTTGCATTATAAAAAATAACTAATAGTTGATAACCATGAAAACACAATCTAATTTTTATCTATTCCTTATTGCTTTGATTTCCGCTATGGGAGGTTTCCTGTTTGGATATGACTGGGTCGTAATCGGAGGAGCCAAACCTTTCTATGAACAATATTTCGGTATAGCCGGTAATCCCGTCATGCAGGTTGGGCTATGAGCAGTGCCTTGATTGGCTGTTTGTTTGGGGCGCTAAGTGCCGGCAAACTGAGTGACCGTCTGGGGCGCAAACCTATTTTGATTCTGGCGGCAGGATTATTTATTTGTACGGCTGTTGGTACGGGGGCTGTCCATTCCTTTACTTTATTTAATGTATTTCGTCTGATAGGAGGTTTTGCTATCGGTATCGCTTCCAGTTTGTCACCTATGTATATAGCAGAAATAGCTCCGGCGCATCTGCGCGGACGGTTTGTATCTATCAATCAATTGACGGTAGTGTTAGGTATCTTGACTTCTCAGATTGTTAATTGGCAGATAGCCGAGCCTGTGGCATTAGGAGCTACTCATGAAATGATCCGTGAATCATGGAACGGACAGATGGGATGGCGCTGGATGTTTTGGGCAATGACTGTCCCGGCCGCCTTGTTCTTTGTTTTTAGTTTTATATTACCGGAGAGTCCTCGTTGGTTAGCCTTTTCGGGAAAGCGGGAGGCTGCACTCAAGGTGTTTACCCGTATGGAGGAAAGGAATATGCTGTTACTGAGTTGGCGGCCATAGAAGCGGCTTCAGCCTGTCAGACGCAAGAAGGAGGTTTTCGTCAATTATTGAATCCTGCTATGTATAAAGTGCTGACTATAGGTGTTGTCATGGCTATTTTGCAGCAATGGTGTGGTATTAATGTTATTTTCAACTATGCACAGGAAATATTTATGGCGGCAGGTTATGGCGTGTCTGATGTCTTGATGAATATTGTGGTGACCGGTATTACAAATGTCATATTTACTATTCTAGCCATGTTTGTGGTAGACCGTTGGGGACGTAAGGCGTTGACACTGATCGGATCATTTGGACTGGCAGTAATTTATGCCTTTATGGGAGCCGCTTATTATTTTCATATCACAGGAGTTGTGCTGTTGATTATTGTTGTGATGGCTATTGCCTGTTATGCCATGACTTTGGCTACAGTGATGTGGGTCATTATCTCTGAGATTTTCCCGAACCGTATTCGTGGAGTTGCCATGTCTGTTTGCACTTTCGCTTTGTGGGCGGCCTGCTTTATACTGACCTATACTTTCCCGATGTTGAATAGTGGTTTGGGAGCTGCCGGGACATTCTGGCTGTATGGCTGATTTGCCTGAGTGGGGGAATATTTGTTGTATTCCGTTTGCCGGAGACCAAAGGAAAGAGTCTGGAGGAAATAGAAAAAGAATTAGTGAAATAACAATCATTTATTATGGAAAAAATAACTCAATATTTAATTCAAAGTACCGTTCATGGCAGTGAGGTGCGTGCATGGGAGGAAGATATTATGCTTCCTACTTATGAGATAGGAGAGGAAGAGAAGAATCCTATTTTTCTTGAAAAGAGAGTTTATCAGGGAAGTTGTGGAGCTGTTTATCCTTATCCGGTAGTCGAGAAGATTTCAGATAAGAAAGCAGACAAGAAATATCATGCGTTGTTTATCGAGAATGAATACATCAAGGTGATGGTGCTTCCCGAGTTGGGAGGACGTATACACATGGCTTATGATAAGGTGAAGAAACGTCACTTTGTTTATTACAACCAAGTTGTGAAACCGGCATTGGTGGGACTGACAGGACCTTGGATTTCTGGAGGAATCGAATTTAACTGGCCTCAGCATCACCGTCCTTCTACTTTTTGCCTACTGATTTCTTGATAGAGGAAAAATGCGGATGGCAGCAAGACAATATGGTGCAATGAAGTGGAGAGAATGTTTCGTACTAAAGGTATGCAGGGATTTACGCTTTATCCGGGCAAGGCTTATATAGAAATTAAAGTGAAGATTTATAATCGTACGTCTTTCCCTCAGACTTTCTTGTGGTGGGCCAACCCTGCAGTGGTGGTCAATGACCATTATCATTCGGTATTCCCGCCTGATGTGAATGCGGTGTTCGATCACGGCAAGCGCGATGTCTCTTCTTTCCCTATTGCTACAGGAGTTTATTATAAACAAGATTATTCTGCTGGTGTGGATATCTCTAAATATAAGAATATTCCGGTTCCTACATCATATATGGCTATCAAGTCTAAATATGATTTTGTGGGTGGCTATGAAGAAGATGTTCGTGGGGGACTTCTGCACGTGGCCGATCATCATGTTTCTCCGGGAAAGAAACAATGGACATGGGGAAATGGTGATTTCGGTAAGGCTTGGATCGTAATCTGACTGATGAGGACGGACCTTATATTGAGCTGATGACCGGTATGTATACGGATAACCAACCGGACTTTACTTGGTTACAGCCCTATGAGGAAAAATCATGGGTACAGTATTTTATGCCTTATAGTGAAGTGGGTTATGTAAAGAATGCAACCAAAGATGCTTTGTTGAATTTGGAAATAAAGGAAGGTAAAGCCCGTTTGGTGCTTTATACTACGGGAGCGAATAGTGGAGTACGTATTATAGTAAAAGCTATTAAAGGCACTGTATTATTGGATAAGACTACACAAATTTCGCCATCAGAACCGTTTATTACGACTTTTGCGGCAGAAGGACTAAAAGAAGAGGAGGTATGTGCAGAGGTTCGTGATAAGGAAGGACAAATTTTGCTTTCTTATCAGGCGGATAAACCGGAAATCAGGCCGGTTCCTGATCCTGCTAAGGCTGCTAAAGATCCTCAGAATATTGCTTCTGTTGAACAACTGTTTTTGACCGGACTACACTTGGAACAATATCGCCATGCTACTTATAATCCGATGGATTATTATATGGAAGCATTAAGGCGTGAACCGGGAGATGTACGTTGTAACAATGCGGTGGGGTTATTGTTGATGCGTAAAGGACAATTTGCAATGGCAGAAAGCTATTTCCGGAAAGCGGTGGAAACCTTGACTGAACGTAATCCGAATCCTTATGACGGTGAACCTTATTATAATTTGGGCTGGAGTTGTATGATGCAACAGAAGTGGATGAGGCTTATGATGCTTTCTTTAAGTCGGCATGGAATGCTGCTTGGCAGGATGCGGCTTATTATGCACTAGCACAACTTGACACTCGTAAAGGAAGTATGAAAGTGCTTTGGACAAGATAGACCGTTCATTGATTCGTAATTGGCATAATCACAAAGCGCGTCAGTTGAAAACTTCCATTCTACGCAAATTGGGTCGTAAAGAGGAAGCTTTGGCGCTCGTAGCTGAATCATTGCAGATAGATCGTTTTAATATGGGATGCCGTTTTGAACATTATTTGTTGACCCGGGATGTGAAAGTGTTGGAGGAAATGAAAGAGTTGATGCGTGGTTGGGCGCACGGATATATAGAATACGCATTGGATTTTGCTGCTGCCGGATTGTATGAGGAAGCTTTATCTTTACTGGAATGCCATGTAACCGGAACTACAGAAATATATCCTGTCGTTTATTATGCAATGGGATATTTCCATACCTGTAAGGGAGATGAGAGTAAAGCATTGGAATATTATCAGCGGGCAGAAAAAGAGAATCATTCATATTGTTTCCCGAATCGTATAGAAGAAGTATTGATTCTTCAAGATGCCTTACGTCTGAATATTCATGGGGCAAAAGCGGCATATAGTTTAGGTAATTTCTGGTATGCTAACCGTCAGTATGACAATGCCATTGCCTGTTGGGAACATTCTGCGGCCATAAATCCGGCATATCCCACCGTATGGCGTAATTGTCGTTGGCTTATTATAATAAACGCGATGACAAGCAGAAAGCCTTGGAAACTTTGGAAAAAGCTTATGCATTGGATGAGCACGATTCTCGTATCTTAATGGAGTTGGATCAACTTTATAAACGTTTAGGGCGGCCGCATAGTGAACGTTTGGCTTTTTGGAAGCACATCTGCCCGAAGTAGAGCAGCGTGATGATCTTTCCATTGAACGTATCACTTTGTATAATCAATCAGGCCGCTATGCTGAAGCAAAAGAATTGATTGCCGCGCGTAATTTCCATCCATGGGAAGGAGGAGAAGGAAAAATCACCGGACAATATGTATTGTGTCGTGTAGAATTAGCAAAGATTGCTTTAAGTGAAAAACGCTATGCCGATGCTTTAGTTCTTTTGGATGAAACGGATGCTTATCCATTTAATTTGGGTGAGGGAAAATTGGCAAATGCTGAAGAGAATGATATCTGGTATTATAAAGGTGAGGCGTTTCGTGGCTTGGGAAATGAGCAACAAGCTATAGATTGCTTTACCAAAGCGACCATTGGTTCTTCAGAACCACAACAGGCTTTCTTCTACAATGACCAACAACCCGATAAGATTTTCTATCAAGGTCTGGCATGGCGTGCGTTGGGTAGAGAGGATAAGGCACGCAGCTGCTTTAACAAATTGATAAAGCATGGTGAGAAGCATTTGTTTGACCACTGTCGGATTGATTATTTTGCTGTTTCTCTGCCTGATCTGGCTATTTGGGAAGATGACTTGGATAAACGTAACTGCATTCATTGTAATTATGTGATGGGGTTGGGGTATTTAGGATTGCGTGAAATGGGAAAAGCCATTGATTTTTGGATAAGGTGCGAGAATTGGACATTAACCATCAAGGTGGACAAATCCATCGTAATTTGTGTGCTGTATGAGAAAAAAGAATTTTTTCCTTTTGTTGGTAACATTGTGTCTGTGCATTTTTGCACAGGCACAATGCTGTCTGTTTATGAATTATCATCCCCAAACGGGCAATTGGTACTTACTGTAGAGAATGGAAGGGTCTTACAATATTCTTTAAGTTTGAAGGTAGGTCTGTCATTCATCCCTCTGCTATTTGTATGACGATGCAAAATGGTAATATATGGGGAAAGAATGGTGAAGTGGTAGGGACTTCTACAAGTAGTACTTCTGAGAAGGTTTATCCGGTAGCTGGTAATTATCGTGAATTAACAGACCATTATAATGAACTTTCCTTGAAATTCAAGGATGGTTATTCAGTTATATTCCGGATGTATAATGAAGGAATGGCATATCGTTTTTGTGGAAATCTTCCGGAGCAGGATTCTTTGATTGTAGTTGATGAAGAAGCTTCTTTTAATCTGGCTGATGATCCGGCAGTTATTTTACCTGAAACAACTAATTTTACAGCTTGGGAGTTGAGCAATGTGCTTTACGAGGGCATTTCTAAAATAGAAGAACATAAATATGGTATTACACCAACTTTATTTACAAACAAGGTGCAAAATGTGCGTGTTGTGGTGGCTGAATCGGATTTAAATAACTATCCGGGTATGTATCTTCGTAAAGAAGATGGCAAGATGAAAGGTTATTGGGCGACCTATCCTAAAACAATAGAGATGGGCAGTTGGGGAAATTTTATTACGGTGGTAAAAGAAAGGGAGAATTATTTAGCACGTACTGCTGGTAACCATGCTTTTCCTTGGCGTATGGCTATTGTTGCCAAGGATGATAAGGAACTACTGACTAATGAAATGATTTACTTACTGGCCAAGCCCCAACAAATAAAGGATACGGATTGGATTCGTCCTGGTAAAGCAACTTGGGAATGGTGGCATTGTGCTATTTTGGAAAAAGCTCCTTTCCCTTCTGGTCATCAAACCTTTCGACACAGATGTACAAGTATTATATTGATTTCGCTTCCGAAAACAAAATACCTTATCTACTGGTCGATGCCGGTTGGAGCAATGTTTTTAATCATGCAGATTTGAATAAGAATATTGATATAAAAGAGGTGATACGCTATGGAAAAGAAAAAAAAGTAGGTGTATGGCTTTGGACTGTTGCTGCTACTTTATTCCAGCATCCGCATTGTTATTTGGATTCTATCAGCAAGTGGGGTGCTGTTGGGGTGAAAATAGATTTTTTTGATCGTGATGATGCTCAAATAATCCCTCAATATGAAAATCTGGCAAAGGCTTGTGCTGAGCGGCATCTTATGGTGGATTTTCATGGATGCAGCAAGCCTACCGGACTTCATCGGGCATATCCTAATATCCTTCTTATGAAGCCATGCGATGTGCGGAGTGTTTTAAGTGGGATACCACTTCTAATCCGGATTATCAGCTTCAATGTATCTTTGCCCGTATGTTGGGAGGTGGAATTGATTATACTCCGGGGTCGATGCGTAACAGCACATTGGAAAAATTTAAGCCGATCGATCCGGGGTTGCCTAGTTCATTGGGGACTCGTTCACATGAATTGGCCTTGTTTGTTGTACTTTCCGCACCATTTGCCTGTTTATGTGATTCTCCGGATGAGTATCGTAAGTATCCTGATATTTTAAAATATTTAGCGGAAGTTCCGACTTCATGGGATCAGACGATTCCCTTAGCTGCTTGTGTGGGCGAATATGCTGTGTTGGCTAAGCAGAAAGGAAATACTTGGTATATAGGCGGATTGAACGCTTGGGGTGAGAGGACAATTCAGGTGGATTGCTCTTTCCTGCCTCAGGATAAGAAATATACCATTGAAATTTTTCAGGATAAAAAAAGAAGTAACAAGAATGCTAATTTATACGAACATAAAATAATGGATACGGATAATAAGAATATTATTGAAATGTTTATGGCTTCTGGTGGGGGATTTGTAATGGTCATTCGTGAAAAGTAATAGAGGGCAATCCTCTATTTCTTTTATATTGGCATTATTTATCCTTTTTTTCTTTTATCTTTGGCTCAAATTTTGAACAGGCTATGAAAAAGACTTTGCTCATTTTATGTTGTTTGTATGTTGTATTTACATTACAGGCTGTTGATAAGGGATTATCCAATTTTTATTTTTCTCATATAACGGGTGAAAATGGACTATCACAAAGTAATGTGAAGGCTATCATTCAGGATAGTTACGGGTTTATGTGGTTTGGTACAAAAAATGGTTTGAACCGTTTTGATGGAACTTCTATTGTACAGATGAACTGTGATGACTATGTAGTCGGTACCGGAAACCATAATATTTCTGCTTTGTTTGAAGATAAGGAACGTCAGTTATGGGTAGGAACGGATAGAGGAGTCTATCGTTATAATCCTGCCTTGGATATATTCACGGCAATGAATATGGAAACAGAGGAAGGGGTGAATATGAATAATTGGGTATCTAATATTGTGGCGGATTCTATTGGTAATATTTGGATTGTGATTCCTGATCAGGGAGTTTTTCGCTATAAGGATGAGAAACTTTATTTTTATGAAGTAACCAACAAAGAGCATTTTAAAACAGAAGCTCCGGATTGTATTTTGGTACGCCTGATGGTGATGTCTGGTTGGTACATGGGGGGTCGGACTTTTTCGATATGATAGAAATACGGATAAATTTGAACAATATTGTGTTGATAAAACCGGGCGTTCGTTAAAGGGAAAGAATATTAATTCTATTTGTAATTATGGTGATTGGATTGCAATGGCTATTCATGAAGGGGAATTGATGAAATATAATCCCAGTACGAATCAGCTTGTAAAAATAGATATACCTGAGGCTAACCATACATTTGTACGTAATGTGGCTTGTTTTGACGATGAACTGTGGGTGGGAACTCATGAAGGCTTATTTGTTGTGAATGAGAGGAAGAATAAAAGAGTTCATTTGAAACAAGATTTGATGCGTTCGTTCAGTCTGTCGGATAAGATTATTTATACTATTTATCAAGATCGGGAAGGGGGAATTTGGCTGGGAACCATGTTTGGCGGAGTGAATTATCTGCCTCATCATGACTTGTTATTTGATAAATATGTACCTGGAAGTGATGGGCGTTCGTTGACCACAAAACGGATAAGGGAAATAGCTTCTGATAATAAGGGCAATATATGGGTTGGAACTGAAGACGATGGAATTAATATATTGGATATTGCTTCTGGACAGGTAAACCGATTGAGGTTAGATGATGATGATAAAAGGAGTCATATGGTTACTTTGGGGATGTTTGTTAAAGGAAACCAACTGTTTTGTGGTTTGTTCAAACAAGGATTGGATGTGATTCAGTTGCCAGAGAATAAAGTTTATCATTATACTCCTGAGGAGTTGAATATAGGAGAAGGAAGTGTTTATACTTCTTTATAGATGAGGCAGGATATAAGTGGATTGGCACTGGTTGGGGACTTTATAAAGCGGCTCCTGCAAGTTTTCATTTTGAAAAGGTGGAAGAAGTGGGTTTTGATTGGATTTTCGATGCATTTCAAGATAAGGATGGAATGATATGGTTCGCTTCCATGGGAAGCGGGTTATGGAAGCATGATCCGGGAAAGAATAGCTTTAAAAAGTATACTTATGAGGAAGGTAAGGAGAATACATTGGGATCCAATTCTGTCAGTTCGGTAATGCAGGATAGTAAAGGGCGGATTTGGATTTCCACTGATCGTGGTGGAATTTGTCGTTACAATTCTCAAACGGATGATTTTACCTCTTTTTCCATTAAAGACGGTTTGCCGGATGATGTGGCTTATAAGATATTGGAAGATGAGCAATCAAATTTATGGTTCGGGACAAATCGGGGGCTGGTCAGGTTTAATCCGGAATCGAAGGACGTGCGGGTATATACTACTAAGGATGGTTTGTTAGGGAATCAGTTTAATTATAAGTCAGCTTTGAAGGGGGAGATGGTAAGTTTTATTTTGGCGGTATAGACGGATTGATTGCATTTGATCCTAATTCTTCGGAAAAAATCAATTTCTTGCCACCTGTTTATATCTCAAAATTCAGTATTTATAATCAGGAGATAACAGTTCATACTCCTAATTCTCCTTTGAAAAAGTGTATAGAACATACGGATGAAATCGTATTGCCTTATGATCAGTCAAATATTAGTTTTGATGTTGCTTTATTAAGTTATTCTACTACGGAATCCAATCAATACTATTATAAGTTGGTTCCGTTGGATAAAGATTGGATAAGAGCGGCAAGTAATCAGAATATCTCTTATGCAAAATTGCCTCCGGGAAATTATACTTTACAGGTTCGGGCTACCAATAGTGTCAAAGAAGGTCCCTATGCTACCCAGTCTTTATCTATTGTTATTCTGCCTCCTTGGTGCAGTCGGTTTGGGCTTATTTCCTGTATATTATCTGGGGAATCTGTGTTGTACTTTGTTGGTTCTTCTGGTATAAAAGACGTAAAGAGAAACAGATGGAAGAAAAGCAGAAGTTATTTGAAGTTGAGAAAGAGAAAGAACTCTATGAATCAAAAGTCAGTTTCTTTACTGAGATAGCTCATGAGGTGCGCACGCCCTTGACATTGATTAATGGTCCATTGGAAGCCATTGAGGAAATGGATATCAAGGATCAGAAATTGAACAAAAATTTGAAAGTAATCGGGCAGAATACCAAGAGATTATTAGACCTGACCGGCCAGCTGCTTGATTTTCAAAAAATAGGAGCGAGTAAATTTGAATTGAAATTTGAAACGGTTGATGTAACGGCATTGCTGAATGAAACGATTACTCGTTTTGAGCCTACTATTCTGCAAAAGCAGAAAGAGTTATTGCAACATATTCCCCAAGAAAGAATTATGGCTGCCATAGATAAGGAGGCTATCACAAAAGTATTGAGTAATTTGTTGAATAATGCTTTGAAATATGCCCGTCATACCATTATGATAGATTTATTCCAAGATGGAGCAGATTTTACAGTTCGTGTTGTCAGTGATGGAGAAAAGATACCTGAAGCGTCCAGCCAGCAGATTTTTGAACCCTTTTATCAGGTAGAAAAGAAGAAGGATACAGTTCGGATGGGAGTAGGCATAGGGTTACCTTTAGCTCGTTCGCTAGCCACTTTGCATAAAGGCAGGCTTTATTTGGATATAGAACAACCGGAGAATACATTTGTTTTGACATTCCTTTGAATAAGGAGGAAGTAAGGCAGCAAATAGAGAAGGTCGTTGAGCAAAATATAGAAGTATTGGATGAGGAAACATCAACAGAAACAGACCAGATGAAAGGTTATACTTTATTGTTAGTAGAGGACAATGAAAGCATGAGATCTTTTATCTTTGAACGATTGGAAGCCTTGTTTACAGTAGAAACCGCTGTGAATGGGCAGGAAGCGTTGGATATTTTACGTAGTAATCACATAGATTTGGTTATCAGTGATATAATGATGCCGGTGATGAATGGCTATGAATTATGTAAGGAAATAAAGGCGGATATTGATTTGTGCCATATTCCGGTTATTTTCCTTACCGCCAAGAACGATTTGGAGAGTAAGATTAACGGATTGAAGATAGGAGCAGAAGCTTATGTGGAAAAGCCTTTTTCTTTCAACTATTTGAAGACTCAGATTTTATCTTTACTCAGTAATCGAAGGAAAGAGCGTGAGGCATTCTCCAAACGTCCTTTTTTCCCTGTGCATAATATGCAGATGAACAAGGCGGATGAGGAGTTTATGAATAAAGTGATCAATGTGATTCAAGAGAATATCTCGGATGAAAATTTCAATGTGGAACGTATGGCTGATATCTTATGTATGAGCGTTCCAGCTTGTTGAGGAAAATAAAGATTCTATTTAATCTTTCACCCATAGATTTCATCCGGTTGATCCGTTTGAAAAAAGCAGCCGAACTGATTCAGGAAGGTAAGTATCGTATTGGGGATATCTGTTATATGGTAGGAATAAACTCTTCATCTTACTTCAGCAAATTATTTTTAAAACAATTTGGAATGACTCCGAAAGAGTTTGAGAAACAGTATCAAACATCCAAGGAAAAAGTTAAAATAGATCTGACGGGAATCTCTGATTGAAAGAAATGCAGCAAAAAATGATGCATTTGCGGATTCTGCGGGTGCAGATGCGTCATTGCTGCAAAAATCCTATTTATTGCAGCGTTTGTATATTAACAGGTTGTCAAGATATGCCTACTTTTGACCATGCTTGAAAGGAAAAGAATTCCGGACAGTAAAGCAAACCTTAAGTAGATTTATCTCTTTGACAAACTAATAATATTATGAAGAATAATTGGTTAACTTTAAAATCATTGTTTCTCTGTGTTTCTGCATTGGGCGTTTCCGGTCTTATTTTATCCGGGTGTACTGAAAATGCAAATCTAAATGTAGGTGAATGGTCTTTGGAGTATGATGCTCACGCTAATGGTATTGATATCAGCAAAGGCTCTAAGCTTATTTATGATAATGTATATGCAGCTTATAAGTTGGCAGACAGTGTTGTTTCGACTCGTGATTATGCAAAGCATCATGTTTCTACAAAAAAAATCAATGATTATTTTGGAGAAGGGTATCATTATGAGGTGACTTATACCGGGAATAATCTGCCTGCACTGGTTCAATCTTTTTATGTATATCCGGCAAAGGATTATGTGCTGACAGATTTCACTTTGGAGAGTACGACTGAAATAGCTTCGAATTATATGGCACCGGTCAATGTGGACCGAATGCCTGAAGTATTGAACCAGGGAGAAAATAATCGTGCGCTTTTCATTCCTTTCGATAATGACTGTTGGATCAGATATCAATCTCATCCGCTCACATTTACAGAACTGACTAGTTATGAAGTCACTGCCATATTTAATAATGATGACCGTGAAGCTGTGGTGGTAGGTTCTGTAGAACATGATTCTTGGAAAACAGGTATAACAATAGGTAAAGGTAATATATATAATGTAGGTTCGTTGGTATGTTATGGCGGTATTGCCGATAAGACAACACGTGACTCGAAACCTCACGGTGCATTGAAAGGTACAAAAATCAAGTCACCTAAAATTTTAGTAGGATTTTTTGAAGACTGGCGTGGAGGTATGGAAGAATACGCTCAGGCTAATGCTGTGATTGCTCCGCCCAAAGCTTGGGGTAAAGCTGTTCCTTTTGGCTGGAACAGCTGGGGAGCATTGCAATTTAATCTGACCTATCCGAAAGCATTGGAAGTTTCTGATTTTTACAAAGAGAATTTGCAGTCCCGTCATTTTGTGAATTCGGATAATTTGGTTTATACAGGTTTGGATTCTGGTTGGAACAGTTTTTCAGAAGAGGAGTTGAAAGCTTTTGTGGATAAATGTAAGGCAAACGGTCAGGTAGCCGGCGTTTATTGGACTCCGTTTACTGATTGGGCTAAAAATCCTGAACGTGAAATAAAAGAAATGCCGGGATATAAATATAAAGATGTATATCTCTATGCAAATGGGAAACCGCAGGAATTAGACGGAGCTTATGCTGTTGATCCTACTCATCCGGCTATTGAGCTATGATGAAACACACATCGGAGCTATTCCATCGGGCTGGCTTTGAATATGTGAAAATGGACTTTATGACACATGGAGCAATGGAAGCCGACAAATGGTATAATCCGGAAATACAAACAGGTATTCAGGGATACAACTATGGAATGCAATTGCTTGACAAATATTTTGGTGATATGTATATCAATCTTTCTATTTCTCCTGTTTTTCCTGCTCATTATGCTCAGTCCAGAAGAATTGCGTGTGATGCATGGAACAAGATGAAGGATACCGAATATACCTTAAATGCACTTTCATACGGTTGGTGGCAGGATAAGGTTTATCAGTTTAATGATCCTGACCATATTGTATTGCGTGATGCTACAGATGGTGAGAACAGAGCGCGTGTCACTTCGGGGTTATCACTGGAATTTTCATTGCTGGAGATGATTTCAGCAAAGGCGGTTCTAAAGAGGTGAAAGAGAAAGCGATGAAATATTTGACGAATGCTGAGATCAATGCCATAGCCAATGGGGAATCTTTTCATCCTGTAGATGGAAATGGTGAAAAGTCAGAAAATCAGTTTGTACGCATGGATAAGGATGGTAAGGCTTATTATGCTGTGTTCAACTATATGGATCAAGAGTTGAAGATGACTACAGCTTTAGAGCGTCTAGGGTTGGATTCGTCAAAGGAATATAGGTTGAAAGAATTATGGAGTGGCATTGAAAGTACTGCTAAAACTAACCTGGACGTAACGGTTCCTGCATATGATGTCGCAATTTTCAAAGTGGAAGAATAAACCAATATAAACTTTAAATCGTACTTAAATTTACAAATTATGAAAAGAATTAGGCTTATTAATTTAATCCTTATCATGTTTTGTTGCTGTAATATGTTGGCACAGAACATAACGGTTACAGGACAGGTGGTGGATGTTACATCCGAACCTATCATTGGTGCAAGTGTAGTGGTAAAAGGTACAACCAATGGAACTATTACCGATTTTGATGGCAACTTTACATTATCAGTTCAGAAAGGGGAAACATTACATATTTCTTATATAGGATATGTTGCCCAAGATGTAAAAGTAATGGGTAATCAGCCTGTTAAAGTGGTGATGGCGGAAGATACTGAAACATTAGACGAAGTGGTTGTTGTAGGTACTTCGATGAAGAAGAGTGATTTGACAGGAGCTGTTGCCAGTGTCAGTTCTAAAGTTTTGGAAGAAAAACCGGTGACGAATGTAAATCAGGCTCTTCAAGGCCGTGTTGCAGGTGTGTTCATTTCTCAGCCTACACGTCCTACGGATGATGCATCTATTAAAATTCGTGGTATTAATACCATAAATGGATCTACGGACCCTATTTATGTCATAGATGGTATGGTTATGGATAATTCATTCTCTGGATTTAATGCGGTCAATTTGAATGATGTGGCTTCTATTGAGGTCTTGAAAGATGCATCAGCTACAGCTCTGTATGGTTCACGTGGTTCCAATGGTGTTGTTGTTATTACAACAAAGAAGGGTAAAAAAGGCGAAGGTAAAGTTTCTTATGATGGCTGGATTGGCTTTCAGACCTACGCTAATACTCCAAAAACAATGAATACCCGTCAATTATTTGAACTTAGAAAGGAAGCTTATACGAATGGTTATATGCAAACAAATCCTGACGGGGATGTCAATGCTTATGTCAATGATGTGATAATGGGATCGAATACTGCTTTTGCTGATTATGAATTCGATGCTTACGACAATAATAAAAATTATGATTGGCTGGATGCTGTGAGCCGTACTGGAGTACAACACAATCATGTAGTAAGTCTTTCGAATGGCAATGATAAAGGTTCTTATTATATTAGTTTTGGTTATACAGATAATAAAGGTGTAATTGAAAAGTCTGAACAAGAAAAATACACAGGACGTATTAATGCGGATCAACAGATTAAATCCTGGCTGAAAGTAGGTACTAATACAACTTTTACACGTACCGAGAACACGTTGGTTGATGATGGAGTAATGAATCGTGCACGTTGTGCTAATCCGATGTTGGAAATTTCTGATGAGATTGAAACTTTAAATTGGCAAGGTATTTTTGATCAAAATAATTTTAATCCGTTACGATCTTTGAAAGTTGATAATGATTTGGTGTATAATCGTTTGTTGAGTTCTAATTATATTAATATCAATCCTATTGAAGGATTGAACTTGCGTTCTACTTCTCTATTGATTATGCTCAGAAGCAGCAGAATAAATATACCCCGAATGATATTTATGAGTCGGAACGTTATGGAACACAAGGGGAAGCCAAAGATGATAGAGATACACGTACTGTATGGCAATGGGATAATTCATTGTCTTATGAAGTCTCTTTTGGCAAACATAAGTTGAATGCGATGGTTGGTACCAGTGCTACACGGACTACGTATAATTATATTAATGCTACGGCAACAGGGTTTGGCACTAATTTATTTGGATATCATAGTTTGGGATCTGGTTATAAAAAAGATCAGCGTGGCTTAAGTACAGCTTGGTCCGAGCAAACATTATTATCTTATATCGCTCGTGTTAACTATAACTATGCGGGTAAATATTTATTAACGGCGACTGCGCGTTACGACGGTTCTTCTAAATTTGCTAAAGGAAATCAGTGGGGTATTTTCCCGTCTGTGTCTGCAGCTTGGAATATTACAGAAGAAAAGTTCATGAAAAATCAGACAATTTTTGATCAGTTAAAGTTACGTGCCGGTTTTGGTATTGTTGGTAATCAGAATATTGATGATTTTGCCTATTTATCTTTATATAATGTCAGCTATACGGGTACTTCCGATACAGGTTATACAAATTCTTTTGTTTCCAATGGGCGACGTGGTACTCCGGATATTAGTTGGGAGAAACAAAAACAATGGAATTTAGGAGTAGATATGGCTTTCTTACAGAATAGAGTACGTTTGTCTGTTGATGCTTTCTTGATAAAAAATAAGGATTTGTTAATGAGTCATTCGTTACCTACGACTACTGGTTTCAGTAGTACTATTGAAAATATAGGTGCGATTGAAAACAAAGGTTTGGAATTTGCTTTGAATGCCAATTTGGTAAGAGCTAAAGATTTTGAATGGAATTTTGCAGCTACATTGTCTATGGATAAAAATAAGGTAACTCGATTATATGGTGATAATGATGTTGTATATAATGTAGATAGTGATCGTAATATTCAAAAAGAAGGTAATTTATTCCTTGGTGAGTCTCGTAACACAATTTATATTTGGAAAACAGGTGGAATTGCCCAAGAAATTGATATGGATCGTTTGAATAAAATAAATTGGAATGGATATAATGTGAATCCCGGTGATTTGTATCCATTGGATTATGATAATAATGGACAGATAGATCAAAATGACCGTGTTGTAATTGGTTCCACTGATCCTAAGTTTTATGGCGGTTTTTCTACAGATTTTTCTTGGAAGGGATTGTCTTTAAATGCAGTCTTCAGTTATTCTTATGGGGCTAAAAAATTGAGCCCTTGGTATGAAACTTTGATTGGAAGTACTGGATCTGGAGTCGCATCAACGGATTTGTTGGATCGTTGGACTCCTGAAAATACAGATGCTGAATTTCCACGTGTGTTGGCTGGCTTTGATTATAATCATTATGGTGCAAGTTCTATGGATTTTAGTGTGCAGAAAGCTTCTTTCTTGCGTTTGTCTGCTTTGACATTGGCCTATACTTTCCCGACTAAAGTGATAAATGCTCTGAAACTGACTAACCTGCGTGTTTATGCCACCGGTTCTAATCTTTTTTGTTTAACTAATTATAATGGTTATGATCCGGAAACCGGTGATTGGTATCCTCCTACACGTATGTATACTTTTGGTCTTAATTTGGCTTTTTAATGGAAGGATAGAATAAATAGTCTAATTTTAAAAGAAAACACAACAATGAAAAAGATATATAGATATAGTGCGATATATGCTTTGGCTTTGTCCTTTGCACTGAATACTTCTTCTTGCTCAGACTTTCTGCAAGTAGAACCTACGGGATCTTTGACTGAGGAACAAGTATTTGAAAAAATAGATAATGTAGAACCTTTAGTTCTTGGATTGTATAAGAGTTATAGGGGCTGTAAAGAAGGGCGTAATGGATTGATGCCTTATTTGGGGACAGATGAAACACAGCAGGGTAATTATCAGTTGATTTCTTCAGGAGATCAAGCTGGTATGGATAAATATAATGGACAGTTGAATCCTACATCTACTCAGGTTAGTTCTATTTGGAACAACCGTTGGCCGGCTGTCGTTTCAGCTGCTAAAGCTATATATGCATTGGGTATGACCACTGAAGAACCGGAACGTGCTAAACAGTTGATGGGAGAGGCATGCTTTATTCGTGGTTTATTAATGTTTGAATTAAGTATGTATTGGGGTGAAATCCCTGTGATAGATATGAACCGTACTGATGAATTGGGCTTGGGACGTCAACCTTTAAAAACTGTATGGGAATATATTATTAATGATTTTATTACTGCTACCAATAATTTGCCTGAGTCTTATAATAGTGAACCGCAGCGTGCTACTGTTGGGGCTGCATGGGCTATGTTAGGAAAGGCTTATATGGCAGCTCCGGAAGAGACAGGATTGCGGGATTTTGCCAAGGCTGATGAATGTTTTAAGACTATTATCAATATGGGACGATATGAATTACTAAATGATTATGCTGACTTGTATCGTTATGATAATCCTAATACAAAAGAGTCATTGTTTGAGTTGCAATTTAATAATGTATATCCTGATTGTAATTATTGGGAGTTTGATTGTGGTTCTCGTGCATGTGACTCTTGGTTTGGTCAGGGATGCTCTTTCTCTGGTTACGATTTTCTAGTTCCGACTCCTTTTGCTTATAAGACAGTAGAAGAAGGTGGCATTTGGGAAGATGGAGATTTGCGTAAAGAAGAAGCATTGCGTTATGATTTTACGTATTATACTAATAAATATTCGGAGGATGGTACATTTGAATATGTAACTCCTGATTTGTCAAAGACTCAATGGACGGGAACTACAGATGAATTGGAACCACATATAAAGAAATATGAAGACTATCGTACAGATATTCTTTCAGGGCTTGGCATTAATAACATGTGGAATTCTGGTAAGAACTTTTCAATGATTCGTTATGCTGATGTATTATTATTGCATGCTGAATGTCTGAATGAATTAGGACAGACTTCGGAAGCTGTACAGATCGTAAATAATCAAATTCGTACTCGTGCATGGGGAGGAAACTTGCCAGAAGATAAGAAATGGAATTCGGGAATGAGCAAAGATGAATTCGTGATAAGGTAATGGATGAACGTTTGCGTGAACTTTGCTTCGAAGGCTGGAGACGTATTGATTTGCTTCGTACTAATAAATTTGTAGATTGATAAAAGAACGTAACCGTTGGGCAAAAGAATCAGGAACAATTCAAGATTTCCATAAGCGCTATCCTATTCCTGATACTGAAATTAAAACAAATGATGCATTCGGCCTGAAGACCAGAATCCGGGATATAGCAAATAAATTGTTTCTATCCATATAAATTAGAAGCATCAGGAGGAAACATCTGCTTCCTACCTGATGCTTTTAATTTTCTGAAATCTGGAATAATATGAAAATAGCACATAAAATAGAAACTTATACCTCTGACGGAGAACCTGTATTACGATTTACTGTGATGAATTCTTCAGGAGTCTATATGGAATTCACGAATTGGGGGGCTCGTTGGATTACAGCTTCAGTACCTGATGTTCAAGGAGCATTGGACAATGTGCTGATTGGTTATGATTCCTTGGCCGGTTATTTGGAAGATTCTTATTATATGGGGGCAACCATCGGCAGATTTGCAAATCGTATAGCCGATGCTTCTTTTACAATAGATAGGAAAACCTTCCATTTGGAGGCTAATGATGGGAATAACACCAATCATGGCGGTTTTTCTGGCTTTCATAACAAGGTGTGGCAGTGGGAAGAATTACCGGATGGCATCCGTTTTAGTCTGTATTCGCCAGACGGAGAAGGAGGTTTTCCGGGAAATATCCGCGTGATAACAGACTATCGTTTCAATGAGGACAATGAACTTTCTGTACGGCATTATGCGGAAACTGACTGTGCTACTTACATCAATATGACAAATCATGCATATTTCAATTTGTGTGGTAAGGGAAAAAAGATAACGGAGCATCGGTTGCATATTCCGGCCGACCGGATATTGGATACTACCCCGGCATTTATTCCTACGGGAAAAAGAATGAATGTTAAAAATACGCCATTTGACTTTACTTCCCTAAAACCAATAGGTACAGACCTGTATGCTGACCATGAGCAATTACTTTGGAATAAAGGATATAATCATTGCTATATATTGAAAGATGAAATATCTGTGGAGATGTTAGAGGCTGCCTCTTTATACGAACCTGTTACAGGACGAAATATGACAGTGATGACAGATTTGCCTGCTGTTCTTTTGTATACAGCGGGATATTATGAACGACCGGATACAGCCGTCTGTTTGGAAACACAGTTTTATCCGGATACTCCTTCTCATTCGGATTTTCCTTCCTGCCTAGTGTTACCGGAGAAAGCTTATGAACATTGTACCTTGTTTCATTTTCAAGTGCAAAAAGAGGAATAGATGATTGATAAATATGAAAAGACTATAATATGAAAAACGTAAAAAAAACATGGGTTGCATTAGCCCTAATGGGATGTATGCAAGTACTGCATGCCCAAACTGTATATTTACATAGCGATAACCCACAGATGAGATGGAAATTAAAGCCTCAGGCTGAAGTCGGAACGGATGTGAAATCACTTTGCGAAAACGGATATAATGTTTCTGCCTGTAGATGCTGTTGTGCCTGGAACAGCTTTTAACTCGTATGTAATAGCAGGGCTGGAAAAAGATCCTAACTTTGGTGACAATATTCATCAAGTAAACCGCGACAAATACGACCGTAGCTTTTGGTATCGTACTACATTCCGTGTTCCTGCCGATTTTACAAAAGAATTGATATGGTTGAATTTTAATGGGGTAAACCGTCGTGCGGAAGTCTATCTGAATGGAACGTTATTGGGTAAACTGGATGGGTTTATGCATCGTGGACATTTTAATGTCACTTCACTAGTAAATCGTGATAAAGAAAATGTATTGGCTGTACTTGTCCATATACCTGATACTCCATTGGCTAATCAGGGCAGCCCTACCTATTTGTCTAGTGGTGGATGGGATTGGATGCCTTATGTGCCGGGGTTGAATAGTGGTATAACTGATAAGGTATTTCTTACGAATACGGGAACAGCTACTTTAATTGATCCTTGGATACGTACAAATTTACCTACCGTGCCAGAGCTGATTTGAGTGTGGCGCTTGATGTCAAGAATAACTCGGTCGAAAAGACGAAGGTATTGGTGCGCGGAACAATTACTCCGGGAAACATTATTTTTCAAAAAGAATTAGAGGTGAATGCCCATACTACTGAACAGGTGAAGTTTGACAAACGTTATTTCCCACAACTGTGTATAGACCAGCCGCGTCTGTGGTGGCCGAATGGATATGGAGACCCCAATCTTTATCATTGTAAGTTCGAGGTGATGGTGGATGGAAAGGTTTCGGAAACGAAAGATGTTTCTTTTGGTATAAAGAAATATTCTTATGATAAAGAAGGTAATACATTCCATGTTTATATTAATGATGTTCCGGTATTTGTCAAAGGGGCGAATTGGGGAATGTCTGAATATATGCTTCGTTGCCGTGGTGCGGAATATGATACCAAAATCCGTCTGCATAAGGAAATGAACTTTAATATGATACGTAATTGGCTCGGTTCTGTTACAGATGATGAATTCTACGAGGCATGTGATAAATATGGCATTATGGTATGGGACGATTTTTGGATAAACTCTAATCCGAATTTGCCTTATGACCTCAATGTGTTCAATAATAATATGATGGAGAAAATCAAACGTGTTCGTAATCACCCTAGTATAGCCGTGTGGTGTGGCGATAATGAGTCCAATCCTCAGCCTCCTTTGGAAGGATGGATGGCGGAAAATATCAGGACTTTTGATGGAGGTGATCGTTATTTTCAAGCAAACTCTCATGCTCAGGGCTTGACCGGTAGTGGTCCGTGGGGAGCATTTGAACCCCGCTTTTATTTTACTAAATATCCTGATGGCTTGGAAGGAGATCCGGCGCGTGGCTGGGGATCCGTACGGAAATTGGTACAGCTGTAGTTCCTACCTTTGAAAGTTTTAAGAAGTTTATGCCTAAGGAGAACTGGTGGCCTCGTGATGAAATGTGGAACAAACACTATTTTGGCCAATGCTTTTAATGCAGCTCCCGATCGTTATGATGCTTCCATAACCAAAGGTTTTGGTAAGCCCGAAGGGATTGAAGATTATTGCCGTAAGGCTCAGCTTGTCAATATTGAGTCTAATAAGGCTATGTATGAGGGTTGGCTGGATCGTATGTGGGAGGATGCATCAGGCATCATGACTTGGATGGGACAGTCGGCATATCCGTCTATGGTTTGGCAAACTTATGATTATTATTATGATTTGACAGGAGCTTTCTGGGGGGCAAAATCAGCTTGTGAACCGGTGCATATTCTTTGGAACCCTGTGACGGACGGTGTGAAGATTGCTAATACCACAGCACGTGATATGGAAGGTTTGACTGCTGAAGTAAAAGTTTACAATATGGATGGGAAATCTGTGGAGGCTTATACCCAATCAGCCATCGTAAACTCTCCTAGCAATTCTACGGTGCAATGTTTTACGATAGGTTTCAATAAAGAGCGTAAAATCTGTCATTGAATAAGCCGACTTTTGCTTCAAGTACCACTTATGGACAGCCTTCGGATGCTACGGATGGGAAAAAAGATACCCGTTGGGCAGCGGCAAAAGCGGAAAATGAATGGATTTATGTGGATTTGGGCAGTGTACAACCTGTAGGTGGAGTTCGTTTGGATTGGGAGGCGTCTTTTGGTAAGGGGTATAAAATTCAGGTTTCTGATGACGCCAAGACTTGGAAAGAAGTGTATAAAACTGATGAGGGACGTGGAGGAGTCGATGAAATTACTTTCCCTGAAGTCGATGCCCGCTATGTACGTATGTTTGGTATTGAACTAGGTTGGTGGTTTGGTTACTCATTATGGAGCTTTGATGTATTGGGTGGAACACAGCCTAGTGAGGGTTTGAGTGATGTACATTTTATCCGTCTGACGTTGAAAGATAAATCAGGAAAGATCGTATCAGAAAACAATTACTGGCGTGGCAACGACCGTCTGGACTTTACGGCTTTGAATACTTTGCCAAAAGCTGAACTGAAAACTTCTTCCAAGTTAATTCGTAAGAATGGTGAGGCGGAGATACAAGCGGTCATAACACTTCCGAAATCGGCTAAGGGAGTAGCTTTTGCTGTACATGTGCAGGCTGTTTGTACTTCGGATGGCGAACGCATTCTGCCGGCATTGATGAATGACAACTATTTTACGTTGATGCCAGGAGAAACAAAGAATTTGAGCATTACATTTGATGAGAATTTGTTGCAGGGCGACAAATATAAGTTAGTGGTAACTCCTTATAATAACAAATAATTCAGATTAGTATGTGTACTAATAAATTTATTCTGTTCTGTATGGGGATAGTGATGAGTGTATCATCTTCAGCTTGGGCTGGAGATGACACCCCTCTTTATAAAGACAGAACAGCTCCAATAGAGAAGCGTGTAGACGACCTTATGTCTAGAATGACATTGCACGAAAAGGTATTGCAATTGCAGAATCGTGCGTCTGGTCGGTTGGATGAGATTGACCGGATCTTCTTGGGGGAAAGTTATGGGACAACTCATGAAATGAGTATGTCTGCTTATGATTGCGCCGTGATGTATAAAGAATTACAGCATTATATGCGTACTAAGACCCGTTTGGGAATTCCGTTGTTAACTTCTGCTGAGGGCATACAGGGTATTATTCAGAATAATTGTACGCTGTTTCCTCATGCTTTGGCGCAGGGAAGCACTTTCAATCCTGAATTAATACAACAAATGACTGAGGCGGCTGGCGAAGAGGCTAAGGCGATAGGTATTCATCAAATTCTTTCTCCGGTTTTTGACATTGCCCGCGAGTTACGTTGGGGACGTATTGAAGAAACATACGGAGAGGACCCTTATCTGATAGCGGAAATGGGAGTGGCGTTTATTAAAGGGTATCAAAAATACAGAATTACTTGTATGCCCAAGCATTTTGTAGCCCATGGTACTCCGTCTGGAGGCTTGAATTGTGCGGGAGTAAGTGGAGGAGAACGTGAATTGCGTAGTCTCTATCTTTATCCGTTCCGTAAAGCTATAAGGGAAACTTCTCCGTGGGCGGTGATGACTTGCTACAGTGCGTATGATGGAGTGCCGGTTACAGGTTCTTCTTATTATATGACTGATATTCTTCGGGGAGAACTGGGCTTTAAAGGATACGCTTATTCTGACTGGGTTCGGTGGAGCGTCTGATGACTTTTCATCATGCAGCAGGCAGCCGTGAGGATGCTGCGCGTATGGCATTAATGGCCGGAGTGGACTTGAACATTGATTCGACTTACGAAACATTGGAAAAACAAGTTGAGGAGGGAAGGCTTGATGTTGCATATATAGATCAGGCTGTGCGCAGAATATTGACGGTGAAGTTTGAATTGGGCTTATTTGATGAAACTTATGGTGATCCTAAACTGGTGAAGAAGGTCGTTCGCAATGCTGAAAAGGTGGTATTGGCTAAGAAAGTGGCTGACGAGAGTGCCGTATTATTGGAAAACAGAAATGATATTCTTCCTTTAGACTTGAATAAATACAAGTCTGTTGCAGTGGTGGGGCCTAACAGTAATCAAGCCGTGTTGGGCGATTACGCTTGGACGATGGGGGATACTAAAGAAGCAGTCAGTTTGTTGCAAGGATTGCAGGAAAGTGCAGGTGATAAAATAATGATCCGTCATGCTGAAGGATGTGATTGGTGGAGCCAGGACAAATCACATATTGCCGAAGCTGTGGAAGTTGTCCGTAACAGTGATATAGCTGTGGTGGCGGTAGGTACACGAAGCACTTATCTGGGAAGAAGTCCTAAATATTCTACGGCAGGTGAAGGATTTGATCTTTCCTCATTGGAACTTCCTGGGGTGCAGGAGGAGCTGTTGAAGGAGATAAAGAAAACGGGTAAACCTATGATTGTCGTTCTGATTGCGGGTAAACCGCTTGCTATGCCTTGGGTGAAAGAAAATGCTGATGCAGTGTTGGTGCAATGGTATGCAGGTGAGCAGCAAGGACGTACATTGGCAGATATTTTACTTGGAAAGGTGAATCCGTCGGGTAAGTTGAATGTATCTTTCCCGCGTAGCACAGGTAATACTCCTTGTTTTTATAATCATTTCGTGACAGATCGTGAAGAACCTTTTGACCAGCCGGGTACTCCTGAAGAACCTAAAGGTCATTATATCTTTGATAAACCGGAACCTTTATGGAACTTTGGACATGGAAAAAGTTATACTACGTTTGATTATGTGGATTGTGCACTGAGTGATACGTTATTGGCTGCAAGTGATACATTGAAAGTATCCGTTATGATCAAGAATACGGGTAGGTGCGATGGCAAGGAGGTTGTGCAGCTTTATGTACGTGATAAAGTAAGCACGGTGCTACTCCCATCCAACAGTTAAAGGCATTTCAAAAAGTTCTGTCAAGTCGGGCGAAAGTCAATGTGTGGAGCTTTCTTTGCCAATCGCAGAATTAGCTCTGTATAATGCAAAAATGGAGGAAGTGGTAAGAACCTGGGGACTTTGAAATTCAGATAGGAGCCGCCTCAGATGATATACGCTTTAAGAAAACAATTACTATAAACAGAAAATAAACGTGCTTGTTTTTTGTTATTTCTTTTCTGATAACAAGAAGGCAAACCATGTGATCGTATTGTTAGTACTGGTATGTATATATTTTCTTGTTAATTTTGTTTCTTAAGATTTGTAACTATTCAACCACAGACATTCGCCAAACCGCACAATACTTGCTTTATATGATATCAATTTCTCCTGAGAAACCTCAGTAGCAGGTCCCGTCATAAACACATGATTGGTCTTTGGTATATACTCGATAGTCAGATCTCCGCCTCTTAGATGCACAAGCACCTTGTTGTCAGTCTTTTTGTTGAGTATACATGCCAT